>Ga0136653_10000289_pt1 | contig 26188 bp, 21 predicted proteins | sample LakKivw275mmetaG_FD_94866 | JGI IMG/M metagenome (GOLD analysis project Ga0136653, IMG submission 94866) | Anoxic lake water microbial communities from Lake Kivu, Rwanda to study Microbial Dark Matter (Phase II) - Lake Kivu water 275m metaG... | ecosystem: Environmental > Aquatic > Freshwater >...
AGTCATGATCTTCTCCTTGTCTTTTAGTTTTGTCAAAACCATCAAAACAATGAGTGGGATCCGGCTCAACCTTTTTCTTCAGCTGCAGCAACCTAATTTACACCAACCTTTGAGACACTACCATACTCCATGCAATGTAATAAAAGTTACTTACTTTATCGACTAAATCCATTGCACTTATAACATTGCTAGATGCTGTAGAGAACAGAATCATGATTTCTCCTTTATCAATATCACAAAATTGGCAACCTGATATTTCATATATTCCATTCATACAAGGCGACCACATAGCCTAATGGTCACGATTTGAATTTTGTTATTGTTTCACGCAGCATAAATCTGTCAAGAGAATTATCTATATCGCAGTAGCTTGAATAAAGTCATTTCCATTGTAAACTGTCACTTAAAACTTCAAATTGTTCTCACTTGGACAAGTGATGCTATCGTACTATCACCAAGTATGATATGTGAGGAGCATCATTACTCAGTTGGACTTGGACAATCCCGATAAGATGGAACTTTTTTATCATCAAAACTTCAAATTCTGCCGTTTTATTTTGTCACTTGGACATTCTCTGGCATCCTGCAGGCTCGATAGTGCTAAACTTAAAGAAAAGAACACAAAGAAGATAGCCTATCAGTATTACTTGATGTCCCTGGCCTACATATGATCGGACTTGAACATTTGAAGTTTTGGTGATGAAATTTGAAGTTTTCAGTGAGGGTCCTCACGAAGCGCATTGGTTCTGAAGGCCGTTTTGCCCGCTCGGGAGTATCGGGTGCGGAATTATTGCTTGACTAATTACGAGCCTTGATAAGCCTTACCGCATCTTCGAACACGGGAGTGAAGGTGAGCTTGTTTGCACGGCAGAAACAGTCCGGTGGCGAGCATTTGGACATCCTGCTCAAAGCGGTGGTTTCTGTATATTTCTACATGGCCAAGATCGGGCGCATGAGCGGTGCGGAGGTGAATTTCATCGACCGCCTGCTGCGCACCATGTTTGGCAATGAGATACCGCTCTATCAGATCGAGCAGGCCCGGCGACAGATCATGCCTTTGCGGGAGGCGGCGAATTTTCTCAACTCCCATTTCCACGAAGCGGACAAGCTGCTGCTGATCCTGAATCTGGTTACCCTGGCCTATCACGACCGTGAGAAAGTGCAGGTGCTGGGCAATGTGGAGATCGTGGAACTGGTGGATCTGCTGCAATTGGATGTGAATATCCTGGACAGCATCTATGATCTGTTCGAATCTGACATTCAGACCGTCAAACTGCCCTGGCAAGCCTTCCTGAACCGCCAGAACCGCCATCTGAAGAATTCCCTGCTCTGGGGTTGTCAGGATGCCGATTTCATCTTTCACGGCAATTGCGACAATCCCGTGATCTTCATCCTGATCGAAGAACTCACTCTGGTCTGCGTAACCTGCTCCGACCTCGATACCGCCTTGGAGGACAGCTATTTCCTGGAGCCGGGGTCCAGCACCAAAACCTGGCTGATACCCAATCAGTTCTATTATTTCCGTCCCCATGCCACCCTGCACCTGGGCCTGTCCAGATTAGACGAAGCTCCCGGCGATCGAACCCTGAAGCTGGATCTGGAAGCGGTCTGGACCATCCACAGCCTGCGCATTTCCCCCGACCGGGTTCCCCTCCCGGCTGGCAAAGAGCGCTGGCTCTATCTGCAATATGACCGGGGCAGGCTGCTACTGCTGCCCTCCCGATCGTCCAAACTCAACAAGGGTAGGGAAGTTGCCCTGGACGACATCGTGCCGGAGCTGGATCAGGAACTGCCCCTAGCCGCCCTGCTCACCAAAACGGAAAGCGCAGCCGATTCCGACCATCTGGTGCGGGAGCATTACCTGGAATACCGGGACAACCGCTTTCACCTGATCAGCTATCCGGTCGGCAATGCGCTGCTGAGATTCCAGCTGGTGGATCAGCAGTGGCAGGTTCAACCCTTGGGCGAGCCTGAGCTCTATATCAACCGCATCGCCCTGAAGGAAACTGCGCCCTTCAGCTTCAACCATGATGTGCTCAGCCTGGGCACGGAAAACTATATCATCAACCGAAATTGGGAGCTGATCGAGATCCCCATCGACATCCAACAGCTGAATGTGGTGGACATCCAGCACAGCTTTGTCAGGGAAGCCCGAACCGCCCTGGACGGAATCTCCTTCTCCCTCCGCCAGGGCAGCATGCTGGCCATCATGGGACCCAGCGGTTGCGGAAAGACCACCCTGCTGAGAGTTTTGCTGGGCGAGATCGTGCCGGGGCGCGCCCAGATCGAGATCGACGGCATGGATTATCTTGCCAATTATCCTTTATTTCAAAAGCATGTCGGATATGTGCCCCAGGACGATCTGCTCTTTGCCCATCTCACCGTGTATGAAAATGTCTATTTCAACCTGATGCTGCGTCTGCCCAAGCTAAAAGACAAAGAGGAGATCCGCTCCCGCATCGTGAATCTGCTGAACACGGTGGGCTTGTATGAACAGCGGGACATGATCGTGGGCGATGTGCTGCATAAAACCCTGAGCGGAGGCCAACGCCGGCGCCTGAACATCGCCCTAGAACTGATCAGCAACCCCATGATCATCATCCTGGACGAGCCCACCAGCGGACTTTCCACCAAGGATTCGGAGAACATCACCCAGTTCCTGCATGAAATGAAGCAGCAGGGCAAGATCATCATTTGCACCATCCATCAGCCCAATGCCACCATTTTCCGCAGCTTCGACCATGTCCTGCTGCTGGATAACGGCGGGGTACAGGTCTATTTTGGCGGCACAGACGCGGTTTTCGATTATTTTGATGCCGAACTGGATCAGTCTGGCAGCGAACGGGAGCAACTGCACACCAAAAAGAGCCTCAGCATGCCGGAGTATTTCCATGACCTGATCGAGCTGCCGGACAACCTGAACCAGCGCCGCTTCAAACCCGATTACTGGAAACAGAAGTACCGCGACCATCGCTTCCGCCAGACCCTTGATGCTGAGCCGGAGTCCGGACAAACCGACCATCGGGCGTCCCTTCCCACTGCCAGGGAAAAGCCTTGTCTCTGGCGCAACCTGAAGCTGATGATCCGCCGCAGCTTCATCAATAAACTACGCAGCCGCATCAATCTGAGCATGACCCTGGGAGTGGCGCCGCTGCTCGCCTTGCTGACTTCCCTTATCCTGCGCAACCAAGCCACCCCGGGCAACTATAGTTTCTACAACAACAATAACTTCCCGCTGTTCTGCTTCATTTCGGTGATCATCTTCATCTTCATCGGGCTGGCGAACAGCATCGACGACATCCTGGGCGAGAAAAGGATCATCCTGCGCGAGAAAAAGATGAATCTGGGCATGATGACCTGCCTGAACAGCAAGTACTTCGTACTTTTGGCCATGACCCTGGTGCAAAGCCTGCTCTACCATATCATCAGTTCCGCCATTCTGGGCATGAAGGGCGCTGAGCTGCCTCTGATCCTCTCCTACACCCTCAGCGGGATCATCGGTTACCACATCGGTCTGCTCTGTTCAGCCCTGATCACAGACCGCAGCGCCATCATCAACGTCCTGCCCCTCATCCTGATCCCCCAGATCATGTTTGGCGGGGCGGTTATCCTCTTTTCGGATATGAACAGCGCTCTGAAGCTGAACCGCAGGGTGGAGATACCGGAATTCTGCCAGCTCATCCCCTCCCGCTGGCTATACGAGCACAGTGTGCTGGCACAGCACCACCTCAACCGCCGCAGCCGGTTGGATGCCCGTTTCCAGCGCAAGCTGGAGGACAAATCCGATCCCCGTTACATGGAACTGGTGGATGAGTATAATCAGGGCCTGGAGCGGCTGGCGCAGGATGACTATATCAACCATCTGGCACTCAGCTATATCCGCCACAGCCATGGCAGGTATGTGAGCCAGAAGCGCAACATCTTCCTCAGCTACAAATCCCGCCTGCTGGGGCTGGAACTGAAGACCATCCATCTGAACTGGGCGGTGATCGCTCTCTTCATCGCTGCAATGAACATCCTCACCTGGATCAAATTGCGCTACTTTTACCACTGAGGCACCATGAACATCTACATCCGCACCCAACCCCATGACCTGTGCAAATATCTGGACGACCAGCAGGCAACTGAACTGAGGAAACAGATCACGCTGCAAGACCTTCCTGCCGGAGAGGTGATCCAGCGCCGCGGGGATGCAGTGGACTGTCTGATCGTGCTGGAGGATGGGGAACTGGTTCTGAAAAAGGACGATCAGATCGTGGGCAGGGTCTACGCCGGCGAGATGGTCAATGAACACCACTATTTCGCAAACTGTCCGGCCTCCTTCACCCTGCTGGCGGAAAAGACCTCTCGCTTGGGCTTGGTGCCCTTTAAGGCGATTGACGAGTTCATTGCCTCTGATGCCGGCCGCTGTGCCAGAATCCACGCCGCCTTCAACGACAGCCTCAGCCTGAAGATCATCCGCCTGACCCACCGGGAGCCCCAATGAGCGATCTGCATCCCCTGCTGCGCTTCCTCGATCCGGGGGAGCTGAAGCTGGTCAACAGCATCGTGATCGAGCAGGATCTCCCCGCCGGCGAGACCATCATCAGAACCAACGACCGCAACCGGGATATCGTCTGCCTCAACCAGGGCACGGTTGCCGTCCAAGTGGAAACCGGCGATGGGGGCGTGCGGGAAATCACTCAGATCCACTCCCCAAACCTGATCGGCGAGATGAACTTCATCATCCCCACCCGCCGAACCGCCAACGTCGTAGCCCTGACCCCCATCAACGTAAGCATCTATCCCTATTTGTCCCTGACCGCCATCCTCAGGAAAAATCCCAGCCTGGCCTACAAGATCTTCGCCGCCCTCAATCAATCCCTGGTGCAAAAATACCTTTCCACCCTCGCACGGATCTAGGCTTTCCATGAAAATTAAAGCTGATTTGGAGTTCATTTTGGCCTTCGCAAACTTTACGTATACATCAGATTACAAGGCCAAATGGACTTCAAACAACCAATTTTCATGGCCGGTGGCGGAAATCCCTGTTCAGCGAGGATCAAACAATGGAGTGTCCTGATGGACATGAATGACGACCGCACCCAGTACAGCCTGGAACTGCGCCAACTGATCCGCGACACCCTGCAGGCGGCCATCGAAGGGGAATTCTCCACCCATGAGGATTTTCCCTTCTTCCTCACCCGCACCGCCTATGACATGTTCACCGAAGTGGAAGGTCTGCCGCTTTATCCGCAGGAAATCCCCCGGGTTCTGCTGGATTGGGCAAAACTGGATCCTAAGGTGAACTGGCAACGGGAGGATTTCCTGGTGCTGGATCTGGAAACCACTGGCCTGGGACGTGGCCAAACTGTAGCCTTCCTAATCGGGCTGGGCTATTATGAGGCCGGTCAATTCATCGTGGAACAGATCTTCCTGCCCGAGACCGAAGCAGAAGCCAATTCCTTCGACCGCCTGATCGAACTGCTGGAGACCCGCGCCGTGCTGATCACCTTCAATGGCAAGACCTTCGACATTCCAGTGCTGGAATCCCGCCTCCTCTATCACCGCATCTGGCTGAATCTGAGGGAAAAACAGCATATCGACCTGCTGCATCTGGCCCGGCGCCTCTGGAAGAACAAGATCCCCTCCTGCGCACTGGAGACCATTGAATACTATATCATGGGCTATATCCGGGAAAAGGAACTGGACATCCCGGGCAGCCTGATCCCCCAAACCTATTTCCAATTCCTGATCAGCGGCGATCCGGAACTCATCCGCAGGGTATTTGTGCACAACCAGTTCGATATCCTGCACACGGCGGCGCTGTTTACCCTGATCTGCGACAGCATCGGCTATCCCCCGGCGCAGGGCATGGATGCCCGCATCGATTATCATGCTTTGGCCCGGCTCTACCTCAGCCAGGGGCAAACTGACACGGCGCGTTCCATCCTGGTGGACCTGATCTCCCAAAACCAGGTCAGCGGAGATATCGCCCACGAGCTGGGCCTGATCTATAAAAGGGATCAAGACACCGCCGCGGCGGAGGAGTGCTTCAGTCTGGCGGCTGCCCTTGCCCATCCGGCTGGGATGTTGGAATATGCCATGCTGCTGGAAAAGCGCAAAGCCTTCGCCGAAGCCCTGGAGCTGGCGGAGCGCCTGCTGCGCTGGCAGCTCAGCCGTCCCTTGGTGGACTGTAATAAAGTGCAGCAATTGGAAAAACGCATCCAGAGGCTGCAGGCAAGGCTCGCCAACCGGAAATGAACAGCCTGCCAAGCCTAGTTATTCAGCAGTCCGCACCCCACGCCCCTGCCTGTTCAGAATCACTTCGTCCCAACAGCATATGGCTTTATACTTTCTATATCGAACCATGGGGAGACCGAACCAATGCCTGAAAATTACACCCTGAAAAGCATGATCGACCGCAGTTGCGAAACCTATGCCAAGCGTCCGGCTTTATCCACTGCCGATGGAACTCCACTCACCTATGCCGAGCTGCGCCTGCAGATCGACACCACCATCGCCCTGCTTAGGGAAAACGGCATCAACAAAGGAGACCGGATTGCCCTCCTCAGCCAAAACCAACCCAATTGGGGCATTGCCTATCTGGCCATAACCTCGATGGGCGCTGTGGTGGTGCCCATCCTCACCGATTTCCATGTGAACGAGATCCTGCAGATCATCCGCCACAGTGGAACCCAGCTGGTCTTGGTATCCAAAGCGATGTTCGACAAGATCGGCTATGCCGACCTCGATCCGTCCATCACTCTGATCTGCCTGGATGATTTCAGCAGCTGCGAAGACCGGGCCCAGAAACCCAAACTGGGGGATCTGATCCAGGAACAGGCAGCCCAACTGGGACAATTGAAAACCAAGGCGTTGCAGGCGGTCGGGCTCCTGGACACCGAAGTGCATGAGGACGATCTGGCCGCCATCATTTATACCTCCGGCACCACCGGAAACTCCAAGGGCGTGATGCTCAGCCACCGCAATTTGGTTCTGGACGCCTATCTCACCACCCAGATCCAGAAAGTGAACCAACATGACCGCCTGATCTCGGTGCTGCCGCTTTCGCACACCTATGAATGCACGATCGGTTTTCTGATCCCGATGATGCAAGGCGCCTGTGTCTATTATCTGGACAAGCCCCCCACGGCTCGCATCCTGATCCCCGCCATGCAAAAGATCAAACCCACCATGATCCTCACCGTTCCCCTCATCATCGAAAAGATATTCAAACTGCAGATCTATCCCCAGCTCAATGGCAACCTGCTGTTCAAAGAACTCTATAAACTTCCTCCCACCCGCAAATTGCTGCATAAAATCGCCGGAAAAAAACTGATGAAAACCTTTGGCGGCAAGCTGCACTTCTTTGGCATCGGGGGCGCCCTGCTCTCCCAAGAGGTGGAACGCTTCCTCTACGAAGCCGGCTTCCCCTATGCCATCGGTTATGGCCTCACCGAAACTTCACCCCTGATCGCCGGTAGCAGCCCGGAACTGGTGCGTTTCCGCTCCACCGGAAAAGTGCTGCCCACGCTGCAGGTGCGCATTGCCGATCCCGATCCCGCCTCCGGCATCGGCGAAATCCAGGTCAAGGGCGACACCGTGATGAAGGGCTATTACAAGGACAAACAACGCACCGATGCCGCCTTCACCGGCGATGGCTATTTCATGACCGGAGACCTGGGCATCCTCACCAAAGACTATCTCTACATCAAAGGCCGCTCCAAAAACGTGATCGTGGCCGCCACCGGCGAAAACATCTATCCGGAGGAGATCGAGACCAAACTCTGCGAAAACGAATCCGTCCTGGAAGCCCTGGTCTTCGAAAGCGGCGGGCAGATCGTGGCCAGGGTGTATCTCAACCGCGAATTACTGGATAAAATCCACCACCTGGACAAGATGAGCAGCCTCACCAGTGAAAAGTTCTTGTCCGGCCTGCTGGAGGAGATCAAAAACCAGGTGAACCGCAATGTGGCCGCCTTCTCACGCATCCACCGCATCGTGGAACAAAAGGAACCCTTCGAGAAAACCCCCACCCAGAAGATCAAGCGGTTCTTGTATCAATAGAAGGATGGTTGCATAAAACTTCTTACTATTCATCTCACGCTACTTCTCACTATTCCATTGCGTTTTTTTGATGCTATTCACTCACTCGATTTGAAGAAGAGCCAATTTGTTCGACTCTCAGACAGCCCCATAGAAGCGCCGCCAGGGACGTTGGTCCAGAGTCTGAGCCATGGAAGGGCTGCACAAACGTAGCCCGGGGTGGAGCGCAGCGGAACCCTGGGGCGGTGGTGAACAATTTGACGTTCAAGCCCTGGAAGGGCTGCACATATGATTGGTAAATTACGTTTTGGGTCGGTGTGTTGCCCCTCCGGGGCTTTTTCCCATGGGGGTGGATCCTGATCCAGGGTTACCACCCTGGGCTAAGTTGTTTCGCTTCTGCGGAGCTTTTCAAGGGCTACTTCAGCTTTTTTTCACAAAATCTTCAATGAGTGCAGGACAATAGGCGTGCGGTTTTAATCCACGTGCAACGAAGCCGCTACCCCAAGAACGCATTAACCCATTTCAATGGGTGCAGGACAATAGGCGTGCGGTTTTAACCCACGTGCAACGGATCCGCAATCCCGAGATTGGATAAACCCATTTCAATGGGTGCAGGACTTACCAGATCAGAGCGATCAACTTTGTTTGAATGAGGGTGATCCGAAATCAACGTCCAGCACCGGTTGAAGAGGACGTGGAAAAAGCCCTGGAAGGGCGGCACAAATATAGCCCAGGGTGGAGCGCAGCGGAACCCTGGGGCAACTATGTACAAAGTTATCAATCCCCTTGCGGGCGACACAATCTATTGCCCTTCATTGTGTTGGGTTGAGGTGTCTCCCCTCCAGGGCTTCAATGTCGAGTTATACTACACTTCCCCAGTATTTCGCTGCGCTGCACCTTGGGCAATGTTGTTTCGCTTCTGCGGAGCTTATCCCTGCCGAAGCGGCCTATGGGCCGCTGTGGCGAACAGGAGCTCGCCACCCCTATAACTCTGGCGTTCATTCCCGCCAGGCGGGACGCCTGGAATCCTCTTCGCTCCCATAAGCAATACGGAATCATTACGGAGTCATTACGGATTAACTCCGTAATGACTCCGTAATGATTCCGTATTGCTAACGGGAGCCATGTGAAATCAATGGCTCTTCACAGATTGGACAGACTTGGTTTTCTGAGAACGGACGCTCTGCTGGTATAACTCACACCAGCGCAACATTGCCCCTGGCGTCTCACTCAATCACTTCGCTATATTTTCACGCTCACATTGATGTTTTTGAACCGGGCTGGAGCGATGCCATGGGAAAGCTGCATCGCCTGCCCCGGCTCGCCTTTGCCGCAGTGGAAGGTGCTGTGGTAGCTCCATTCCTCCTTGCCGCAGATGCGGTCGCAGGCATTCCAGAATTCTTTGGTGATGCCAAAGTAGGTGGGTTCCTTCACGATGCCGGTGATGCGGCCTTCCTCGATCTTGTAACCGATTTCGGTGGTGAACTGGAAGTTGTTGCGGTTGTCGTCGATGCTCCAGGTCTTGGTGAAATCCAGCAGATAGCCGTGTTCGGTGTCCCGGATTAGGTCGTCCAGGCTGCCCTGGCCGGGCGCGAGGCAGAAATTGGTCATGCGCACCAAAGGAAAATCGTCCGCATAGGAGGCCTTCATGTTGGACGAGGGTTCCAGCCCCAGCAGGTGTGCGATCTGGCGGGAGGTTTGCTGATTCACCAGGATGCCGTCCTTGATGATATCCACCCGCTTTCCGGGCACGCCTTCGTCATCCACGGGATGGAAGCCCAGCCCACGGGGATCGGAGCTGTCCGAATAGATGTTCACGAGGGGGGAGCCATACTGGAATTTACCCAGCATTTCCGGTTTGATGAAGGTTTTTCCGGCATAGGAGATCTCCATGCCAAAGATGCGGTCGGCTTCGGTGGCATGCCCCACCGATTCGTGCAATTGGAGGGCAAGATGTCCGTTTCCGATGATGATGTCGGCTTTTTCCTCCTCGATCACCGGTGCGGAAAGCAGATCGGTGGCTTCCTTGATGATGCGGCCGGTGTTTTCCTCAAACTTCTGTTCGTGAAAGAGTTCAAAGCCACCGCGCCCTGCGCTCATGTGTCCGGGCCAGGTGCGGGATTGGATTTGGGCACCTTCGGCGGCCACCACCTCCATGATCGGCAGGGTGTTGTAATATGATGTGTGGCTGTAGGTTCCCTCGCTGTTGATGTAATATTTCTCCTGGCGCATAAATTGCGCCGCCACCCAGGAATGGACAATCTTGCCCTGGGGTTTGATGGCCTCGGCCAGCTTGCCCAGAAAGGCGATCTTTTCCTCCTTGGGCAGGGTGAAGGGATTGATCTTGGGCTGGTGGTGATAGGAGGCGACGGTGGGTTCCAAAGCGGGGAAGGAAACGGGTTTCTGGATGAAGTTGCTGCCACTGCGGGCATTGGAGATGGCGGTGTGGACCAGGCGTTCGATCGAGGCGGGGCCGAGGTCTCTGGAACCGGCAAAGCCCCAGCAGCCGTTGATCAGGACCCTGATGCCAATGGCAGTGGAATCCATGCTGCTGCCGTAATTGCGCAGGAAGCCGTTCATATAACGGATGCCCTCGGTGTCGGTTTTGGTGATGCGCACATCGGCAAAGCTGATATCCGGGGCGCAGAGTTTGTTCATGGTTTGTTTGATCAGTTGTTCCATGTTCTGCCTCCTAAATGGTGTGGGTGGAAGATGAGATGTTGAAGTCCTTCACCAGGGCATGGGGCGCTTTCACGGTCTCGATGCCGAATTCTTCATAATTCTCGGAGAAGGGGATGGTCTGGCTGCGGTTTTCCAGAGCCTGGATGTTGCTCAGGATGCGGTCGATGCGTTCGGTGAAGCGCAGGCTGTTCACCACTTTGGTGATCCTGCCGTCCTCGATCAGGAAGGTGCCGTCGCGGGTGAGGCCCGTCAGCGAAGTTTCCCGCGGATTGATGAAATTCATGTAGTGCAGGCTGGAGATATACAATCCCTTCTTCACACTTCCGATCAGCTCTTCCAGGGTCTTGTCCCCCGCTGCGATCTTCAGGCAGGAGGCGGTGTTGCCGTTTTTGGGCAGGCCGGTCTTGTGGGCATAGTAGTTGTTGCAGAGGAAATTGCGGAAGATACCCTGTTCGATCAGCTTCAAGGGACGGTAGATATGGCCGTCCGAACCATAGTCCATCTGGATCATTTCCGGATCGCCGGGATCGTCCGTGATGGTGACCAAAGCTGAAAACACCTGGGTGTCCTGTTTGCCTTCGAAGAAGCTGCTGTGCTGATCCAAAGCCCGTGCGCTCATGCCCCAGCACAGGTATTGGACATATTCCGCCAGGCAGCGGGGGGCCAGGACAACGTCGTAATGCCCCGGTTCCACATCCACCACCTCGGCAGCGCAGTATCCGATCTTCTGCATCAGCCGGGCAGTGAAGTCTGCTTCGTCGAAATAGCCGAAATCCTCTCCGCCAAAGGTTTCCATCACGGTGATCTGGGAACGGTTGTGCACCGCCTTGATCTCCAGATAGATGGGTGAGACGGTGCTGCGCTTGTCCAGGCCGTTGCTGTTGACCAGATGGTAGCCGGAGTGGTTGCAGATGAAGGTGCCATAGATTTCGAAATCGTACCCGGCGGCGGCTGCTGCGATGCGGGACAGGATCTCGGTCTTTTGGGCCAGGGGGAGTGCCTCGATGTTGTTGGTAACCTGGCGGGGCGGGGCTTGGGTGAGGTCGGTTTCGAGATCCACAAAATCGGGGTCTTCGGGCAGGCGGTCGATCACGGCGATGGCATCGGCCAAAGCGGCGTCCAGCTTCTCCGGGGAGGGATTGTCCAGATTGAAGCTGAACGACCTTTTACCCTTGTAGATCGTGGCGGACAGGGATGAACTGTCCTTGCTGATATTGTAATTGGTCTGGCTGTGGTAAAAGCGCAGGAAGTCCGTGCTCCAGAACTTGTCATAGATCTCGTATTTGAGTTCCGGATGCTGGTCCAGGGCGCTTTTCAGGTGTGTAGGGTGATCCATTTATCCTCCAGATAGTTTAGATCCAGGTGGTGTTGTTGTAACGGCGTTTGGGATTGGTGTGGCGGGGCAGGAAAGAGCCGCCGGCTGCAGCTGCCTTTCCTTTGGCACATGCTTTTCTGCCTCTCAGCCAAACAGTTTCAATGCTGCCCTGCAGCTCGTGATTGCTGCCGTCGGGTGCGGCAAAGGAAGTGCTGCCCTCGGGGTTGTAGACCACAAAATCAGCATCCGAACCGGCTTCCAGGCAACCTTTGACGGGGTAGAGCCCCAGCCGCTTGGCGGGATTTTCGCTGCTCATCTTGATCACTGTCGCCAGGGGGATTTTTCTCTGCTTCCAGAGCTCGGACAGCAACCAAAGATAGGAATAGGGCAGCAGTTGTTCCGAAGTTCCCTGGAAAACTTCCTCCAGCCCTTTGTGAGCGTGGGTGCTGCTCACATTGTTGGAGAGCAGATAGATCTTGTTGGTGCGCAGCAGCTCGAACAAGGCATCCTTGTTTTCCTCCAGTTCCTGCTTCAGCCCGGATTCGATGCCGCTGAACAGCTTCATCAGGTCAGCGATGCACATGCCGAAAGAGATGTCCGAGCGTTTGGAGATGCTGTTGATGAATTCGATGGTGGCAAAGGAGCAGACGCGGGGTATATGGATGGGATTTTCCTGCATGCGGCGCAGAATCTTCTTGATCGCTTCCCGCTGAGTATCGAAGCTGCAGGGCTTTCCGTTCTCCTGGTCATAGCCCTGGAAGGCAAAGGCGGTGTCGCTTTCATAGATGTCGATGAACAGGTCCATGATCTCCGTGAAGTCCAGCCCGATGATGGCCTCATTGGGGGAGGGAGACATCAACGCAATGCCCACCACGCCGTTTGCCCACAGCGCCTGGGCATCTTCCGCGTGATAGGGATAATTGCCGATGTCCACATTCCCCCACACCCCCATATCGGTGTAGGAAACCCGGTTGATCACGCCTTCCAGCGCTTTCAGGTCGTTCACCTCAAACACCGGCATCGGATTCAGATAGCTCAGTTCGCAGAGAGTGGTCCACCCCCCGCAGAGAGCGGCCTTGCTGATGCGGCCGATGCTTTTGGCAGGGTCTCCGGGGCTCAGGATATGGCTGTGGGTGTCGATCGCCCCGGGTAGCAGTATCTTGCCCTTCAGATCAATAACTTCTGGAGTTTCTTCACAGGGGATCTCATCGGCGGAGATCTTCAGAATCTTTTCTTCAAAGAGTACGTTCACCCGCTTCAGGGCAGCTGAAGCAGTGGGTAGCGAAGCGTTGGTAAATAGTTTCATAATCCGTTCAATCTGCCACGTTACTTATGATGGCATTGATATATTCCTCCCACGGCAACCTCCGAAGCCAATACTAAAAGTGTCTGACATGACGATCCCAATCCAGCCATGCTCTAATCCCGCTTCAGGATGTCGATCTGCTCGGTTATCTTTTCCAGCAGGGCAGAGTTCCCGGCGCTGGCAAAGATATCCAGGGCGCGTTTTAGCAGAGCGATCGCTCCCAGATCATTTTGGCGTTTGACGGCGATCTGCGCCTGCAGCCACAAGGAATAGCCCAGGCTGCTGAAATTACCATACAGATAATCCAGACCGGCGCTGCGGCGGACGCAATCCTCGGCCTGGGAATAGTCCGACTGCAGATAGTAATGATAGGCCAGCGCATACCAAGCTTGGGACACGGCATCCGGATCGGCCTGCGGGCTTTTGGGCAGCCGCTTGTCCAGTTTTTTCGCCAGGCGGTGAAGTCGTTTGGCCGCAGCCGGATCGGCAGATTGCAGATATGCTGCTGCCTGCACCCGGTGCGCCAGGATCTGCAGCTCCGCGATCTCCGGAAATCCCTTGACCTCTACCGTTTTTTCGAGGATCTGCCAATAACGGGATTCCCGTTTCAGAATGGAAAGCTCCAGCACCAGAAGCTGCCACGATTGCTCCGGAACCACATTTTGGACGATATCCTCCATCTCCTGATAACTGGTATCAAAGAGGGTGCTATCGCCCAGATCATGGGAAATCCGGGCTATTCCGGACAGGGCGGAGAGCTTTCCGGCGGAATCTCCAAAGCTCTTATATTGTTCATAGGCAAATTGATAGCTGGCCAAAGCCGGTTGAACCTGCCCCTGCCGCTGTTGTTGTTGCGCCATCAGCAGAGTGGCATCCGCATTCACTTTCGCCTGTGGCTGCAAGGGTTTGCGCAGGGTGGAGCAGGCTGCCGTCCCCAGCAGGAACAGCAGCAGGATCAGCATTCTACCGCGCATCGGGAAACTCGCTGATCCGGTCCTGGAAGGAGGCGGGACGGTTGCTGGAGGGGGTGATGCCGGAACGCAGGATGGGATTGTTGTTCAGGGCTTCCAGGGTATGTTTGGCCTGGCCCAGGGTGTCGTTCAGATTGTTGATCAGGATGCTCAGTTGGGGTGAATTGCTCTGCAGCGAACCCAGCAGTTGCGCCGTGGCTTCCAGGCTTTGATGGAGGGCGGTCAGAGATTTGCTGAGCGGCTGGATCAGCAGATCCAGGCAGGGATCGATCATCTTCACGATCAGACCCTCCGGATCACTGAAATTGGCTGCGATCTTGTTGATCTGGATCAGCAGTGTGTCCAGCCGCACCATTTGCTGATTCAGGCTGCCGCTGATGTCCGCCACATTGTTCAAAGTGCGGAAAACAACGCCGGCATCGGCATTGCCATCCCGGTTCAGATTGGCGGTGAACACGCTCATCTCGGCAAAGATGCTGTTCATTTCTGCCAACAACTGGTCCAGTTCCTCGGTGGCATTGGCCACATTGAACAGCGTTCGGGCCAGCGTGCCCTGGTCGGCATTGTTGTCCCGGTTCAATTCAGTGGTGAGTTTGTGGATGTTTTCAATGATGCCGGTGATGGGGTCGCCCGCTTCCGGAGAAATGGTTTTCAGCAGAGCCCTGCCTTCCGGAAAATCGGAGGAAGGCACAAAGCTCTCCGGCGGCAGGAGTTCTTTGGACAAGGGATCGCAGATATATTCCAGGGTGGTCATGTTGGTGATGGGTATGGTGATGCGCAGAATGGCAGAGGGATTCACCATGATCTGCCGGTAGCGCTTCAGCACATAAAAGACCACCCGGATGTTTCCGCTCTCGGTAAGCTCATATTCCTTCACCTTGCCGATCTCAAAACCTTTATACAGGATCGGCGTCTGCCGTGAAATACCGGTGGCATTCTGCAGCATGGTGGTGTAGAGGTATTTCTTTTCGAACAGATTTTGCTTCAGGGCAATGAAAACTGCCACGATGATCAAAAGTGCCAGCGGGATAACCACGAAGGCATAGACTATCTGTTTGGTGTGCTTTGTCTTATAGCTCATATAATTAGTTTTCTCCAAACTGCTGGTATCATTTTCCAATACTCAAATTCTGTCAAGCTTTTGCTGCAGGTGCCTTTGCGGAAGGGGAAAATGGAGTGGAAGAAGGCAGAGATTTCGCTTGCTCTACACACAACATAGGCTGTGAAAAAAGCCCGGAGGGCGAAACAACCATAGCCCAGGGTGGAGCGTAGCGGAACCCTGGGGAAGAGTGATCATAATTTTTTTCAAGCCCCGGAGGGGCGACACAGGTAATTGGCAAACAACGCTTTAGATGGAGGTGTCGCCCTTCCAGGGCTTGATTGTGTTTTCGTTCTCTATTCTTGGGGTTCCGCTGCGCTCCACCCCAAGCTATTAAGTGCCTCGCTTACAGCGCTGACAATGCCATCAAATCCGCTCCTCAGGTGCCCTTCAAGAGCTACTTCTGCCATTATTCTCAGCCTCATTAGACAATGTAGCCGTTTCCGCTTTCCTATCTGTGTGTCTCTTTTACCCTCTAAAACTACTATGGCTCCCGTTAGCAATACGGAATCATTACGGAGTCATTACGGAGTTAATCCGTAATGACTCCGTAATGATTCCGTATTGGTAATGGGAGAGATGTCTGGTTTCTTTGTATCGCAAGGAGACTGGAAAGAGCCTCAAAGCGGCATAGAATGGAGAAAAAGGGGGATTATATCCGATCTTTGGGAGGCTGGGAACATGATTAGTGGTTACACAGCGAACTTGAGAGGGAAGACTATGTCAATCTGTCCTGGTGCCGCGATCTACCTGAAAAGCAAGGCTGTTTTGGAGTTCATTTGGCCTGCGTAACTTACAAATAGACATCATATTATAAGGCCAAATGGACTTCAAACAGCGTGGTTAAATTCTCGGTTGCGAAACCTATTTCAAGTGAGTTTTGAAAAGAACATGGATGCAATGTACCAAAGCCAGGCAGGATGCCTGGGTTCCTCTACTCTTGCGCCAGGCAGGATGCCTGGGTTCCTCTACTCTTGCGCCAGGCAGGATGCCTGGGTTCCTCTACTCTTGCGCCAGGCAGGATGCCTGGGTTCCTTTGCCCTTGCTCCAGGCAGATGCCTGGGTTCCTCTGCCCTGGCGCAGCCATCTTTTCTCTCTTCTCTTATCTCTTTTCTCTTTGTTCAAAAGCGGTTCAGAGCTCGATCACCTGATCGGCAAAGCCGGTTGTGAAATCGTCGTCGGCGCTGGCGATCAGCATGGTCTGATCAGCCCGGAGGCCGTCCAGGACGCGGAAGATGGTGCTGCGTTCGTTCTTGTTGAACAGGTAGTAGGGATCGTCAATGATCAAAAACTGCGGTTTCAGCATCAGGGTGCGGATATAGCTGAGCAGTTTCAGCGCTGCGGGACGGAACAGGGCTGGACGCTGGTTCAAATCGGGTTTGAGATCAAAAACTTCCAGCCATTTTTGCAGTTCCTCCTCAAAGCCAGCCAGGTCATCTTTGCCCTGGTGCAGCCATTGATAGGGCAGCAGGAGGTTTTCCTGCAGGCTGAGGTTGGACAGCATGATGCCTTCATCGAAGATGTGGCCGAACACGCGAGGCAGTTCATGCCCTTCAAAAAAGATGTCAAAGGGGGTCCCATCCAGGCGAATCTCTCCCTGCCGCACCGGCTCCAATCCCACCAGGGTGCTGAGCAAAGAGGGGGAGGTTTGTTCGGAGGGATCATGGATCACGGTGGTCCCCTTCAGTTCGAAACAGAGGGAGAAATCTTCCAGGCAATCACCAAAAACGTGGTCAAATTCGATCAGCATTCAGGACAGCACTCCATAGAGCCAGGTGATCACGATGTCACAGACAATGATCAGGAAGATGGAATTCACCACTGCCTTGATGGTGCGCTGGGGCACTTCGGTGGAGGCATGGTGGACGCTCATGCCCTGATAGCAGGCTGTGATGGTGATGATGATGCCAAACAGGAAGGATTTGAGCAGGCTGATCAGCAGGTTGGAAAAGCGCAGCACGCTGAAAAAATCGTTCATGAAGGAGCTGAAATCGATCGGGCTGAACAGCCGGGAAAACATCCAGCCCCCCAACACCGCCACCACATTGAAATAGATCGAGAGCACCAGCATGGACGCCACCACTCCGAACAAACGGGAAACTACCAGATAGGAGATCGGAGAGATGGAAAACGACCGCAACAGCGCTATTTCACGCCGCACCACCATGTTGCCCAGTTCCGTGGCCATGGCGGTGCCGCTGCGGGCTATCACCACCAGCGCGGTGAGGATCCCGCTCAATTCGTTGACCACCACGGTGACCAGGATGATGTGGATCCAGATGCCCTGACCGAAGGTGCTGAGCAGTTCATAACCCTGCAGAATGATCAACCCGCCCACCGCCAACGCGATGAAGCTGATCAGGGGCAATGCCTCGTAACCGGTGTAAAGTATCTGCCGCAGCACCACATTCCAGCTAACATAGCGGTTGCTGCGGATATTCAGGGTTTCCCGCAGGAGTTCGTTCAGAAACCAAAAAAAGTCCAGAGCGGACTTTTTTTGTAAGGATTTGTTCATAGACCGGGATTTACTTCAATATCAGGGTCTTCTTCAGGGAAGTGTAGCGGGCGGCATAATTGACCACCAGCAAATAGGTTCCGGGCGCAACATATAGCCCGTTGTCGTCCAGCCGGTTCCAGGTGAGCTCCAGCACACCGTTGGCTTCGCCCCAATACAGGGTCTTGATCACAATTCCGGTCTCGGTTTCCACATTGATGCCCAAATTGGTGGGAACATTGGTGTTGATGATAATGCGGCAAAACTTATCCACCGGGTTGGGAATGATCTCCACTCCGGTAACCGGATTGGTTTCCTGCGCCAGCAGGGCGCCCCACAGCAGCAACATGATGCCACTCAGTATCATTACAATCATTGGCTTCTTCATGATAAACGCTCCATCGCATTAGTGAAATGTATCAGTGCAAGTTTTGTTCCCATTGTTTTTTAATTAACTGCTGTGCCAGGATGATGGCGCCCCACACCCCAGCCCGGTTGCCCAGTTTTGCTTTTAGCAGCTTGGTGTGAGCTTTGTTCACTGCAGGCAGATGTTCTTGTATGGCTGCTGCCAATTGGTTGATATCATACAATCCGCCGTCCATTCCACCCCCGCCAAAGATCACGGCATCCGGATCGAGCACAAGGATCAGATTTGCCACCGCTTGCGCCAGATGGATCATCCCCCGGCTGCGTGCCTGCTCAAATTCTTCCTTTAGCTCGGGAAGGCGGAGCAGATCACGCAAGTTACACCCTGTCAACCCAATTGACTTTGCCAGGCCTGGATCAAGCTGTTCCCGCAGGCGGGCTTTGATGCCATCCACCGAGGCATAGGCTTCCAGGCAACCCCTCCTGTCGCAGCCGCAAAGGGCTCCCTGTGCTTCCACAGTTACATGCCCCAATTCCATGGCCACCCCCCGGCTGCCATGATAAATCTGCAGACAGTCCACAAAACCGCTGCCAATGCCGCTGCCGATGGTGATTCCCACCACTTTGTGCCGCCGAAATTCCTGCCAGGCCTCCCCCAGACACATCAGGTTAGCATCGTTATCGGAAGCCACCGGCAGCTTCAGATCAGGGGGTAGCAATTCAGCCGGGGCGTGGCCGGTCCAGAAAGGAAGATTGGGATTGGTGCCGATAATCCTGCCGCTGGCCAGGTCGATGGTGCCCGGAGTTCCGATCCCGACGGCGCGCAGCTTCCTGTCGCCAAGTTGGGTGCTGACCTCCGCCAGAATCCGGGCAAACACCTCCTGAAAATGGCTGAGGGATTTTTCGCTGAAGGGTTGGCTGTCAAAACTGAGTAAACCCAGTTGACAATTCCCATAGCCGTATTTGACGCTGGAGGCGCCAAGGTCGAAGCCGAGAAAGATATCGTTTTGATTGGTCATAATGCTAAAGGTGGGGTGGGTGATGGGAGTCGAACCCACAACGCCCGGAACCACAATCCGGTGCTCTGCCATTGAACTACACCCACCAGGTCTGTGAATGATCTATGCACGCTATTGATGAATTTCATGGCACGCCAGAAGGGATTCGAACCCCTGACCCGCAGCTTAGAAGGCTGCTGCTCTATCCTACTGAGCTACTGGCGCCTGTGCCTGCAGCCGGCAACTGCCCGCCGCAGGAAAGAACTGGTAGCGGCGCAGGGATTTGAACCCCGGACCTGCGGATTATGATTCCGACGCTCTAACCAGCTGAGCTACACCGCCACAGATATCTGAATAAAAACCGGCGCTAACGCCGGTTTGAAAATGGTAGCGAGGGAAGGATTCGAACCTTCGGCCTTCGGGTTATGAGCCCGACGAGCTACCAGCTGCTCCACCTCGCGTCATAGACTATCCAAAATTTTGAAGACGGGTTTTTTGTCAAGTCCTTTTTTGCGCAAAAAGTAAATGGGGTGTCAGGAGGTCTCGTGTATGAACCTTTAAACCCCCTTTGCAGTCATATATTCCCTCTGTTTTTTCACCTTACTCTCTCGTCAGCTTTGCCTCTCGGGAAAATCCTGTTCAGAAAATATGCTTGACATACAAGCAGTAACGGGCTGAAAGGTATTCTTAGATTATCTGCTTGGTTTTCATATAGATACAATATTGAGCAAGCCGGGTAAACCAAATGCTATAGTCGTGTTTAATAGCTTGTGCAGAATTGCACTAAATACACTGACAAGGAGCACATTATGCTGAAAACAATTTTGATGATACTGATAGCCGAGCTGTCCCTGACTGCAATTTATGGTGATGATTATTTCATCGGAACCGGAACTTCCGCCCAAAGCAATATACCCTTCTATGGTATGTTTGATTATGGCTGGAGCAAGATTTTATATACCAAAGCCGAGCTCAATGCCGCCGGTTTGAACACCCCTGCCCTGATCACAGCAATCGCCTTTGATGTGGCAAATTCGCCCAATTTCTATCTGATGAACGACCAGTCGTTGTATCTGCGACATACCGCAGCTACCTCTCTGAACAATCAATATCCCGGCACGGAGGGATTTACCCATGTGCTGACCAACAACTATATGTTTCATGGCAGTGGTTGGAAGAATTTCACTTTCAGCGCCAGCTTTGCGTGGAATAATCAGGACAATATCGAAATTCTTTGGGAAAACCATGATGGCAGCTGGGCCAATGGATATCCCACCTTCCGCTACACCAGCACAACACCTGTTTATACCGGAGCCTACAAACACCAGTATTCCTCATTCCCCACCGGCAATGGAAACACCAGCTATCTGCGGCCCAATATCCGGATCACAGCCCAGGCAATCAATCCACCCAATCCGGCGATCAATCCCATTCCCCCGGATGGAGACATTATGGTGAGTTTGGAGCCCTGTCTGCAGTGGCAAAGCGGTGGAGGAGCGCCCACCGGCTACAACCTATATTTTGGAACTGTGAATCCGCCCCCCTTCTTCGGAAATCTGGGCAACAATACCTATTGGATGCCACTTGCGCCCCTGGAACATCAACAGACCTATTTCTGGCAGGTGGAACCCTATAATGGCGATGGCCCTGCCCTCAACTGTCCTGTCTGGAGCTTTACCACCCTGAGCGATCAATTCATCCAGATCGGCTCTGGAAATGATGCCCAGCGCCAACCTTTTGGCATGGCTTATGGCTTTGAGCGATCAGCTGCACTGTATACCGCTGACCTGATCGAGGAAGCCAATATCATTATGGACAGGCTGGCCTGGTTTACCAGTAGCGGCAGTTTGCAATCGGCGCCACTGACGATATATGCCAAAGAGACCACTGATGATCAGTTAATTCCTACCACCTGGGACGATTTGCTCTTTGGTGCCACTCAGGTCTATCAAGGCAACCGGGCCTTTGTTATTCCAGGCTGGTCATTGCTTGTTCTGGATACACCATTTCACTATCAGAATGGCAATCTGATCATTGCCGTTGAGACCAACCTGGGCAGCATGCAGGGGGTTACTTCTTATCCTTCTTTCTCCTACACTGAAGAAGCCCAGGCTGTGCATCAAATGTGGTTCGATGACGCCTCCCCTCCTTCAGGTCCTGGCACCGTGAATCACAATCTGCCCAATATCCTGCTGGGATTTGAGCACGATCCCAGAAAACCACTGCCCTTTTCTGAAAGCGTCAATTCATTGGATTTCCCGGTAGACTGGAGCCAAACCCACTCGGGGGAAGTCACCACGGATCGCTGGTTTGTAACCCAGACTGGCTATGCCAATAACGATCCCAATGAATTGACCGCCCACTTTACTCCGGCGCCCGCTGTGGGCATATCGAGACTGATCACTCCACCGTTGAATACAGAGGATAAGAGCGCGGTTTGCGTTACTTTTTTCCATTACTATGATGATTATACACCGGGTATTGAGGCCAGCCTCCAATACAGCTATGATCTGGAAACCTGGATTGACACAGATTGGTACCTCATCAGCGGGCAGGGCAATGCCTTCGGCGAAGTAAGTGTCGCTGTGCATGGCCTGGACAGCCCGCTCACCTATTTTGCCTGGACTCTGGATGGTGATCATTATGCCTTTGACTACTGGCGGGTGGACGATATCCTGGTGCAAGAGGCACCCCAGACCGATGTGGCGGTCGTCTCCATCCATGCACCCGAGGTTGTGCAACCAGGTAGCTTTTATCCGTCTATTGTGGTTCAGAATCTTGGCGCCAGCACTGTCAGTTTTACTGCCCGGATGACCATAAACACTTCCTATCAACAGGAGGTTACGGTTTCCAACCTGGCTCCGGGCAATGTCACAACCGTTTCCTTTCCCCCGATCTATATGGATCAATACACTCAAAACTATTCACTGGTAGCCGGAGTGATCCATCCCGACGATCAGAACCTGTCAAACAATGTATTGTTTGCTGATGTCAGGTGCCTGGAACTGACTTCGCAAGCCTTGGGCGATGTGGCAATGGACCCCACCAACCAGCTTGAGGGCTTGGTAACCTTCCCGTTGGCAGATCCTCAAACCATTGCTGAATTCCCGATCCCACCGGGAAACACCAATTTTCTTACCGGAGCGGATGAGCACCAGGGTGCGATTATCGCCTCCGAATATAATGCCGGGTGTCTGACTACAGACCGGATCTGGCGGATAGACAATGAAAGCATGACCCTGATCGGACACTCAGGTGTCCCTCTGAACGGCGTGGCCTCGGGAGGTCCAGGCCGGAATGTGATTTATGGAGCAAGTTCCACAGATTTATACTATATCGATCCCAACACCGGCAATGCCACCCTGATCGGTCCCTATGGCCATAGCGGAGTGATGATCGGGATCGCTCACGATCATGAAAACGATATCCTGTATGGGATAGATATCTTCTTTAACGCCCTGTTTACGATTAATACGAGCACTGGAGCTGCCAACTATGTGGGAGATCTGGGCATTGACATCAATTACGCCCAAGACTGCGCTTTCGACCAGACAACCGGGAATCTCTATCTGGCTGGATATACATATTTGGGAGCCCTCTATTGGATCGATACCAACGACGGCAGCGCTTGGAAGATCGGGGAATTCCCCAATGGAGCATCGGTTGCTGCTTTCGCCATCTATCCCCCCAGCGAGGCTCCTGTTGTCTCCATATCCGCCGGTGGAATACTATCCTGGGAACCGGTGGCTGGTGCATCCGGGTACAATATTTACCGGTCAGATGATCCCGATGGTGAATTTATATTGTATGATAGCACCGCAGGTACAGAGTTTACAGATCCGCTCTTTCCCTCTGATAAAGCCTTTTACCGAGTTACGGCGGTATTGGGGACAAGAGAAAAAACCCCTTCAACCGAGCAAATAAAAGTCAAGCGTTATCTCCCCTCAAACCCTCAAAAGGAGAGGGCTGATTCGGGACCTCCACCCCAATGAAATGCAGGGATAGAATTTGAATAACAGATGAGTTTTGCTGGTTCTGTCCAGTTTTATGGGGCCATTGACATCTTGTTTGAACTGCTTTCGAGAAAATACTTGTTGACACAATTCCATGCTGGCATTTTATGAGATTATGAGAATTTTCGCCATCGTTCTCCTGCTGTTGCCTGCGCTGAGCGCCTGCGACCTCTTCCGGTTGAGGGATTCCGATCCCCCCACCAAGCCGCCGCTGTGGAATGACTTTTCCACCGACTGGCAGAAGTGCATGGAAAACCTCGAGTTTTGCTATGAGGATGGACGCAATGTGGTGAAATACTCCGGGCTGTTCACTCAAGACTACAGCTTTCATTTCTCCGCCCAGGATGCCAATGACTATAATATCCCCCAGCCCTGGAACCGCTCCCAGGAACAGGACATGCTGATCAATCTGCACAGCCAGAGCGACAGCATCCGGATCACCCTGGAACCCCTGGAAGGGCAAAATGACGATATTAGCGCCAACGAAGCCAGAATCTATCGCAAATACACCCTAAACCTTTACAAAGCTGGTGTGACCACTCCTGAAGTCTATTCCGGCAACCTGGAACTCCAGTTCAACCTCAGCAGCGGCTACTGGTATATCAGCAGATGGTATGATTACCGTGCCTACAGCCACCCCACCTGGGGAAAGATGAAGTATGATTACTCGCAATAAGCTTGCCCTGCTACTGGTGATTGTGCTGGCTCTGCTGCTGTCCAGTTGTTGGAATCCCTTCCATCCCCGGCTGGCGGACAATTCCAACGACCAACTGCGCAACCGCACGCCGGTGGAGCTGTTGCAGAATCTGGAACTGGCCTACAAGGAACGCAACATCAATATCTTCAAAGACCTTCTGGCGCTGGATTTCCGGTTTGAACTGATCGCCTCGGAAGTGAACCAGATCGGCATCGATGTCAATGGAGACGGTATCCGGGATTCCTGGTGGGGCTATGAAGAGGAGGTGGCGTTCACAGAGAATCTCTTCGTTCATGGTTCTTCCGACGGCAGCTATCCACCCCCCGATGACCTGCAACTGCGCTTGCAGATACCCCCGGAGGAGAACTGGGAAAACGATCCGGAGCTGGGGCATGAGGACTGGATCGTGATCCCCTGCATGTTCAATCTCAGCTTAAGCTTCTATGCCTCCAATTCTTTGATCACTGCCAACGGAGTGGCCAGATTCTACCTGAAACCGATGAACAACCGCTGGTATATAGCGATCTGGCGGGACGAATCCAATATCTGACCACTGCATGCGGCGCCTGTTGGCAATAGACTATGGAGAGAAGCGCATCGGGCTGGCGCTGAGCGATCCGCTGCAGCTTTTTGCCAAACCCCTGAAGGTGCTGCCCAACACCGGTTTCGAATCCTTTCTCCAGCAGCTTTTACCGATCCTCCAGGAATATAATGTGGAACAAGTGATCGTGGGCATGCCCTATGCCATTGACGGTGGAAACACTGCCAAGACCGATGAGACACAGGCATTTCTCGAGAATCTGAAAGAGAGATTAAACCTTCCCGTGATCCCCTGGGACGAGCGTTATAGCACTTCCGAGGCAGTGGAGGAACTCAAGAAACTGGGCTATGACTGGAAACAGCGCCGGTCCCTGAAGGATGCCATGGCGGCAGCGCTGATCCTCACCAGCTATCTGAGCAGCAGGCAATGATCCGCACCCGCAATCTGCTCTTTCTTCTGATCCTGCCCGTTCTTGTGGGTATCGCCTGGCTGGCCTGGCTGGTGTTTTACCCCCTGGCTTCGGAGCAAATGCTGCTGCAGATTTCCTCTGGTGACACCGCCCGTATGATCGCTGCCAAGCTGAAGGAAAATGGCATCATCCGCAGCGAACTGATTTTCCTGGCCGTGGCCAAACTGAAGAGCACCGAGCGCAGCCTAAAAGCCGGAACCTACAGTCTGGGAGGGTATTACAGCACCTATGGCACCCTGGAATTGCTGCGCAAGGGGCACACTGCCTCCATCAACATCACCTTCCCAGAGGGTTTCTCCCTGGTGCAGACTCTCAGGCGCATGGAAGCCAAGGGAATCGGCAGTTTTGACGAACTTTTCACTGCCTCCACCGACACCGCCTATGTCCGAAAACTTACGGGATTTATGGCCCCTTCCCTGGAAGGCTTTCTCTATCCCGAAACCTATCGGGTGGAGATCGGTATCAAGCCCCTCAGCATGTTGGAATTGATGACGCGGGAATTCTTCCGCCAGCTCGCCCGGGAAAATGTCCACCCCGATTCCATCCCGGATTTCTATGAACTGCTCAAATTGGCGGCGATCGTGGAACGCGAGAGCGCCAAGGCAGAGGAGCGCAACCTGATCGCCAGCGTCTATCTGAACCGCCTGAAACTGGGCATGAAGCTGGAATCCTGCCCCACAGTGGATTACATCCTGGAAGCCCGTGGCATCAAACGCGCCGTACTCACCTATGAGGATATCAACCTGCCCTCGCCCTACAATACTTATCAGAACACCGGGCTGACCCCCACCCCCATATGCAATCCCTCGGTGGAATCCATCCTGGCGGTGCTCAATCCTGCCCCCACCAATTACCTCTTCTTTGTCTCTGATCGCAAGGGAGGAAATGATTTCTCCACCACCTTTTCCGAGCATCAGCGCAAGATGAGGCTGTATCGGGAGTGATTAGTGATTAGTGACTAGTGATTAGTGCTACGCTCAGGTTAGGGCTTGGGAATTGGAACGCTGGAGCAGGGAAGTAGGGAAAGGGAAAAGGGGAAAGATTGATAAAAGGGGCGCTGACACCCATCTTTACCCAATAGTCAAACTTGTGATCCATCCTTTGATTCTTCCACTCTATACCCCTTATACTATTATACCCTTATATTACTCCACCCGACTCCGACTTGGGCGCAGCACTAATCACTAATCACTAATCACTAATCACTAA
>Ga0136653_10000290_pt1 | contig 26108 bp, 29 predicted proteins | sample LakKivw275mmetaG_FD_94866 | JGI IMG/M metagenome (GOLD analysis project Ga0136653, IMG submission 94866) | Anoxic lake water microbial communities from Lake Kivu, Rwanda to study Microbial Dark Matter (Phase II) - Lake Kivu water 275m metaG... | ecosystem: Environmental > Aquatic > Freshwater >...
GAGCTGCTGGAGCAGTAGCTATACCGTTAGTCGTTGCGTAAGCAGCGAGTAAACCGCAGCACACGGCAAAAATTTTCAGCACGCGAACAAAGCCCGCAGCAAAGCTTAATGAAACAGGACCCGCTAAAACCGAAAAGATTATGAAAGGCAAATTCATCACATTCGAAGGCTCCGAGGGCTGCGGTAAGAGCACACAGTCAAAGATGCTCTATAATTTCCTCAAGCGCAAGGGTTATGGCGCAGTTTATCTGCGCGAGCCCGGCGGCACAAAGATCAGCGAAAAGATCAGGCAGATTCTTTTAGACGCTAAGAACGATTCGATGTCCGCTGAAACCGAACTCCTGCTTTATATGGCCGCCCGCTCGCAGGTAGTCAATGACGTGATTAAGCCGGCCTTAGAAAAAGGTAGAATTGTAATCTGCGACAGGTTCCTTGATTCCACGGTCGCCTATCAGGGCTATGGCCTGGGGATGAGCATATCACTGATTAAAGAATTAGGCCGTTTTGCCACGCAGGGAATCAGCCCGGACCTGACGATTATCCTGGATTTGCCGGTGAAGGACGGCTTGCGCCATCGCCATGCCAATAAAGACCGTATTGAAAAAAGGTCTCTCGGGTATCATGCGCGCGTGCGCGGCGGTTATCTTAAAATCGCTAAAAGCCAACCGCGCAGAGTAAAGATTGTCAAGGTCGCTAAAATCAAATCAAGCACGCAGGAAACAATAAGAAAGCTGGTTTTAAGTGTTGTTCGCTAAGATAAAAGGGCAGGATAGCGCAATCAGCGTTTTAAAGGGGCATATCCGGGATAACCGCATTGCCAGCGCCTATCTTTTCAGCGGCCCGGATTCAATCGGTAAAAAGATGGCGGCTGAAGCAATGGCAGCAGCTGTTAACTGCCAGGGCGTTTCCGGCGATGCCTGCGGGAATTGCCCTATCTGCCTGAAGATAACAAAGCATGAGCACCCGGATGTCTATATAATCGATGTTTCTCTTGAGTTAGACGCTGATCCCAACAGGAAAGAACTTTACTACGGCAGCTCCGATGCGCTTAAAATCGGCCATATCCGTTTGATTCAGAAGAGGGCTGCTTTAAAACCCTTTGAAGCTAGGCGCAAGTTCTTTATTATAGATAACGCGCACAACCTTACTCCGGAAGCTTCTAACGCGCTTTTAAAAGTCCTGGAAGAGCCGCCTTCTGACAGCCATATTATCCTGATCAGTTCCAAACCGCACCTGTTATTCAAGACTATTACATCGCGCTGCCGGATAATAAAATTTTCTCCTCTGCCCCGGCAGGCGCTGGAGGTTATGCTTAAAAAAGAACATGCACTCGACCCTGATTCGGCGCATTTTCTGGCATATTATAGCGAGGGCAGGATCGGGGAGGCTTTAAGGTTAAAGGACAGCGGATTATTCAGGGAGAAGAACAGAATAATCGATTCCTTTGCCCTGCAAAAGGGAGCGGGTTCATTTTTTCCGGCGGACCGCAGGCAGATGCGCAATTGCCTGAATATCCTCTCAGGGTGGCTGCGCGACAGCTGCGTATTAAAAGGGAGCTTTGCTTCGGATGAGCTGATTAACCGAGACCGCAAACAGGATCTTTTAAGATATGCCGGAAGTTTGGATCTTGCCGAACTTGAAGATGCATTCCAGGCAGTGGCGGATTCTTTCTTATATCTTGAGGCAAACGCCAACCTGAAATTATTAACCAGTAATTTGAAAGCGCAATTATGGAGAAGATGATTACCGTAAGATTAAGGGATTTCGGTCAGGTGTATACCTATACTCCGGAGGCCGCCGGTTTTAAAGAAGGCGATTATGTAATCGTAGAGCATGACCGCGGGCTTGATTACGGGCAGGTGATCCCTGTCGCCGAATGCGCCTGCGGCAATAAAAGCAAGGAGCCGTTAAAAAAGATACTGCGTCCGGCAGGCCCCAATGACCTTAAGCAGATAGAAGACAACCGGCTTAAGGCAAAAGAGGCCTTCTCTACATGTTCAAAAAAGATAGCCGAGCATAAACTGGAGATGAAGCTTGTGCGGGCGGAGTATTCTTTTGACCGCAGCAAGATCATCTTTTATTTTACCGCCGCCGGAAGGGTTGATTTCAGGGACTTAGTCAAAGACTTAGCCAAGATTTTCCGGGCAAGGATTGAGTTAAGGCAGATCGGCGTACGCGATGAAGCGAGGTTTTTCGGAGGCTTCGGGCCCTGCGGCAGGGAGTTATGCTGTGCTAAGTTCCTCAAAGACTTTGAACCGGTGACAATCAAGATGGCAAAAGAAGAGGGGCTGCCGCTTAATCCTCCTAAGATTTCCGGGCTCTGCGGAAGGCTGATGTGCTGTCTGTCTTTTGAATACGAGACGTACAAAAATTTATCCAAAGGCCTGCCGCACGAGGGCGAACATATCCATACCCAGCAGGGCAAAGGCAAAGTAGTCAGCCTTAATGTCTTTAAGCGAAAAGCGCTGGTCCAGCTTGATGAGGGCGCGGTTATCGAGGTTCAATTCAAAGAGAAATAGCATGGCAGATAAATTTTATATCACCACACCGCTTTACTACGTAAACGCCTCTCCGCATATCGGACACTCCTATACCAATATCGCAGCGGATACCCTCGCGCGTTATATGCGCAAAATAATAGGCAAGGATAAAGTCTGGCTGCTTACCGGCACCGATGAGCACGGGCAAAAGATAGAGAAGGCCGCCGCCGCAAGCGGCCTGGACCCGCAGGACTTCGCCGATAAAACGGTTCTGCAGTTCAAAGAGCTCTGGAAGGCGCTGGATATCTCCTATAATGATTTTATCCGCACCACCGAGCCCCGGCACGTCAATTGCGTGCGCAGGGTCTTGGAGATTCTGCATCAGAAGGGCGATATCTACAAAGATAAATACGAAGGCTGGTATTGCACGCCATGCGAGACCTTCTGGCTTGAGTCCCAGCTGGACGGCAAGAAGTGCCCTGATTGTAAAAGGCCGGTAGAGAGAATCTCCGAGGAAAACTATTTCTTTAAATTATCTAAATACCAGGGTTGGCTGCTTGAGTATATAGAAAAACATCCGGATTTTATCAAGCCGGATATCCGCAGGAACGAAGTATTAAGTTTTTTAAAGCTGAATAAGCTTACTGACCTTTGCGTTTCCCGGCCGAAAGAGCGCCTGGGCTGGGGAATACCGTTTTCTTTCAGCCCTGACCACGTAGTTTATGTCTGGTTTGACGCCTTAGTCAATTATATCAGCGCTGTCGGAGAATTTGACGCGAAAGGTAAATATAAATCAAAATGGTGGCCTGCGGACCTGCATTTAATCGGCAAAGACATCCTCAGGCAGCATGCGGTTTATTGGCCGATTATGCTCAGGGCGCTTGAGATTGAGCCGCCTGAATGCATATTTGCCCACGGCTGGTGGATGATCGGCGAAGATAAAATGTCAAAGTCGCGCGGCAACGTAGTAAACCCGCTGGAGATGGTGAATAAATTCGGGATTGACGTTTACCGTTATTTTCTTTTACGCGACGTGCCTTTCGGGTCAGACGGTAATTTCTCGGAAGAAGCGATTATAAAAAGGTTTAATTCCGACCTCGCTAATGATTTAGGAAATTTGCTTTACCGTACGCTGACAATGACAGAAAAATATTTTCAGGGGCAAGTCCCCGCTATAGACTTAAATAGAGTAAAGTTAGGTTCATCCGGCGAGGAGATAAAAAAGGCGCTGCGCCTGAAATTTACCCTTAATGCCGCAAGCGGGTTTAATTACTATTCTGCATTGGAAGAGACCTGGCAATTGGTTGCTATGGCTAATAAATACGTGGAAGAGACTAAGCCATGGAATCTCGCTAAAGAGAATAAGGATGAGGAACTTAAAAATTTTATCCGCCTTCTGATAGACGTTATCAGGGTAGTCGCAGAGAATGTAGCTTGTTTTATGCCGCGTACCGCAGAGGCAATCAGAGAGCAAATCGGCGCCGATAAGATTAAGAAGGGGAAACCCCTCTTCCCGCGGATAGAGAATCAATAACCGATAACCGCTAGCAAATGCTCATCGATACGCATTGCCACTTAGACTTTCCGGAATTTAATCAGGATAGAAAAGAGGTAATTGAAAGGGCGCAAACCGCCGGCGTTGGATATATCGTTAATATCGGCGCAAGCTTAAAAGGCAGCAGCGACTCGGTGAAATTGGCGGAAGATTTTCCCTCTGTTTATGCTTCCGTCGGCCTGCATCCCCACGAAGCCGATAATTTTAATGATGAAGCGTATGAGCGGATAAAGGCGATGGCATCCGGTAAAAAGGTTGTTGCTATCGGAGAAATCGGGCTGGATTATTTCAAGAATTATTCCGAACAGGAGAATCAGAAGACTTTATTTACCAGCCTGCTTGTCCTGGCGCAGGAATTAAGCCTGCCGGTAGTCCTGCATTGCCGCCAGGCAGAAAGCGACCTCCTGAGCATCCTTAAAGAGGCGATGCCGAGGCTGGCGGTAGTGCATTGTTTTTCCGGAGACGAGAAATTTTTAAAGGGCTGCCTGGATTTAGGTTTCTTCGTTTCTTTCACCTGCAATATTACCTATAAAAAAGCGCAAAACTTAAGGGATTTGGTAAAAAAAGTCCCGCTGGAAAGGTTATTTCTTGAAACCGATGCTCCGTTTTTATCTCCTGAGGGGGGGCGCGGGAAGCGCAACGAACCAATAAACGTTAAGCGGCTTTGCGATGAGATCGCTTCGATCAAAGGCATTGATGCGCAGGAGGTGGCCGGAGCTACCTCCCAGAACGCGATAAAATTCTTTAACTTAAAATGAAATCAAAAGTCTCAATAATCAGATGCCCCGACTATGATAGCGGAAAAGTAGAAAAATCCCTAAGGCAGGCTATTGAGCTTTTAGGCGGGATAAAGGGATTTATCAAGCCTGCCAGTAGAGTGCTCTTAAAGCCGAATCTTCTGATGGCCAAAGAGCCGCATTACGGTATTACCACTCATCCTGAAGTAGTGCGCGCTGTCGCTAGGATACTTAAAGAGATAAACTGCCGTTTAATCCTCGGAGACGGCCCAAGTGTCTGGGGCGGTTATATTGAAGACGTAGGCCAGGTTTACCAGCGCACAGGTATGAAACAGGTTTGTGCCGAAGAGGGGATCCAACTGGTAAATTTTGACAAGAGGCGGATGCGTGAAAAATTTCCCCTGGCCGCCCGGCTTGATGAATGCGACTATGTCGTAAACCTGCCCAAGCTTAAAACCCACGATTTTACGGTTATGACTGCGGCAATAAAGAATCTTTTCGGGCTGGTACCCGGGACGTTTAAGACCGAGCTGCATAAAAATTATTTTCAACCGGATGATTTTGCCGCGATCCTAGTAGACATTTTTCAGGAAGTCAGGCCCGCCATTACGGTAGTAGACGCAGTGACAGCGCTTGAAGGAGAAGGGCCGGGGACGTCAGGCGAGCCTACTCAAACCGGATTAATCATGGCGTCTTGCGATTGCGTAGCCTTAGATAGCGTCTCGGCAGTGCTTTTGGGGCTAAAGCCGGATGATATCTTAAGCACGCGCGAAGCAGCGCACAGGGGTTTGGGAGTAAGCGATTTGAATGCCATTGAAATCCTGGGAGAAAGCTTAAGCAGCCTAAGGGGGAGGGGTTTTAAGCTCCCTCCGACGGGTTCTCTGATTAGAAAGATCCCCAGGCCGCTGATTAATCTGGCGCGCAAACTCATCAAGTATTATCCTGCCTGCCTCAGAGAGAAGTGTATTAAATGCGGCGCTTGTGTCAAGATCTGCCCGGGTAAAGCCATAAAAATGGTTGAACAGGGGATAATCTTTGATTATTCCAAATGTATTGCCTGTTTCTGCTGTGAGGAAACCTGCCCTCAGGCAGCGATACATCTCAAAAAAAGCCTTTTGGCGAAGGCAATCGGATTATGAGTGGCCATTGCGTTTTTCTTGATTTACGCATCGAGCTTGATAACGCGATCACCTACGGTACTAAGGCCGCGGCAGCGAAGATTGCCAGGAAAGCCCTGGAAAAAGCGCAGGCAGCATCTGCCGGCGCAGAAGAAGAATATTTCAGAGGGCAGATAGAGATGCTCAGAGGAAATCATAGCGCGGCAATCAAGCATTTTGACGCAGCGATAAAGCTTAATCCCGCAGACGGGGCGGCTTTTAATGACCGGGCTTTATGCATGATAGAGTTGGGGATAATCGATAAAGCGTTTCCCTATTTTGACAAAGGGATAGAGGTTGAGCCGGATTATGCTAATGTTTACCATAATAAAGGCTGGTTGTTGAATAATATCGGCAGGCACAGGGAAGCGATTGCCTGCTTTAAGAAAGCCCTAGAACTTGAGCCGGAGAGGCCCGTAACTTACGATAACCTTGCCGACGCATTATATAATCTGCAGGATTACGGAGGAGCATTGAAGGCATATAAAAAGGTGCTGGAGTTATTGAAGCCCGGGATTTGCCGGCAGATCAGAAAACAGATCGGTATAAAGATTAAGCAGATCGAAAAGAAACTTAATTCGGCGCTAAACCCATGAGATTAGAGACAATTAATTGGCATAATCGGGGAATCAGGATTATCAACCAGCAGAAGCTGCCTGATAGTTTAGAGTACCTCTACATTCGCGATATTGCCAGCCTATGGCAAGCGATTAAGGGCTTAAGGGTGCGCGGCGCTCCGGCGTTGGGCGCAGCCGCCGGCTTAGGGGTTTATCTGGGCTTAAAAGATTCAAGGGCAAAAACCTTCCTTAGGTTTAAAAGAGAATTAGAAAGGGTGGTTGAGTATCTTGGTTTATCCCGGCCTACCGCGGTAAACCTTTTTTGGGGGCTGGAGAGAATCAGAAATGCTGCCTTAGGCAATAAAGATAAACCGATAGCACGGCTTAAAAAGATAATTTTCGACGAGGCGATGAAGATCATAGAGGAGGATAGGCGTGCCTGCCGGGCTATCGGCGAGCGGGGGGCAAAGCTTTTAAAGAGCGGGGAGAGTATTCTTACGGCCTGTAATGCCGGGATCCTTGCTACCATTGATTACGGGACTGCCTTAGGCGTGGTCTACCGGGCTAAAGAACGGGGCAAACGGATAAAAGTTTTCGCATGCGAAACCAGGCCTCTGCTTCAGGGCGCGCGTTTAACTGCCTGGGAATTAAATAAGCAGGGGATAGAGGTTACGGTTATCTGTGATTCGACTGCCGCTACACTGATGCGGCAGGGTAAAGTTGATAAGGTTATCGTCGGAGCCGACCGGATTGCCTCAAACGGAGATACTGCCAATAAAATCGGCACTTATAATCTTGCAGTGATTGCCAGATATCACAGGATCCCTTTTTATGTGGCGGCGCCCGCCTCAACCCTTGACTTAAAACTTAAAGGCGGCCAAGGCATTCCGATTGAGGAGCGCGATAAGAGAGAAGTAATCGAGTTATTGCCCGGCTTAACAGTTGCTCAGCCGGATATCAAGGTATATAACCCGGCTTTTGACGTTACTCCGCATTGGCTGATTACCGCGATAATTACAGACAGGGGGATTGTCAGGGCGCCGTTTGACAATAATATCAAGAAGATAATCTCAAAATGAATATTTCAGGGTTGGGCGAATTCGGGTTGATTGACAGGTTTAAGAAATCAATCCGGCTGGATACTTCGGTAATTAAAGGCACCGGGGATGACTGCGCGGTAATCAGATCCTCCGGCGCCAAATTCATGCTTTTTACCTGCGATATGCTGGTTGAGGGAGTGGATTTTTTAAAAAAAACTGACCCCTATCTTATAGGCAGGAAAGCAATAGCGGTTTCTTTAAGCGATATTGCTGCCTGTGCGGGTATCCCGCGTTATTGCCTGGTTTCTCTGGGGCTTCCGCGCGGCACAAAAGTAAGCTTTACCGACCGTCTTTTTAAAGGGATGCGCGATATTTCTTCCAAGTTTGGGGTCAATATCGTAGGCGGAGATTTAAGCCGGAGTGCTAAGGTCACTATTGACGTCAGCATGATCGGGTTCGTCGAGAAGAGAAATCTGGTTTTAAGGAGCAATGCCTGTAAAGGCGATATTATCTTTACCAGCGGCGCTCTCGGCGGCTCGCTAAAAGGCAAGCACCTTAAATTCACCCCGCGCGTAGGAGAGGCAAGATTTTTAGCGCGTAAGTTTGGCCTCAATTCCATGACTGATATCTCCGACGGGCTGATCCAGGATTTAGGCCATATTTTAGAGGAAAGCTTGGCGGGTGCTGTGATTTATCAGGACTTGATTCCCTTAAGCGCAAGCGCCGGCAATATTAAAAATGCCCTTTATGACGGAGAGGATTTTGAGCTGCTTTTTACCTTACCGCTTGCAAAAGCAAAACGCCTGATAAGGGAAAACGCCCGCGGATTTCATGCAATCGGCCAGATTGTGGATAAAAAACATGGTTTACTTTTTGTGGATAACCGAGGGAGGATCAGGAAAATTTCCGGCGGAGGATTCCGGCATTTTTAATATGAAAGCTATTTCTTCTTCTGTAAGGGAAACGTTGGATTTAGGCAGAAAGTTGGCGGGGAAACTTAAAAAAGGCGATATCGTCTGCCTGTTTGGTGAATTCGGCAGCGGGAAGACAGTTTTTACTAAAGGTATTGCCTGGGGTTTAGGGGTCAGGAGGCATGAGATTACCAGCCCCTCTTTCGTACTGATTCGCGAATATTATTCAGGCAGGATACCGCTTTTTCATTTTGACCTTTACCGCTTAAAAGGCGAAAAGGAGATCGCTACAATCGGATACGAGGAATATTTTTATTCTGACGGAATAACCGTGATAGAATGGGCAGATAGGTTGAAACGTCTGCTGCCGGATAAATTTCTTGGAGTCAGCATAGAAATTACCGGGGACAAGACGAGGAAGATATCTATATGCCAAACTTAACCTCGACCTTAACCTTGACCTTAGCCTATGAGAATCCTTGGGATTGACACTTCCAGCCGATATTTAAGCATCGGCGCCTGCGACGGCGCAAAATCATACTCCTATAATCTGGACGCCGGAATAAAACATTCCGCTCTGTTGATGCCGTCGATAAAGAGGATCCTCGGTGCTTTACGCTGGGGTATCGAAGATATAGATTATTTTGCCTGCGGGCTGGGGCCGGGGTCTTTTACCGGCCTGCGTATCGGTTTGGCGGCGATTAAGGGATTGGCTTTTGTCAACCGTAAGCCGGTAGTTGGCATTCCTACGCTTGATATATTGGCTGCCGCAGCGCAGGAAAACAAAGGGTATCTAATGCCGGCAATAGACGCAAAGAGGAATTTCGTTTATTGCTGCGTATATAAATCAAATCAGGGGAAGCTAATCAGGCAAAGCGGTCTCCTGCTGCTTAAGAAAAGTCAATTCCTTAAAAAGATAAAAAAAGGAAGCGTTTTATTCGGCGATGCCTGCGCTCTTTACCGGCAGGAGATTCTAGACTGCGGCAGGGATGCGGTAATTTTAGACAGGGATTACTGGTATCCTAAGGGCCATTTTATCGTAAAGCTTGCGCAGGAGAGAAAGGGAAAAGCCCGGCGGGGAAATGCCGACAGCATGCAGCCGGTTTATTTATTTCCGAGAGAGTGCCAGATTAGGGAAGCCGTAACTAGTAAACCCGTAACTCGTAACTAGTAATCTTTTTATTCTCGAAGCCTTAAATTACGAGTTACTAGTTACTAGCTTACTAGTTACTAAAACTGATTCTATAAATATGCGCTACTACAGGCCAACCTGGGCAGAGATAAATTTAGGCAATATCGCCTACAATTTCAGGCAGGTAAAGGGCTTACTTCGTCCAGGGACTAAGATCATGGTTACGGTTAAAGCCGACGCCTACGGCCACGGCTTAATTGAAGTAGCGCGCAAGCTGATTGCCTGCGGCACGGATTATCTGGGAGTAGCTTCCATTGACGAAGGGATACAACTGAGGCGCTCAGGGGTAAAAATTCCCATTCTGATTTTAGGGATGGTTTTAAAGGGCGATATCGCTCCGCTTTTTAAGTACGGGCTTATCCCGACTATTTGCACCGAAGACCTGGCAGTTGCCATTAACAATAAGGCGCGTTCGGCAGGCAGGAAAACCCAAGTGCATATTAAGGTTGATACCGGCATGGGCAGGCTTGGGGTAATGCATCATGACGCATTTTCTTTTGTCAGGTTTATCTGCGGCCTTAAGCACCTTAATGTTGAAGGGCTATTTACGCATTTTGCCTTTGCCGACTTAGACGGAAAATTTACCGCTTATCAAATCGGGCTTTTTGCGCAATTAATCGCAAAGCTTAAAAGGTCCGGGATCGATGTTCCGCTGGTGCATGCGGCAAACAGCATGGGCACGATAGATTTTGCGGACAGCCATTTTAATATGGTCAGGCCTGGCCTGGTGATTTACGGCCTCTATCCAAAGGAAAAATTGCGTATCCGCCTGAAGCCGGCCTTAAGCCTGAAAACAAGAATAGTTTATTTTAAAAGGGTGCCCCGGGGATGGGGAGTCAGTTACGGGCATATTTATATTACAAAGAAAAAGACCACGATCGTTACCCTGCCGATCGGTTACGGCGACGGCTATCCGCGCAACCTCTCCAATATTGCTCCAGTGTTGATTGGGGGCAGGCGTTTTAAAGTCAACGGCAGGATCTGCATGGACCAGATCACTGTTGACGTGGGGAATTTCAGGGTAAAGACGGGAGAGGAGGTTGTTTTAATCGGCAGACAGGGTAAAAACCGCATCAGCGCAGAGGAACTGGCCGCGCTATCCGGTACTATCCCCTATGAGATTGTCTGCGGCTTAGGCAGCCGCATCCCCCGCGTTTACATTTAATTATATTAAGGAAGTTTTTGCAGGAGATAAATTGCTGCAGAAAAGGCGATGATGTGGCTTAAAGAAGCGGCAAGCATCGGCGCCAAAATTCCCGCCTTGCCCAGCGCTATACCCACCGCGCTAAAGACATAGTATAAGAAACCCATCATAATCGAAATCCCGATTGAAGAGAGCCCGGTAGCGCGTTTTTTCATCTTCAGCGCAAAAGGGATACCGAGCAGGATAATGATCAGGCTCGTCAGGGGCATGGTAAATCTCTGATAGAGGTCTACTTTGAGGTTCCTGGTAATGGTTACCGCTCCGCTTTTTGAAAGTTTCCAGATATAATCTTCAAGCTGGGCAATCGTCATATAATCCGGCCGCTGCCTCTGGGTCAAAAATTCCCGCGGGGTCTCCGGGATAGCCATAATCTCTTCCTCCATATAGCGCGGCTCGTCTTTAATCTGCCCGTTTTCGTCGAAATTATAAGTGATGCACTGATAAAAGCGCCAGAGCCCGTCGCTGTAAACCCCTTTATTAGCGACGATTTTCCTGGTGATATTCTGTTTTTCGTCCTGCTCGAGGATAACAATCTGCTGCATCGTTCTGTCAGCGATACTGAATTTATTTACAAAAAATAGCCGGTTCTTCAACCCGTACATGCAGAGATTATTATAGACTTCCTGCTCTTTTGCTTGAGAGCGCTTTGACCCATCCTCCATCTGGGTTTTTATTTTTTCGTTTAAGATCATTGATTGCGGCGCAAGCTTATTGCTGACTAAAAAAACCATGACGCTGACGATGGCCCCGAAGAGAATTACGGTTTTGGATATCTGCAGGACGCTTAATCCCGAGGCGCGCATGGCAATGACTTCGTTATTACGGTTAAGCTTCCCGAAGGTATAAAGCGTGCTTAAGAGGCAAGCCATCGGGGATACCTGTACGAATATCATCGGCAGATATGAGAGATAGTACTCCAGTAGTACGGTAATGCCGACTTTCTGTTTGAGGATTTCGTCGAGATGGGAGAATACGTCTATGATGATATAAAGGAAAAGGAATGTCAACAGGCACATCAGGAATAAAGAGAGGACGGATTTTAAAATGTAGCGGTCTAGGATGCGCATACTCTAAGGGTTAGGAAACTCCCGATTGACCCCAGGATAATATTGGGAAGCCACATGGCAATCGGGGGGCTGATATGGCCCTGCAGGCTCAGCGCTTCGGAGCCCATCAAGAGAAGATAGTATATCCCGACGATAAGAAAGGCCATGCCGAAATTGATGGATTTTTCCCTGCGCCGGGTAATGATTGCAAGAGATGAGCCCAGCAGGATGAAAATCAGGCAGGAAAAAGCCAGGGCGATCTTTTCATGGATCTCGGTAATCAGGGGGGTAGGGTCAATGCCCTCTTTTTTCAATTTTGATATCTCGCGGTTAAGCTCGGCAATAGTCATATCCTTGGGTTTCTTTTCTACCGTGTCTCTGCTCTGGGCCTGGCTTAAGTTAAGGGTCATAAAGTAGGTCTTAAAATTAAGTTTATAGAAATTGCTGGGGTTTTCCGGGTCCGGCTCATCCGATGTACCTTCGGTAAGTTTTAATTTCACTATCTTTTTCTCAGGCACGGCAATAAATTCACCGTGTTTGGCGACGATAGTGCGCGTGGGTTTATCCTCTCCCTGCGGCTCGTAGATACGCACGTTATATAATTTATTCTGTTCGATCCGGTAGATAAAGAGGATATATTTGTCAAATGAGTTGATAAATACTCCCGGCTCAAGCGCGGCAGCCGGGTTTTTGATCCCTACCTCCATCAGGGTTTTTCTCGAGGCATAATGCGCATAGGGTATGACCCGGTCATTGAAGATTACCAGTGTAAGGCTTAAGAGCGCCCCTACTACTAAAAGCGGGGTAATCAGGCTGAAAATATTTATTCCGCTTGCCCTGATAGCGATGATCTCGTTGTCGCTGGAAAGCCGCCCCAGCGAAAGGAGTACTGCGGCAAGCGCCGCTATGGGCAGGGTATAAGTCAGGAGATAGGGGATCATCAGCAGGAATAATTTTGATACGCTGACGATATCCACTCCCTTATTGATTACCAGGTCGGCGATTTTAATCAGGTTGCCTAAGAGCATGACGAATGTCAGCACGCCCAAGGCAAGGAAGAGCGGACCGATAAACTCTTTTAAAAAATAATTACGCAGGATTTTCATCCCGTTAGAAAACTCCTTTATCCCGCTAGATATTTTCTAACGGGATTCATTCTTAGTTTGCCAGGGTCAGGACAAAGACGATATTGGCCCCTGCCTTTTTTAAGGCCAGGGCTGCCTCAGACGATGTCGCCGAAGTAGTTAACACATCATCTACTAAAAGCACGTTTTTATCCTGTATTCCTTCTTTGCTGCGGACAGAGAAACAGGCTTCCACGTTTTTCAGCCTCTGGCCGGGATCAAGCTCTGTCTGGGTACGGGTATGGCGATGGCGGATCAGGATATCGTCTCTGACCGGCTTAGCGAATTCTTCCGATAAAAAGCTGCTGAGCACCCCTGCCTGATTAAACTCTCTTTCGCGCAGCCGGGTTTTGTGCAGCGGCACCGGCAGGATAAAATCCATGTATTCTATCGGGAGGTTATATTCTTTAATAAACTCAATCATCAGCCTGCTGAGCGGCCTGCCCAGCCGCTGCTTTCCTTTATACTTAAATTCGTGAATCAGTTTTTTTACCGCGCCTTCGTAAGAGCAGGGGGAAAACGCCCGGTCAAAATGTACCTTTCTCCTGGCGCATTCATTACAGATATTTTTGCTGAAGCGTTCTTTTGTAAGCTGCCTTCCGCAACAGTGGCAGAAAGGAGGAAGATTCCTTTTTATCCCGGTCCAGCACGGCGCGCAGATAAGTTCATCTACGGAAATCTCCGGCAGGAGTTTATCCCTGCAAACCGGGCAGCTTTTAGGATAAACAAAATCCAGAAAGCCGTTTAAAATATCCCGCAGCATAGGCATATCATATCAGCTAAACTTTCTTTTGTCAAAATCTTATTGTATTTGACAGGTATAAGAAAGGATAGTAAAATAAACCTGTTATGGACGAAGATTTAAGGCGGAAATTACTGGAGCTGTTGAAAAAAGAAGCTTTAAGAAAGGGTGATTTTACGCTTTCTTCCGGCAAGAAGAGTAGCTATTACCTCGACGGAAGAGTGATTACCCTGACCCCTGAAGGCGCGTATCTTACGGCAAAGATAATCCTCGGTATTATCAGAGAAAAAGGCATACAGGCATTCGGCGGCCCGACTTTAGGCGCCGACCCCATAGTAGGAGCGGTTGCCGCTTTAAGCCATCTGGAAAAGGTGCCTTTGAAGACCTTTATTGTACGCAAAGCCGCTAAAGAGCACGGTACGCAGCGCAGGATTGAAGGGCCTAAGATCGCAGCAGGGGCAAAAGTGCTTTTAGTCGATGATGTAGCAACTACCGGCAAGTCGCTGGTTGATGCCGCCGCTGCACTCAAAGGCGCCGGCCTTACGGCGAATGAGGCTTTAGTGATCGTTGACAGAAGAGAGGGCGCTGCGGAAAACCTCGCCGCGGCCGGTTGTAAATTACAGTCCATATTCAAAATAGAAGAATTGGGCGTTTAGGTGCAGGAGAAAAGAATAGCGGTCGTCGGCGCAGGCCCTGCCGGGATGATGGCGGCAATCAGAGCGGCAGAACTCGGTTGCAACGTCACCCTGATAGAACGCAATCCGATCTTAGGAAAGAAGCTTCTCTTAAGCGGCAAAGGCCGCTGCAATCTTACCAATACTTCCCCGCTTGATTTATTCCTCAAGAGATTTTCCGGCAAGGCAGAATTCTTAAGAGACGCATTTAAGAAATTTTTCAACCGTGAATTGATGGATTTTTTTCAGGTGCGCGGGGTGCGGCTGGTAATTGAGCGGCAGTCAAGGGTGTTTCCTGCCGCCGGCCGGTCTCTGAGCATCTGCGAAGCCTTAAAAAAGGAGCTCTCGGTGAAAGGGGCCAGGCTCATTTTTAAGAGCAGGGTAAAAGATATTATTTTTCGCGATAAGCGGATAAAGGGCGTGTTGCTGGAGGATAACAAAGCGATTGCCGCCGATAAAGTAATCCTGGCAACCGGAGGGGTATCTTATGCTTTTACCGGTTCAAGCGGAGACGGCATAGCATTGGCTAAACGGCTGGGGCATAAAATCGCTGCTTTAAGGCCGGGGCTCGTCCCGCTTCTTGTCAGGCAGAAATACGTTTTGAGATTAGAAGGCCTGTCGTTAAAGAATATCCGCCTAAATTTTTCCGCCGACGGAAGACAGATTATTTCCGAAATCGGGGAGTTGATCTTTACCGCAAACGGGATCTCCGGGCCGCTGGTACTTACTTTAAGCGGGGCAATTGTTGATTGGCTGGGTGAAAAGAAGGCCGTATATGTCGAGATTGATTTAAAGCCCGCCCTCTCCTTTGAGCAGTTAAATTCCAGGTTATTGAGGGAGTTTCGGCTGAATTCCAAAAAGAGCATCAGGAGCGTTTTGGCGCTGCTTCTGCCGAAAAGGATGATTGACCTTTTTCTTGAAATAGCTAAAATAAACCCGCAGGCAAATGTGAGTCACCTTACGCAGGATCAAAGAAAGCGGCTGGTCAGCCTGTTAAAGGGATTCCGCCTGGATATTGCCGGCGCCCTTGATATAGAAGAAGCAATGGTTACCCGCGGGGGGATATCGCTGAAAGATATCAATCCGCGCACCATGGAATCGCGGCTGATTAAGGGGCTTTATTTTGCCGGTGAGATGATCGATCTGGCGGCAGATACCGGAGGGTTTAACCTGCAGGCGGCCTTCTCAAGCGGTTATCTTGCCGGAGAAAGCGCCGCGTTAAATTAAAGATGATATACTTAGCGAGTAAATCCGGAGCCAGGAAAAAGATATTTTCTCTACTGGGTTTAAAATTTAAAGTTTTACCCAGCCGGGCAAAGGAATTGCGCCGGAAAGGGAGATTATCTTTTAGTCGGCTGACGGAAAAGAATGCCTTAGCCAAGGCAGAGGATGTCGCAAAAAGGGTCCCTGCGGGAGTGATCGTGGCGGCAGACACCATTGTCGTTGCCGGAGGAAGAATCTTCGGAAAACCAAAAGATTTACGCCACGCCAGAAAGATGCTAAAATATCTTTCTGGCAGGAAGCAGTATCTTTATACCGGCATAGCCGTAATCGATAAAGACAGGAAGGAGAAGGCGCTAGCCTGCGAAAAGAGCAAAATTTATATGGATAAATTAAATGACAGAGAGATATCCGCTTATTTTGCAAAAGTTTCGCCTCTGGATAAGGCAGGCAGTTTCGACATCCAGGGAAGAGGCGCTTTTTTCATCCGCCGCATTGAAGGCTGCTATTATAATGTCGTAGGGCTGCCTTTAAGAAAGCTTTACTTGATCTTTAAAAAATTAGGGGTATTGGCGTTTGTGATGATGATATTTCTGGCGGGTTGTTCGACGGAATACAACATTGTTACCAAGCAGGAAGAGAGTTATTATTACAGCACTGACAGTGAGGTGCAGTTAGGCAGGGCAATTGCCAAAGAGGTGGCAAAAGAATATAAGCCGGCGGAGGATCCGCTTCTTCAGCACCGGGTAGAGACTATCGGCGAGAAAATCGCCTCAGTCAGCGATAGAAAAGATATAGATTATTATTTTATGGCTTTACAGGAAGATGAGGTAAATGCCTTTGCGCTTCCCGGAGGGTATGTTTACGTAAACACCGGCCTGGTGGAAAAAACCGCTAATGACGATGAGCTTGCCTGTGTGCTTGCCCATGAAGTCGGCCACATCGTGGCGCGCCACAGCATCAAGAAGCTGCAGGCAGTGCAGGGGTATTCGCTCCTGAGGATTCTGGTTGCCGCGGCACCCGAAGGCGGAGCGGTGGGCGGCGCCGCGGATGCCGCCTTTACTGAAATTATCCTCGGTTATTCCCGCGACGACGAAATGCTCGCCGATGAGCTGGGCGCCCGTTACGCGGCGCTGGCCGGGTATGACCCTGCGGCAATGATCACCTTCCTGGGGCGCCTTCAGGATATCAGCCGCAGGAAGCCTTTAGGCCCGATGAATTATTATAAGAGCCACCCATATGTCCCTGACAGGATACGCGCGGTAAAACAAGAGATGGGAGAAAAGATTGATTTTGACGACTATATCAACATTGAAGAGCAAAAAGGCCTTTAAATATATAACCGCTTTTATTTTTATTTTTCTCTTTTTGCCTTCGCAGGCGCAGGCGCAGGAGTGCGAAATGGAGAGTCCGTTCGGAGTATTGGAATTCCTTCACTGGAACCATCCCTGGAACGATTATAAATACGCTGATAGACAAGAGATTGAAAGGTCCATTCAGCTGATGAAAGAGGCAGGGGTTGGCTGGGTGAGGTTTGATTTTCTCTGGGATGAGATTGAGCCAGAGCAGGGGCAATTCACCTTCGCAAAATACGACTGTATTGTTGACCTGCTCAATGAAAACGGCATAAATATTCTCGGGATCCTTAATTACAGCGCTTCCTGGGCAGCTGCCTGTTCTCAGTGGAACTGTCCGCCCCGGGACAACCGGTTATTCGTTAATTATGCCGTCAAGGTTGCGGAGCATTTTAAAGGCAGGGTAGATCATTGGGAGGTCTGGAATGAGCCGGATTCCCGCGCCTACTGGTCAGATCAGGACGGAATGAAAGGTTATTGCGCGCTATTAAAAGATGTCTATATCGCGGTAAAAAAAGTTAACCCGGGTTGTAAAATTCTAAACGGGGGGCTGGCAATAGGCTTGGGCAGCGTAAACCGGCTCTATGATAACGGCGCGGGAAAGTATTTTGATATCCTGAATATCCACATATTCTATTCGCCTTTTAATCCCGGATCAATTAACGGCGTTACTGCTTATCCTAAACTTGCCTATAAGGTGATGAAAAGGAACGGCGACAGCAATAAAAAGATCTGGGTTACGGAAATCGGCTCGCCCGGAGTGATGCGTGGAAATAAGGCCGCCGAATGGTGGCTGGGCAGGAATCCTACCGAGAAACAACAGGCCGCCTGGCTTAAAGAAGTTTATACGGAATTATTGAAGGATAAAAATGTGGCGAAAGTCTTCTGGGCGTTTTTCCGTGACTGCAAAGATCACTGGAAGAACGGAGTGGATTATTTCGGCATCGTCCGCTGGAATTTTTCCAAAAAACCCGCCTTTAAAGCCTACCAGGATTGCGTCAAGAATTGGAAGGAACCAGCCAGATAAATAAGGGGATTCTGGTGCGGAGGGAGGGAGTTGAACCCTCAAGGGTTTCCCCATATGCTTCTGAGGCATACGCGTATGCCAGTTCCGCCACCTCCGCGTTAATCAGAAGTATATCCCAGCCGTCTCTTTCTGTCAATCATAAAAGAATTGCGGGCAGCAGGCTTTATTGTTATAATAACCCTTCGGAGGCAGGCAAAAATGTTCCTATCTTCATTTAAAATCACATCTTTTGCAGTTGGCGAAATCTTTCTGGTGGCGGTTATCGGGTATCTCCTGGTCAGGAAGAGGATCTTCAGCCATGAAGGGCTGGATGCCTTAAGCCGGCTGGTAATCGAGATTACCCTGCCGGTAATGATTTTCTCTAAACTTATCCGGGACTTTAAGTTTGATTTATATCCTGACTGGTGGATTTTTCCGCTTTTAAGCATCGCGATTACTTTGGCAGGGTTAGCGGCCGGAGTTTTACTCTCGCCGCTTTTTAAAGACCGGCAGAAAAAACTTCAATTTATCAGCCTGGCCGGATTTCAGAATTCCGGATACCTGCCGCTTGCCTTAAGCGGCGCGCTGCTCACTCAGCCGCAGGCAGAGACGATGTTTATTTACATCTTTTTATTTCTGATGGGTTTTAATCTGGTGATGTTTTCTTTCGGCGTGCATCTGCTTGTTTTTCAAAGGAATAAAAGGTTCGAGTTGGCAAGCCTCTTTAGCCCGCCGGTAATCGCGATTATTTTTACCCTGGCGCTGATTTTTTTCGGGCTGGATAGATTCGTACCGCAGGTAGTCTTGGAGCCGCTTTCACAATTAGGTAATTGTACTTTACCTCTGGCGATGATAGTAGTAGGCGGCAATCTTGCCCAGCTGCGCCTTAAACATTTTGACTTAAAAGCCGCGGCTCTGATAGTGCTGGCAAAAGTAATCATTCTGCCGCTTGCCGGATTGTTTTTACTCTTAAAATTCCAGGTGCCGTATCTTATCGGACTTTTAATCCTGATGCAGCTGAGCATGCCTTCAGCTACCACGCTATCCGTGCTTCTGCGCCACTATAAAAGGGATGACCTTTTAATCAGCCAGGGCGTTTTACTGTCGCATATTATCAGTATCGTCACTATCCCGGTGTTTTTGAGTTTATATTTAGCCCGGGTTATGGTAAAATGAACAAATATATCGCTACTAACCGCAAGGCATACCGGGATTACGAGGTTATTGAGTCTCTTGAGGCAGGCATAGAGCTCAGGGGCAGTGAGGTAAAATCCTTAAGGGACGCTAAGATAAATTTAACTGACGGCTTCGCGCGCCTGGAAAACGGCGAGATCATACTTTATAATACGCACATAAGCCCTTATGCGCAGGCAAGTTACTTAAACGTTGACCCTCTGCGTCCGCGCAAACTCCTGCTGCATAAGAAGCAGATCAGTAAGCTTACCGGAGCAGTTGCCCAGCGTGGATTTACCCTGGTGCCGCTAAAAGTTTATTTCAGCGGCCGGGGATTAGTAAAAGTAGAGTTAGCCCTTTGTAAAGGTAAGAGGCTTTATGACAAGAGAGCAGATATTAAGCGCCGGGAAGAGAAACTGGCGATGCGCAGGATTATTAAAAGTAGGCGTACGAGTCGATAGTCTATAGTCTATTGACTATTGACCCGAAAGTTTTTTAATTGAACATGGGGGTGAAAGGGCTCGACTTAGGTCAGTCGGGTAAAAGCAGCATGCCGCGGACGCATGGTTAGCCGCGTTATCAACCCGTGCAAAACTAAACGCAAGAACCAACATTGGTTCGTTAGTAGCAGACAGATATGCGGCTGTAAAGCCGTTAATGCCTGCTATGGCGCTAAGTCCCATTATCCCTTAAGATAATGGGCCTCTCCTTAGGCTGCCTGCGGCCTAAACGAGAGCGTTAGCAGGATAGTCAGGCCGGGTTTGCCTTCGAGGGTCTGGCGAAACTTTTAAAGGCTGCGGCTTTGGAAATTCTGTCTGCCGAAGTTCCGGGGAGTAAGTTTAAAAGACAGACTAAGCCCGCCACAACGAATGGCGGGTCCGCCACGTTTTGTGGCGGACATGTAGCGGCTTTTATCGGATTACTTAGGGACGGCGGTTCGACTCCGCCCACCTCCACCATTCTGCTTCGCTCAAAGCTTTTCAGCTTTGAGCTACGCAGGAATTGGCGAAGCAGAATGCCTCTGCGAAGCCCCACCGGAGTTTCTATATTGAAGGGCGAAGCAGGGCGAAAGAGCAGCAAATTAGCTACTTATGTACATAGTCTATATCCTTATTAGTAAGTGCCGTCCTGATAGGATTTATATCGGCCTGACTGATGAAATTTCTCGTAGAATAGCTGAGCATAATACCAGTAAGTCATCTTATAGTCGCAAGTATGGACCTTGGAATTTAGCGACGTATGTTACATTTAGCCAAAAGAAAAAAGCTGTTGAGTTTGAGAGATATTTAAAGTCCGGATCAGGATTTGCTTTTCTGAAAAGACATTTACTTTAATAAATATGCAAAAGCGTTTGAAACTAATATATTTGTTTCTAGCTTGCGCCTTGTGTTTTGTAATCCTCGCCGGTTGCGCCACCACCGGCACGCGCGCCATCCCCGCTTATAATATCAATGGCACAAGTTATATTTCTTTAGCTACCCTTGCTTCTGCTGAAGGGTTTAATCTTAAATTCGATACCTTTGCCCGGACAATTCAGATGGATAAAGGAACTCACAGGATCACCCTGATGCTTAATGACAGGACCGTATTGGTCGACGGAGAATCCCGTAATTTAAGCGGCCCGGTGCAGATATACAAAAGCACGATCGTAGTGCCCGGTTCTTTCAGGGGTCAGATAGTCGATCCGCTCTTTCCGGTTGCCGCGTCTGAGCGCGCGCCGGTTTACGTATCAAAAATAAAAAAGGTGGTGATTGATCCCGGCCACGGCGGCAGGGATCCCGGGGCAATCGGCAGAAGCAGCGGTGTCCGCGAAAAAGACATCACTTTAGATATTGCCCTGCGTTTAGGCAGGATATTGCGCAGCCAGGGGATAGAGGTAATTCTAACGCGCGCAAGTGATACCACCGTTTCGTTAGCTTACCGGGTGGACAAAGCCCATGGTACCGGGGCCGATATCTATATAAGTATTCATGCCAATGCCAACCGCGTAAGAAGCTTAGACGGTTTTGAAGTTTATTATATCGCCGAGAACGCCGGGGATAATCAGCGCGCCCGTTTGAGCGCTAAAGAAGTAAAACCGGATTTTGACGCAGATTGTTTTGCCGGCAGCTCTTATGATTTAAAGACAGTGCTTTGGGAGATGGTTTATACCGCCAACCGCGCCGAATCAATTGAACTGGCGCAAGCCATCTGCCGCAGCATAGATAGAAATTTAGATGTCAGCGTTTTCAGGATTAAAGGCGCGCGCTACTATGTCTTAAAGGGCGTGCGTATGCCTGGGGTTTTGGTTGAGGTGGGGTACCTCTCGAACCCTAAGGAAGAGCGCCTTCTGCGCAACAGCTCTTACCGCCAGCAGCTGGCAGAAGGGATTGCCCGCGGCCTGAATGATTACGCGCGGGAATTTTCACTTGCGGAGGCAAACTGATGCGGCCGATCGGGGTTTTTGATTCCGGCGTCGGAGGATTGACCGTGGCAAAGGAGTTAATCCGCTGCCTGCCGAATGAAGATATAGTTTATTTCGGCGATACCGCGCGCGTGCCTTACGGTATAAAATCAAAGGAGACAATAATAAAATTTTCCGTAGAGAATATCTTATTCCTCTTAAAGCATGACGTAAAACTTATCTGCGTTGCCTGTAATACCGCTTCCAGCGTAGCTCTTTCGGCAATCAAGAATCATTTTAAAGTCCCGGTAGTGGGGGTGATTACCCCGGGGGTAAGAGAGGCGGTCTATGCCACACGTAATAAGCGCGTCGGCATTATCGGTACGAAGGGAACGATAAAAAGCCGTGCTTATGAAATTCAGATCAAACATCTTGATGCCAAAATCAGGGTGATCAGCCAGGCCTGCCCCCTGTTTGTGCCTTTTGCCGAAGAGGGGTTTTTAAGCGGCGACGTGGTAATGAAAGTAGCGCGGGAGTATCTTAAGCCGCTAAAGCAAGCGGGCGTAGATACGGTAATTTTAGGCTGCACGCATTATCCGCTTTTAAGGCAGGTAATCGCAAGGATTATGGGTAAAGATGTGGTATTGATTGATTCGGCAAAACAGGTTGCCCTGGAAGTAAAAAAGATCCTCACCCACGAGGGGATGCTCAATAAGCGAGGGTTTAGAGGGAGGCAAAAGTTTTTTGTCAGCGATAATCCGGAGTGGTTTTCCGCGCTTGCCAAGAGGTTTTTAGGCAGGACGGTAGCAAACGCAAGGAAGGTTAACCCCGTTTAGAAATACGGGGTTTAAGAAACGATAATTTCTAACGGGGTGAATCATGTTTAGCGTGAAAGTAGAGGGGGAGTTCAGCTCCGCCCATAATTTAAGAGAGTATAAAGGAAAATGCGAGGAGCTCCACGGCCATAATTGGAAAGCGGAGGTAGTCGTAACCGGGGAAAGGCTTGATAAATCCGGAATGCTGGTGGACTTTACGGTTTTAAAGAAAGAGCTCGGTGAAATATTGGCTTCACTTGACCATAAATATCTTAACGAGATAGAGTATTTCAAAAAAGTCAATCCTACCTCCGAAAATATCGCGAAATATATTTACGATAGGATTAAGGGAAAAGGATTAAGGATTAAATCAGCTACTGTCTGGGAGTCGGAAAAATCCTGTGCCACATACGAAGAATAGAAAAGCGGTCATCCTTTTATCAGGCGGGCTTGACTCGGCAACCGCTTTATACTTCGCTAAGAAACAGGGTTATAAATGTTTCTGCCTGATCTTTGATTACCAGCAGCGCCACGCAAGAGAGATCCGGCATGCCAGGCTTATCGCCCGGCGCGCGGGTTGTGCTTACAAAGTCATAAAAATCAGCCTGCCGTGGAAGAGCTCTGCGCTCCTTGATAATCGGATCAGGGTCCCGAGAGAGGGCCTATACGTAGAAGATAAGATACCCGCTACTTATGTACCGGCGCGCAACATCATATTTTTAAGTTTTGCTCTTTCCTATGCCGAGGCAATAAAAGCAGGCGCGATTTTTATCGGCGCGCATACCCAGGATTACAGCGGCTATCCGGATTGCCGGCCGGCTTTTTTCCGGGCTTTCGGCGATGTGATTGCCTGCGGTACAAAGGCAGGGGCGCAAAAAAGAAAGATTGCGGTTAAAACCCCTTTGATCAATAAGACAAAAGCCGGGATTATAAAACTCGGGGTAAAATTAGGGGTTCCTTTTGAGTTAACCTGGTCATGTTATCAGGGGGGCAGTGAGCCCTGCGGCACCTGCGACAGCTGCCGTTACCGGGCAAAAGGCTTTAAAGAGGCAGGATTATGAACCCCGTTAGAAATAGTCCCGTTAGAAATCGCAGACGCAGTCTATATCTTATTTCTAACGGGACGTTGGTAACAGTTTTAAAACGGGGTGCTGTAATCTAGAAAGGGGATTTCTAACGGGGTGAAGGCAAGGATTGCGGAAGTTTTTGACAGCGTTCAGGGCGAGGGGCTCTACCTTGGCGAGCGGCAGGTATTTGTGCGTTTTTTCGGCTGCAATTTAAGCTGCAGCTTCTGCGACACCAAACTTAACCGCTTCCTGGAATACGAGCCTGATGAATTATTCCGCGAGATAAAGCTCTATCCGGACGATTTCCATTCAGTCTCATTTACCGGCGGGGAGCCGCTTTTGCAGCATGAATTCCTGAGAGATATCATCAAGCTCAATAAAAAACACGGGCTCAAGAATTATCTTGAGACTAACGGCACCCTTTATCAGCAGCTTGAGGACGTAATCGACGACATCGATATCGTGGCGATGGACGTAAAACTCCCCAGCTCTAGCGGGATGGGCCAGCTATGGGGGATGCATTACCGTTTTCTGAAAATCGCTTCGCAAAAGGAGACCTTTATCAAGGCGATTATCAGCGAGGAAACCGTTAGCGAAGATTTAAAGGCGGCTTTGGCTCTAATCAGAGAGGTCAACCGTTCCTGTATCCTGGTATTACAGCCGAATAGTTTACAGCCGCAGGAGCGCTTAAAAACAAAACTCGATGATTTCAGCGCGCTCTGTTTGAGGGAAAGAGTTACTGCCTGCGTGATACCGCAGATGCATAAGGTAATGGGAGTAAAATGAAGTCTTCTTACGAAGGATTACAGAAAAACGTCAGGAGCCTGAAGGCGCCGCGGTTAGAAGTCTGGGCGAATCAATACCCGGATAAAGATTATAATATCGCTATCGATATCCCGGAATTTACCTGTATTTGCCCCAAAACCGGACTGCCGGATTTTGCACTGATAAAGATCGAATACTCACCGCGTAAATATTGCATTGAGCTTAAATCCCTGAAGATGTACACGATTTTTTTCCGCAACATCGGCATATTCCACGAGCACCTGATCAATAAGTTTCTGGAGGATTTTGTCAGGGCCTGTAAACCGCGCCGGGCGAAAATCAGCGGGGTGTTTAACCCGCGCGGCGGGATCACCACTACCGTCACCCGGGAGTATAAGGGAAGATGAAGAGAATAAGCGCAGCAAAAATCAAAAATACCGTAGCCGGATTAAGCCTTAAGGCGAATTTTGTTTTACGGCCGGATGTTTTAGCCGCCTTAAAATCAGCTTATAAAAGAGAGAGATCTTCCCGCGCAAAAGGGCTGCTTAAGGCGATAATCGAGAATGCCGCAGTTGCCCGCCGGCAGAATCTGGCGATCTGTCAGGATACCGGGATGCCTTGCGTATTTGTGGAGCTCGGCCAGGGTGTCCATATAACCGGTAATTTGAAATCCGCTATCCAAAAAGGGGTGGAAGAGGGTTATAGAAAGGGCTGCCTGCGTGATTCCATCGTCAAGGACCCCTTAAAAAGGGGCAAGCCGGTTTTTAAGCCGGTAATCATACATATAGATTCGGTAAAAGGCGATAAAATCCGCCTGACCCTGATGCCGAAAGGTTTTGGCTGCGAGAATAAATCCCAGCTTAGGATGTTTAGGCCTACCGCTTCGCTTGAAGAGATAAAAAAATTCATCATCGAGGCGGTTAAGTCAGCCGGCCCGGATGCCTGCCCGCCGTATGTTGTGGGCGTGGGTATCGGCGGCAGCGCGGATTACGCCTGCTTTCTGGCTAAGAAAGCACTATTAAGGAAACTCCAAACTCCAAACTCCAAATTCCAAACTGAATTATTGAAAGAAATCAACAATCTCAACATCGGCCCGATGGGTTTAGGCGGGAAAACCACCGCGCTGGCAGTCAATATCGAAACTTACCCCACGCACATCGCAGGCCTTCCGGTAGCGGTGAATATCAGCTGCCATGCCTTACGCAGCGCAACATTAGTCCTGAGCGGAGCGAAGGAATAAAATGCTTGATTTAAAATGCGGCGATGAAGTTTTTTTTAGCGGTAAGCTCTATACCGCGCGCGACCAGGCGCATAAGCGCCTTGTTGAAGCGCTCAAAAAACGCCGCGGGCTGCCTATTCCCTTAAAGGGCGCAATTATCTATTACTGCGGCCCGACAAAAACCCCGAAAGGCAAAGTCTTCGGTGCTTGCGGCCCGACGACAAGCTCGCGGATGGATGAATTTACCCCCGCCTTGCTTAAATCCGGCGTTTGGGGTTTAATCGGCAAAGGCGGCCGCTCCAAAGAAGTTATCAGCGCCATAAAAAAATATCAGGGGGTTTATTTTCTCGCTCTCTCGGGGTGCGCGGCATTGCTTTCAAAATATGTCAGGAAAGCAAGACCGGTTGCCTATAAAGATCTGGGCCCGGAAGCGATTTATGAACTGGAAGTAGAAAATTTTCCATTAATCGTAGGAATCGACGCGAAAGGAAGAGATATCTATGCAAAGAAATGACGGAAGAGGCGCGGATAAAATCAGAAAACTAAAAATCACCCGTAATTTTTTAAAATACGCCGAAGGCTCCTGCCTGATTGAATTAGGCAATACCAAAGTAATCTGCAGCGCTTCGGTTGAAGAATCAGTTCCGCCATTTTTAAGGAACAGCGGCACCGGCTGGGTAACTGC
>Ga0136653_10000294_pt1 | contig 25867 bp, 31 predicted proteins | sample LakKivw275mmetaG_FD_94866 | JGI IMG/M metagenome (GOLD analysis project Ga0136653, IMG submission 94866) | Anoxic lake water microbial communities from Lake Kivu, Rwanda to study Microbial Dark Matter (Phase II) - Lake Kivu water 275m metaG... | ecosystem: Environmental > Aquatic > Freshwater >...
CCTACCACGAGCGCGGGCGCGACTTGAAGGACCTGCTGGACAACATCGAACCTTGAGGGGGCAACCCCTCATCCCAACTCTCTCATCCCTAAACAATCTGTTTACAGCTTTCGATTTCTCTGACAGTCCGGGCGCAGCCTTGACTCCTTGTCGGATTATGCTAGAATGAGTAGAGGCGAGTCGTAGACCGATAGGCATACTGCAATCAGCACGGAAGGAATCATGAAGGCCAAAGCGCTTCTTGTCGCGCTGTTAAAGGCGCTCGCACTGGTGCCGACGGCAGCACTCGCCCTGCTCAATGTCGGCGACACGGCACCAGATTTCAGCATCCCAGACACCGCTTGGATGGATCACCAATTAACCGAGTGGCGCGGGACAGTGGTGATGCTCCAGTTCTGGGTGCAGGGTTGACCATACTGCCGCGCGGAGTTGCCGCGCATGTCCGTTTTCCATGACGACTATGGGCCCCATGGGTTCGAGGCCATCGCCATCAACCTGAACGAGGATATGGAGTCCGTCGTCAAGGTATGGGCGAGGCAGAACACCAACGTGTATCTGCGCGACCCCGGCACGGTCTGGCCGGTCTACGCGCACAACTACGCGACTCCCACGAACTACGTGATTGACGCCGCGGGCGTCATCCGGTACTGGGCCGAAGGGTACGATGAGAACGCTGTCAGGCAGGTCATTGAGCAGTACCTGCCGGACCCGATTAGGCACGACGTCGGTGTGGCGCGTTTGATGGCCCCGACCGGCACCACCGATTCGGGGACGGTTGTCGTGCCGGCCTGCTCGCTACGCAACTACCGGAGCTACGCTGAGACTTATCCGGTGCGGATGAGAATCGGCACGAGCTACGACACCACCGTCACGGTCACGAATCATCAGCCGGGCACGACCGTGTACGTCCAGTTCCCGCAGTGGACTGCGCTGACGCGAGGTAACAACGCGGTAGCGTGCTCGACCGAGCTGGCCGATGACGACATCGGCAGCAACGACGCCGCGGGGAGCACAATCACGGTCAACGTGGACGACATCGCCGTGACCGCGATCCTCGTGCCGTTCGACACCGTTGAGTCAGGGCGCAGCTACGCGCCTGCCGCCGAGGTAAAGAATCTCGGGACGGTCGCGGACATGGCCAAGGTGAGGTTCTACATCGGCGATTTCTACTTCGATACCGTCAGAGTAGCGCTGCAGCCGGGCAAGACGGACACGGCCGTGCTCGCCAATTGGACGCCGGCGACGCTCGGCACGTTCCCGGTCCACTGCACGTGCGCGACCGTGCGCACCGATATGGCGACTGGCAACGACGAGCTGTCCAAGGCGGTCGCGGTGCGGCCCGCCGGTATCGAGGAGCAGCCGGTCGGCAACGCGCGGTCCGTGCTGCTCGGCAGCAGCCAGAATCCCGCGCGGAACAACGCGACGATCCGCTACGAACTGCGCGCGGCGTCCGCAGTCGACCTGCGCATCTTCTCAACCACCGGCGGACTGGTGCGGGTGCTTGAGACCGGTACGCGGGAGGCCGGCCTGCATCAGGTGCTCTGGGACGGCAAGGACGGGCTCGGCCGGCCGGTCGGGCGCGGAACCTGGTTCTGCCGCCTGACCGCGGGCGACTTCCGCGCCGCGCGGCAGGTTGTCCTGGTCGAATAGGCTGGGGCAGGACATGCGCAGGCAGGCCCTGCCTCACTCGCCCGAGGGGTCTGGTCTTCTCCCGGAATCAGGCCACACTGCCGGCGTGATGAAACCGCGCACGGAGCCGGATGGCGAGCTACTCGAAGCGGCCGACCTGAACCGCCAGTACGCAATGTGCAGCCGGCTCGTTTCGGGCTTGGTGCATGAGATCAACAACCCACTGGACGGCGTCATCAACTGCCTGCGCCGCATCCGTTCTGGCAAGCTCACGAAGGAGCGCGTCCAGGAGTGTTTGGCGCTGGCCGAGCAGGAGCTTTTCCGGCTCGCGTCACTGACCCGCCGGCTGTTGGGGCTGGCGAGGGAGAACCAGTTGGTGCTCGCGCCGGCAGATCTGAACGAACTCGTGCAGAAATCGCTGTTCTTCGTCGACTACCGGCGGAGTCAGAGCAAGGTGAAGCTCCGGCGCAGCCTAAAACCGGCCCTCCCGACCGTGAACGTCGACCAGACCTCGATTCTTCAGGTCATCGTCAACCTGCTCCAAAACGCGATAGAGAGTATGCCGGCAGGCGGGGCGCTCTCGGTAGCGACTGAGTTCGATCCCGAGTGGGTGCGGCTCAAGGTGAGCGACACCGGGAGCGGAATCCCGGTCGAGGACCTCGGACGGATATTCCAGCCGTTCTTCACGACCAAGCCGGGTGTCGGGACCGGGCTCGGCCTAGCGATTTCCCAGAGCATCGCCGAGCAGCACCACGGCGGAATTACGGTCAGGAGCGAGGTCGGCAAGGGTTCGACCTTCACCCTTCGGCTGCCGCGGCACTGAGCAAGGGGTTGACGCGTGGTCAAACGCCGGGTGCTCGTCATCGAGGACGAGGGACTGAAACGCCGAACAGTGGTCGACGCATTGAGCGACGCGGGCTACGAGGTACGCGGGACCGGTGACGGCACAGAGGGGCTGCAGTTGATACGCGACGAGTTCTGGGATGTCGCGCTCGTGGACCTGAAGCTGCCGGGGATGGACGGTATGACGATACTCGCCAAGGCGCGGCAGATCAGACCCGAAACATCGATCGTGATGATGACCGCCTACGGCTCGGTCCAGACCGCAGTGGAAGCGATGCGGACCGGCGCGTACGATTTCCTGACCAAGCCGTTTACGACCGACGAATTGCTGGCGAAGCTCGAGCGGCTGTTCGAGTACCGCGCCAAGTCGAGTGAGAACGTGGCACTACGGCAGGGGCTGGAATCCGAGTACAAGCTGCACAGCATGGTCGGCCGGTCGCGTTCGATGCGGCGGCTGTTCGAGCAGATCTGCGTGGTGGCCGACTCGGACGCGACCGTGCTCGTGATGGGCGAGACCGGCACCGGCAAGGAATTGGTGGCCGACACGATTCACTACTCGAGCCAGCGGCGTCAGGGGCCGCTCGTCAAGGTGTCCTGTGTGACGCTGCGCGAGTCGCTGATCGAGAGCGAGTTGTTCGGCCACGAGAAGGGTGCGTTCTCGGGCGCCATCCGGACGCGGCCGGGGCGGTTCGAGCTGGCTGCAGGCGGCACGCTTTTCCTCGACGAGGTCGACGACGTGCCGCTGTCGGCGCAGCCGAAGCTGCTGCGGGTGCTGCAGAGCCACGAGTTCGAACGGGTCGACGGCGAGAAGACGCTACGGGCCAACGTGCGGGTCGTGGCCGCGACCAAGCAGGATATCCCGCGGCTCGTGGCCCAGGGCCGCTTCCGTGAGGACCTTTACTACCGGCTCAATACCGTGACGCTCCGGCTGCCGCCGCTACGCGACCGCAAGGAGGAGATACCGCTCCTCGTTGAGCATTTCGTCCGCAAGCACGACCGGCTCGATGGGAGGGAGTTTTCGTCGGCCGCGCTGGACGTCCTGCGCCGGCACTCGTGGCCGGGCAACATCCGTGAGCTCGAACATGTTGTCGAGGCAGCGCTGGTTATGACCCAGGACCGCGTCATCGAACCGCCGCGCCTGCCTCACGATTTCCTCGAGTCCATGTCAATCCACTCCGGCACGGCGAAGGTCGCGCTCAAGGAGGAGCTCGCCGGCATTGAGCGGGAGGCCATCGTCAAGGCGCTGGCCGGTTTCAACGGCAACATATCCCGCGCGGCCAAGCACCTTCACATCGCACGCGGCGCCCTGCGCGACCGGATGAAGAGGCTCGGCATCAAAGCGACTCACAGCCCTGCGTCCTGATCTGCGGACTCGCGACCTTACTTCATACTGACGTACGGAATTCTGTCCTAGGCATTGTGGGGCTCGGGCTTGCCGCTGGCGGATTTCCGCCAGCGCTTGCACAACACTCCGGCCGCGCGGGACCGGACGAGCGGAACCGCACGCTGGACGAAGTGTGGAGCCGGCGGTGGGCGCGGCTGGCACGCGACTTGCTTTTGTGCAAAGCTACCATGAGATTCAGCCACAACCGAGTCGACGGCCGCCAGCCGTGACCAAGATACGTGGCCACCGGACGTTCGGCGGCGGGATGCGGTTCCGGCACTACGCGGGCCAGCCGCAGCCCGATGTTGAGACTCTCGGCGTGCCGCGGCGAGTCGTCGTCCCGATGCTGCAGGGCTACGGCCTGCCGCTGGAGCCGCTGGTAGAGCCGGGCGACCGAGTGTATGCCGGGCAGATAATCGGTCGGGACGACGCGACCGTTTCTTCGCCGGTGCACGCGACGGTCAACGGCGAGGTAGCTCAGGTGACATGTATCCTCGTCGGGGGACGCGAAGTGTCCGCGGTCGTTATCGACAGCGACGGCACCGACTCGCGGGGGAAACTCGAAGGCGCCAGACCCGACTGGCACAGCCTCGGCGCCGAGCAGTTAGAGGAGCTACTGTATTCCTCCGGCGCTACCGGGCTGGCGCGCGAGGGCATCCCGACCCGGTTCCGCTCGGCGGTCATCAGTCCCGAGTCGGTACGCCACGTCATCGTCGCGCAGGTCGGCGCGGACGTCTTCAAGCCGGACCCGGCAGTGCTGCTCGGGGACGACGTGCTGCCAGCGTTCGCGGCCGGGCTCGCCATCCTCGGGCGCGTCCTGCCGAAGGCCGGATTCCACGTCGCGGTGAGTGATGAGGAGCCCGCGCTCGTCCGCCGGCTCACCAGTTCTCTCGCCGGGAATACGAACACGACCGTTCACGCGCTCAAGCCTCGATACCCGCAGGAATTCAGCGAGATGCTGGTCCGGTCGGTTCTCAGTGAAGACTTCCCGTTCGGCTTCTCGTCGGCCAATGTCGGCGTGGTCATCATGGATGCTCAGGCGGTGCTCGCGGCCTGGGCAGCGGTGGTCGAAGGTCGCCCGGTCATCGAGCGGCTGATCGCGCTTGCGGGCCCCGGGTTCCAGAATCCAGGCTACCTGCGGGTGCGGGTCGGCTGCTCCTTCGAGCAGGTCATCGTCGGCAGGCTGAAGGCTGGCGACCTGAAACAGAAGATCGTGCTCGACAGCATTCTATCCGGTCCGTCGGTCGAGGACCTCGCCCGACCGGTCGACCGGACCGCGGCGATGATCATCGCCCTGCCCGACGACCACCGGCGATTGCCGTTCGCGTTCGCCCGGCCCGGCCTCCATAGCGAATCCTTCTCGCGCGGCTTCGTGCCTGCCTGGCTGCCCCTAAAAAAGGTCGCGAACACCAACCGGCACGGCGAAGAGCGGCCCTGCATCCAGTGTGGCTGGTGTGCCCGGACCTGCCCGGTGCGCATCATCCCGCAGCTCATCTACCGCCAGGCGCGCCGCAACATTGACGAGACGCTGGTGCGCTACGGTACGTTCAATTGCATCGACTGCAACCTTTGCACGGTCGTCTGCCCCTCGAAGATACCGCTCGCCTCCCACATCGCCGACGCCAAGACGAAGCTGCTCGAGGTGGGCTGCGACAACTCCTCGTGTATCGTGCCGAGATTCGACCTCAAGGGCATCGAAGACTACAAGGGGGTGAAGAGCATCCGATGAGCAGGCTGCTGCACTCCATCGTTACCCGTCTCAACGCGCTGACCAGCAAGGGACCGCTCAAGCGCTTGGCGCCGGTGACCGAGGCGCTCGACGAGGCGCTGCTCGGTACCGACAAGACTGCAAGGTCGGCCCCATTCCTCTCGGACGGGATGGACGTCAAACGGATGATGTCGCTCGTCATCATTAGCCTCGTTCCCTCCGCTGTTGCCGGCATCTACTTCTACGGCTGGTACGTGGCGGCCATGATCGTCACCTCCTACGCGGTCGGCGGCATGGTCGAGGTCGCGTTCGCGATGGCCCGCCGCAAGCCGATCCACGAGGGCTTCCTGGTGACAGGTCTCATTTTCCCGCTGGTTCTGCCGCCGACGACCCCGCTATGGATTGTCGCGGTCGGCGTCTTCTTCGGCACCTTCTTTGGCAAGGAGGTGTTCGGAGGCACGGGCCGGAACATCTTCAACCCGGCACTCGTGGGACGGCTCTTCGTCAGCCTTGCCTTCCCCAGTTACTTCGCGACGATGTGGGGCAAAATGCACTGGGGCGGAGCAGGCGGGTTCGTGAAATGGACGGTCGACGCCACGACTCAGGCGACACCGCTGATCACCTACAAAGGCTCGCAGCTCGTATCCACCGACCCGATTTCACTGCTCATCGGCCACACGCCGGGGTGCGTGGGCGAGACGTTCCGCATCGGCATTATCCTCGGCGGCCTGTTCGTCGTCGTGACCCGGGCAGGTGACTGGCGAGTGCCGGTTTCGTACCTCGGCAGCGTGGTGCTCTCGGCACTGGTACTCCGCGGCCTCATGCCGGAACGAGTGGCGCCGGTCTGGTTTCAGCTTCTGTCCGGCGGGCTCTTGTTCGGCGCGTTCTTCATGGCGAACGACCCGGTCACTTCGCCCTTCTCCTTCACCGGTCGCTGGGTCTATGGCATCATGCTCGGGATTCTGACGGTGTTGATCCGCGCCCTGTCCGGGCTGCCGGAAAGCGTAATGTTCTCGATTCTCCTGATGAACGCGGCCACGCCGCTCATAGACAGCTTGGTCGTGAACCAGGTCCACAAGCGGCCCACCACCCGGGTGCGGAGGTTCGCGGCGTGATGCGAAGCGAACCGGGCAGGTTCAATCTCAAGCGCAAGCTGCTGGACGTGCTCTTCATTGTGGTGCTCGGGGTCGTGTCGGTCGCGCTGCTGCTGGCAGCGCAGAGCTACTCGGCGCCGGCGGTGAAACGGTTTCAGGAGACCCGGCTCAAGACCAACCTGCTTACTGCTGCAGGCATCCCGTGGACGAATGAAGACTTCCGCAGCGTGTTCGATCAGCGGGTCAGAGAGCAAAACCGGGACGGCGTGTCGTGGTTTGCAGCGGAAAGCCTGGTTATGTACGAGTTCAAGGGCCGGGGCCTCTGGGGCATGATTGAAGGAATCGTCACGTGCGACTCGGCCCTGAGCCGCATCGTCAACGTCCGCGTGCTCTCTCAGGAGGAGACGCCGGGCCTGGGCGACCGCATCGGGGACGTCGATTACCTTGTGACCTACCAAGGCAGGACCGCGGCTGGTCCGCTCGACCTCGCCCTGCGCCATAAGGCGGACAAAGCGAACGAGGTGGACGCGATATCCGGGGCCACGCTCAGCTCTCGGGCACTCGTGACGATCGTGAATGAGGCTGTGGCGAAGTTGCGGGCGGCGAAGGGCGAACAGCAGTGAGTCTCCGGCGTATCGCCTACACGCGGCCGTGGCGGACGTTTGTCGCCGGTTTCTTCAAGGAGAACGCCGTTGTCTACCAACTGCTCGGGCTCTGCTCGGTGCTCGCGGTGTCAAACCGGATGGAGAACGCGGTCGCCATGGGGCTCGGCGTTGTCTTCGTCGTAACCATCTCTTCGACGCTGATTTCGCTTTTGCGACGGTGGATCCCGTCGCAGTACCGGCTGATAACCTATATGACCGTTACGTCAACGTTCGTCATCGTCGTTGACCAGTTCCTCAAGGCGAACTTCCCCGTCATCAGTTCCCAACTCGGCCCCTATGTCGGTCTCATCATCACCAACTGTATCGTGATGGGCCGGCAGGAGGCCTTCGCCATAAAGAACGGAGCGTGGCTTTCCTTTCTCGACGGGCTCGGTTCCAGCCTCAGCTACGTATACACGCTGATTATCCTCGCGCTCATCCGCGAGGTCCTCGGGTTTGGGACACTGCTAAACATCCGCGTGCTGCCGCAGAGCTTCCCGCCCTGGGTGGTCATATCAATGGCGCAGGGCGCCTGGTTCCTGCTGGCGGTCTTCTACTGGGGTTTCCGCCGGGTGGCGAAACTCAGGCCGGTGGAACAGGAGTGAGGCCATGACGCTCAACCCTCTGATAATCCTCGTCGCGGCCGTGTTCACCCACAACATCGCTCTGACCTACCTGATCGGCATGTGCCCGATGCTGGCGATGTCCAGCCGGGTGGACACGGCCGCAGGCATGGGCGTGGCGGTCACGTTCGTGCTCGCCATCACCGGCCCGCTCAACTGGGTCGTGTACAAGCTGCTGCTCGTTCCCTCCCACTCGGAGGTGATGTCGTTTCTCGTCTTCATAATCGTCATCGCCAGCGCGGTCCAGCTCGTCGAGATGCTCGTCTCGCGCTTCTTTCCGGCGCTCCACTCCAGCTTCGGCGTATTCCTGCCGCTGATAACGGTCAACTGCGCGGTGCTTGCCGTGTCGCTCTTCGTGATGCTCCGCGAGTACACTCTCTGGCAGACGGTCACGTTTTCGATTGGGACCGGCATCGGCTGGGGCCTGGCCACGACCATCATCGCCGGGGTCAGGGAACGGCTCGTCTTGGTCGGCGACGTGCCGCCCGACCTGAGGGGCGCTGGTATCACCATGGTTATTGCCGGGATTCTCGCCTTGGCATTCATCGGGTTCTCCGGCATGGTGGCAATCCAATGATGACCGTCATTCTCATCGGAACGCTGCTCGCGGTCATCGCCCTTGCGTTGCTCGTGGCCGAGCGGTTCCTGGTCAGCCATGAGGAATGCACCGTGACTGTTAACGGCAGCCGGAGCTGCAAGGTTGAGGGCGGGGAGACGTTGCTAGAGGTTCTCAATCAGCAGAAGCTCTTCGTTCCGTCCGCCTGTGGCGGCAAGGCGACCTGCGGACTCTGCAAGGTCACGATCATCTCAGGTGGCGGCGGGCTGCTGCCGACCGAGCAGGCGTTCGTGACCCGTCAGGAGCGCGAGCAGGGCATACGGCTCGCGTGCCAGGTCCGGGTGCAGAACAACATCGAAGTGCGATTGCCGGAGAGCATGCTCGCGGCCCGCGAGTACGAGGCGCGCGTGGCCGCGGTCGAGACACTGACCCACGATACCAAGTTTGTCCGATTCGAGCTCGGCGGCGACCGGCTGAGCTTCAGGCCCGGTCAATACGTTCAACTGCTTGTACCCGGTACAGACCAGTTCCGCGCCTACTCAGTCGCCAGCCCGCCTTCCGCCGCGCGCGACAGTGGGTACTTCGAGCTTATCGTGCGTTACGTGCCGGGAGGGCTTTGCACCGGCTGGATCCACAAGGCGTTGCAAGTCGGCGACCGAGTCAAGCTCACCGGCCCGTTCGGCGACTTCTTTCTGAAGGCCGACGAAGGTGCGGATATCATCGCGCTCGGCCGCAGCACCGGGATGGCGCCGATCCGCTCGATAGTCATGCACTTGGTTGAGTTGGGCATGCCGCGAGGGATGACCTTCTTCTTCGGCGCTCGCTCAGCTCGAGACCTGTACTTCGTGGATAACTTCCGCAGCCTCGAGCGGCGCTTCCCAAACTTCCGCTTTGTGCTTTCGCTCTCCCGGCCCCGGCCCGAGGACAACTGGAACGGCGAGGTGGGTTATCCCGCGCAGATCCTGAGCAAGTACGTCCTGTCCGGGCGAGACGGCTGCGGCGAGGCCCCGGGCAGCGGATGGTGCGTAGACAAGGACGTGCTGCTCTGTGGACCGCCGGTTATGATAGACCAAGCGATGCAGACCCTGCCTCGTCTGGGCGTTGCGGCCGACCGCATCTACTTCGACAAGTTCTGAGGAGGAGACACGGACGCGCACGGACGGACGCTAACGAACACGGAGAAGGGCAGCCGGCCGAAGCTCCTCGTCTGGCTGCGCGCGCTGCGCGCACCGTTCTTTGTGGGTACTCTCGCCCCGGCGGCGTTTGGCGCGGCTTATGCTCACTTCGCAGGCTATCCTTTCAAGTGGGGCCTGCTCTGGCTGACGATGCTGGGCACCGCGCTGGCGAATGCCGGCTGCAACCTGGCCAACGACTACTTCGACCACAAGAGCGGTGACGACCTGCTCACCCGGGCTACACCGTTCTCCGGCGGGAGCAGGGTAATCCAGGAAGGGTTGCTGTCGCCAGCACAGGTTCGGACCGCGAGCATCATCTGTCTGGTGCTTTGTGCGGGAATCGGCCTGTACCTCAACGCCAGGACCGGCGGGTGGATTCTACTCGTAGTTGGCGTGGTCGGCATTGTCATCGCATGGTTCTACACCGCGCCGCCGTTGCGGCTGGGCTCGCGCGGCGGATTGGGTGAGGTCGTATGCGTGCTCGGGTGCGGTCCGGTCATCGCCTTTGGCGCGTATTTCGTCCAGGCGAAGGTCATCACCAGGCAGGGAATTGTCGCAGGTCTGCCAATCGGCCTCCTGATGGGACTGGTGCTGCTCATCAACGAGTTCCAGGATGTCAAGGCCGACGCTGCAGTCGGCAAGCGTACGCTGGTGGTCGCGCTCGGGACCCGAGCCGCGAGCCGCTGCTTGAGCGTTGCGTTCGTCGCCACATATGCTCTCGTCGGAGTTCTGGCGCTGGCCGGGGTTCTTGCTCGCGCATCCCTTCTGACCCTTGCGACCGTGCCGATGGCGACGTTTGCTGCGGTTCGCGCGCTTCGGTTCCACGACGACCCGCCCAGGCTGCTTCCAGCCAATGCGGCGGTCGTGCTCACACACCTGGTTTCCGGCTTTATCATGACCCTGGCGGCAGCACTATGAAGGAACTCACGCCGGCTTTTCGGGCTATCCGGCCGGCCCTCGATGCGGTCGAGGCCGAGATTGCCGGAAGAACCGCCGGCCGTTTCTCGGTGCTCCTGAAAGGTAAGCGACTGAGGCCGGCCATGCTGCTTCTTGCCGCGGGCGCGACCGGCGAGCGACCGGACCATGACGCGGTGCTGGCCGCGGCAATCGTCGAGATTGTTCACACCGCCTCGCTTATCCACGACGATATCATCGACTCGGCCGCCCGGCGGCGTGGGGGAGCGACGCTTCACCGAGCGATCGGAGTCAAGCCCGCAGTCATATTCGCGGACCTCTTGTTCGTGGAGGGACTGGCCGCGCTCGAGGAGCTGCGCACGCCCGGCCTGGTCCATCTTCTGGTACGCGAGGTTCGGACGATGTGCGAGGGGCAGTGGCTTGAAATCAAGGTCGGGGCAGGGGTCCGTTGCACCGAGAAGCAGTATTTCGAGATCATTGAGAAGAAGACCGCCTCGCTGTTCGCTTTCTGCGCCCGGACCGGCGGAATGCTGCGCCGGGCCCTGTCCGCCGAACTGGCGGCGCTGGAGGAGTTCGGCCGGAGCTTCGGGCTCGCGTATCAGTTGCTTGACGACTCCGAAGACCTGAGTGCGGATCGGAGCGGCGCGGTCCGACGGGCGCTCTTGAGGCGCGGTGGGGAGCGCTATTGTCGGCGGCGGGCGAAGATGGCCGCAACCGACGCGCGCCGCGCCCTGGGTCGCGTCCCGCCGGGGGTCGCGTCCGGCCTGGGCAGTCTGCTCGCAGCGGTATTGGAAGGAGCCGGATAATGCAGAATTCAGAAGTCAGAACCCGGAGTCCAGAATTCCGGAGTCCGGAAATCCCAGCAGTTGAATTCTGCATTCTGGATTCTGAATTGCCGGGCCCGGACTTTGGAGGTGTAGAGTGACAACCGAAGCCAGGAGAATCCTGATTGTCGACGACGATGCCGACTTCGTCGCCGCCACCCGGGCGGTGCTCGTGGGTGCAGGGTACGAGGTGGCTGATTGCACGCGGGCGGCGGACGCGCTGGTCAGGATGAACGAATTCCGTCCCGACCTGCTCATCCTCGACGTGATGATGGAGACCGGCACCGCCGGGTTCCACGTTTCATACCAGGTCCGGCGCGATCCGCACTGGGCCAAGACGCCCATCCTGATGGTCACGGCTATCCATCAGACCACGCCGCTGCGCTTCTCACCGGAGACCGACGGCGAGTATCTGCCGGTGGAGAAGCTGCTCGACAAGCCGGTGCCGGCCGACGTGCTGCTCGTGGAGGTGGCGCACTTGCTTGAAGCCGCTGACTAGCCCGGACCACGGACCCGGGCCGTTCACCCCCGACGCAGCCGGCGAGACCCTAGGGCAACTAGCTTGGTTTGTACGCCTGCGCTGGCTAGCCATTGCCGGCGTGCTCGTGGCGGTGCCGGTGGCTTGGTATGGCTTGGGCATCAGGTTCGCACTGGTTCCGGTGCTGGCCGTGGCGGCCGGGCTTACCGCCTACAACGCGTTCTTCTGGCTGCGGCTGCGCAGGGAGCCGCAAGCCCTCGCCCCCCGCCCCGATTCCGTCTTGGTGCTCGCCCGGTGGCAGATCGTCCTCGACCTCGCGGCGCTGACCGCGTTGCTCTACTTCGCGGGCGGCATCGAGAACCCGTTCAGCTTCTACTTCGTCTTCCACACCGTGATTGCCGCCATCATCTTTCCAGACCGGGGCAGCCTGGTTATAACCACACTGGCGTTCGGACTCTACGCCCTGGTGGTCGGGCTGGACCTGTGGGGCGTGATTCCCCACTTTCCGCTGACCGGGCTGTACGCGGCTTCGCCCCATCGCTCGGCCGGGCCGGTGGTCGCCAACCTCTTCGTCTTCTCAAGCACGCTCTACATCGCCCGCTACTTCGCGGCCTCAATTATGCGCCGTCTGAACCGGCGGACCGGTGAGTTGGCCGAGGCCAATCAGAAGCTGCGCGCGGCCGACAAGAGACGGCTGCAGGCGGTCATAATGGTGGCGCACGAACTCCGATCGCCCGCAGCGGCGGCAGCCAGCCTGCTTGAGGTACTAGACCGGGCAGCCCCGGAAGCGCAGCCGTCACTGGTGGAGCGCGCAAGGAAGCGCATGGATGGACTGCTCCGGCTCATCAACGACGTACTGGACCTGCACCAACTCGAACTGGGAACCGCAAAGGTGGAGACGGCTGCGGTGCCGGTCGCCGCGGTCGTCGAAGACGCGGTCGCGGAGTATGCAGCCCTCGCCCGTGAGCGAGACGTGACCGTGCTGATCGACCTGCCGTCCGACCTGCCGCCGGCCCAGGCCAATGCCCGGTATCTGGAGTCCGCCGTCCGTAACCTGCTGTCCAACGCCATCCAGTACAACCGACCCGGCGGCAGCGCAGCGGTGTCCGCCCGGGTGAGGGACGGGTGGATCGAAGTGGAGGTTGCCGACACGGGCATCGGCATCCCGGAATCCGACCTGCCGCATGTCTTCGATATCTTCTTCCGAGGCGATGAGGCGAGGAAGACCGACCGGCTGGCACCGGGACTGGGCCTGTCGCTGGTCAAGCGGCTGGTCGAGACCCAGGGCGGGACGGTCCAGGTCGAAAGCAATGCCGGGCAGGGCAGCCGGTTCAGCTTCACCGTCCCGATTGCCAGCGGGCCTGAATCCGCCTAGACTTTCAGACGCGGCACCGACAATGCAGAATTCAGAATGGACACGTGTAACGGACCAAGCCCGAGTTCCGGAGTTCAGCCACCGACTCTCGACAACTTGAGACGCGACCTGACAAGACTGACTTTTCTCGACGTGCTACTCATCGCCGCGCTGCTCGTGCTGCCGGTCTGGGGCCTGGCCCATATCTGGCGCGCCGCCCGCGAGCGGCCGGTGGCATACATCTATCAAAACAACCAGCTGCTGGGCGCCTACCAGCTGGACCGCGACCAGGTCATTGCCGTAGGTGACAAAGCCCACCCGGCGATGAGAATCGAAATCAGGGACGGCGCCGTCCGCGTCGCCGAATCGAACTGCCCCAAGGGCGTATGCAAGCACGTCGGCTGGATACGCGCTCCCGGCCGGTCAATTGTGTGCGTGCCGAACCGCGTGCTCATCGAACTGAAAGGCGAGTCCAAGGACTATGACGCCGAGAGCTACTGACGGGAAGCACGGAGTCCGAAGCTCGAATGACGAACGCGCCGAACCGGACAAGGTGGTGAGGCTCTCGATACTGGTCGCTTGCGCGGCGGTGCTGCAGGTGGCAGAGTCGCTGCTGCCGCACCCGGTGCCCGGAGTCAGGCTCGGGCTCGCCAACATCATTACGGTAATCGCCATGGTTTACATCGGCCCGGGCAGCGCGGTCCAGCTCGCGGTCCTACGCACGCTCGTGAGTTCGATGGCCCTGGGCACGTTCCTGACGCCGACGTTCGTGCTTTCCTTTTCCGGAGGCGTGGTGAGTGCGCTGGTGATGGCGCTGCTATACCGGCTGTCCGGGCGCGGACCGTTCTCGTTCGGGCTCATCGGTATCAGCGTCGGCGGCGCAGTCAGCCACATCGCGACCCAGATCGCCCTGGTCTACCTGCTGTTCATCCGCTCGAGCGGAGTGCTGTGGCTCTGGCCATGGCTGATGCTGTCGGCAGTCGTGACCGGAGTGCTGACCGGGCTGATTGCGGTGCAGGCGGTGTGCAGGCTGGGAGCAGATTCCGGAGTTAAGGAATCGAGGGATTTCGGATTGCGGCAAACCGACGCCCGTCCCCTCGACGCATCGAGTCCGGTGCCCGTTTCGGTCATCCGGCGCCTGCGGCCGGAAGTCAAAGTCGGCGCAGTTGTTGTCATTGGGCTATTGGTAATCATCTTCTCCGACTACCGGTTGTACGCCGCGGTGTTCGGCCTGCTGGCCTTGCTTGCTGCTCTCGGGCGGGTCGGGCTGAAGCATCTCTTCGCCGGGCTCAGGCGGGTCTGGGCCTTGCTGCTCATGTCGCTCGTGCTACCGGTAGTGTTCTCACCATGGGGGCACATCTTCCTTGCAGCCGGGCCGCTGAGGATCACGGACCAGGGGCTGCACGATGCCGTTGTCTTCACCGCACGCATCCTCCTGCTCTTTCTCGCGACCGCGCTGCTTTCGCAGACAACGCCACCGCAGGAAGTCGCCACCGGACTCGAGCGGCTGCTCGGGCCGCTACGGGTATTCCGGGTACGGCCGGCACGGCTCGCGCGCTCGATGGCGCTGGCTTGGGCTTACTTCCCGGCATTCTGGCAGAGCGTTCGCCAGATGGTCGGCCAGGAGCGGGGCCGCCGCGGCTGGTTCGATCGGACGATCCACCTGCCAGGTGACATCGTCGCCGACCTGTACCTGATGGCGGCGCGCGCCACCGACCAAGCCTAGTGTGGTAGGCCCGAAGGCGGAATCAGAAACCCCGGTTCTCAAGCTCGCAGGCGTGCGTCTCGCCGGCGGATTTCCGCCACTTGTTGTCCGTTCCGGCCGGCGCCGGCAGCTCTTTTTCCCTCTAACCGGGCGTGGCTGTTTGGCACGGAACGTGATGTCTTTCTGAAGTGTCCTTCCGTCCACACGACTCCGAGCGCGTTGGCGCGCGGTTGCGGCGAAGTGGCGGGAGGCAGCAAGGCGATCCCGGACGCATCGCGGGCGCACTCTGCCGGTCGGCAGATTCGATACGCCGGGGACATGACTGACTCACTAGGAGGTAGGATGTCCAAAAGAAATGTGCTGCTTGTTGCCGTGCTAGCTGCGGCGCTGGCGGCCAGCACCGCGGTCGGCGCCCAACTCAACTTCGGCGGCGACCTCGGCTTTATCCTGTTCGATGTCAGCAGCGGCTCCGGCATCCAACCGAGCCGCGATTCGCTCGGTAACCCGGTCCCGGTCCCGTACGGCGATACCACGGGCCGGGTGAACACGTTTTTCCACATACTGGATCTCTACTACAACGTGCAGTTGACCGACCAAATCTCAGTCAATGCCATTACTGAAGTCGAAGGAACGTCAACCGGCGCGTCGCCGTCGCTGGGTAAGAAGCTCGGCACCCAGCAGGGCGGCGCCGGCACCCTGAAGGCGCTCTCCGTGTCCGAGGCGTACATCCAGGTGATGCTCCCGTGGGAACTGCAGATGACCACCGGCATCCTCCGGCCGATTTTTTCCGAGGACTACGGCGAAACGAAGGGCTACCAGGAAGCGAACCGGTTCTTCAAGTCGTCGGCGAACGCCTACGGCGGTGATTGGCACGACCTCGGCGTCGAGTTCTACAAGTCATTCGAGCCGGGCGGTGGATTCTCGATTCCGGCCTACGCGTACCTCTTGGCCGGCGAGCAGACGTACGGCGACGACAACTCGAACAAAACCCTGCTGTTCCACGTCGCGCCTTCATTCTGGAAGCTGCGCGTGCTCGGCTCCTACGGCTTCGGCAAGGACGGCAATCCGCCCAACGAGGAACCCTGGTCGCGTTACGCTTTTGGACTGGGTGGTGACTTCAGCAAATTCTGGTTCCGCACCGAGTTCTTCAGCGGGAGTTGGGCCGGCGCACGTGTGTTCAACCACAAGCCGGGCGGCGGCGTGGCTACGACGACCTACACCCGCAAGCCCGTCGCCTACTACGTCAAGGCCGGGTACAACTTCATCCCGGACAAGCTGGGCCTGGTGCTGGTCTATGACCAGTCGAGTCCGGATTGGACGACCTGGGGCAAGCTCGGCTACACCAGCGGCGGCTCCAATGCCACGACCGAAGCCACCGAAAGCTACACTACCATCGGCGCCATCGTGCAGTACTGGGTCATCCCGGGTTCGGCAGTATTGATAGAGTACGACCGCGGCATGTGGAAAGTCGGGGACGGCACGCTCTGCGAGCTCGATTTCAACCGCTTCACCATTGGATGGCGGACAATCTTCTAGGCTGTAGATGGGGTCCTTGAGCGCTCGCCGCCCCCGGCCTGCTGCGCCTCGCGGGCCGTACTTGTGGGCATGGAGCGCTCTTTTCCTAGCCCTGGCGGCAGGTATTCTGCTTCCCTCCTGCCGTCAGGGCAAGCCCGAGGTGCACAAACAGACGCGGCTGATAATGGACACCTACGTGTCCATCACCGCGGTCGGACCGGCGGCAAGGATCGACAAGGCGATCGGACTGGCGTTCGGCCGGCTTGAGGAAATCAACCGGAAGTTCAACCACCTTGACAGCACGAGTCCAGTCTTCGCGTTCAACCACGGAGACGGGCCGCTGACCGACTCGGAGCTCGTCAGCATCATCGCGGGCGCGCAGGCGGTGAGCGAGGCATCAGGCGGCGCGTTCGACATCACGGTCGAACCGCTGTTGCAGTTGTGGGGTTTCTACACCAGGCAGTATGCAGTGCCGTCCCAGGCGGCGATTGACTCCTGCCTCAAGCTGGTCGGGTTCCGGAAGCTCTTGGTCAAGGACGACAGGGTAACGAAGCTGGACCCGCGCGTGGCCATCGACCTCGGCGGAATCACGAAAGGTTACGCCCTGAAAGAGGCGGCCCGCGTGCTGCGTGCGAACGGCGTCGACTCGGCCGTGGTCGACGCTGGCGGCGACGTCTACGCCATAGGCAAGAAGGGAAATCAGAACTGGAAGGTAGGCGTCCGCAACCCACGCGGCGAGGGGATCATCGGCGTCGCGGCGGTATCGAACCTAGCGTTGGTGACGTCCGGGGACTATGAGCGGTTCTTCTATGGACCGGACAGCACCCGCTACTGCCACATATTCGACCCCAGGACCGGGTGGCCGGCGCGCGGCTATGTCAGCTCGACCGTGATAATGCGGGACCCGGTCTGGGCGCCGGGCTGGTCGAAAGTGCTTTTCATCCTCGGCCCGGAGGCGATGGCCCTGAGCGACAAGGCGGGCGGATTCGAGGCTCTGCTCATCAGCGACAAGCTAGTGGCGAGCATGTCCGGAGGCCTGGCCCACGCCATGAAATTGAACCTTGAAGAGTCTGGAATAGAGCCGGCGAAGAGCCGGTAGATTGCAGGATGCAAGCACTTCCGAGAGGAGCAAAACACATGAACAAGCTGATAACGCTAGCGGTCGTAACCATCGGCTTCATGCTGGTACGACCGGCTGCGGGAATCGTATTGCTGAGCCAGGACCAAGCGCTGAAGCAGATGTTTCCGGACGCGGCCAAGGTGACGCCCGAAGTGCATGTCCTTACCGCTGAACAGGCGGAGGCGGCCAAGGCGCAGCTCGGCGGCAAATGGACGCTGTACCAGTCAGGAGCCAAGGAAGAGAACAAGGGCGTTGACAGCCTTACGTTCTTCTTCGCGACAACGGACGGCAAGAAGACCGGCGTGGCGCTGATTGAAGTCCAGCCCGGCAAGTGGGGCCCGGTAAGGTACATCGTCGCCCTTGACCTGACCGGCAAGGTCACGAACCTGGCGGTGATGTCGTACATTGAGCAGCGCGGACGGCCGATAGCCACCCGCAGGTTCCTCGACCAGTTCATCGGCAAGAACGGCGAGAGCGCCATCACCGTCGGCAAGGACATCGACGCCGTCTCTGGCGCCACGATATCGTCACGGGCGACCGCCTTTGCCGTGAAGAAGGTGGTCGTCTTGTACGAAACGGTTTTCCCTCCGAGCACGAAGAAGAAGGGGGAGCAGTGAACGGGCTCAGCCTTCCGACGCTCCCCAACTATGCCAAGGTCACCATCACTTTCTTCCTGCTGCTCCTCGGACTGGCCTATCTGGTCGGCGTCGTGAACATCTACCACAAGACCAAGTTCACGGTCCAGGGAGCGATCGAGAATGAGCGCGGCTCCGAGGAGAAGATGATATACGCCAAGGAATTCGGCGACATGGTCAGCCTCACCCACTTCCACCTCGGCGGCTGGGCGATGATGTTCATGTGGATTCTGCTCTTCTTCATGTTTTCGACCTACGGCCCGAAGCTGAAGGCGTTCTTCGGGGTCGCCGCGTTCATCCTGCCGGTGCTTGACGCCGGCGGGATGTGGCTCACCCGCTACACCGCAACCGGTTTTGCCTACCTATTCATGGGCGCCGGATTCCTGATGGCGACCGCGTTCTGCCTGGTGCTGGTGCTCGACCTCGTCAACCTCTGGTGGGGCAGGCCGAAGGCAGCCGCGACCTGAGCGCGTCGCGATGCGTCCGGCGACAGCCCGAAAGCCGACCCGGAAGCTCAACTGCTGGGAGTTCAAGCAGTGCGGCCGGGAAAAGAAGGGCCGGCACGCGCCGGGCGAGGAAGTCTGTCCGGCCGTGACCGAGGTGAAGGCAAACGGTGTCAACGGCGGCAGGAACGGCGGGCGCGTGTGCTGGGCGATTGCCGGGACCCTGTGCGGCGGCCATCGGCAGGGCAGCTTCGTTGCGAAACTGGAGTCCTGCCTGCGGTGCGACTTCTGCCAGTTCGTGCTGGCCGAGGAGCGAACCGAGCCCTGCGAGAAGTATCCGCCGCCGAAGCTGCGGTCCTGACCGGCGTCACCGCCGCCCCAGCGCGCGAACCCGCTGCTTGACCAGCAGCGGGTTCTGCTTAGTCTTGGGTGATGGGCGACAGTCCGCAGGTTCCGCTCGTGCCTGACGACCGAGAACTTGCCGCTCGGGCACAGGCGGGTGATATGGCCGCGTTCGAGGAACTGGTGCGCCGGCACCAGCAAGGCCTGTTCTCCTACCTCTACCGGATGTGCCGGAACTCAAGCGACGCCGAGGAGACGGCGCAGGCGGCGATGGTCAGAGCCTGGGAGAAGCTGGCGACCTTCCGCGGGGCATCGAGCTTCAAGACCTGGCTCTATCGCATCGGCACCAATCTCTGCTTGAACCTGCGCATGCGCCGGAAACCGACCGAGGAGCTCTGTGAGACAATGGCCGCGCCCGACGTGGAACGGCCGGATGCTGAGTACCGGCAGAAAGTGCGCGAAGAAACGGTGAGGCGGGCGCTTGAATGCCTGCCCGACGACCAGCGGGCCGCGCTCGTACTTCTGGTCTACGAGGACATGAGCTATAAGGAGATTGCCGAGACCCTTGGCAAGACCGTGCGGGCGGTCGATTCGCTCTTGTTCCGCGCCAAGGCCAACGTGCGCAAGGCACTGGCCGAAGACCGCGCCAAAGGCGTCATCTAATGCGCCGCATACGTCACATTGGTCTCACTCTCAAATCCGCAGGAATCAGGAGGATGCCGTGTCTAATTCTACGATGAATTGCGGACAGGCGAAACGGCTACTGCCTCCCTTCCTCGACGAAGAGCTGTCGGGCAGGGTGCGAGAGATAGTCTCGACCCATCTCGCATCCTGCCCGGCCTGCCGCGCCGAGCTGGAGGCGCTCCGGACGGACGTGGGCCTGCTTGAGCAGGTCAGGACGCCGGAGGTCTCGCCGTTTCTTGTCACGCGCGTAATGGCCGAAATCCGCGAAAGGCGCCGGACCGCGCCCCAGGGGTTCGCCCGCCTTCTAAGGTCGCTGGCCGCGGCCTTGATGGTCGCGGTTTCCATCGGCATCGGGGTCTGGTTCGGTTCCGGTCTGGCCCAGACCTTCACGCCGGTTGCGGAGAACAGCACCGAGGCGGCGGTCGGCTACGTGGAATCGTCTACTATCGGCGTATACAGCCTGATGCTGGGAGGCGACTGATGCGTGGCCGCTGGCTGCTCGTAGTCATGGTAGCGTCCTTGTGTCTGAATGTGGCGTTCGTGGGGGCCTACCTGGTACGCAGAGCGCGTCGTGAACGGCCGCGCCGCTTCGCAGTGCGGAAACTCGCGCCCGAAGTGCGCGAGAAACTCCGACAGACTCGCGAGGCCGCCTTGCCTGGATTCGACGCGCTGGCCGACAGGGCGGAGACAACCGATTCGCTGCTGTGGGCAGAGATGCGCAGCGGCACGCCGGACAGTGTTCGCGTCGATTCGTTCTGCCGGGAACTCGGCCATATTCACAGCATGATGCGGGCGATGGTCTTCCGGCAGATGCACCAGGAACTGCTGTTGATGCCGGCGGCGGCGCGAACCGAGTACCTGACGCGCATGATGGGAATGAGGTCCGCGAAACCGCTGCGAGGCCGCTGCGGTATCGGCTGGCCGGGGCGACGAACGGGCCGGTTTCAGCGCCAGCATCCGGAAGGGCCGCCACCGACCGAGGGCGAATTGCCTCCGGACGCAGAGCCGCCGGAACTACCACCCGGCTCAGGAGACTAGAATCCACGATGACCTTTCAAGGAGAATCTGAATGAAGAACAGAACGTTGACCGCCCTAATGATACTAGCGCTGGCCTCAGGCTTCGCACTCGCGCAGCCTGGGCCGTCCCCGGCGACACCGGCCGCGAAGGTTCAGGCCCCGATAGCCCGCCGCACGCAGAGGATGGCGCATGGCCCGGCAATCCCGGACCTCACGCCGGAGCAGTTGGACAAGATCGACGCCTTGCGTGCGTCGCACCTGAAGGAGATGCTGCCGCTCCAGACCGACCTGCGGGTCGAGGGGATTGAGCTTGCCGCGCTCTGGCGCGCCGACGAGCCGGACGCGAAGAAGATCATCGCCAAGGTCAAGGAGATCGGCGACATCCGGGAGAAGATGGAGGTCGCCCGCATCAACCACCAATTCGAAATCCGCAAGCTCCTGACCCCTGAGCAGCGCAAGGCCATGAAGAAGATGGGCATGGGCCCGGGCATGATGGACAGACGTGCGCGACGTGGCATGCGCGGAATGATGCGCGGAACGATGGGCGGAGATTGCGGCGGGCCGCAGGGTTGTCCTGACTGCGATATGCACTAGCTCCGACAGGGCTGTGCTTGGCTCGGCAACGCCGGGGCCGCAAGGCCCCGGCGTTCTTGGTGGTGTAGGTCCTATAGGTCCTATTCGCTTCTCGCTTGAGCTTGCGCTTGGGCTTGAGCTGATCTAGACTCGGGCATGGTCACCACGGTGATTGCCGCAAGACCGTTGCTGGTGCTCGTGTTGCTCGTCGCCGTCGTCTGGCTCGTGGCCCGGGTCCTGCGTCGGGCCCTCTTGGGCCGCATCGGCGAACTCGGCAAGCTGGTCATTGTCGCCGCGCTCGTCGGCATCTACGCCCTCACCGTGCTGCTGACCGCGATGGGCACGCCCCCGCCCTGGATGCCGTTCATGTTGGTCGCCCTCGGCTCGAGGTCGGCGCTTGTCGTGATTCTCGCGTCGGTAGTCGTGGTCTGGGTTGTGCTGCATGAGATTCCGTTCCCGCTACCGCACTGGGCCGGGTTCCTGCTCGAAGGGCCCTGGCGCTGGCTGCTGATGCCCGCGGACGTAACGCTCAGCCGGATGGCCCTCGGTCCGGGCATGCGCGTGGTCGAGGTCGGGTGCGGAACCGGCCACCTCTCCACGCACGTCGCACGGCGAATTCAGCCGGGTGGGGTGCTCTTCTGCGTTGACGTCCAGCCCCGGATGGTCGAGAAGACGCTCAGGCGAACCGGGAAGCAGGGACTGCGTAACGTGCAGGGATTCGTCGCGCCTGCCGACGAGCTGCCGTTCGACATCTTCGACATCGACCTTGTGTTCTTTGCCCACGTCCTCGGCGAGATTCCCGACCGGCTCGCCGCATTGCGCGACGCGCTACGGGTGCTGCGTCCGGGCGCGACCCTGTCTGTCACCGAGGCCCTGCCCGACCCTCACTACCGGTTCCGGAACGACGTGGTGAAGCTCGCTCAACAGGCCGGGTTCGAGCCGGCATCGGTCCTCGGCAGCTTGTTCAACTACACTGCTACATTCCGAAGGCCCAAGCCAAGAGAGCCGCTCGGCTATCAGCCGCGATTCGAGTAATCTTCCCATGGGTCATGTGGGTCGTATTGGTCCTATTCCGAATCCCAGGCTACCCCGATGAGGCGCACCGTTCTGTCGGTCATCCTTGTCGCGACCTGCCTGCTCGCGGCCGAGGCAAAGCTCCGGCTCCGCGTGCGGGACGGCGACACCGGGCGGTGGCTCGCGGGCGCAGAGGTCAAAGCCGGTGAGCTGGCCCTCTTCACCGATGCCGACGGCGCGTGCGTCGTTCCGGCAGTTGCCGGCCGGCGCCTGATTCTGAGGCTATCAAAGGACGGCTTCTTCCCGGCGACCGACACGGCATCGGTAGCGGCGTCCGACGTGCGGCTCGTGCTCAGGCTTTACCGCGCGCAGCCCCGCACCGCTACCGGGTTCGTAAAGGACGGCGCTACCGGCAGGCGGCTGCCCCGGGCCCTCGTGAGAATCGTGGGCGACGCGGCGACGACCAGGACTGACTCGACCGGCATGTATGCGATTCCGTTCCCGCCCGGCGACCGCGAACTAATCGCCGGCCTGCCGGGATTTCGCGGCTTCATTCGACACCTGTCGGTCCCGGCCGGAGACACGCTGTCGGTAGACCTGCCGCTCTACGACACCTCGCTCGCGGTCGGCGAGGTCGCGGGCCGCGTCGAAGTCGAGGGCCTCGGCGCGGCCATCGGCGCGAACGTCACCGTCGAGGGCACCCAGCTCGGCACCGCCTCGAACCGGGACGGTGACTACATCGTGACCGGCATCCCCGCCGCCCGGCACCGTCTCATCTTCACCTACGCTGGGTGGAAGAAGGCGATGCGGGTCGTCAACGTTGAGCCATGGGAATCGCTGACCCTCAACGTTTGCATGGAGCCGGCTAAGCCCTGACCGTCGCCCGCAGACCCAGGCATGTCTCGCGCAGACTCGCGACCATCACCGATCGAAGCAAGCAAGTCTGAGCGCCGCGTCGGAAGCGCGGTTGCGTCTCGCGAAGTACCGGTCGAAGTTCGTCGGGAAGCACCGGCAGACGTATCTTCACCGGTGTAGTCGCCTGCGTCGGCGCGTGTGTCTCTCGCTCTTTCTCAACCTCAACCTCGACCTTGACCTTGACCTCTATCCGCACTTGTACCGTGCGTTGTTCCTGAATTCGTTCCTCAACCTTAACCTCAACCTCAACCTCTCGCTGTTCAGGTCATTGTCGCTCGTAAAGCAGTCCCATCTCAACCTCTACCTCCACCTCAACCTGGCTTCACCCAAACTACGGGGGAGGCATGGGAGGGGTTCGAGCCGCGAGTAAGAATAGAGAATTGAGAATGAAGAACTTAAGCCCGATTCTCGCCGTCGGCGGAATGTACACTATAATAATGCACATTCGGATGGAGTTGAGGCCTCGCAGCAGGGGAACAAGAGGCGCGAAGAGAGCAAGGCCGCCGGCATTCCTCTCGGCACCGCAAGCTCTCAGGTTAGGTCTACCTAAAAGTGGACTCTATTCGTCCGGTCTTTGCCGCTCCAATTCTATGGTAAGTTGTTGGAGATTGGCTGCTTAGGTTTATAGACCACTCTCTGCGACGTGCCATCCCCTATATCCTTGGGGGAGTTCCTTGCCCTGGAGCGGAGCCCGGTGCCGGGCACTGAACAGACTCGGCTCAAGTGCACGCAGCCGGAGCCGCTCTTCACTCCGCTCAGGGCCCCACTCCGGCTCCCGCGCCTTGTCCCGGAACGGTCTCTGTTCCGGGCTCAGCTCATTGCCCCGCTACAGCGTCTGCTCAAGGCCCCGTTCCTTGCCGAGATCAAACCCCAGCTCCTCGCCGCGCTCCGGGTTCAGCTACAGACTCTGCTCCTTACCCTTGTCCTTGCCCCGCAACGGCTCCCGCTCCTCATCCCTGAGCCCGCCTCGCTACAGCCCCTGCACTTCGCCTCGCAACGGGCCACCCTCTTCTGTCCGCCGGGAGCACGGCTTCATCTGCGGCCCGACTCGCGCGGCCTGCTTCTGCCTAACACCCGGTCCGCGTCCGCACTCTGGTATCAGGCCTCTGACTTCCGAATTGTCCTGGCCGAGCCCTGTCTACCGCCTGCTGTCTTCCCGCCAGCAGCTTGTTCGCGGATGTGCCTCGCGCGGGCGGAGAGTTCCCGCGCCTCGGCAGCTCGGTTGGTCTCGTCGCAGACCCTGGGCAGGCCGCAGATGGTGCCAAGGCGGGGGGCCGTGCTTGACTCGTCGCAACCAACGGTGTCCTTCGCCTGTGACCGAGCCCAAGGACCCAGGCTACCTGATTCCGGTAGAGCGCATTGGCAGCGCGATTCTCGATATCCGCTGGCAGAAGGCGATGCTGGGTGCAGACCTTGCGGCAATCTCCGAGGTCAGCACCAGGCGTCTCAAGGAACAGGTCCGGCGCAACCTCGGCCGGTTTCCCCAGGTACTCATGTTTGAGTTGACGTTTGATGAGAAAGATGAACTGGCCGCAGAAATGTGACCAGTTCAGAGCACTCAGACTTACGTCAAGCCGGTCCGGCGTTGTGCGGCCGTCAGCCGACGGACCTGAGGAGGATCTGATTCTTGGGGTGGTTGAACGTCACCACGAACCGATCGAAGAACCCGACTCGCCCGAGCAGACCGGCAACTGACCGCGGCAGGTCGGCGAACGCGACATCGGCCGCGTACTGAACGGTGCCGCCGGCATCCTCAATGACGAAGTCTATTCGATGGATGAACGCCGCCTGCTGCTGACCAGTCGTGCCGCAGAACCCCGTCTTCTCGCCCGCTTTGAGGTCGAGACCGAGCAACGGCGCAATCTCGCTGCTGACTATCGTGTAGTCAGCGCCGGAATCCGCGACCAGCATTAGCGGAATCCGAGCGGCGGCTCGGACTAGAACAACCGGGATGAACGGGACAAGCTTGGTTCCATTCGGGTAGAGCCGGTTGCGGGCGACGCGAACTTCCTGGAATGGAAACGACAAGACCGCCACGGGTATGACGGTCCCGTTACAGGATGAGGGCGCAGTCCGGACTGGGCACGCGCGTGAAGCTCGTATGCTTCAGATGCTTCCGCTCCACGATTCGCGCGACGGCCCTGAGCGTCGGAGCTTCGGCCACGACCCTGCGGGTCCTGAGCTCGACCGCGACCCAGTTGCCGGGCTTGCCGGTCAGAATGAGATTCTGTTCCTTCTTCGTAGGCATCGCACCATCATACCGCCGCCCAGCGCTGGCGTCAAGTGCTGCGACGTCGGCGACCCCGCCATGACTTCTGGGTTGTCTGTTCTGACCGCATCTGCTGTCTACCGGCTACTGCTTACTGCAGGCTGGCTTCTCGGCGGCAGCCCATCCCGGATGCGCGCGGCGCGGGCGGAGAGTTGCTGCGCCTCGGCGGCCCGTCCGGTCTGCTCACACACCTTGGCCAGTCCTTCGAGTGGCTCCGTCACGAAGATGTGGTCCGGGCAGAACGGATTCGCGCGGGACGCCAGCATTCACCGGCAGGGTTTCCGCCTCCGGATGCGCAATGTCCTCGAACAGCGTCCGGTCAGTCCCGCTTCGCTCGGTCACGCCAAGAGCCGGGGTGTCGTCGCATGTGCATCACTGCGACTCCGAGTATCGTATCACCTCGTGAC
>Ga0136653_10000295_pt1 | contig 25832 bp, 36 predicted proteins | sample LakKivw275mmetaG_FD_94866 | JGI IMG/M metagenome (GOLD analysis project Ga0136653, IMG submission 94866) | Anoxic lake water microbial communities from Lake Kivu, Rwanda to study Microbial Dark Matter (Phase II) - Lake Kivu water 275m metaG... | ecosystem: Environmental > Aquatic > Freshwater >...
AAAATCTTAAGTTCCTCTTCGCTCAACTTTAATTTTGGCTTCTTGCTAACGAATGGCATAAGATCTGGTAGGTGACTGCCCCTATATAAATGTTGCCCTATCATTTTAGAAACGCTGCACTAGTTAGGTACTTTTAAGCATCTTGATGAGATCATCTTTTACTATGTTATTCCATAGAGAAACCTTTGATAGTATATCATTGAGTGTCCCTTTTGCAATTTCAGAATGTCGCGGGACCGTAATATTGTGTTCTCCCATTTCTGTTATTTCTCGGAGTCGTACATGACTGCCTCGTTGTCTAACTATTTCATAGCCCAGATTCATCAACAATTTTATTAGTTTGTCGCCACTAACTACCGGTAGCTTTGGCAACTGAACGCACCTCACTTTCAGAGATAGATAATATTTTTATCTCCTCTCCCGAAAATAATACGTCCTCAAAGTGCACCTCAACGGCCTCTTTTATGTTTTCCATAAGTTCATCTAACGTCTCGCCTTGAGTAAATATGTCGACCCCAATCCCGCGAGCGCACCACCATTCGCCATCGTTATAGAGTTCGAATTTGACCAGCATCTGGCATCACCATAGTATTAGGTATCCTTCTATTTTTAACTTTCTCAAGCATCCAGGACGAAACTCCGATAACGTCCGGCACGTATCGGCGTGCCGCGAAGCGGCATGTGACGAAGCCCGGAGTGCCCGAAGGGAGCAGAGCATATACGCGCTGTTAGGCGCCGTGCCCCTCGTCAAACCGTTCCGCTTTTAATCATCGCGCGCTCCCACCTTTATCTCATACGATGATTTTACGGTATACCAATGCATTGAGATGACGGTAGTTATAAAACTTGGCGGCAGCTTGCTGGGCAAAGGGCGCGAGCTCGTCCAGCTCCTCCGCGAGTACGCGGAGCGTACCGCGAACCAAATTGTAATCGTCCCTGGCGGCGGCCCCTTTGCTGACGCTATAAGAACCTTCGCGACACAGGAAGGAGTCTCAGATGACGCAGCGCACTGGATGGCCGTGCTCGCGATGCACCAGTACGGGCTCTTCTTAGCCGATGCAGACCCCATGGTGCCGACGATCGAGCATCTGGAGGATGTCCCGGCGGCCGGGTCGCTCTGCATCATCCTCCCGTACAATATCCTGAAAGCGGACGATGCGCTACCGCACACCTGGGCGGTCACCTCTGATACGATCGCGGCCTTTATAGCCGCGAAATTGGGCGAGCGGAGCTTCATCAAGGTGACCGATGTGGACGGCATGCTCGATGAGAACGGCGCCGTGATCGAGCGGATCCAGCCGCACCAGCTCATCGAAAAGGGGTACCGGGGTTGCATCGACCCTGAACTCCCGCGATTCCTGCTGCGCTACAACATGAGCTGCGTGATCGTGAATGGCACCATGCTCGCACGTATCATTGACGTCATCGAAGGCAGAGCGACCATCTGCACCAAAATCGAATAACGGAATACCTCTGCCCTCTTGGCTGTTCCCTATTGGCTCCTGGCTCGTCCCCCTATTGGCTTATCCCTCATCCCTATTCACCCATAATCTGCAGGATCACCCGTCTTGACCGTGGTCTGTTGTCCAGCTCGACGAAGACCACCTGCTGCCAGGTGCCGAGCATCAGCTGCTGATCTTTGAACGGCACGGTCAACGACGGGCCCAGAAATGCCGCGCGGACGTGCGAATGTCCGTTACCATCGTGCCAGCGCGCCTCATGTTCATACTCGAGTCCCCGCGGGAACAATCGCTCCAGGGCTGCGGGCAGATCATGGAGCAGTCCCTGCTCGTACTCGATCGTCGTCACTGCCCCAGTCGCGCCCGGCACGAAGATCGTGACGATGCCATCCTTCACTGCCGATTCGCGTACCGCGTTATTCACCTTCCCGGTGAGGTCAATGATTTCTACCTCGCCCTTCGTAGTGAAGTGCAGCTCTTTCGTGACTACCTGCATTGTTTCACTCCTCTGATCCTCCTCTCTTCTTCTCGGATCTCATATAAGAGGATAATGGAACGGGTGACTTTTATTAGCCTCCGCTTCCTTCAGTTCAGTATAATTCGCGAGCACATCTATGGCTGGTGGAAGTACCTATCGGGTTGTCCTGCTTGATATGGATGGGACCTTCCTTGATTCGCGCGGCAAAGGCAAAATACCGAACGAATGGGCGTATAACGCCCTGAAGAAAACGCTGGGCTACTACGGGATCTCGCTCACCATCGAGGAGATCGATCGGTTGTTCCTTGCACCGCTCCGCATCGATGGTGCAGCCGGGGTGGAGCAATTCTGTGCCCGTTTCGGCCTGGATTGCAAGGAGTTCTGGGCACGCCGGGAGAAGGACGTGATCGATGCAAAGATCGAAGCTATTCGGAGCGGGACGATCAAGCTCTGTGCGAGCTCCGAGGAGATTATCCGCTACCTGAGCGCGAAGTTCCAGCTCGCCGTGGTGAGCGATTCGCAGCAGGCCTGTGTGGATTTTACGCTCGACCGGTTCAATCTCAAGCCATACTTTGCCGTCTGGTATGGGCGCCAAAGCGACTTAGAAAGCCTCGCACGCCGGAAGCCGAACCCTTATTATATCCTCAAAGTGCTCCAGGACTTGCACGTGGCGAAGGCTGAAGCGATCCTCATGGATGACAGCTCCGCAGGCGTCTTAGCCGCGCAACGCGCGGGGATCGATTCCGTGCTCATTGCACGTGATGCGGAGAAGCAGTCTGAAGCGGAGCCGACTTACGTGGTGAGCGGCATCGGCGACCTCAGGCGGGTAATATGGTGCGGTGAGTAGCACGCAGTTCACACGATAGATAGCTTGTTATGCTGCGATATCGGTTTAGTCTGTATACGGAGAAGGTGAGCATGAAAAAGATCGAAACACCGATGATCGTCCTGAACGCGAAGGCCTACGTCGAGTCTGCAGGCGCACAAGGTCTGCAGCTCGCGCAGATCTGCGAGCAGGTCGCCGCCGAGCAGGCGTGCAGTATTGTGATCTGCCCACAGCAGGTGGATCTCGCGAAAGTCGCCGCAGCGGTACAGATCCCGTGCTTCGCACAGCACGTCGATGCGGTGGAGCCCGGCAGCCAGACCGGCTTTGTCACACTGGAATCCGTCAGAGGAGCTGGTGCGGCCGGAACGCTGGTGAACCACTCGGAGCACCGGCTGAAGATCGCGGAGATCGATTTTATCATCACGAAAGCCGCGAGCTTAAACCTGCTCACGATCGTCTGCACGAACAACCTCGCGGTCAGCAGAGCGGTGGCGGAGTTGAAGCCGTATGCCATTGCCGTCGAGCCGCCGGAGCTCATTGGTAGTGGTCGCGCGGTCTCTAAGGTCGATCCTGCGATCGTCTCGGATACCGTGAAGGCCGTGAAGCGTGTAGCCAACGACTGCGTCGTCCTGTGCGGTGCCGGTGTAACGAACGGCGAGGATGTGCGCGCCGCACTCGAGCTGGGCGCCGAGGGCGTGCTGCTCGCTTCCGGTGTGGTGAAGGCGAAAGATCAGAAAGCCGCGTTACGCGATCTGGCCGCGGGCTTGCGGTAGACGGGTGATAGCGATGGCAAAGCGCTGTCCCCGCTGTGGCTCGAAGGAGCTGAACCAGAAGCCGTGGCTCGGCGAGCTCTACGAATGCCGTGAGTGCGGCTATCAAGGCGCGCTGGTGGTGGAAGATGGCGAGCTCGCTGATGCACTGGGTAAGAAGCTGAAGCGCGAAGAGGAGCAGTGATCCCTGATAGTACCGTCTAAGAGCTCAAGTCAGTCAGGTCGGGCAATCACCTTTCGCTAGCTCCGGCGTGTTGCACAACGGGTGCCCGAGCAGCTTAGTCACCACACAGGAACTGCTCAAGTTGCTCTGGCTCGACCAGCAGGTGCAAGAGTCGAACGGGCTCGCTCTTCTCGTAGATCCGCTTCAGGTTCTCCCGCTTCTTGAACGAAGCGAGGTTCCGCACCGCGGCCACCTGCTCTTCTGGAAGCTTCTTCGTCTCTAAATACCCCGCTTTTGCCGCGCGGGCTACCAGCGCCTTACCCGCATCGCTTCGCACGATCACCGTTGACCAGCCGTTCTCCGAACCGATCGACCCCACGGAGACGTCCGCGAACTCCGCGGCGAAGTCGTAACAGTAATTGCAGGCCTCACGCGCGTAGGTGCGCATCGTCCGGATCGGCATCCTGAGCTTTTTACCGGCCTTCGTCTGGACGATGAAGCTGCCCTTGCGAATATTGAACTTCTCCACCTCCTCGATGCTCGTGCCCATCTCCTCCAGCGTCTTCTGCAGTTGAGCTGTATCGAAGGTCTCGGTGCAGAAGAGCCCGATAAGGTACTTCACGCGCTCCGCACCGACCTCAAAATGCTGCGAGACCTGGACTTTACGGACGCCCTCGATGTGGCACGGCAAGCCGGCAAAGGCAATTTGCTGGTAGCCCGCCTCCAGGGCCGCCGCCAAACCGATTACCGTGGGGCACTGCGTGTATTTCGAGCCGGCTGCTGCTAAGATCTCCTCTTTCGTGCGCGCGATGAACGGCTCTGGCTTCCAGGCTGCCTCTTCCGAACGTTTCGTTACGACGGCCGCATCGATTTCCCCCTGCTCCAGCAAGAAGATGAGCAGTGCGGATACCACCCCGCCATCCTGCGAGTGCGCGAGCACCGCCTTATCAGTCGCCCGCGCGGAACGTATATCGCCCTGGTAGTAGCCTAAGAGATTATCCGTTCGGACAGCGCCAAAAAGCGCGCGATCGAGCTCAAGTGGCGCGAGGAACGTCCGCGGGCAGAACTCATAGCACGCGCCGCAGATCTCGTAGCACTTCTTCTTCGTCTTCGGCAGCTCGTCTTCGTAGCTGATATACTCGGTACAGAACGCGCCACACGTCCCGCAGTAGCAGCAGAGCCCGTTATAGATCACCTCGGCCTCTAAATCCATGAGATTGCCCTTCGTTTTTAGCATCGCGTCTGCTCACCTCTTGATACTCGCTACTACGCTCGTCAACATCTCCTTATACTGCTCATCCTGCCGGGGCGTCAGGGTCGTGAAGCTCATTCGCGCATTCGGATGGTAGTAGCGGTCAATTGAGACCGCGCGAACCAGCGGATCAGTCGCGAAATTCTTGATGCAGGAGAGCATCTGGGAGGCGTAATAGTAGAGAATGCCGAAGAAGATCACAAAATCGTACTGCCCTTTGCCGTCCAACCCCTGCCAGGTCGGGTCGCGCAGACAGTTCGTGAGCTCGTGCAGGTTGCAGTACTGCACGTTCTCGGTGTAGCCGTTCTCGACGAAGCCCCTGATGCTGTGCCCGGTGGCCGCGATGGGGATTCCTTTCTTCCCCAGAGCGATCGCGATCTCCAGGAAGAAGTCATCCCTGAGGATCTCCGAGCCCACAATGAGCAGCGGCCGCTTCGCCCGCGAGATGAAGTTACCTATCACCTCCGGCGCGACGACCTCGCCCGTCTCCGGCCCGGGAATGTTCGCCACATCAAACGGTATTTCTGTTACCATGCTCTTGCTCCTTCTGCTTCTGCTCCTCGCTTCTTCGCTTCGCGCTATTTCTTCTCCCGTATCAGTCGCTTCAGATTGGTCGGGTTAAATGACGGGTCGTAGCCCCGGATCGGGCCTTCGAGTATCCGTTTCAGCTTCCAGTCGATCTTCCAGCCCCGCTCCTCCTCCAGCTTCTTCAGCAATTCCGGCCGCTTGGCCACGGGCAGGTCGCTCGCGGTTCGCACGAAGAGGTGCCAATCCGGCGGATAGGTATGAAGGTACTTCAAGTTGAGATCGATATAGTGCGTGAGCTTGACTGATCGTCCGCGATCGGTATCAGAGGGGCGGAAACACAACTTCGCGATCATGGGCAGAGCCTCCTCCACCGTCTCACACGCCACCAGCAAATGCTGCGGCCCCGGTTCAACGTACACCTCGGACCCGTTACTGGCATCGATCAGTTTCCAATCTTCCTTGAGGTCGGCGCGACCGATGAATGCGCGACGGTATTTCACACTGTGCGGCCCGACGACCGCAGGAATCCCCAGGCGGTTGAAGCCCGTGGCGATGGAGGCTGCCTTCTGCGACATCGCGCCCCACGCCACGCCACAGGCGCCCACGCGGCTCAGGATATAATCCGCGATCTCTTCGTAGTTCCCCCGCAGCTTCCGCCCGGCGAAGATGCTCGCGATCTTTATCGCCGCATCGTGGATGTGCGCATTGGAGACGCAGGAGCCGATGTTGATCACCCCGCCACCGTCGAACCGGCCGTGATGTGTCTCATAGATGGTCTTCCCCTCCTCATCCTTCCAGAGCGCTGCATCGATCGCCATACACCCCGTCAAGGTCACGATATAGTTCCGTTCCGCGAACTCCTTCACGATCAGCCATGCATCCTTCGTACCCGCCGGGTAATTGCCGCAGCCGATCGGGGCGATCACGCCTGGAATCGTCCCCAGCACAATCGGCGCACCTACCTCGCGGATCTCGCTGTCCCAGATGGGCCCGCGCCCGATCCGCATCTTCCCGCGCTCTTCCATTAGCTGCGGGTACGCCGCTTTGGTGATCACATCGATGATCGGGATCTGCTTCTTGCACACCTGCTCGCAGCGGCCGCAGCCAACGCAGAGGTCAAACAACTCCGCGAGCGGCTTCAGATCGCCCGCAGCGGCGAGCCGGTTCGCTTCGCCGATCGTGAGCTTGGCCGGGCATGCAAGCGTGCAATTACCACAATTGATGCAGGCATGCACGTACCGTGTAAATTCCTCGTCAGTGAGGATAAGCGCGAGGTTCTTCCGCTTCTCCTCTATCTGGACCGCGGTCCTCACCGCTACCTCGCCCACCTGCTCGGGATCGAGGATGATGACGCCGGGAACGCGCTCGTTCACGAGATCCGCCACGATCGCATCAGGCTCGTCATCGGTACGGTTCACGAGCCCGTGCATCGCCTTGTCGTTCGTCACGATCAGGGGCGAGTGAACCCGTTGACAGAGCTCTAAGATATCCGCCCTGATGCACTGCTCGTCCACCACCACGACGTCCGCGATGCCCGTTCGAATCACCCGCAACTGCCGGCCGAGCGCGGCGGCTATCTTCGCCTTCTTGTATACTCGCGTGGTATCAATCGACGTACAGCAAATGCCCGCGAGCTCCACTTTATCCTCCAGCTTGTGCTCCGTTAAGTAATCACCAATGTCCGCAGCCGGGGGGACGTTGTGACCGATCACCAGTATCACGGGCTTATTCGGATCGATCGTTCCCATTCCCACCTCGACGAGCGGAACGTCAGGCCCACCACCGGGATGGCTCGTGGGCATACGATAACAGGCGATCTGAATGATGTCGGCCGCCTCTTTGCTGAGCGAATCGAGCATCCCCATGTGGAGCGCTTTAGATTCATAGTCCAGGTACGAGCCCTCCTGGCCTGTGGCGAGGGCGTCTGCTAACTGCACGATCTGCTCCTCCGCGTAATCGAAGACCTGCTCGAAATCGCCGATCGTCCTCGGCTTTATCCCGCAGATCAAGCGCGTGAGCGGGGCCTCAATGTCCACCTCGGGCCCAAAATCGATCGGCACGTCCCGGCCGAACTTCTTGATCAGGTCATGCAGGAGGTGCCGCCCGTGACCACAATGGGCGCTGCAACCGACCAGACAGGCGAGCAGCACGATTCGACCGTGCTGCGCGTCCATGCGTATTCCGCACGCGCCTTTCTTGTTTCCCGTCAGGTCACATTTACCGTACGTGCAGAGGCAGCACATATCGCACAACGGCGCGTAGAATGGCTTGTACCGGTTCAGGAGCTTGAAATCCCAGTCGCGGAGCGTGGCGATGCCGGGCATGGGATGAGGCCCCATCGGCTCCCAATCCTGCTCCGCCCGCTCTTCCACGATCTCACCGATGCTGATGCGCACATTCTCCAGGCCGCCAATTTTAAAGAGTTCGCCTCGGTTAATCGCATCCATGTTCTTAAAGTCCTCGTCTCGCTTCCCCAATTTCAGTCTGACGTAATGATACTTAAATCTTTGGCAACGAGCGCCGCGTTAAACCATTTTATTGCCCTAGCCTTAATAAGGGATAGCGGTAAAAGATCAAGAGCGAGGGCGAAGGCAGGAAGGCAGGCAGGCAAGGCGAAGCGAGAGAAGATAAGATGAGAAGAAGAGAGAAGACAGATCCGAGGATTCCACAGCTCATTGGGGAGTTGAAGCGGATCTCGAGGGAGCGTGACGTGCCGCTCTGGCGGGATATCGCCACACGGTTGGAGAAGCCGCGACGGCACTACGCTGAGGTGAACCTGAGTAAGATCAACCGGTACTCGACCGAGCATGATACGATCGTGGTGCCCGGTAAGGTGCTGAGCGCGGGGCGGCTCGAGAAATCGGTCACCGTCGCCGCGCTGGGGTTCAGCAAGAAGGCCTACGAGGCGATCAGCTCTCGCGGGACATGCATGAGCATTGAGGACTTGACGGAAAAGAACCCCAAAGGGGCTGGTGTGAAGATTATCGTTTGAGTACCTTTTTCTGAAGAAAGAGCGTGAGTATTGAAAAGAGCAATGGGGATAGAAGTCATCGATGGGGACGGGCTCATCCTGGGACGTCTGGCGAGCGCCGTGGCAAAGCGGTTACTGCGCGAGCAGAATGCGGAGATCGTCATCGTGAACGCTGAACGTATCGTTATCAGTGGCTCACGGGACTGGATCTTCAAGGAGTATAAAGCGCGCCAGGATCGGGGCTCGCAGGAGAAAGGGCCGTTCTACCCGAAGATGCCTGATCGGATCGTGAAACGGACGATTCGGGGCATGCTGCCCTACAAGCGTGCGAAGGGGCGAGACGCGCTCCACCGGGTAAAGGTCTTCCTGGGCGTCCCGCCGGCATATGAGGCCTTCGAGCGGGGCAAGCTGGAGCATGCCGCCGCAGAACGGTTGTCTCGGAAATACGTAACGGTTGGGGAGGTAAGTGAGAAGTTAGGATGGGCACCAAGGCTAAGGTAAAGAAAGTCGTGCATGAAGTCGGGAAGCGAAAGACCGCGGTCGCACGCGCAACAATCACCGAGGGTAAAGGGGTAATCCGTATCAACAAGAAGCCGCTGGATGTCCTGGAGCCCGAAGTGGTCCGGGCAAAGTTAGCGGAGCCGTTCTTTATCGCAGCTCAGTTTCCTGAGATTGACACGCAGAGCATCGACGTGGAAGTGAACGTCCACGGAGGCGGGTTCATGGGCCAGGCTGAGGCGGCCCGCACTGCAATTGCTCGTGGCCTGGTCGAATGGACGGCGAACGAGAACCTGCGGGAGAGCTATCTCAGCTACGATCGGAGCCTCATGGTGAGCGACATGCGGAATAAAGAGCCGAAGAAGTTCGCCGCGAAAGGTGCACGGGCAAAGCGACAGAAGTCGTACCGTTAGGTAAAGGGCGAGGCGATGATTCCAGTCAGGTGTTTCACGTGCGGCAAGGTCATCTCGGACGTCTGGGACGAGTACCGGGAGCGGATCAAGCAGGAGGATCCGGGGACGGTGCTGGACGAGCTGGGGATACGCCGGTATTGCTGTCGGCGAATGCTACTCACGCATGCTGAGCTACTCGATGAGATCGCGCCCTATGGCTGAGGAGTGCGGTACTGTTAAGGGGGGTTGTAGGGTAGCTTGGTCTATCCTTCGGCGTTCGGGACGCCGAGACCTGAGTTCAAATCTCAGCAACCCCATTCGCTTATCATATGGACGGAGAGGTTGATCTGCTTGACTGACGGAAGAGCACGGTATACGAAATACGAGAAAGCACGCATCATCGGTGCGCGAGCGCTCCAGATCGCGATGGGCGCGCCCGTGCTCATCGAGATCGACGAGATCGATCCAATCGAGATCGCGATCGCGGAATTTGAGAAAGGGATAATCCCGATCACGGTGAAACGAACTGAAGACTGAGTTCAGCCCGGTGCCTACGATCCGGGATAAGCTTCCTGATTGATTGCACGCTACCTGCTTCTTCTTCTTGCTCTACCGCGCTTTACGGGTTTGCGTGATTCGATCGCAGGCTCGCTCACCAACCCCGCACCTGTAACAGCTCATCCTCAGCCAGGACGCTCACTTCGATCCCCTTCATCGGCGTACCCAGCCCCTTGGAGAGCTCCGCTAGTTTCTTCGGATCGTCGTAATTGTTCACCGCTTCCACAATCGCCGCGGCCATCTTCGCCGGTTGCTCTGATTTGAAGATGCCGGAACCAACGAAGACACCATCAGCGCCGAGCCGCATCATGAGCGCGGCATCCGCAGGTGTGGCCACGCCACCAGCCGCAAAGTTCACCACGGGCAAGCGCTGCAGCTCCGCCGTCTCCTGCACCACGGCGACCGAGACCTTCAGCTCCTTCGCCACGTCCCGCAGCTCCTCCTCGTTCTTGCCCGCGAGAGCCCGTATCTCGCCCAGGATCAGTTTCATGTGCCGGACCGCCTCTTTCACGTCGCCTGTTCCCGCTTCACCTTTCGTCCGGATCATCGCGGCTCCTTCCTCGATGCGGCGCAATGCCTCGCCTAAATCACGAGCACCGCAGACGAAGGGTACGGTGAATCGCCGTTTGTCCACGTGATGCGTGTCCACCGGCGTGAGCACCTCTGATTCATCGATCATATCCACCCCCAGGGCCTCGAGTATCTCAGCCTCGAGGAAATGCCCGATCCGACACTTGGCCATTACCGGTATGGTAACCGCCTCGATGATCGCGGCGATAACCGCGGGATCGGCCATGCGGGCAACCCCGCCCGCCTTGCGAATATCCGCAGGCACGGCATGCAACGCCATCACCGCAATTGCACCTGCATCCTCCGCTATACGCGCCTGTTCCGGCGTTGTGACGTCCATGATCACGCCGCCCTTTTGCATCGAGGCGAACCCCCGTTTTAAGAGGTCCGTGCCATGCCTCAAGCCCTCAATACCCCGCTCGTGCTTCATCTTCACCCTCTTCTGCTTCCTTTACTGCTCTGGTTCGTCGTGGAGTTTCGCGCCTGTGTGGTACTCTCGCTGGTGCGTTCAGCTGTAATAAGTAAAATAACAACACCCCACTTAAATAACTTTGAATGCGACTCGCTTTTGAGCTCTCGGGCGAGCACGAAACGCTGCCGAAGGCCGAGCTGCTTGCTTCGCTCGATGCTCTTGGGCTGCGGTACAAGGCGCAGCAGGTGGCCACTCGACTCATGGTCGTCGAGGCGAGCATCGCACCGGCGACTCTTCACCTGCTCGCACGCCGACTGGGAATGACGCATCGCATTTACGAGCTGGAGAGTGTCTGCGCGCTGGAGGAAGGTGCCGTGCTGAACTTCGTACGCAGCCTGGATCTCGAGACGATCATGCGGGAGAAACGCAGCTTTGCGGTGCGATCCCGGCTCATCCAGGGATGCAGGTGGTATGCGCACCGCGAGGTGGTATTGAAGCAGATCGGTGCGGAGATCAAGAGCAAAGGGTATCGCGTGGATCTCGTGCATCCCGATCACACCTTCGTCCTCCTCGGCACCGCGCAGGCAGTTCTCTTCGCTTCACTCCTGCAGGTAGTCGAGAAGCACCACTTCGTGGAGACCGTCCCGCGATCACGGCCGTTCTTCTCGCCGGGCGTGATCATGCCGAAGATTGCACGCGTTTTGACGAACCTGAGCGGCGTGAGGGAGAACGAGCACTTTCTCGACCCGTTCTGCGGCACGGGTGGGATCGTAATTGAAGCGAGCAAGCTAGGCGCGAAGAGCATCGGCGCGGATGTGCAGGAGAAGATGGTGCGCGGTGCGCGGGAGAACGCGGCATTTTTCAACCTGGCCGCGGACCTCTTCCTCAGTGACGCTGCTCGCCTGCCCGTGCGAACTGCGAGCATCGATGCTGTCGCTACTGACCTGCCGTATGGCCGGGCCTCCCCGATCGCCTGCGTGGAGGCTCGAAACACCACTGAAGCCGGAGCGAGCAGGGCCCAGCTGTACCGTGAGGCGCTTGTGGAGCTGTATCGCGTTCTTAAACCAGGTAGAAGGGCCGTGATAGTCGCGAATTCACCTGCGCTCGGGAGCACGGCCCGCGAGTGCGAGTTCCAGTGCCGCGAGGTGCACAGCTACCGCGTGCATAAAAGTCTGACGCGGTATATCCATCTTCTCGAGAAACGGTAGGTAGCTTTTTATGCTTCATCCCGGAGATATAAAAAGTGGCAGTGGATGCAGCGCAGCGGGTGAGCAAGGTGAAAGTGCGGTTGCCGAACGGTAGTGAAGTGGAAGCGGCTAATGTCGACTTCAAGACGCTGAAAGAGGAGTGGAACGAATACCAGCTGGAAGACGGCACGGTCCTGAAGTTCAAGACGGTGGTGAGTAACATCATACGCACCGAGAGTTATGATCCAATGACGGGCGACCCGGTCTACCATGTCCGTTCCACGAATATCCTGCGGGTAAACGTGCCTGAGGAGATGAAACGACTGCCTGCTTCGCGGAAGTCCGGTACTGAAGACGCGGGAGTAGAGGTGGGATAGCCTCATTCAGATCGTCCTCCCTTCTTGAGTCTCACTTCCTTACCCTTCCGCCGGGGCACGATCTCGATTGCCGCGTGCTCATAGCACGTCTTCAATTCTCTGCCGCGCTGGAGATAATCGAGGAAGAGCGCTAAGGCCGCGATTTCCGAGTGCGGCTGGCTGCCGATGGCTATATTCCAGTCCGCCAGCTCGTATACCTCGTACGGCACCTTCTTCGCACCCACCACGACCATGATACGCGCTCCTTCGTGTTCCGCTTGCTCTCGTATCTCCTCGATCACGTCGAGGATGTTCTCACCGTACATGGTGAGATGGCAGACCTTCCCGCCTTCCCGCTGCCAGCGTTTCAGCTCTTCGTGCCACGTCACGCCTGATCTCACGAAGAACTCACCGCCCCAGCGAGCAGTCACCCGGTTGAGGCTCCGCTCCACGCTCGTATCAGTTGCCGTGAGGAGCATGCCGCGTGCTCCTAAGGCACGACCGACCAGGCCGAGGTGCGTTGTTACCCGTTTATCGCGCTCCACACGATGCCCTAAGCGGAGTATGACGATCTCCATCGCTCTTCCTGCACGCAGGTTCAGTCATCATGAAGTATTCAAGTGTAATGAATCATGCGCGATCAAAGCACGATATGCCAAGAGCAGGTGTAGCAAATATTTATTTGGTGCTCTTTCCCTGGAAAGGAAGCGACTACCATTCTTCCTAGGGTATGGATATGACGAAGCACTCACAGCACGGGCCGATGCACTGGACTGAGCTCCAGGAAGAGATACGGGAGTGCAGGCAGTGTGCCACTGCGTCCCTGGCTGAGGTCCACTGCCCGGACGCGAGAGTACCTGTCGTGGAGCCGAGGACCGTGAAGCTCCTCTTCATTTCCGAGGCACCGCCCCTGAAGAATCACTGCTACTTCTACTATGAAGCAGCGAGTGACCGGCTCCGCGAGCGGGTGTTCGGCATCTTACGCGAGCTGGGCTATGAGATCAGCACGATCCAGGACTTCTGCAATGCCGGGTTCTACCTGCTGCCGACCGTGAAGTGCGCCTCAGCAAAAGGTGGGCGAAACAGCGCGCCGAGTGGTCGTGTCATCACGCTCTGTGCCGGAGTGCATCTGAAACGAGAGATCGAGCATATTCTGCCCGACGGTATACTCTTGTTGGGCCGGACGGCGCTCCACGGGTTCTTATACCTCTGCGAGCTGTGGGAGGTGGAGCTACCACCTTTTCTGAGCAAGCGGGGAACCGTCAGCGACGTCGCGGGCACCCTGCTGAAGCTGCAGCTTGGTGGGAAAGCAATTACCGTCATGCCTTCCTACTGGCCGACGCGGAGACACCGGAAATACCACGAGATAGGGGTGCATATCCGTCAGCTCATGGCGGAACTAGACCGTGTGAAGCGCTTATAAGACCTGAACACGAACGTAGTATTCATGTCGGCACCGCACCTGCCTGGTTCAGGGCCGCTCGTATGGCTGCAGGATGATATTTCCCTGCGGGGTAAGAAACGGGCGACCCTGGTATGCATCGTGGAATCGCCGCAGCCCGAGGATTTACCAGAGACCGTCACCTCCCTACTGGAGACCGGACTCTCGCAGCTGGCGATGATGCGGGAGGCGCTACGGGTGATCGAGGAGCTTTTACGACGCGATGGGCGGTTTGACGACCTGGCGCGCGAGGTGGGCACCTACCGGGAGATCGTCTTTCGAGAAGATCGCCACGGCCCATTCACCATGATCGAAGCGCGTGCGATCATGAGCACGATGCGGCGCTGGCTGGAGACGATCGAACGTCGGGTTGCGACCAGCCGGGATTAGGTGCGCTGCTCGGTACGTACGTACTTACCTACACGGCCTCAATCGTGGAGGGTGGCTTCTTGGTGATGTTGTACGTCACGCTCACTACCTCGGGCAGTTCAGTCGTGATGCGGTCCGCTAACCGTTCGAGGACCTCGTAGGAGAGTCGCGTTGGCGTGCCCAGTTGCGCATCGGTGCTGTCCCAGCAGCGCACCTCGATCTGCATGCCGTACTCTCGTCTTCCCGCGCGCATCCCCGTGACCCGGTCTTCATGGAGGATCGCGAGATATTGAAATGCGCCCGAGTGTCGAAGCTCCTCCTCAACGAGCTGTGTTGCCGCTCGTACCACCGCGACGCGTCCCGGAGTGACCTCGCCGATGATGCGTGCGGCAAGTGCCGGCCCGGGGAAGGGCGGCCGGGTATAAATCTCCGCGGGTAGCCCGAGTGCCTTTGCTACAACGCGCACTGCTGGTTTCCGCAGCTGAATTAGCGGCTCCAGTACGGTGTAGCCGAAAACGGCTTGCGTATTGATGCCAAGCTGCTCGAGGATGTTATGCTGCCGTTTAATGCCCGCGACCGTCTCCTCCACATCGGTATAATTCGTGCCCTGGAGGAGGTATTTCGCGCCACTCGCGCGTACCAGCTTGCCGAAGACCTCCTTGTAAAAGGTTTGCGTGATCGCTTCACGTTTCGCTTCGGGGTCCCGCAGGCCTTTGAGCGCGGTGAAGAACGCCTCCCGGGCATCGATAAGCTCGACCGCTATGCCGAGCTTAGTGAAGAGCGCAACGATCCGCTGCGGCTCGCCCTGCCGCATCAGCCCGTTCTCAATGAAGTAGGTCTTCAGGCGATCACCCAACGCGCGGTGCCCGAGCAGCGTCACGGTTGACGAGTCAACGCCGCCGGAGAGCGCGTTGACCGCAATGCCCGTTCCTCCTACGGCCGATCTGATCGCCGCGACCTGCTCCTTGATGAATGCTTCGGGCTGTAAGTCCTCGAGCGTGATCTCCTTGAGTTGCATGATCGTACTAGCGATCGGCTCGTAATAAACTTAGTAGTACTACCAGATGCTCCGGTAATCCTCCGGATTCTCGATCCATTTCACCAGGTCTGAGATATCTCGATTGTAGAGTTCACCCATCTTCTCTCTTCACCTTACGCCTATCCGGTCGCGATCTCGACGAACGAGTCGTACTGGTGGAACGTGGGCACGACCCACGCGACGACCTCGAAGTAGTAGTTCTGACCGGGCTGCATCGGGTACTCGATAATGTGCGAATTCTCGGCGACGACGAACTCAGCGGCCATGAAATCCTTCGGCGCGAGATAGACCTTGCCCGCGTCGATGTGGTTCGTCATCCACATCCAGGACTTATCGTTCTCGTCCTTCTTGCCGAAGAGCCCGGCGACCGATTTGTAGTACGGCACGCGCTCGGAATCCGGCCGGTTGAGGTAGAGCAGATCGGTCCGGTTGCCGATGAGGTATGCCGGCTCGAAGTCGCCATCCATGAGCCCGATCGCGGTATTGATATCGTCGTAGATATCCGTGCCGGTCTCGCCGCTCCACTTGCCCTTATTCGTGGATGTCGTGATCTTCCCGTTCGCGTTCGCCTGCGCGGCGCCGACGAGCCCCTTCACGCCGAGCGCGGAGTTGCCATTGAGCGCGAAGTCATCCTCCGCGCGGTGCATGTCGCGCATCGAGATGTCTGCGAGCCGGACCTTCGACTTCGGATCCAGCTTGAGGTCCTTCGCGTTCAGCCCGAACCCGGTCGCGATCTGGAATACCTCGTGCTTCGCGGACGTTGCGGAGATGCCCATCGTCTTCGGCACGCTGCCCTTCGCGACGACCTGCGCGCCCGGCCCCGTGCGATCGTACTTCTGGACGACATCAATCGCGATATCTTCACCCACGTTCCGCACAGGCAGCACGTTCCGCGCCGCCATGTTGTCCTTGTACTTCTCGACGTAGAGCGCGATCTCCCGTTCCCACTCCTCCACAAAATGCTGCAGGATAGCAGCGTCATTCTGGATCATGCTACAGCAAAATCACCTCACACTGCTCCAGCTTGTGGATCAGGTCGCTCGACGCATTCGCGAGCGCGACGGTCGAAGCGATCTGGAGCGATATCTGGGTCGTCGAATCCACGGATTTCACGCGATTGATCTGGCAGTTCCCGTTGAGATCGTTCAGCAGGATGTAATCGCCGGCTTTGAGCTTGCTGATCAAGCCAGAGGCCGTCATCGTGACGGTCGTATCGCCGATCGCGACATCCGCGGCGACGACCTCGCAGTTCTGCAGGTCCACGTCTTCCAGCGCGCGTGCAAGCGAGAGCAGCGTGCGTGTGCCCCCGGCCTGCGAGCCCGCCTCTTCGAAGACGCCCACGGGCAAAGTGTTCGTCCCCGTGGAGAGATCCGCGAGCTCGAGGTAATCGCCCGCGACGATATCCTGCGCGGTCGCGTTATTGGGCGTCACCCAGACGCGGCACCGGCCCGCCGTGATGACGGGCACGATATCGTACTTCGAATAATACCCCTCCTCCGTCTTCTCGACGAGATCGAGGTCCGCAATACCAAGGATGTTGTAGTCGTCCCCTGTGCACCGAGTGCTTCTGATCGTGCCCGCGGCACTGCGCTGCACGGCCGCGCCGAACGCGATGAGCTCCGCGGCGGCCATCTCACCGATCACGTCAAATGCGTTCACGTTAACAGGCTTCATTTCCCTTTCTTCACTTCCCTCCTATCTTCGCGTATGCCTCATCGATGCGTTGTCTGCCGCCCGCGGTTGGATGGAGCTGCGGCACGCTGAATTTGCCGGTCTTCAGCTCTTTGACCATGTCGAGTTCCTTCTTCAGGTCGTCGAGCGCCATCTTCTCCAGATCCGGCCGCTGCTTCGCGTGCTGCAGTGCTTCGAGCTCGTTCACGATCGCATCCTTCTCGCTCTTCACGATCGCCTCCAGCTGGGTTTTGAGCTCGTCGCGCTCCGCGGCGAGTTGCGTGGTCGCGACTTTGAGCTGCGTGAGTGCGTCCTTAACCTGGACGAGATTGAGCGCGTCGGCATTCGTGGAATCCTTGCTTCCCTTCTTCGTCGTGATCACTTTCCGGATCTTCCGGAGTAGCTCGAGCAGGCCCTTGTCCTTCATCGCTTTCGCGCGTTCGATTGCGGCATCGAGCTTGTCGATCACATCTGGCGGCATCGGGTACGCGTAGGCGTCGAGGTTGATCCCGCAGCCCTGTGCGAGCGAGCACCGGCCGTGCTCGACGACCGCGATATGGTTGAGGAAGACGTTCCGCTGCACCGCGTCGTACTGCTCGCCCTTGAATTCCCCGGCGCTCCGGTCGAGCGCGCAGAAGAACCCCGCGGATACCTCGCTGAGCTTCTTCCCCTTGACGTCTGCGATCAGGTCCCGGTCCGCGATCTCGAGGATGCCCCTGAGCTGCCCGTCCTCCGCGACGGGATCGCGGAAGAACCCGAGCACTTCACGGCGATCCGTGACGATCCCTGATTTCGGATGCTCGCGCGTGACGGGTATCCCGTTAGCGAAGAGTGCGGCGGCCTTGAGCTCATCGAACGGCTTGAGCACCTTGAGCCCATCGTAATCGTAGACCATCTCCTTCGCGGCGGTCGCGGGCACGCTGAGTAGGCCATCGACTTCACTGAGCGAATCGAGATCGAGCTGCAGTGGCAGCGAGTCCATCGAGAGGGATTCCTCGCTCGGCTTGGGATATTTGTAGCCGTGTGGCATCACGACCACATCGACGTTCGTGTACTTGACTGGTTTGCTTTCGGGAAGCGGATACTCGGCGTCTTCTTCGTGGGAGCCCGTCTTGGCAGCGAGACCTGTAAGTTCGGCGATTAGCGCATCAATTTCGACATCGCTTTCTTTTGTTCCCATGAGGCTTCACTATTAATGCATTCGCACTATGCCCGTTTAAGATGGATCTGATTGCTGAAGCTCAATTCTCTAGAATATAACCATCTTTGAGCTTTTCTGTTAAGCCACGTAGAAGAGTCCGTTGAGCTTTCTGCCCTTTAATTTGACTTTGATGAACTTGCCGTCTTCTTCACTTAACACGGTCGCTTCGCCTTCGTCGAGGCCCGCGATGTGGGACGACGTATTTTTCGTGGGATTCAGCGGCGACTTCGTCGGCCCATAGAAGGCGATCGCCGCCTTCGGAAGGCGACGGCGAAGGCGGCGGCGAAGGGCGGCGGAAGAGAAGGTGCTGAGCACCGTAAGTCTTATAAGGTGCGAAGTAGTTTCCAGCACTTGATGCTATATGGGAAAGAAGCCGATGGAAGCTGAGCTTTTGGAAGACTCGCACATCTTCCTGCACCCCTTACGCTACCGGCTCCTGGAGCTGCTTGAAGAGAAGCCGATGCACATCAACGCGTTAGCTAGCGCGCTGGGCATGGAAAGGAGACTGGTGACGTACCATCTCGCAACACTGGAAGAACGCGGGTTCTTCATCTCCGCACTCCTTGCTCCAGCAGCTCGCGTATCCTGACCAATTCCCGGAGGATTTCGCCGGTGCCCGTTGCTGCTGCTTCTTTCTCTTCGGCTTCGTAGGTCTCGACGGCCGCGGGTTTCTTGCCTCTGATGAACTGCATGAGCAGCGCCCTCAGCTCCTCGAAGTGCTCGATCCCGTTCATCCCGATCTCAGCCCTGGTTTGCTGGCCTGAATAGCCCGCGGTTTGAATGCGGAGCGCGGCGATGCCGAGCATCCGTGAGATAGGGCCCTGGATCGTGTCGATATTGGTGATCCTGTTGTAGGGCACGACCCCTGTCTGGCGGAACCACACGCCCCGCTGCCATACCACTTCGTCGTGCGTCAGTTTGTACCGGATCGTCCCGTAGTATCTGGGAATCCAGTAGACGATGAAGCCGAGAAACGCGAGCAACGGGAATACGAGGAAGAAGAGAACGATAAAGGGTGCAGTATCGGATATGCGGGGGATGTAAAGGACAAGCGGGACGCACCAAGGGAGCACGCCGATGAGGATGGCGAGGAGCAGATAAATGAAGTAGAGCGTTCTCAACTGCGGCGCAGGCCTGAATTCTTCATCGAGGTTGATCTCAGCTGGCATGTTCACACACCTTTATTTCTGGCAGTAGAACTTATCCACCGCCATCGGGTATCCAGTCCTCAGGCAGCTTCTGCAAGGGATACTTCTGCCGCAGTCGTTTTGCCGCTTCGGCTGGCGAGAGCTTCTCATCCTGCACCAGGCGCCGGAATTCTTCGCTGATTTCAGCCATCGTATTTCTGCCTTAGTTCACCACATTCGGGTTCGTTCAGTATTCTAGCCAGTTCTCAACTTCCAGGCCTTCTATCCTACTAAAGTGCTCTTCGTCGGCCGTTACTAAAACCAGACCGTTACTAAGGCAAGAAGCGGCAATGAGAATATCCGCATCTTCGATCAGTTCACCTCGTCGCATTAATGCTGCATAGAGTTCTGATGCCCGTTTAATAATAGCTCTGTCCAGTATTATTAGCGTACTGGTATCCATTAATGCTTCAAAACTTCTGATTTTTCGCTCATTACCAAGATATTTTAACCCACGAAGTATCTCGTAATAGGTTATTATGCTGAGACTAATACTAGTGTATTCTTCAATGTAGTCATGTACTTTAGCAGCGACGTTCTGCTCACCTCTGAGGAAACTGATGAGAATACTTGTATCCAAAAGCGATTTTCTCATAGGTTCAGTGTCCGTCCAAATAGATTTCTCCTTCTTATCGCTTCTTGAAATAACCGCTCTTCTTCCTCGTTCAAATCCTTCAGAAGGCCGGCGTATTGCAGTATACCCCGCTCTTTGTCACCCTTACGCTTTAGTTCTATCTCTACTTCCTCCCCATCTTCCAATTCCAGCTTCTCCAGCGGCTTCAGGATTTCGTGCTCATACACGGCCTTAATTCGAATCATACTTGGTACTTCCTAACTCGCATTTTGCGCTTATAAATCTTTTAGTTGTGTTTCAGGATATTCGACATCTTTTACGGCACTAGGCAAAACGCTATTTCAATCCTACTGAGCAGGAGCGCATGCCGAGGCTACAAAGAACGCGGTCGAGCGCTTGAGCAGCCCGCGCGCGTCCACCGCCCGTTAAACTGCTCGAGGGTGCGCAGCTGCGTGGTCATGGCTATTAGTAAACTACGATTTACGAATAATTAAGTTTTTCGTAAACCCTACTTACTCAAGAAAGAAGCTTTACCAAGAAAGACGGTGCGAGCAAGATCGCGGGAGCGTTCTCAGTGAGTAGAGGGTTTTGCAGATTCTCCTTTGCATCGCGTCTTGTTCCGGCTTCTCCTATTTCACGAGCTGCAATTTCAGGAAGACGCCGCGATCAATGACGGTTGCTTTAGAGAAGCGGATTTCAGGCGAAGCGCGAAGCGTTTCAAGCTCGCGCCGTGGTACCGATGAGTGCGCCCGCACGAGCTTCAGGAACAGGAACGCTACGAACCGGCCATACTCACGTCTGAATGCTGCATTGACCTCGTCCGTGGTATCACGCCGCGCGTCATAGATCCATGCTTCGTGCTGCGGTTTGAGGACACGATGGATCTCCGTTACGCACTCGAGTGGTCGTGCCCAGTGATGGAAGCTGAGTGTGCTGATGACCAGGTCAAACGAACCATCGTCAAACGGCAGCTCGGCGGCATGGGCGCGTTGGAACCGCACGCGGTCAGCAACGCCTTTCTTCGCTGCATGTTTGCGCGCTATCCTCACCATAGCGGGCGAGAGGTCAATGCCCTCGAGCTCTAAACCCGGCGCGCGTGCAGCGATCTCGATTGGCAGGTAGCCCGGGCCGGTCCCGACATCCAAGATCCTGCCTGCGGTGATCGCTGCGGTAACCTCTGCAGCCACCGCGTTACAGAGGTCTCGTAACGGCGGGCTCGTGCGCGCAATCCATGCGTATACAACAGCTCCCGGGGCGGGTATGCGCTCGATCTTCATGCACGGTGCTCGGTAGAACTACACGAGAGGTTTATTAAAGTAACGATAAAGCGGCTAAGAAGGTTAAGCATCCGAACAAGCGAGGGTTAAGAGATCAGTCTTGATTTTCAGGTTAGACGAGGTAGAACACTACGATCCCGAGCACGACCAAAGCCGCTAAAACACCCATGAGCCACTTCCGCGCTTTCTTGTGGTCAGCCAGATAAGGCTGGAAGGACATAGCGAGCAACAGCAAGGCCATGATCATGATGATTAAGTGGCCGGTATCGTCTGCCAGCCACGACGTTAGATCTACCAGTACGAGCACGGCAATAATGATCGCCGCGTAGATCCTCATGACCCATACCATGTCCCGTAAATGGTCTGTTTGAACTTTCATGGTCCTATAGCGGTATGATACCAACTCGTTAAAAGCTTTTCGGTGCTCCGGCTGTGAAGCTGCTCCGCTCGCCAGGCGCTAAAACACTCTCCCCGTATGACTATACTCTGCAGAATCTATCTCAGAAATCATCCATTCTTGGCCTCGGTCAACCTTCATATAGCGCGATTCCCAAGGAGGAATCGAGGACCATGGATAAGCCCTTGGACTGCCCGCGCTGCTGGGTCGTGATGCAGAAGGAGGAAGTCGAGGTTTTAGGCCCGAACATCGTGATTGATGTCTGCCCCCGGTGCCATGGCATCTGGCTCGACAGGAATGAGCTCACGAAGATCCTGGGCGACCGCAAGCTCGCCACGTACCTGACGAAGCGCATCGGCACGCAGAGCAAGAGCAAGCTCGTCTGTCCGCGCTGCGGCGGCTTGATGGATCTCGAATACGCGCAGGAGGTAGAGATAGACGTCTGCCTCTCCTGTCATGGTGCGTGGCTCGACCAGGGCGAGCTGGAAGCGCTCAGACTGAAGTCCGCGGCGGGCTATACCGGCGATCAGCAGGCGAAGACCGCGGAGGAGCTGGAAGAGTGGTGGGCAAGCCGGCGCAGGAAAGGGCTCAACAGCTTATTTGGCCGGCTCTTGCGGTAAGTCAATCCGTTGAAAAAGTCCGATCGAGCAATGGCAGCAAGGTATAAGGAGCGGATCGTTATCGATCCCCAGATCATGGTCGGAAAGCCCATCATCAAAGGCACGCGAATTCCCGTCGATGCGATCATCCGTCGGTTAGCGGAAGGTATGACCATCAACGAGATTCTGGAGGACTATCCCAACCTCACCCGCGAGGATGTCCAGGCTGCTTTGGAGTACTGCGTGTATCTCATAAATGGCGAGGATATCATACCGTTTTAAAGAAGATTCAGTGCGAATAAGGCCGCTGCTGTGAACTGGGTGATTGTTCCCCGAACTGGTCGGATCAACTTATGACGAACCCGCGTTCGTTTCAGAGGTTCACCCGCGCCGCACTTCCTTCCGCTGCGCCATCCGGTAATCGCAGATAACGCTCAGGTACCCGCTCAACCGCTCATCCAGCTCCTCGCTGCCCGTATCCACGAGGAGGAACGGTGTCTCGCTCAATTTGTGCGGCGTCGCGAGCACAATCACATTCTCCAGGCCGATCTTTTCGAGCACCCGGGCACTGAGCTGCTGATTCCCGCGCCCAAATACGAAGCCCTGCGCGCCGATCGGGCTCACCAGCAGCTTCACCTTCGATTCACCTTCCAGCAAGCGGAGCAACTCCTGCTCATTCAAGTCCTTGCCAACCAGTTTACCGTCTTTCACCGCATCCACGCCAAGCAGCGTCTTCTCCTCGCCCAGACCCAGCAGTTCCGCGATCTTATGGATCGTTGTCCCGGCGCCTAATATGTAGAGCGAGCCATCCCGCATGAACTCAAGAGCGAAGCATGCAATCTCCTCCTTAGCCTTCTCTTCACTTATGCTTTGAAAGATGCTCTTGCCATGCTGCACAAGCACGGGCTCGTAGGGGGTGCGGGCATAGCCAAAGACGGTCATCTGCAGCTCATTGCGCCGGTACGCCTCTTCATCCGTGTCCATGACCTCCGCGTCGCGCACCTCCGCCTTCCCTTCGGCGAAGTGCGTGACCAGCTGAGCAGCACCTTTGGGACTGATTGCGAAGACTGCGGAATGCATCTTCACGCCCGCGGGAATGCCGAGCATCGGAATGGTTCGTTCGACGACGCTGTAAACATCGCGAGCTGTGCCGTCACCGCCGCAGAAGAGAATGAGATCTACCCCTTCGACCATGAACCGGCGGCAGGCCTGCTTGGTGTCCGCACTCGTGCTGCTGCCCTCGAAGGAATAAACAACCTCATACTGCAGCCCTGAGCTTCGCAGGACATCTTCACCCATCGCGCCTGAGCAGGTAAGCATGAGCGCATCGAGCTTTAGCTCAGCAAGGCAGTTCTTCGCACGGTCAGCTGCTAGTGGGTGCGCGCCCCGCCGCCGCGCCTCCTCGGCCAAGCCGTCCGTTCCTTTCAGGCCCACCGAGCCGCCCATGCCCGCGATCGGGTTAATAAGGAAGCCGAGTTTCATGCTTCTGTGGTGATTCAGTCACTTAGTTCCACATAGTTCTCCAGGCGGAAAAATAGATCAATCCCCAGATCCATCTTCCCATCTGTCAGGTTCACGGAATGGCTTACCTCGTAGTTGATATTCTTCGATCGAGGTTCTGATAAGAAAGGATAAGCGCGTATTCGAAATACCATGAAACCCTGCAGTGCCTACGTCGTAAAAAGGAGCCGGCGCGGGTAGAAAGATAAACATGCACGACCAACTACTCAGTAGGTGAGAGAGCACTATGGAAGAGCGGCTGAAGGCGCTTGAAATCGCCATGGACCGTGAAGAAGCTGCCAGAACGTTCTATTTGGAGGCGAGCAAGAAGGTCACCCATCCGTTTGCTCAGGAGATGTTCAGCTCGTTCGCGAAGGACGAGGAGCGGCACTACCTGACCGTCCAGAAGATCTATGCCCGACTCAAAGAAGAGCGTGCATGGCCCAAACTGATCACCTCCATTGGCAATGTCGTGATCACCCGCGCAGTAGATCCGCGGCAGCTCGAACCGCTGACCACGAGCACGGAAGATCTGAACGTGAGCCGCAAGATCGTTAAACTCGGGATGGAGCGGGAAGAGCAGAGCATGGCGTTTTACCATCAGCTGGCCGAGCAAGCGACCGACCCGTTTGAGAGCCGGTTCTTTATCGCGCTAGAGCATGAAGAGCGGGGCCATTATCTCTCGCTCTGGGATTATCGCGAGTATCTCGAAGACCCGGCGAGCTGGCACAGCATGAAGGAAGGATTCCGGCTCGATGCCGGGTGAGTGAGGCACGATGGTCCGCCTTTTTGGGATCTCCGGTAGTCCGCGCCGAGCGGCGACCGATTGGATCGTGCAGGAAGCGTTACGGTACGCGGCAGAGCGGTGGCAGGCGGAAACACAGTACTTCTCAGTCCGCGGCAAGAAATTGAACTTCTGCATCCATTGCGACCACTGCGTGAAAGAAGGGGGCTGCGTGCACGAGGACGCGATGCAGGAGGTCTATGCAGGCTTCGAATGGGCTGACGCAGTCATCATCGGCTCACCGGTCTACCAGGGGACGCTCAGCGGTCAGACGAAGGTGCTGCTCGACCGCATGCGAGCAGTAGCAGCGAGCAACCCGCATGCACTCCGCTATAAGGTCGGTGCCGCGGTTGCCGATGGCGGGGACCGAATCGGCGGTCAGGAGCTGGCGATACGCGCAATTGCGGATTTCTACGTGATTAATGAGATGATCCACGTCGGCGGAGGCGCTTTCGGCGCCAACCTCGGCGCTTCCTTCTGGTCAAAGGATAAGGGCGTTCCGGGTGTAAAAGAGGATGAAGTGGGCTTGAAGAGCCTCTATAAGACGGTGAACCGGCTGATGGAGGTCGCTCAGCTGCTCCAGGGAGCCACGAGAGAGGAATGAGCACGGCGAGGCGGATCGCATGGGGTATTACCGGATCGGGCGATAAAATTCGTGAGACGGTTGCACTCATGGAGGAGTTGATCGCGAAGTACGAGCTGGAAGTTCACGTGTATCTCTCAAAGGAGGGTGAGGTTGTTTTAAAATTTTACCGGCTGCTGAATGACGTGAAGCGAGTATTTCCGAAGGTAACGCCAGAACGGGGGCCAAATGCACCCTTCCTCTCCGGCAAACTCCAGATGGGCACCTACTCGCTCTTCCTTATCGCGCCCGCCACGGCCAATACGGTCGCAAAGATCGCTTATGGGATCGCAGACTCGCTCATCACCAATTCGGCCGCGCAGGCCATGAAGGTGAACGTGCCGGTCTATATCTTCCCCGTGGACCAGCACGAGGGCGAGCTGGTCACGAAACTGCCCAACGGCCGGGATCTGAAGTTACGAATCCGGAAAGTGGACGTTGAGAACGTCGAACGGTTACGGCTGATGGACGGTATCACCGTTTTAGGCAGACTTGAAGAATTCGAGACGGTGGTGAAGCAGCTTTACGAAGAGTGACACCTGAGCCGCTCTCCAGCTGCGATTTAGTGGAGCACCTAAACTTCGGCGCCAAGTTCTAACACGGGGTTAAAGATCGAAAATCCTAGACACAAGTTGTGTCGATAATTTTCTAACACTGGAAACCAATTTCAACAAACTCCTCCTGAATTCTTTATACTCACACTCGATATGAAATCATTATGGCAATAGACGTTAATTATGTGTTGAAGCA
>Ga0136653_10000296_pt1 | contig 25808 bp, 21 predicted proteins | sample LakKivw275mmetaG_FD_94866 | JGI IMG/M metagenome (GOLD analysis project Ga0136653, IMG submission 94866) | Anoxic lake water microbial communities from Lake Kivu, Rwanda to study Microbial Dark Matter (Phase II) - Lake Kivu water 275m metaG... | ecosystem: Environmental > Aquatic > Freshwater >...
GGCATAGTTGTTTTGGCTCAATTTTCATGAAATATTGATTAGAAACGCCTGTTTTTATATGTAAAGTTGGAGTATTATCCAAATTCCGCAATTTGACTGAATTGGTGACGTGGAATCCGGGTGGTCACTAATAAGAGCGGGAATAGCGAGAACAGGGCATAATAAGCCAGCGCGGCCGCCGAAATTGACGTGATGGGTTTTAAGGTCTGACTCACCGCGCTGGCGATGATCTCCAGCCAGCCATGTGACCTGTGATTGGCATTCTGAAACAGCTGCTTGGCTTTTTCTTCCACATTTTCAAATTTTTTCACAATATCAGATAAGTCCATATTTACAATCCTAAAGAGTATCCCACCTGAAAATTACATTCTTTTTTTAATCACTTTTATCCCCGGGCAGGCCATGGAAGCTGGTCTGTATTCTCAAAAAGTTAAGCAAGACCCCCTTTAATATATACAAACTGCGTTCATAAGCCCGAACCGGGTCAAACAATCCTGGCACAGTTATTAATCGGTGTAATTATATCCTCTTTGCTGGCAATAAATTAATGGGCGGGCTATAGCATAATCTACGGCACAGTCAGCCACATGGCTCAGCGATGTGAACAAGCTAGTAAGGTCGCCGGTTTTATTGGGCAGGGAGCTGCTTGCGGGCTCGTTTTGGGGTTAATCCAGGCAAAAGCGAAAAATTGAGGTTCAGAAGTATGGCTGAATGGTGGGATAATCGGGGAAGAGAGCGCTTATTCTATAATTGCCACTTGTAAGGAAACCGGGATAAGTGTTAAACTGGCACATCCAAACCATGACCACCTTCACCACGTGTAGGTTTGCACGAATGAGATAACCGGATGGATTACTGGACTCGCACAGGTAGCCCGGCTGATATCGCCGTTTTTACCATGCTGTGCCTGTTATGGGCTGTCGGTGGCGTGATGATCGCCAACAGCGCCTTCCGGCTCAAGCAGAGAGAAAAGCTGGTCGGGGGGGTGGCATTGGGTTTCCTCCTGTTCGTTGTATTGAGCAACCTGCTTGCCCAGCTCCTGACTCTTCCGCTAGCCTACTGGCTGGCCTCCAGCATCCTCTTCCTTACCGGACTGGTAACCGCAATCCAATATAAAGAATGCCTGCGCAGCAGCCTGGAACCTCTGAGGCACTGGCCGCAGCTGCTGGCGTTGGGCGGGATCTTCCTGTTCTTCACCCTCATCCTGCGCGGCCTAGCGATCTTCGATGATTATTACCATCTGCCACTCATCTCGGTAATGGCAACCGGGGATATTCCTCCCCATTTCTATCTCGATCCGTCGCTCAACCTGGCATATCACTACGGCCTACAGGTTTTCGCTGCTGCAATGGTCAGGCTGGGAGGGTTTTTCACCTGGAGCGCCTGGGACATCAGCCGGGCGTTCGTGTTTGCCTGCACCGTCGTACTGGCCTGGCTGTGGATACGCCGGCTTACACGCTCACAGCTACCGGCATACCTGGGCACAATATTATTGATATTGGGTGGCGCTACCCGCTGGCTGCTGCTGCTCATCCCCACGCCCCTGCTCAATAGCATGAGCGCCAACCTGCACATGGATATCTCGGGGATGACCGCCGGCGGTAACCTGGTGACAGCCCTCACCAACTACTGGCCGATGGATGGAGGCGGCCCCTTGCCGTTCCCCTTTGCCTTTGTCAGCGGCATCCTTGAGCCGCTGAACATGCAGCTGGGAGCCACCGGCGCCATGTGGGAGATGACCATCCTGTTGCTGCTGATAATCTGGGGCGCGCGTAAAACCTGGCTGCTCAGCTCGCTTACCATCAGCCTGGTATTGGCCTCCCTGGCTTTAAGCGCGGAGAATGTTTTTGTCCTGCTGGCAGCCGGGATGGGTATCATGCTTACCATCAGTCTCATCCGCAACCACCTCCGGCACCATCCGGGCAATCCCAACCTGTTAAAAACCTGGGGAGCGCCCCTGGCGGTGAGTCTTGTGCTGGCGTTGCTCCAGGGAGGTTACATCACTGGCGGCGTATTTAGCCTGCTATCACATCTCACCGGTCGCAGTTACCCGGTGGTGGAGACCGACTTTCAGGGTTTCAGCCTGCGCTGGCCACCCGCCATCCCCTCAGGCCATCTAGGACCCCTATCCCTGACTGATCCAGGCCAGGTAGTGATCCTGCTGGTCGAAGCCGGCCCGGCGCTCATCCTTTTTCCCCTGGTGATGATCTACTGGCTCAAGCGAAGAAGCGAAACCCGCCACCTGCCCCAATCACTGGCTGCAGGCGCGATCATCAGCCTGCTCTTCCCGGCGTTTTTTAAGTACGGCCTGGATTTTGACATCACCCGACTGGTGGGGGCCTCACTGTGGCTGAGCTACGTACTGGCCTTCCCTGTGCTTTGGTTATGGCTGGTGAGGGCGAGATATGGCTTCCGCATGGCAGCCGGGGTCGGTTATGGGATTGCCATCCTGGCCGGCCTGGTCACACTGTCCATCGAGATGGTGGCGATCCCCATCCCCCAAACCACCTATTATATCGAATACCATGAGGGTGACTTCGCCCGCACGTACTGGAACCGGCTAGAAACAAATGCCCAAGTGCTAGATTCGATGCCCGAACGGGCGGTGATGTTGTTTGGCCGCCCTTCGTTCGCCGCCACCGACGTGTACCAGCGTTCCGAAAGCTGGAAGGAGCTGGTGTCGCGACCCGATCCTTCCAGCGCGGCTGCCGCTGGCTATGCATATGTTTATATGAACGAATCCTGGTGGCAATCCATTGCGCCGGATATCCAGGCGGCTTATCAACAACCCTGCGCCCAGCTGGTGGAAGCCATGGACATGCCCGGCGGTCAGTTCCGCAGGTTGTACAATATCCAGGCCTGCCATCCCTGAGCAAATTTACACACATGGAGCCTGTGGTATGATTCCCACCGTACGTTCATCCCGCTCCGCGATCAGGCAAATCAGGAAAAAGGTGATCTGTTATGAGCATTGAATATATCAAGACCGCCGGTGATGTGCTTACCAGTATTATCATCAGTCGTGAATACGAGCCTTCCGAAACCACTTTCATAACCTCTCCTGACCTGGCCCAGCAAGTGGGGTTTGTAGTCTACCCTGCCGGTGGCGTGATCAGGCGCCATATCCACAAGAATGTTGACCGTTCGAATGTCTCCAGCTCTGAAGCGCTCATCATCCGCCAGGGCAGGCTGGAGATCGACATCTTCGACCAAGATAAAAACCTGCTGGCTACACGTGAGCTCCAGCAAGGCGATTTCGTGCTGATGGTTTCGGGCGGGCATGGCTTCCGCATCCTCGAAAAGACCACCCTGCTGGAAATCAAGCTGGGACCCTATGCCGGAGCAGCCGACAAGGAATTATTCTGATGATCCCGGTCAACGAGCCGTTGATTGGCGAGCAGGAAATCGAATACGTCCTGGACTGTTTGAAAACCGGCTGGATATCCTCCTCCGGCAAATACCTGGAAAGCTTCGAGCAAGCCTGGGCCAGATATTGTGGCATGGGCTACGGAGTTGCCGTCAGCAATGGCACCACCGCCCTACAGGTGGCTGTTGCCTGCCTCAACCTGCAACCGGGTGATGAAGTGATCATGCCCACCTTCACCATCATCTCCTGCGCACAGGCGGTGACGTATAACGGCGGCATACCCGTCTTGGTGGATGCCGACCCGCGGACCTGGTGCATGGATGTGGACCAGGTGGCGGCGAAAATTACGCGCCGCACACGTGCCATCATGCCGGTGCACATCTACGGGCACCCCGTGGATATGGACCCCCTGATCTCACTGGCAGAACAGCATGGGTTACATATCATCGAGGATGCAGCAGAGGCCCACGGGGCCGAATATCTCTCGAAAAGGGGCAGCTCCTCTGCCAAGTGGCGTCGCTGCGGAAGCCTGGGGGATATCAGCGTATTCAGCTTCTATGCCAACAAGCTGGTGACCACCGGCGAGGGCGGCATGGTGCTAACCGATGATCCCCAAATCGCTGAACAGGCTCGCAGTCTCAGGAACCTGTGCTTCAAACCCGAGCGGCGTTTTTACCATACTGAGCTGGGATATAACTTCCGCCTGACCAACCTGCAAGCGGCCATCGGGCTGGCACAGATCGAGCGCATGCAGGAGACGATAGCAAGAAAACGCTGGATGGGCCAGGCTTACACCCAGCGCTTGCAACATATTTCCACCTTGCAATTGCCCGTAGAGGAAGCCTGGGCCAGGCAGGTATATTGGATGTACGGGCTGGTGCTGGATGAAAGCACCCAGCTCAATGCGCTCGAATTCGCCCGCCGGTTGCGCTCACAGGGGGTTGAAACCCGGCCATTCTTCCTGGGTATCCATGAGCAGCCGGTATACAGCCGGATGGGCTTATTCCAGGGCGAGCATTACCCGGTTGCAGAGCGCATCGCCCGCCAGGGTCTGTACCTGCCCTCCGGATTGACCCTCGCCGAGGCTCAGTTGGATGAAGTGTGCCGAGCAGTTGAGAAAATCCTTTCCTGAACATGCCCCACCACCAAGCGCCCGATGCAGCACCTGAAAGCAATCCCGACTCTCGGGGGTTAGTGTCTATCATATTGGCCACCTACAACGAGGCTGAAAACATCCAGGATATGGTGCACGCTGTGTGTGCTACCGTACCCGACCCGCTGGAGATCATCATCGTCGACGATAACTCGCCTGACCAGACCTGGAAAATCGCCAGCGACATGGCTGACCCACACGTAACGATTATCCGGCGCATCAATACACGCGGCCTGGCTTCCGCGATTAACCGTGGCATCATCGAATCGCGAGGGGAATTTATCGGCTGGATGGACGCCGACCTGTGCCACCCGCCGGCCTTGCTTCCTCACATGCTGGAAGCCCTGGCGCAATACGACGTGGTAATCGGTTCACGCTATGCTGAGGGCGGCAAAGATGCGCGTGCGCGATCACGAGTGCTCTCCAGCCGCCTGGTGAACCTCCTGGCAGGTTTCGTACTGGGGCACGGGGTTTTGGATTATGATAGCGGCTTTATCCTCATGCACCGCTATGTGCTAGATTATGTTTCACTCACACCCGCGGGATACGGGGCTTATTTCATCGAATTCATCTATGCCTGCCAGCGTAAAGGCCTGAAAGTGCTCGAAATCCCCTATACCTTCACTGAGCGCCTCAGGGGAGTATCCAAGTCCAAGGTCAACCTGCTCCAATTCGGAGTAGCCGGCTTCGGTTACATCACCCGCATCCTCAAAATCCGTTTCGCCCACCTTGACTGAGCATGCCAGGTGACAGGCTCAATAAATTGTAATTCCTGATCCACAATGGAAGAATCAACCGAATATTTATCTTTCCCCAAGGATGAATGCCTGCCTGCGATATTGCCTTCCGGGTTGCCTTTCGGGTTTGACAAAGTCACCGGCCTCGATTATACTTATCACCGTTAAGGAAAAACTTAACGGCTATGGGCTCCATCCAACATCTTCATTCATTTGAACAATTAAAAATCCTTGCCGACCCCAAGCGGCGCGCAATCCTGCAATATTTAATGTCCGGGCCCGCCTCACTGACCATGCTGGGAAAGCTCATCGGCGAGCACCCCGCCTGGGTGCGGCACCACTTGAAGCAGCTAGAAGCGGCCGGCCTGGTGGAGCTTGCAGAAACCCGTGTCCAGTCAGGAGTGGTGGAAAAGTTCTACCGCGCCCGTGCAGGAGGCTACCTGGTGCAGGAGCTCATCCTGCCACAGTCGAAGCAGCGCCCGGTGATCGTCTTCTCGGGCAGCCATGACCTGGCCGTGGAATTCCTCACCGAAATGCTGTCTGCCCACCTGGATTTGCTCAGCCTGCCGGTGGGCAGCCTGGATGGCCTGGTGGTATTACGGCAGAACCTATGCCATCTCTCCGGAGCTCACCTGCTCGACCGGAATGGAGAGTACAATCTGCCCTTCGTGCGCCACCTCTTTCCCGATCGGCCCATGCGGGTCATCACCCTGGCCTATCGCGAGCAAGGCCTGATGACCGCCCCAGGTAATCCCAAGGCCATCCGCTCCCTGGCTGACCTGGCGCGCCAGGACGTCTCCTTCATCAACCGCAACCCGGGCTCCGGCACTCGCCTGTGGCTCGACCGCCATTTACAAGAATCAGGGATCCCTACCGAAAAAGTTAACGGCTACGCGAATTTCGTGAACACACATACCGCCTGCGGTCGTGCCGTCCAATCAGGCGCCGCCGATGTGGCCCTGGGCTTGCGGGCTACAGCCCACCAGCTCGGGTTGGATTTCATCCCCCTGTTCCACGAGCGCTATGACCTGATCTACACTCAAGAACAAAGTCAGCTGCTCGAGCCGCTCATGGATACGATACAAACCCTGCCATTCCGCCAGGGCGTTAATGCCCTGCATGGCTATGACACCACGCATACCGGCGAATTAATTCCATTATGAGGAGATACCTTTCATGAAACACCATCGCTTCCAACAACCTGCACTCATTCTCTTCCTGATTTTTTCCCTTGTGCTGGCCGCCTGTGGTGCTTCACCGGCGGTTGCCCCGCTGGCCCCCACTGAGGCCTCCACCGAGAAGATCCTCACCCTGGTGGGCCCAAAGGGTGGCAACACACTGACCCTTGCTCAGCTGCAGCAGCTGCCGGTGACCGAAGGCCAGGCGGGCATTAAGAGCAGCACCGGGCAGATTACCATCCCGGAGCTGTTCAAAGGTGTATCCCTCAAAGACCTGGTTGCCTATCTCAACGTTGATTTTGATCCATCCATGGGCGTCACCATCACCGCCGAAGACGGCTACAGCATGACCTTTTCGTACGACCAGGTGATGAACGGCGATTTTATAACCTATGACCCTGCCACCGGTAATGAGATGCCGGAACATGGCCCCCTGGTAGCCATCCTGGCCTATGAGCATAACGGGCAGCTCTTGAACAGCAAAGAGGAAGGAACCTTGAGGCTGGCAGTCATCAGCAGCAAGAATAACCAGGTGGTTGATGGCCACTGGTCGGTCAAATGGGTAAACAGGGTGGAAGTCAAGGCTGCCGGGCAGACTTGGACACTGGATTTGACCGGGGCCATCGCTTCACCGGTCACCCGCGACTCATACATGTCTTGCGCCGCACCCAGCTGCCATGGCACCATGTGGCAGGATGAAAATGGCCAGCAATGGGTGGGAGTGCCCCTGTGGCTACTGGTGGGTGAAGTGGATGACGCCGACAGCCATTCGGACATCGCTTATAACCGCACCCTGGCCGATGAAGGCTACACGGTTGACCTGGTGAGCGCTGGGGGAACGACGGTGACTCTCGACAGCCAGGCCATCAAGGAGGACGGACAGGTCATCGTGGCACAGTTGGTGAACGATGACGAATTGCCCGAGTTGTACTACCCATTGCGCCTGGTGGGTGCCGACGTGCAGCCCGACCAGATGCTGGGGCAGATCACGAAAATCGTGGCCAACGTCCCACCCGTTATCACGCCAACGGTGGTGCCAGCTCCTGAAAATTCAGGCACGCTCACCATCAGCGGGCTGGTGAACCAGGAGCTCACCCTGGCAGATGCGCACCTGAGGGCCATGGACACCATGCAGATCACCGCCGAAGCCAAGGAAGGCCCTCAGGATTACCAGGGAGTCGGCCTGAACGATTTGCTCGACCTGGCGGGAGTCAAAAGCGGTGCCTCGAAAGTGGTTTTTACCGCCTCAGATGGTTATGCGACGGAAGTTAGGCTGTCGGACGTCCTGGATTGCCCCCATAATCTGCTGGCTTTCACGGACACGCCCGGCAGCTATATGATCGTATTACCCGAGCTTGAAACCAGCACCTGGGTAAAAAACGTCGTCCAAATCGAGGTCAAATAGGTACTGGTGGGTTGGCGCGGCCTGATCTATATAAGCCGAGCTGAAATTTTTACCCCTGGAACCGCCCTCACCGGCTAAAACCGGGAGGTAGACTAAATCAATCGTAAAGAGGAGAACCAAGCATGAAACACGACCGCACCATACTATTGATTATTTCTTTACTGGCGCTATCAGCTGTCTTGCTGTCTGCATGTGGCGCAGGCGGCACGCCTGCGCCGGTTACCTTGACGGTTACCGGCTCGGTGAGCAAAGAGCTGCAGCTCACCGATGCTGACCTGCACGACATGAGCGTGGTAACCGTGAGCCTGGAGCACCCCAAGAATGGCCCCACCGACTACACCGGTGTGCGCTTGAATGATTTGCTGGACAAAGCCGGCGTCCAGGATGGTGCCACCACCGTCACGCTCACCGCCAGCGATGGCTTCAGCGCTGATCTCGACCTCGCCACCGTGAAGGATTGCGCCAACTGCCTGGTTTCGTTTGACCCGGAAACCGCCGGAGTGTACAACGCCGCCATGGACGGGCAGTCGAGCAAGGCATGGGTGAAGCAGCTGGTGAGCATTACCGTAAAATAGCCTCCACCGGGCAACCATGGATGGGTTGCATCAGCCCATTCTTTCTTTATTACCAAGATTGGCAGTTGTTGGGTATACTCAGATTGGTCATTCCCGGCGATTGCCGAACCAGCTTGCCCCTATGAAAAAGCCATTATCACTATTGATCGCTACTCTGCTTAGCCTGTCGATCCTGACCACCGGTTGCTCACTAGCCTCGCCGGCTGAAAAGAATAAAACGCCCCTGGTGGTGTTTGCCGCCGGCAGCCTGATCATCCCTTTCAATGACCTGGAAAAAGCGTTCGAGAGCCAGTATCCCAGCATCGATATCCAGGCCCAGTACCACGGCAGCATCCAGGTCATCCGCCACACCACCGAGCTGCACGAGCCCATCGACGTGGTAGCCACTGCTGATGCCTCCCTGCTGCCCATGCTGATGTACACCAGCAATGATCCCGACACCGGCCTGCCCTACTCCAATTGGTACATCAGGTTTGCCAGCAACCACCTGGATATCGCCTATCGTACCGATAGTTTGTACGCCTCCGAAATCAACAGCGATAACTGGTACGAGATTCTCACCCGCCCGGATGTGCGAGTGGGGCTGGCAGACCCGCGCTTCGACCCCGTCGGCTACCGCACCCTGATGCTATTCGCGCTGGCAGGTGAGTATTACCAGCATCCAACCGCCTTCACCAATATGTTCAAAGGCCAGTTCAGCTTCCCCCTGGGCATCTTCAATGACAATGATATGACCACCATCACGGTGCCCGTTATCCTGGAGACGAGGTCGGAATCTCACGTCATCCTGCGCGGCGCCAGCATGGAGCTGATCGCCCTGCTGGAATCAGGAGACCTGGACTACGCCTTAGAATATGAAAGCGTTATAAATCAGCATGGCTTAAAAATGGTGGGGTTGCCGGATGGCATCAACCTGGGGGAGGAAGCTTACCAGGAGGTGTATAGCAAGGTCCAGGTGGACGAGGACCTGCAGCGTTTTGCTTCGGTGAAGCCAGTATTTGTCGGCGAGCGTATCGGCTACGGCATCACCATCCCCAGCAGCGCCCCCCATCCCAAAGAGGCGACGCTTTTCATCGCCTTCCTGCTCAGCCCGGCAGGCCGCGCCGTGATGGAGGCCGACCACCACACCATGTTCGACCCGGTTATTGCAGATAACTACCAAAATGTCCCGGCTGAATTGCACAAGTATTGTGTCTCATCAGGCTCTCAATGAGACGCAGGAATCTTGCCTTTAACCTGCTATTTTCGGTCCTGGGAGCCTTGCTCATCCTGTTCGTCATCCTGCCGCTGGTCAGTACCGTTCTATCCACCACGCCGGCTGCCCTACTGGCCTCCTTTGCCGACCCCGAAGTATTGCAATCGATCGGCCTGACATTTACCGCCGGCGCCATAGCCACTATGCTGGCTTTCGTAACAGGCATCCCGCTGGCCTATTTGCTGGCCCGGCATGCATTTCGGGGTAAGCACCTGCTGGAAGCCGTGATAAACCTGCCGGTGGTGATCCCCCATACGGCTGCCGGTATCGCCCTGCTGCTGGTTTTCGGCAGGCGCGGCATGCTTGGGCAGGTGCTGGGTCCGCTAGGCCTCACCTTCACAGACAACTTGGCGGGCATCGTGGTGGCCATGCTGTTCGTCAGCCTGCCGTTCCTGGTGAACTTGAGCCGCGAATCCTTCGCCATGGTGGATGAGGAATATGAAAAAGTGGCTTATACTGATGGGGCCAGCCACTGGCAGGCTTTTTCAAAGGTCACTTTCCCGCTGGCCTGGCGAGGGGTGCTGGGCGGGATGGTGATGATGTGGGCGCGCGGCATCAGCGAGTTCGGCGCAGTGGTCATCCTGGCTTACCATCCCAAGATAGCCCCCATACTGGTTTACGAGCGCTTCACCGGTTTTGGCCTGGATGCCGCCCAGCCAATTGCCCTGATCTTGCTCCTGGTGGCGCTGGTTGTTTTTATTACACTGCGCCTGGTGCTGCTTCCCGAACAGGGGTGATTTCTATGGCGATACCCTGTGCATGGCTTCCACCAGCCTGTCTTGCAGGTCATCGATAAAAGGCTCCACCACTTGCCGCCTGGGGTCTTCGTCGTACCAGGTGATGATCTCCCTGGCCCCCTGCTCGAAGGGGATCAGCGGATCGAATTCAGGTACGAACTTTTTGATCTTCGTGTTATCGAAAATCATGCTGTGGGCTTTATCTCCCAGCAGCGAGGCGCCCCACTCGGGGTCATACCTGGCAATCACCTCCGAAGGCACATGCACCAGCCGAGGTTCTACCCCTGCGGCACGCCCCACGATGGAGTAAATCTGGTTCCAGCTCAGGCTTTCACTTGAAGTGATGTGGAAGCTTTCACCAATCGCTGCCGGGTTGCCCAGCAGGCCGAGCAAACCCACCGCGAAATCGCGGTGATGGGTCATAGTCCACAGTGAAGTGCCGTCGCCATGCACCACCACCGATTTGCCAGCTCGCATGCGCCCCACGCTTGTATAGCCCCCATGAAACGGCAGCAGCGTGCGGTCGTAGGTATGGGACGGGCGCACAACCGTGCATGGGAACTTTTCCCTCTCCCAGTGCTCCATGAGCAGCGCTTCGCAGGCAGCCTTCCGGCGCGAATACTCCCAATAAGGATTGGTCAGCGGGGTGTTCTCTGTAACAGGCAGCCTCTCGGGTGGTTTCTGGTAGGCGGAGGCTGAGCTGATGAAAACATATTGCTGCGTGCGCCCCGCAAACAGCTTGATATCGCTGCTCACCTGCTGGGGGGTGAATGCCACCCATTCCACCACAGCATCGAAAGTCAAGTCGTTTATGGTCGCCGACAGCGTAGCTGGCTGGCGGATATCACCTTGCAGGGCGATGGCACCCCGGGAGATGGGCCTGATGCTCTTGCCACGCGTGAGCAGGTACAGCTGCATGCCCTGCTCGAGGGCCAGCGCCGAGCAAGCCGAGCTTATGATGCCAGTGCCCCCGATGAACAAGATCTTTAATTCCCTGGCGGGTTTTTTACCATCTGCCATATCTACCTGCGCTTTCATAGCAGTGTACCATTCACATGCACTTCTTGTTTACCTTTACCCGGGAACGGTATTAAATCACCCCGAATTGGCCTGCCATCCACCACCAGCGAGATGGCGTTCCCGCTCCCGGCCCGCTCCACCCGGATGTGGTAGGTCACTCCGCGGAACACCCGCCTGGCGCTGAACCCTGGCCAATCCGCGGGAATCGCCGGATGAACTCTCAACCCATCGAAAGCCGGCCGGATGCCCAGGAGCCATTGAGTGGCTGCCACGTAGGTCCACGAGGCCGTGCCCGACAGCCATGCGTTGCGCCCATAGCCAAATTGGGGGTGCTCAGGCCCGCAGATGTTGGCACAGTACACGTACGGCTCCACCTTGAACACCTCGCTGTCCTGGCGCCTCAGGGGCATGATCTGCTGGTAATATTGGTATGCTAACACATTCCAGCCCAGGCGGGCGGCGGCGATGATTGCCCAGGTGTTCGTGTGGCAGAAGATGCCGCCATTTTCCTTGGCGCCCGGCGGATAGGTGGTGGTGCCGCCGATGCGCGGGTCGTTGTGCTTGTAGGCGGGGGCTAATATTGCCAGGCCAAAGGGAGAATTCAGCCTTTCATGGGCGCTGTGCATGGCCTGAGAGGCACGTTCCTTGGAAGCGCATTCGCCGATCACTGCCCAGGTTTGGGTGTTCAGCCCAATCTGTTGGTATTTCTCCGCCTTCACGCCCACCGGCACGCCATCATCATCAAAGGCTCGCACATACCAGTCGCCGTCCCACGCCACCCGGTTGATGGTCTCGGCCATCTGCTGTTTCAATGCCATGAACCCCTGGGCATCTTCGTCCTTCCCGATGTGCTCGCATAACTCCACCAGGTCGAGCATCGCCCGGCAGAATTGCTGGGCTGCCATCACGCTCTCGGCCTTGCCCGAGCCATGGTCGAGGTTCATCGTATCATCCCAATCCGAAAAGCCCAGGCGCGGCAGTCCGTGTGGGCCGCGGTGAGTGATGGTGAAATCCACCGCCCGCTGCAGGTGCCCCCATACTGAATCTTCCTCGCCATTCGTATAAGGCAGGCGTTCTTCAAGATAACCGTAATCGCCCGTCTCGCGCAGGTAGGCGACCGTGGCAATGATCAGCCACAGGTGGTCATCACAGAACCACTGCGGCCAGTCGGGGTGCTCAGCTGCCAGCCCCGCCCCACCCTCTCCGGTGAGTGGAAATACCTGGTGCCAGGTATGGCCGTCTGCGAACTGCAGCTTCCACAACATGGAAAGGTTGTGCCTGGTCCTGAGGGGTGAATTTTGCACCGTTGCCAGGGTATCCTGGGCTGAATCACGGGTGCCCATGCCCCTGCCCAGGCCGGTCTCATACGCCGAGGCGAAGCGCGACCAGAACAGCGTCGCCCGGCACTGCACTTGGTTCCACACGTTGAGCATGGCGTTCATCTCGGCGTCGGGTGTGTCGACCAGGAATTTGCCCAGGTAACCGTCCCAATCCTCTTTAAGGGCGTTGAATGCTGCTTCGGCATTATGCGCCTGCTGGTAATAGCCCACGACCTCGTCAATCCGTCCGGGGGTGTCGGTGACACCCAGGATGTAGATGATTTGTTGCTCCTCATGTGGGTTTAGCCGGAATTCATGCCCTAGCACGCCCACGTTGTTGCCGCGTGCCGCTTGCGAGTTTTGCAGCTCACCGCGCTCCACGTCGATGGGGTTGGACAGGTCCCGGTACTCGCCGGTGAAGGTCTCGCGCTCGGTGTCAAACCCGATGGGGGAGCGGCTGCTGGCGAAGAAAGTGGTGGTGGGTCGAAATTGAGCCTGCATGTGGATGACTCCACCGACTACCCGGCTGTGCAAAACGTGCTGGCCCCAGTCCAGGTTGTTCAGGTCGGCATCTGCGCTCCAGTTGCTCAACTCCACATAGCTGAACGAGCGCAGCAGCCTCACCCGTCTAGAGCGATTTCGCAGGCGCACTACCCACAGCTCGCAGGGCGCCTCGTCCTCCTGGCTCATCCCTTCTAGGCCTCTGGAGGGAGGCACAAAGTACAGCGAATCGCACTCGATGCCCGTGAAGCGGCTGCGGATGCGCGTATAACCGGGTCCGTGCCGGCATTCATAGGCGGTAAGTTTCGTCTTGGGGATGGGCTGCCAGGTGGGGCTCCAATACTTTCCACTTTCCTGGTCGCGCAGGTAAAAATAGCGGCCTGGTTGGTCAACCGGTATGGCGTTATAGCGGTAACGCGTCACCCGCCGGTTGCGCGGATCACGGTCGAAGGAATACCCCCCTGCCGTGTTCGAGATGATCCCGCCATAACCGCCCTGTCCCAGGTAGTTCACCCATGGCGTGGGTGTATCGGGGCGAGTGATGACATACTCTCCGGTTCGCTCGTCGAAATATCCGTATGCGTTGCTGATCTTCCTATCCTTCATGTTTCATCTCCGGGGCATAATAACGATATTCCTCTCAACTGGCAAACTACCGTCAACACGCCAGGCCAGTCAAGCTACTCGTAGCCTTCGAGGGTCGCAAAACATCGCGGCTTGCAGTTACAGCAAAATCTGAAAACTTCAGCTGGATTATGCGCCTGAACTCATATTATACTTGGCACATACAAGGCGACTGGAGATGAAATAAAAAAATAACGGGCTGCCTGAAAAATCCTTTCAAGCAGCCCGCTGCTCATATCCCTTCCATTTGCGGACGAATTACGGGAGCTCCAGGGTCAACTGAGCGTAATTGACCCCTGATTCTTTGGAGGCAAAGCCGATAGCGGTTGACCCGGGAGTCAACACGCCAAAACTGTAGGTGCCATCACCGGTGATATAGGAAGTGACATCAAAGGTTAGCCAGGTGCCGCCAGTGAACGCGCCGGTGTTAGATAGCAGGTCACCCAACGCGGGAGCGGTGTTATAAGTCATGGTGTACTCATTCCAACTGTTATCTGCCACACTGGCCACGTTGATACCTACGCTCGAGCTGCTGTTGGCGTACACCGTCAGGTAGGCATGCTGTATCTGGTTACCCTCCGTACCCTGCACGTCGAACTTCAAGTAAGCATGAGTGTCGGGTGAGCCATCCACGCGCCAGCTGGTGGCCGAGCCATAGCTGTTATTGGGGTGAGCGGAATTGACATAGGTATCTTCCGCTACGTTGAAAGTCAGGTTGGAAGGCAAGGCGGGGGTGGTTACGCTGGCAGGGGAGGACTGCGCCGAATGATTGCCGGCGACATCGAAGGCATCCACGGCATAATTATAGGTGGTGGAAGCTGAAACCGTATTATCGCTGTACACCACGGCAGAGCCCGGCACGGTGGTTAATTCTGCACCGTCGCGGTAGATGGTGTAGCCAGCCACGCCAATATTATCGTTCGAAGCCTGCCAGCTTAAATCTACCTGGGAGGCGCTGACGGCGTTGGCTGTAAGGCCGCTTGGCGTGCTAGGCGCCTCAGTATCAGCCACATCCAGGTCCACCACCAGCTGGGCAGCATTCACCCCCGACTCTTTTGCAGCAAAGCTAAGGGTGGATGAACCCGGCGTGGTAATGCCAAAGCTGTATGCGCCTTCGCCTATCACGTATGGCGATACGTCCAGCAACACCCAGCTGCCCGCAAGGTATGAACCGGAAGACGAGACCAGACTTCCCAACGCCGGGGCAGTATTATAAGTAACCGAGCTTTCATTCCAGTTGTTATCTGCCACACTCAGGGCATTAATCCCGATGCTTGAATTGTTATTGGCATATACCAGCAAAAAGGCACTTGTGATGTTATATCCCCCCAGCCCTTGAACGATGAATTGCAGGTAGGCATGCAGATCAGGTGAGCCATCCACCCGCCACACAGTCGCCGAGCCATAGCTGTTATTGGGGTAGCTGGCATTGACGTACGTATCCTGCCCAACAAAGAAAGTCAGGTTGGGCGGCATGGCCGGGGTGGTCACACTGGCAGGGGAGGACTGCGCCGAATGGTTTCCAGCACTGTCGAATGCGTCCACCGCATAGGTATAGTCGGTGGAGGGGAACACCGTATGGTCCGAATAGCTGAGGGTGGAACCAGATACAGTAGCAAGCACTGCGTCATCTCGATAAATGGTGTAGCCTGCTATACCCACGTTATCTGTCGCAGCCTGCCAATCCAGGTCCACCTGGGTAGCATTGCTGACATCGGCATTAAACCCGCCGGGCACGCTGGGCGCTTCGGTATCATCGCCCGTTTTACTACACGGGATTACCCCTGAATCGAGAGTCACCCCGCTGCTGTTGATGTATTCAAAACTGGCCCCGCTGGCATTTAGCGCCAGCTCCAGGAAGCCGAATGCCTGGGGATTGGTATCATCCCAGAAAGCTACCCTTGAATCTGAGTCAGTGACTGTTTGCAAGCCGTGGCCTCCACCCCCTGCCACAAATTCGGTGATCCCCGTTGGGCTGGGATTACCACTTCCGTCCAACGGTACCCAGCGCTGGTAATCATGGTCATGTCCGTTGAGCACGATCGATACCCCATTTTGCGCCATCAGTGCCCAGATATCCGACATGGCTGTTTCAAACCCCTCAGGGCCAATATTGAACAGCGGGTGATGGTAGTAGACGATCGTACAGCTGCTGGCGTTGGCTGCCAGGTCCTGTTCCAGCCAGGCGTACTGGGCTGAGTTTATATCCACACCGATATGTGATCTGTTGGAATTCAGGCTCACGAAATGCCAGCCTCCCGCATCAAAACTATAGTAATCGGGAACATTGTCCCAGTAATCAAAGTAACCTGCCGCTGAGCTGCCAATATATTCGTGGTTGCCAATGGTGGGGTTGGTAATCGAGCGTAATTGGCTGTAACTGTAATTCCCTGGCCCATACCAGTTATAGAACTCGGCTATTGTGCCATCTAGATAAACATCGCCCAAATACAGGAATAAATTCGGATTACTTGCGGCGATCATATTAGCCACGTTCTCGGCATTTACCGCGCCATCTGCCCCGTCACCTGTGGCTGCCACGATGAACGGCGAGCCATTGGGGGGCATTGTGCCGGAAGAGGGGGTAAACGTGTTGTTATTTACCGGCGGCTGGTCGATCCCGTTACCAAAGCTCAGGTTGATGGTTGCCTGATTGGCAGTTACGTAGCCATCGCGCATATTCGCTTCGGCAGCAATCTGGTAGTTGCCATCCTGCCACTTCGTAGTCGGCAGGATAAATGTATAGGGACTCTTAAAATCTGTGATCAGCTCGTATCCATTGATCGTAAAGGCCATGCGAGAGATGCCCGGGTTGGAACCGCTGACACTCACCGTAGCTTCTACCGTAGTATCTCCGCTAACCACGCTGCCATCGCCTGGTGAGGAAAAACACAGTGTTACTGAATATGCCCCAGATGGAGGTGTGCTCGTGGCACAATTGCTGCTCGGGCCGGGGTCAGAGGTAGGGCTCGCAATCAGAGTAGGTGTTGGGCTTGCGATGAGTGTAGGTGTTGGGCTCTCGATTGGCGTAGGTGTTAAGCTCTCGATTGGTGTAGGCGTTGGGCTCTCGATTGGCGTAGGCGTTGGAGTCGTGGTAGGATTTGGTGTGCGTTTAGGACGTGAGAAAGCTGGTGTACTTGGCGCCAGAAATGCCAGAACCAGTACGACAACCATGAATAAATATATATACCTGGATCTCATTTTTCCCTCCCACAGTTGCCTTTAGCGGCAACTGCTCCTCTGCCTTAACAATTGAGCTCAGGATGTGAACCTTTGCCCAGGTTTATTTTTCAACGCCTGGTAGATTAAACTTCAAGAGCAATATCTCAAGTGTAAGAGTACCATTTCCCCTGAAGGTTAATTCCTATACCATTACCAGATTTAAAGTCCTATCGCCTGATATGTCTTCTTGTAAAAAATTTCCTACTCTGTTGGTTCCCGCCCCTCAGGCTGCACGACGAATTTGAAGTATTATACCAAATTTCATCCAATATGTCAAATACTATCGAGGTTTATTATTAAAATGGAACTTTCCGCTATTCTTCCGCACTATCACCTGGCAACAAGCTGATTTGCTTTCCAGCGCGTGTGCCTGCTGGTTAGCATGGTCATTATCCACCAGGGTAATGAAATCCTCCGTAAGCACCCAGGTTCAAGCGTGAATGCAAGCAAGATGAGCTCTCAAAATAAAATTACACCTGCACTCCAGGGGGTTGAGTAAAGAACTCAACAAGCAACGGCGCTATAACTTGAGCTTGCACGGCGTGGGTCTGCCCCTCGAGGGTGCGCTGCCGGGCATGCGGGATGGCTTTCGCCAGGGCCAGGGCAGTGGCGCGCATGAAAGGCATGGCGGTCAGGTTCTCCCCGCCATCCATGATGAGTGTGGGCACCATCACTTTTGCGGCTCGTGCTGCAACCACCGAGCGGTCCTCGCCGATTTCCGCGCCGTTATACTCCAGGGTGGGTGCCACGGCTTCGAACATCGCCCAGCCGGGTGAATTGCGCATGCGCATCATCATCTACTCGGGAGTGCCCATGAAACACATGAACGGCTTCACTGCCGGTCGTAGGTGCATACGGTAAAGCTATGGTATCATCTGGTCTATCGTTGCTGTTCTTTAACTGAATATCCTGCTTTTACCGAACGGTCATCAGAATGCCTGCTTATCTTCCCCGTCGATCTCGATGATCCGGTCTCGCCACCACTTATTTGGACCACAATTATCGCGTTGGCGATTATCTCATCGAAAAGCCCTGGAGCTTCAACACAATAGCCTGGCTCATCGTCCAGGCTCATCGTCTACAATGGAGAAAAATATGCCCGTCAAGCCAAACAAGATCAAGAAAAGCTGCCTTCTAATTCCGCTAAGTCTCATTGGCCTCATGGCCATAATACTTGCTGCCTCAGCCATCAGCAACCTGGGCCTTCCCACGCATTCCGAACTGGCTGATCACCTGAGCCAGCTGGATAAAGATCACCTGGCAGAAGCCTTGCACCTGCGTGAATCATTGGGAGATGCCGTGTGGCCCGGCTGGTCGCAGGTAGATATCCCCATCATCGTTCACAACGAGAAGTATGCCTTCCTGGTGGGGTATGCCACCCCCCCGGCTGGATGGCTGAAGATTCCCAGCCTGGAAGCGCGTGGCGGACCATGGGAGCAGGTTCCAGATGATTCATTTATGAGCGAGCCTTACTACCGTACCCCCATCCTCGACCCCAATAAGACGCCAGAAGGCTTCACCGTTCTGGTTGGCGACCAATGGGTGGCAACTTTTCAGACCCACGAATATGGCGAGATCGATTTTTACCGGGGTTTTCAACGGGACCTGCCACCTATCCTCAGAAACATCGTTCCGGTCCGCCTGGTGTGGGCTGTTTTGATGGGGAAGACCGAAACATACATTGCTGCCCTGGAGCACGAGTCGTTCCACGCCTTTGAAGGCCAGCTGGCAGAGGAGCAGCTCAATGCTTCAGAACAAATATATGGTGTGGAAGCCACTTATCCTTTCGATACCATGGAAGGATCCTGGAAGGAGGAGATGAACCTGCTGTTACAGGCCGTGCTGGCGCCCACGGATACCGATGCTGTTGATTTTGCCCGCCAATTCCTGTCGTTGCGCGCGGAACGCCGCTCAGCACTAACACCTGAGCAGGTCGACATGGAGCGCCTGCGCGAATGGGAGGAAGGCCTGGCCAAGTATGCTGAGCTGGAGATCACCCGACAGGCTGGCGCGAGCAGCTATATACCCTTTGGGGGCATACTCAATGACAAAGGTTTTGATAACTATCGTGATCGCCAGCAGTTTTGGACTTCCCAATTGAAAGAAGCGGCTAATACGGCAGGTCGCTCAGGAAATACGCGTTTTTATTATTCGGGTAACGCCCTGGCTATCTTGCTCGACCGGCTGGCCCCAGGCTGGAAGCCCGCGGCCTTACCGGGTGGTGAGTACCTGGATAGCCTACTGCAGGAGGCCATCGAGTAGATTTTGGCTGTGGGTGAATGGATGCCCACTGGTCGATAAGTTCACCCTGCTGAGAGTTGCCAAGCCGCCGAAACTAAGATAGGATATATGCACTATTAAATTTTAGTAAACTATGCAAATCCTGTCTAGCAAGCTATCCATTCCTCCACTCCGCGCCAGGCTGGTGCCCCGCCCACGGCTGGTACAAAAGCTGAACCAGGGCCTGGAATGCGGCTTTATCTTGATCTCAGCCCCCGCCGGCTACGGGAAGTCTACCTTGCTCGCCGAATGGCTCGACCAGCTGCATATGCCGACGGCCTGGTTTTCGCTTGACGAGAAAGATAACGATCTCGGCCGCTTCTTGTCATACCTGACGGCTGCCTTCCACGAAATTGATGCCACCATTCAGATTTTTGGAGACCTTATCCAGGACGAATCGTCCGGGCAGGTCGAAACCGAGCTTACCTCGCTGGTCAATCATCTGGCGCAGGAAAAACAGCCATTTTGCCTGGTGATGGACGACTACCATGTGATCCAAAACCAGGCTGTTCATGGGGCGCTGGGTTTCCTCCTGGAAAATCGCCCGGCCAGTTTGCATGCGGTCATTGCCACCCGAGCAGACCCTCCCCTGCCCCTGGCGCGCCTGCGAGCCCGTTCTGCCCTGTGCGAGCTGCGCATGGTGGAGCTGCGTTTCAGCACCCAGGAAGCAGCAGATTTCCTGGCTAACACCATGGGGCTGAAGCTCTCCTCTCATGACGTGTCCCGCATCGCCCAACGCACTGAAGGCTGGATCGCCGGCCTCCAGATGGCTGCCCTTTCCATGCAGAATTTGCACGATGTGCCAGACTTCATTAACACTTTTACCGGCAGCCAACACTATATCTATGACTATCTGTTGGGCGAGATCCTGGAGCGCCAGGCTCCTGATATCCAGCGCTTTTTGCTATCCACTTCTATCCTGGACCAATTTTGTGCCCCGCTTTGTGATGCCTTGCTCGATGATGGTGCGCGATCCTCTCGGGCGCAGCCAGCTAGACTGGTCCTTCAAAAGCTCGAGGGCTCTAACCTTTTCATCATCCCCCTGGACTACGAGCAGCAATGGTATCGCTATCACCCCTTATTTGCCGACCTGCTGCGCGGTTACATGCAGCAAAAAGAACCTGCCGAGCTACAAGCGCTGCACCAACGTGCCAGCATGTGGTTCGAAAGCCAGGGGATGATCTCCGACGCCATCCGGCACGCATTTGCAGTCAAAGACTGGGAGCACATCGTCAGGCTGGTCAGCGCCAATGTGTTCGCCTTGCTCGAGCAAAACGAGCTTACCAGCCTGGCAAGGCAGCTTGAAAGCCTGTCTCACGATACGGGCGCTGCGCGCCCCTGGTTGATGATTGGACGCGCCTGGCTGGCAGCCTACACGGGGCAGCTCGACATGGTGGAACCCATCCTGGAGCAAATTGAGCTCGAGATCGATAACCTTCAAAGCGAACAGGAATTTCAAACGCTTGGGGGACATGTGGCAGCCATCCGCGCTTACACCAATTGGATTGCAGATAAGCGTGAAGTTGCCGCCAATGCCGCCCAGGTTGCCCTCGAGTGGCTGCCAGTCGGCGAGCGCCTGATCCGCTGCCAGGCTGCCACCCTGCTTGGATTAACCGTCAGGCACTTCAATTTACGCGCCAAGGCATTCGAACAGGCACTGAAATATGCCTCAGAATGCAGCACCTCTCACGTGACCATATTCGCCCATGGGTGCTGGGCCTGGCTGCTGGTGATGCAGGGTAGATTCCACGAGGCCCACGCTGCCTGCCTGGAAGCCATTCGCCTGGTGCAGTCGAGCAATTCGCCGCAATCCATCCCCACCCTAAGCCATGTGTATGCCACTTTGAGCACCATTCTCCTGGAATGGAGGGACCTCGAGCCAGCTCTCAGTTATGCCAGGCAAGCCGTAGATCTGGCTCGCCGCTGGGGGCAGGCCGACGCCCTGCATTTAGCCCTGGATAACCTCGGCTATGTATTATTCGAGTTGGGTGAACGGGAAGCCGCTTTCGAAACCATGCACCAGGCCTGGCAGGTAGCCACCCATACATCTACCTGGTTCGAGCATATCACCATCTACCAGCAAATCGACTGGTATCTGAAGCTGGGCGACCTTGAATCTGCTCAAGCGCTTCTGCAAAAAATTCCCTTGGATATCAGTGATCCGGCAAGAATCTCCCGCAAGGTTATCCAAAGTGCCTTATTGCCCATGGGGATTGTTCAAATCTACCTCTTCCAGGCTGAGTATGCCAGGGCGCTGGTTTTGATTGACACTTTTTTACGCGATATGCAAGATCACCAAATTATTTATTTTTCAATACGCCTGCTTATATGGCAGGCTGTGGCTTATCTCGGGTTGAAGCAGGACGTAATGGCACTCGATTCCTTCAAGCGTGCCCTGGCGCTGGCCTCCCCAGCCGGATTGCTTCGCACCTTCACGCAGGAAGGCCCGCGGATTAGCCCATTATTGCTCCAGGCGCGCAAAGCGGGGATCATGCCGGAGTATGTCAGCCGACTCCTTTCGCTGATCGAATCTGCCAACCACGTGGCAGTGGCTAAACCGCCCGCACCGCCCGCGTTAGTTGAGCCGCTCTCTAATCGAGAGATGGAAGTGCTGGGTTTGTTAGCCCAGGGCTGCTCAGACAAAAAAATTGCAGAAATCCTGGTAATTGCCCGTGAAACGGTCCATAAACACCTGAAAAATATTTACGGCAAGCTGGACGTTCACAGCCGGGCTGAAGCCACCATCCGCGCCCGACAGCTTGGCTTGCTGTAAGCTTTTTCTCCCTTAGTACCCCACAAAATACCCCATTAATACCCTATTTAGGGCCTGATTTTTTCGCCCTGGTATTTTATTATCTATTACAAATGGACATTTTGTTACGAATTTAGTATCAAGGAGCAGTGATGCAACAGGAAAATACATCTCAATCCAATACATATCGCATCCGGGTAAGGGAAACGTTTGATAAAAAAATTTTCAATTGGTTTGATGATCTTACCATCGCTCCCGTTGAAAATGACGGCTCCCTTCTCATCGGCAGCTTCACAGATCAACCTGCATTACGCGGTTTTTTAGAACAGCTTTGGAACCTCAACTTAACGGTCATTTCGATTGAGAGGATATAAAATGAAAATTAAAATTCTGCTCGTTCTGTATTGCCTGCTTCTCACCGGTTGTTCGGTCATCTCATCAAAAGCTTCGGACGGTATCGCACCCGAGTCTCCCACAGCTCAGCCCACCATGTCCACATTGCCCAACCCGGCCTCGGCCTACTGCGAAGAGCAGGGATACAAGGCCGAACTGCGCACTGCTGACGATGGCAGCCAGGCTGGCTTTTGCGTCTTCCCCGATGGCAGCGAGTGCGACGAGTGGGCTTATTTCAGGGGGGAATGCCGGCCCGCCAGTGCAGAAGAAACGGACGACCCCCAGGGCTGGGAGCTATACACCAACCCGACTCTCGGATATACCTTCCAATATCCACATGGTGCCGAAATCTCTGCCAATGACGACCCGCTGAAAAGCCTGTACGTTTCCGGCTCGGTGATGGGCAGCGAAAGCTGGACCATCAACCACCCCTCAGACCGGGCTGAATACCGCGTTCCCGCGGGCACCGACCTGTCGCGGTGGTTGGCGGACCATTCCATGGCTTGCGAAAATCCACAGCCGGCTGTGCAAATCGCTGGCGCTGCTGCCATCCACTGCCGGCACGAGCGCAGCCTCCAATCCTATGCTGCAGATTTCTATTACGTAACTGATAGAGGTCAGCTGTATCAAATTATTATCGGTCATGCCGGCGATGTTGAAGATTGGGTGTTGGACGAGCGCTTTTTACAAAGCTTTACCTTCGTCGAGCCTACCGCCAGGCCTTCACCCGCGCCATTGCCGACTGACGTGGTGATTGATCCCTCCGCCTATCATGATTGGGCCACCTATACGCACCCGGTATATAACTTCACTTTACGCCTGCCTGCTGAATGGGTTGTGGAAGAAGTTGCCGATGCCGGGCCTGGGATGGAAGGGCACATCCTCAACCTGCACCCCGTCGACCAATACAACAAGGAAAGCATCCGCCTCACCTTCCGCCTCCAGGGTGAGGATGTGCTGCTCTGGCCGACGGGTGTAGGCCAGGGCGAATTTGTCCCCCAGGGCACCCTGCTCGTCGATGGCGAGCCCGCCCTGCGCATGGCCCTGGTGTGCCCCACCAGCGAAGTGACCTCCATCTGGTATTTCCAGAGCGCAGACCAGCCCAACCTTGTGCGGGGAGGGCTCGAGTTCGGCTCCATCTATAGCGCCACGCCGACACACTGTGAAGCCGGTTACAGCCTGGACGGCCAGTCGCCGCTGGTGGGTGAGATGATCGTCGCTTCCCTGCATGTCCCTTGAATCTTCTGAGAAGAGCGAACCAATGTCTGGCAACCTAAATTCCACAGCTTCAGTCAATATAACCTTCAATAGTTGGCTGGGGTCAATACTGCCCATCACCCGGCTTCAACGCCTGGGGCTGTTTGTGGTGCTTATCGCCTGCTCTGAAGCCGTGTTCCTGCTGGGGACGAATTATTACAAGCTGTTCCCCACCAATGGCAACAATCTCTACAGTGCCAGCCTGACTGCCATCTTCCTGGCCGCAGCCATGGTTTTCAGGCTCCATAAAACCCTGGCGAGATACTGGCTGGTCAGCTACGCCTTCTTCATCGCCTCGGCGGTGAACCTGGTATCGGTTTTGCTAAGCAGCTACCTGGATCACTTCCTGGCCTGGCTGGGCACCTCCGCCAGCATGAATTCTGGCCTGGCCCTCGGCAAGCTGTATGATGTCCTGTTGGGGGTCATCACCATCCTGGCGCTCACCTTGGTGTCGGGCAGCCGCCTGGATTCGCTGTACCTGAAATTGGGCAACCTGAGCTATAAGTGGGGCCTGGGCATCGGCACCCTGGTGGTAGCGAACTATTTTACCTCGGTGCTCATCTTCTTCGGTTCTGACTACCGGCTCTCCCAACTGGGTTCGGTGATCCTGTGGGGAGCTGTCTTCGCCTTCAGCAATAGCCTGCTGGAGGAGCTGTGGGTCAGGGGACTTTTCCTCAAGAAATTGATCCCAGTAATCGGCACAAGCGGGGCAATCCTGCTCACTTCCATCACCTTCGCCTGCCTGCATTTCCCGGGGGTGGCTTATCTCCCCGCCGCCACCGTGCCCATTTTCGTACTCAACACTTTCACGCTGGGCATGGCTTGCTCCATCCTGATGGTGAAGACCGATAGTGTGTGGGGCGCTTACCTGGTGCATGCTGCCGCTGACCTGTTCCTGTTCATTGCCATTCTGGCGTACCACTAATGAACCCTGGAAAATAGAAGGCCTATGTTTACCACCGATATACCAACAGTCACCCACCTCGTTATGCTCCTTGTCCCGTTTTTTCTGGCCATTCCTTTTTACCTGGCTTATGCCCTGAAACGGAAGCACTGGAGAGTGTTGGTTCCAGCGTGGATAATCACCTTTCTTCCCATCCTGACACCGTTCTCCGACCTCATCAATCCTGACCTGTTGGCTTGCCTCTACATATTCACCATCGCCCTTCCATTCCAAGTAGTCCACCTGGTCAATCGTCAATTCGAATGGGCACTGGTAGTTGCCAAAGCCTTGGGATGTCTGGCAGTCCTGCCTTTGGTTGAAGCATTTATCCACATGCCTTTCCTCGCCTCGCTTGTTTTGCTTGCAGTCTGCTTGCCCTTCTTTTTAGTCTCGGTAGTCAAAAATGACCGCTGGCCTCTTGTCATATCCGGCATCTGTGTAGATTTGGGGATAATAGGCCTGGCAGAAATCCTCATTACGCCAGCCGACCTGCAACACTTATGGCCAATCACTAGCCTTGTAATAACCGGATCAGTTCTACCAGTTGCCATGCTGCCAATAAAATTCGATGCACACCAAACAATCCAGGATATGCTTGACCCCATTTGCCATGTCTTTTCTAGTATTATCAGCTTCGCTTCAATGCGGCTGGGCAAGGTGAAAAGGATAAATCCTGGTTATTAAAAACTATATAATTCTCACCATTGAGATGGCATTGGAGAAAAATAATGATGGAACACAATCTGCGCTTTGTCGTGGCCGCCATGCAAGAAGTTCCCTGGCCAGAGATGATCCAGCGCTGGCAGTACCTCGAGGCAGCCGGCTTGGATGGTGCCTTTTTGGCAGATCACTTCGTAAATTATGAGAATCCCACCGCCTATTGGTATGAAAGCTGGACCTTGCTTTCTGCACTGGCGACCCAAACCAGCACCATCCGCATTGGCCTGCTCTCTGCCATCCCATGGCGTAATCCTGCTTTTCTAGCCCGCCAGGCCATGACCGTCGACCATATCTCCAATGGGCGGCTGTACCTGGGCCTGGGTGCAGGCGCTCCAGGTGTGTCAGATATTTCATACGCCATGACCGGCAC
>Ga0136653_10000297_pt1 | contig 25801 bp, 21 predicted proteins | sample LakKivw275mmetaG_FD_94866 | JGI IMG/M metagenome (GOLD analysis project Ga0136653, IMG submission 94866) | Anoxic lake water microbial communities from Lake Kivu, Rwanda to study Microbial Dark Matter (Phase II) - Lake Kivu water 275m metaG... | ecosystem: Environmental > Aquatic > Freshwater >...
CGGCATCATCCCATGAAGAAGACGCTCTTCCTTCGGACCTTTCTCGGCTATGCGGTCGTGATCACTCTCCTCGCCTTCGGGGTCGCGGCCTTCGCCCCGCCGCTCATGCGGACGCACCACATCGAAGAGCGGTCCGCCGAACTGGAGCACCTGGCCCGCCTGCTCGAAGGGCAGGTCGCTCCCTTCGTCACCGGCGCGGAGACCGGGGATCTGGAAGCCCTCGTCATCGGCCTCGGGAAGAAGACCGGGACACGCATCACCGTCATCGGCGCCGACGGCACGGTCCTGGCCGATTCCGAACGCGAGCCCAGGGACATGGAGAACCACCTTTTCCGTCCCGAGATCCAGGCCGCGCTGAGGGGCGAGGCGCAGAGGTCCATCCGGCCCAGCTCGACCCTCAAGGCGGACATGTTGTACATGAGCGTCCCGCTCCGCGCCGGCGACAGGGTTGTCGGCGCCCTGCGGGTCAGCCTGTTCATGAAGGACATCGAGGCCCTGCTCGGCAGCCTGAGGGACGATCTCCTGAAGGTCATCGGCGTCGCGACCGTGGTCGCCCTCGCTCTGGCCTTTTTCCTGGCCCGGTCGGTCGCCGGCCCCGTCCGCGAGGCGGTCGCCGCGTCGAAGCGGGTCGCGGCCGGGGACCTCGACGTCAAGGTCTCGGAGCGGCGCAGCGGCGAGTTCCGGGATCTCGCCCGCGGCTTCAACGATATGACCGGCCGGCTCAAACAGACGTTCGCGGAATGCCAGATGCAGAGCGACGAGATCCGGACCATTCTGGCCTCGATCAGGGAGGGGCTCTGCGTCCTTGACGGCGACGCCCGGATCGTCCTTTGTAATCAGGCCTTTCGGAGGATGGCCGGCGACGATTCTCCCGAAGGCCGGCATCTCTGGGAAGCGGTCCGCAGCTCGAGCCTGACCGAGGTCGTGCGCAAGGTCCGCGAGACGCGCGTCGATACGTCGGAAGAGGTGGCGATCGGGACCCGGGCCTATCTCTGCAGCGTCATCCGTCTCGCGGCGGGGGACCGGCTGATCCTGACGCTGCGGGACATCACCGAGTACCAGGCCAAGTCGAAACCCTGAGGCGTTCTCCTTTCCGGCGCCGGCCCGGCCCCTTCCGCCTATGCTTTGGCCTCCCGGCGACCGTCTGGTATAATAACCGGCTCAGACCCGACCCGGAAGACCGCAGATGAGCGACACGTTGCGCATTCTCGAGAACGAGGTGCAGATCGCCGCCCTGGCGTTCATGGCCGTCGTCTATACGGTCCGTCTCGCATGGCTGTTCCGTTTCCGGATGGGCCGGGAGAGGACCTTCCCGGCGGGCCGTGAGGCGGCCGGGGCCGGCTATTCCCTGATGAACATCGCCATGCCCGGGGCCATGGAGTCGACCCGCAAGCGCCCCGGCTTCTACGCCCAGTTCGTGGTCTTCCACCTCGGCGTCGCCGCGGCCATCGCCGGGACCTTCATCATCCCCTACGCCCCGGCGCTCTTCGAAGTCCGTCCGGTCATGCGGGCCTTCCAGGCGGTCATCGCAGCGGCCTTTTTCGTCGGGCTGTCTCGCCTCGTCCGGCGGCTGGGGAACCCGGTGCTCCGCGAGGTCAGCTCGCCCGACGACTATTTCTCGCTCATCCTGCTCATGTTGTGGTTCGCCGCGGCCGCCCTGGCGGTGCCCAACCGGCCGGACAAAGGCGAGTGGCCGCTGATCCTCTATTTCGGGCTGACCGCCTTTTTCCTGGTCTATGTGCCTTTCTCGAAGATCTGCCACTATCTCTATTATCCGTTCACCCGCTACTATCTGGGACGCGCGCTCGGGCACCGGGGCGCGCTGCCGCCGAAAGGGAAGACGGGCGCGGCCGCCGGCCGCCCCGGGGAGAGCCGGGCATGAGGTGGCGTAAAAAAGGCCCTTCCGGCGTCGTTTCGGCCCCGCTCGACACCCGGACCCAGGACAAGGCCAGAGCGGATGGGCTGGCCTCGGTCCGGGAGAACCGGCTCCGGACCTATGAGCCCGGCGGCAACGTTTCCCGGTTCCTCGACCTGCTGGAGAAGCGCATCTCCCGCTCCCTGGCCGTCTCGATGACGGCCTGCGTCCACTGCGGCCTGTGCGCCGAATCCTGCCACTATTTTCTGGCCCGGCCTGACGACCCGACCATGACCCCCGTGTGGAAGGCCGACCAGATCCGCAAGATCTTCAAGCGCCACGTCGATTGGACCGGCCGGATCGTCCCCTGGTGGATCAAGGCCGGCTCCCTCCGCGGCGACGAGGACCTCAACCGTCTCAAGAACATCGTCTTCGGCAGCTGCAGCGCCTGCCGCCGCTGCACCTACAATTGCCCCATGGGCGTGGACACGGGCCTGCTCGTGCGATTCACCCGCGGGCTCCTGACGGAGCTCGGCATCGTCCCGGAGGGCGTCTTCAACGTCAGCCGCGACCAGTGGGAGACGGGCAACCAGATGGCCGTCTCCGAGAAAGACTATCTCGAAACGCTCGAGTGGATGCGCGACGAGGTCCGGACCGAGCTCGGCGACGATTCCGTCGACATCCCCGTCGACCGCGCCGGGGCCGACATCCTTTATACGATCAATCCGCGCGAGATCAAGTTCGATCCCCGCTCGATCGCCCACGCCGCCAAGATCTTCCATGTCGTCGGCGCGTCCTGGACCCTGCCGAAATGGGGCTGGGACCAGACCAACTTCGGGCTCTTTTCGGGAGACGACCGGCTCGGCGCCTTCGTCGCCCGGAACGTCTACGAAGCCGCCGAAAGGCTCGGGGTGAAGCGCATCGTCATCTCCGAGTGCGGGCACGGCTACCGCTCGACCCGGTGGGAAGGCTACACCTGGGCCGGCTATGACCAGAGGCTGCCGACCGAATCCGTGGTCGTGACCCTCAAGCGCTATCTCGAGGCGGGCCGGATCGAGGTCGACCCGGCCCGGAACGCCGACCCGGTGACCTTCCATGACTCCTGCAACATCGCCCGATCGGGGGACCTCGTCGAGGAGCCCCGGGAGGTCCTGGGCCGGGTCTGCTCGGACTTCCGGGAGATGCATCCCAACCGGCGGGAGAATTTCTGCTGCACGGGCGGGGGAGGCCTCCTTTCCATGGCCGAGTACAGGCCTCTGCGGCTCGAGGCGGCCAAGACCAAGGCCGAGCAGCTCCGGGCGACCGGGGCCAAGCTCGTCTGCACGATGTGCCACAACTGCATCGACGGGCTCAACGATGTCATCAAGCACTACAAGCTCCCCATGCGGGTCGTCCAGGTCTTGGAGCTCGTCTCAAACGCCCTGGTCCTGCCGGGGGCGAAGGCGAAGTAAGGAGTCTCACATGCCGACGATCGAGGTCGACGGGAAAATGATCGAGGTCAACGAGGAAGGCTTCCTGTCCCATCCGGAGGAATGGACCGAGGAGATCGCTCGCCTCTTGGCCAAGGCCGAGGAAGGCTTGGACGAACTGACGGCTGAGCACTGGGCGGTCGTCAAGTTCATCCGCGGCTATTACCTGGAAAAGAGCCTGGCCCCGATGGTCCGGAGGATGTGCCAGGCGACGGGCTTCCCCCTGATGAAGATCTACGACCTGTTCCCCTCCGGCCCGGCCAAGGGGGCCTGCAAGGTGGCGGGACTCCCCAAGCCCGACGGCTGCGTGTGAGCGCTGTCAGCGCTTCTTCGCGCGGAGCGCGGCGATCTTCCCGACGGCCGCGATGGCCGTCCGGATGTGCTCTTCGGTGTTGAACGGCCCGATGCCGAAACGGACGGCGCCGTGGATCTTGTCGGTGCCGAGCTGCTCGTGCACGCGCGGAGCGCAGTGGAGTCCGGTCCGGCAGGCGATCCCGAAATCGACGTCCAGCATGGTCCCGACGTCCGCGGCGTCCATCCCTTCGACGTTGAAGGCCAGGACGGCGATGTGGTCCTCGAGGCTGTCGAGGCAGTAGAGCCGGACCCGGGGGATGGCCCGCAGGCCGTCGAGGAGGATCCCGGCCAAGCGCATCTCCTCGTGATGGACCGCCTCCAGCCCTTTTTCCAGGACCCAGGTCACGCCGGCTTTCAGCCCGGCGATGCCCATGACGTTGGACGTGCCGTATTCGAGCCTGTAGGGATACTCGTCGAGGTGGGTCCGGACGGCCGAGCGGACGCCCGTGCCGCCGGCCCGGGTGTGGCGGATCTCGATCCCTTCCCGGACGTAAAGGCCGCCGATGCCCGTCGGGCCGAGGAGGGACTTGTGTCCGGTGAAAGCGACGACGTCGAGCGACTGGGCCTCCAGGTCGATGGGCACCTTCCCGGCCGACTGGGAGGCGTCGATGGCGAAGGGGACGCCGGCGTCCCGGCAGATCCGGCCGATCGCGGCGATCGGTTGGACCGTGCCGATGACGTTGGAGGCGTGGTTGACGATGACCAGGCGCGTCGCGGGCCGGAGCCTCTTGCGGATCTCCTCGGGATCGACGAAGCCGCGCGCGTCGAAGGGGACGTAGTCGACGTCGACGCCCTGCTCCGAGAGATGGTAGAGCGGGCGGAGGACGGAGTTGTGCTCGAGCGTCGTTGTGACGGCGTGGTCGCCGGGCCGGAGCATCCCGAAGATGATGAGGTTCAGGGCGTCGGTCGAGTTGTAGCCGAAACAAAGGCGGTTGGGGTCGGCGCCGTGGAAGAGATCCGTCAGGAGCTTGCGTGTCTCTTCGACGACGAGGCCCGCCTCCATGCACAGGTCGTAGCCGGACCGGCCGGGATTGACCCCGAAGTTCCTGTAAAAGTGGTCCATGTAACGGTAGACCGCTTCCGGCTTGGGAAAGGAGGTCGCGCCGTTATCGAGGAAGATCAACTGGCTCATGGTCACGCTCCGTCGAGGTCTGCCTCGCCATCCGTGGACGAGGGGTCATACTAAACGAAGGCGGAGGGAATTGCAACCGGACCGCGGAACCGCATAAGATAGGGGAGAGGCGTGGCGTGATCTATCATCTGAGCCTCGGCAGCAACTTGGGTCCGCGGGCCCGGAACCTGGCCCGGGCCAGACGGCTGCTCGAAGCGGGCGGGGCGAGGATCGCCGCGGCCTCCTCCGTCTTTGAGACCGAGCCCGTCGATCTTCCGGACCAACCCTGGTTCCTGAACCAGGTCGTCGAGGTCCGGACGGAGCTCGATCCCCGGGCGCTCTTCCGGCTGGCCCAGTCGGTCGAAGGGGCCCTCGGGCGCGTCCGGACCGTTGAAAAAGGACCTCGGACGATCGACGTCGATATCCTTCTCGCCGGGAACGTCGTCGTCGGCGCGCCGGACCTCGTCATTCCGCACCCGCGTCTGCACCTGAGGAGCTTCGTCCTCGTGCCGCTCGCGGAGATCGCCCCAGGCCTCGTGCACCCGGTCCTCAAGAAGACTGTCGGAGAGCTGGCCGAAGCCTCGGCCGACCGGGCTCGCGTCAAGAAATGCCTGTGACGGAAGAATGGCGGCCGTTGGGCGTCTAGAGTATGAAGGAGTTTCTATGCCTTTCCGGAAAGCCCTGTTCGTCCTCTGGTCGCTCTTTCTTCTCGGCCTCGTCGCCCGGGCCGCCGAGATCAAAGGCACCGTGGTCAGCCCGGCCCAGAATCCCGTCGCCGGCGCGGTCGTCCTCCATCGGGCTTCGGGGGCCAAGACCGTGACTGACGCCGCCGGCTCATTCACCCTGCATGTTCCCGACGGCGAGCGCGTCGTCCTCGAGGTTGTTCATCCGGATTACTATGAGCGGGAATTCGCGCTCGGGCCCCGGGGCCTGGCCAGGCCCGTTGTCCTGGTCCTCTCCGCCCTCATCAAGCAAAAAGAAGAGGTCCTCGTCACGGCCCTGCGCTATCCGGAATCTTCGATGAGCGTGCCGGCGGCGAGCGCCGTTGTCTCCGGGGAAGCCCTGGCCGAGAAGATGGCCCCGAACATCAACGACGCCCTGCAGGACATCTCCGGGGTCGCGACGATCGGAACAGGGGCATTCTCCCTTGTCCCGACCGTCCGCGGCCTGGCCCGGCGCCGGGTCCTTTATCTCATCGACGGCGCCCGTCTCGAGAGCGACCGCCGGACGGGGCCGAACGCCTCCTTCTTGAGCCCGGAGGACATCGACCGGATCGAGGTCCTGCGCAGCCCTTCCTCGGTCTTCTACGGTTCGGACGCGATCGGCGGGGTCATCCACATCCTGACCCGGTCGCCCCGGTTCGACGGGGCCCTTCATGGCCGTTTCATGACGAGCTACGCCACGGTCAATGAGGCGAAGGGGGTCGGGCTGGATCTCGAGGGCTCGAGCCGGACCTGGGGCTTCTCGCTCTCGTTCCATTCCGAGGACGCCGGCCTTTACCGGATCCCCGGCGGGACGGAGGTCCTCCAATCGCAATACACGCAGGGGAGCCTGCTGGCCAAGGTCGCCCACCGGACCGCAAGGCGGGAGATCACGCTCAGCTTCCTCGGGACCCGCGGCACCGACATCGGCAAGCCGAACTCGACGGCGGCGACCAAGCCGACCTGGTACCCGCGCGAGAACCAGAACCTCGCCCAGCTGCATTGGAACGAGAAGGGGATCGGCCGCGACGGGGAGATCCTGTTCCACGCCTTCGTCAATCCCAATTTCCTCGAGACCCTGACCGACACCTACGATGGCTATCTCGCCAAGCGATCGTTCGCCCGGACGGAGAGCGCGGACTTCGGGACCCAGATGTCATATGTCAAGAAGCTCGCTCCCTCGTTCCGGCTGGAAGGGGGCGTCGATTACTTCGGCCGGGCCGGGGCCGACGCCTTCAACCGCTACACGTCGTACGACTCGTTCGGGGCCGTGACCGAAGTCATCGAGGAGTCTCCGCACCTCGACGGCAGCCGGGGCGACCTCGGCTTCTTCCTGTCCGCGGATTACGCCGGGGTCGAGCGGCTCGATATCCTGGGCGGCGTCCGTTACGATCTTCTCCGCATGAAGGCCCTGCCGCTCGGGGCGACGGGGCCGGTCGTGACCACCGACGACCAGCCGACCGGCTTCGTGGGGCTATCCTACAAGCTCACCGGGAACCTGACCGCTTTCGTCAACCTGGCCCGGGCCTATCGCGTGGCCAGCCTCAACGAGAAGTACTACACGGGGATCAGCGGCCGGGGCTTCATCATCGGCAACCCGGACCTCAGGCCGGAGAAGAGCGCCAACTTCGACACCGGCCTGAGACTGGCCGGCAAGAAGCATTTCTTCGGGCTCTATGTCTTCAGCTACCAGATCAACGACATGATCGAGCGCTATCGCCCCGACCCGACGACCTACACGTACGGCAATATCGAGAAGGGGCGTCTCCAGGGGATCGAATTCGAGGCCGAGGCGTTCCTCGTTGCCGGCTGGAAGGTCTTCGGGAACGTCACCGCGATCCGCGGCCGAAGCCTGGCTAACGATGTCCCCCTGAACGACGTGCCGCCGGTCCGCTTCTACGCCGGGACGAGATACTGGAAGGGCCGGTTCTCGGCCGAGATGAACGCCACGTTCTGCCTGGCCAAGGGCAATCCAGGTCCGGCCGAGATCGCGGTGGCCTCGTCGGAGCTCGTCAACCTGAGGGCCGGCTATCTCTGGCGGGGCCTGGATTTTTATGTGCTTCTCGGCAACGTCTTCAACACGGCCTTCATCGCCCGCGCCGACGCCGAAGCCATGATCGAGCCGGGCCGGAACCTGCGCGTGGGCGTCTCTTACGCTTTCTAAAACGCGTCGATGAAGTGCTCGAGGCGATAGTCGCCGGGACCGCGGTAGACGATCGAAACGACGTCGAAGCGGCAGCCGGCCTCGCCGCAGGGATGCTCGAGAAGATAGCCCCGGGCGATGCGGCGGATCTGGCGCTGCTTGGCCGGGGTCACGGCCTCCTCGGGCCGGCCGAAGGATTCGTCGGCCCGGGTCTTGACCTCGACGAAGGCGAGTGTCTCGCCGTCCCGGGCGATGATGTCGATCTCGCCGCGGAACAAGCGGAAGCCGCGGCCGACGAGCTCGTAGCCTTTCTTGCGCAGGGCCTCGCAGGCCAAGTCTTCGCCGATCCGGCCGAGGGCCCGTGTCGATCTCCCGCGATCCGTCACGGCGTCAGCCCCCGTTCCCGTCGCCTCAGGGCTTGGCCGGCCCGACCCTTTTCCAGCGGACCCCGTCCTTGGTGTCCTCGAGGACGATGCCGGCTTCGAGGAGCTCCTTGCGGATCTCGTCGGCCCGCTTGAAATCCTTGGCCGCCCGGGCCTTTTGCCGGGCTTCGATCTTGTCCTGGATCAGGGTCTCGAATGCGTCGGCGCCGGACGGAACGGACTCTTCGACGCCGAGACAGGCCAGGACCTTGGCGTCGATCTCGCGGATGACGCCGATGACGCGCTCCGCATCCTCCTTGCCCACCTCGCCCTGTCCTACCAGGATGTTGACGCACTTGACCAGCTCGAACAGGGCGGCCAGGGACTCGGAGATGTTCAGGTCGTCCTCGAGGCCGGCGACGAAATCGGCCCGGGCCGTCTCGATCGCTTCGGCCACGGCCGGGACCGGCGGGAGCGCGCGCTCGATGTGACGCAGCTCGAAGAGGAAGTTCCGGACCCTGTTCCGGCTCGTCCGGGCCTGCTGGAGGGCTTCGTCGGTGAAGTTGAGCATCTTCCGGTAGTGGGTGGAGAGGAGCAGGAAACGGACCTCCGCCGGGTCGTAGCCGCGGGCCAGGATATCGGAGAGCCGGTAGAAGTTGCCTTTGGACTTGGCCATCTTCTCGCCGTCGACGACGAGATGATGGCAGTGGAGCCAATAATTGACGAACTTGACCCCGTTGGCGGCCTCCGACTGGGCGATCTCGTTCTCGTGGTGGGGGAAGATGTTGTCGACGCCGCCGCAGTGGATGTCGAAGGTCGGCCCGAGATATTTCGAGCTCATGGCCGAGCATTCGATGTGCCAACCCGGCCGGCCGGGCCCGACCTCCGTCTCCCAGAAGGGCTCGCCTTCCTTGGGCCCCTTCCAGAGCGCGAAATCGTGGACACTCTCCTTCTCGTACTCGTCCGCGTCGCCCCGGGCCCCGGGACGGAGGTCCTCGAGGTCGATCTTGGCGAGCCGGCCGTAGGCGGGGAACTTGTCGATGGCGAAATAGACCGATCCATCCTTGCGGTAGGCGAAACCCTTGGCCAGGAGGACCTTGATGAGCCCGACCATCTCGGGAACGAACTCGGTCGCCCGGGGGTAATGGTCGGCCGGCAGGATCCGCAGCGTATCCCTCTCGGCGTAGAAGGCCTCGATGTACTTCCGGGTATACGCCTGGAGCTCCGCGACGGTCCGGGCCCGGGAATCCCGGATCGTCTTGTCGTCGACGTCGGTGAGGTTCATGACGTGGGTGACCTCGAAGCCCCGATACTTGAGGAGACGCTTGAGCAGGTCCTCGAAGATGTAAGCCCGCCAGTTGCCGATATGGGGGTAGTCGTAGACGGTCGGCCCGCAGGTGTAGAGCTTGACCCGGCCGGGCTCGATCGGAACGAAGTCCTCGACCCGGCCGCTGAGGGTGTTATGGAACCTGATCATCGCCGCCATCTTAGCCGTTCCGTCCCCCGCCCGTCAACCCGACCCCGGGTTGAACAGAGGGGGGCGATTGTGACATAATCAGGGTTCATCATTCATCCCATAAGGCTATCATCATGAACCGTAAGATCGGCATCCGCAGAGAGGACATCAACAGGTGGGAGAAGCGCGTCCCGCTCATCCCGTCCCACGCCCGGGAGCTCGCCGAGAAACACGGCCTCGAGTTCCGGGTCCAGCCGTCGACGATCCGCGTCTTCACCGACGCCGATTACCGGGCCGCCGGCATCGCCGTCGAGGAGGGCCTCGCGCCGTGTCCCCTCGTCTTCGCCCTGAAGGAGATCCCGGTCGAGCTCCTCGAGAAGGGCAAGGTCTACGTCTTCTTCTCGCACACGGCCAAGGGCCAAAGCCAGAACATGCCCATGCTTCGGCGGATGATGGAGCTCGGCAACACGCTCATCGACTACGAGAAGATGGTCGACGAGAAGGGCCGGCGGGTGCTCTATTTCGGCAACTACGCCGGGCACGCCGGCATGGTCGACACGCTCTGGGCCCTCGGCCGGCGCCTCGATGTCGAGGGCCTGCCCCATCCCTTCCGCGGCCTCGAGCCCGCCCACTGCTACCAGAGCCTGGTCGAGCTCAAGGAAGCGGTGGGGAAGCTGGCCTGGCGGATCGTCAAGAACGGGCTGCCCCGTGAGCTGGGGACGGTCGTTTTCGGATTCTTCGGCTACGGACACGTCTCCCAGGGGGCGCAGGAGATCTTCGACCTCCTGCCCGTCGAGACCGTCCGTCCGGCCGACGTCCGCAAGCTTGTCGAAGCGAACGCCGGGGCGCCCGGGCGGCTCTACAAGACCGTCTTCCACGAGGAGGACATGGTCAAGCCCGTGGATCCGTCCAGGACCTTCGACCTGCAGGATTTCTACGAGAACCCCCAGGCCTACCGGCCGGTGACCGAGGAGGTCGTCCCTTATCTCACGGCCATCGTCAACGGGATCTACTGGACGCCGAAGTTCCCCAAATATGTCACCAAGGCCTTCCTGAAGAAGCTCTACGGCGGGTCGAGCCGGCCCCGGCTCAAGGTCGTGGGCGACATCACCTGCGACATCAACGGCTCCATCGAAAGCACCGTCCAGGCCACCGACTCCGAGGATCCCGTCTATGTCTACGACCCCGCGGCCGACCGGGCGGTCCTCGGCTTCGAAGGCAACGGGCCGGCCGTCCTGGCGGTCTACAATCTCCCGGCCGAGCTCCCCCTCGAATCTTCGACCTATTTCAGCGGCAAGCTCAAGGACCATGTCCCGGCCATCGCGGCGGCCGACTTCGCCGGCCGGTTCGAGACCTGCGGGCTGCCTGACGTCTTGCGCCGGGCGGTCATCCTGTATCGCGGGGCCCTTACGCCCGACTTCGCCTATCTCGCCAAATTCGTCGGCTGACACACGCCGGCACGGGGAGACAGCCATGAAGAACGTCCTTGTCCTTGGCGCCGGGCTCGTGGCCCGGCCCCTCGCGAACTACCTTCTCGACCTTCCGGAGCTTTCCGTTGTCGTGGCCGACGTCGAGCCCGTCCGGGCGGAGAAGCTCGTGGCCGGCCATCCGCGCGGCCGGGCCGTCACTCTCGATATCGCCGACCGGAGCGCCCTGGCCCAGGCCATCGGTCGGGCCGACCTTGTCGTCAGCCTGGTTCCCTACACCTTCCACCCGCTCGTCGCCGAGCTGGCCGTCGAGCAGGGGAAGCACGTCGTCACCGCTTCGTATGTCAGCCCGGCCATGCGGGCGCTCGACGCCCGGGCCAAGGAGAAGCGCTCGGTCCTCCTGAACGAGCTCGGCCTCGACCCGGGGATCGACCACATGGAAGCCATGCGGATCATCCACGAGGTCCACGACACCGGCGGCCGCGTCCTCGCTTTCACGTCCTGGTGCGGCGGGCTGCCCGCCCCGGAATCCAACACCAACCCCTTCGGCTACAAGTTCTCGTGGAGCCCGCGGGGGGTCCTGCTCGCCTCCAAGAACTCCGCCCGGTTCCTCAAGGACGGCCGGATCGTCTCCATCCCGGCCGCGGACCTGTTCGCCTCGCCCGAGACCATCCCGATCCCCGGGCTGGGGGCTTTCGAGGGCTATCCCAACCGGGACTCCGTTTCTTATAAGGAGATCTACGGCATCCCCGAGGCCCAATCCATTCTGCGGGGCACGCTCCGTTACGCCGGCTGGTGCGAAACGCTGAGAAAGCTGGTCGAGCTGGGCCTCCTCGACGAGACCCCCAAGGACCGGACCGGCGCAACGTTCGCCGGCCTCATGGCGGAGCTGGCCCAGGCGGCGCCCGGCGCGGACGTCCGGGCCGCCGTCGCCGCCCGGCTGGCCCTCCCGGCCGATTCGGCCGTCCTCGACCGATTCGCGTGGCTCGGCCTGTTCGAGGCGAAGCCCCTCCCGCTTCCCAAGGGCTCGGCCTTCGACGATCTCGCGGCCCTGATGGTCGAGAAGCTCGTTTACGGGGCGGGGGAGAGGGACATGATCGTCCTCCAACACGAGTTCCTGGTCCGGACCGCCTCGGGCCGGAACGAGAGGATCGTCTCCTCGCTCATCGATTACGGCGTCCCGGGGGGCGACACGTCGATGTCGCGGACGGTCGGCCTGCCCGCCGCGATCGGCGCCCGCCTCATCCTCGAGGGCCGTATCCACGCCCCCGGCGTCCAGGTCCCGGTCCTGCCCGAGATCTACAACCCGATCCTCGACGAACTGGCCGGCCTCGGCGTCCGCTTCGACGAGAAACGCCAATACATCTGACCCGGGCGGTTTGACATCGGGCCTCGCCAAGCCTAATTTGGGAGTGAGAGCCGGCCATGAAACGCAAAGCTTTCGTCGCGGGACAATTCTATCCCGGCACCCGGGAGCGCCTGCGCGAGGCGATCGAGACCCTCGCCGGACCGTCCCCGGGCCGGCCGAAGCCGCGTCCGGCCCTGGCCGTCGTTTCCCCCCACGCCGGTTATGTCTATTCGGGCGGCGTCGCCGCGGCCGTCTTCGCGTCGACGGTCCTGCCGCCCGTCGCCGTCATCCTCGGGCCGGCCCATAAAGAGATCGACTCGCTCTTCGCCATCCAGGCCGAGGGGAGCTGGTCGACGCCTCTTGGGGACAGTCCGATCGAGCGGGACCTGGCCCGGCGGATCCTGGCCGGCTCGCCGCTCATCGAGGAGAACGAGCAGGCTCATCTCTGGGAGCATTCCCTCGAGGTCCAGCTGCCGTTCATCCAGCATTTCCGCGCCGACGCGGCCATCGTGCCTATCTGCATTTCTCATGAGGCCGGCTACGCCGAGCTCGAGACGCTTGGCCGGACCCTGGCCGAGGCCCTCCGGGCCCACGACCGCGCGGGCCTCATCGTCGCCAGCACCGACATGAGCCATTACGTCAGCCAAAAGACGGCGGAGAAGAAGGACGGGATGGCCATCGACCGCGTCCTCGCGCTCGACCCGGCCGGGCTCTTCAAGACCGTGGTCGACGAGAGGATCTCCATGTGCGGCTTCCAGCCGACGACGGCCGCCCTGGTCGCGGCCCTGGCCCTGGGCGCGAAGACGGCCGAGCTCGTGCGCTACGCGACATCCGGCGACGCGTCCGGCGATTACGCGCAAGTTGTTGGCTACGCGGGGATTAGAATTTCCTGACAAGTCCCCCTCTGACTTTCAGTCGTTTGACACTCCGGCGGCTTTAGTGCTATAAAAAACCGAAGCATGGTTAAGTCTGCGCTCCGCGATAAAGATAAGAAGGTCCTCGAGCTCGTCGTCGAGAGCTATATCCGGTCCGGGCGCCCCGTCAGCTCCGGAGCGATCTCCCAGGCGCGCCGCGTCTCGGCCTCCCCGGCGACGCTGCGGAACATCATGGCCAAGCTCGAGGCCCTGGGCCTCCTCGCCCAGCCCCACACGTCAGCAGGGCGCGTCCCGACCGACAAGGGCCTGCGCTCCTACGTCTCCTCGCTCCTCGCGGCTAAGCCCCTGGCGGCGGAGCGGCTGCCCCTGATCCAGGAGGGATTCCCCCAGCGGACCTCCGATTTCGATTCGCTGCTCCTTCAGGCCTGCCGGATCCTGGCCGACTCCTCCGATAGCCTCGGCTTCGTCATCTCGCCCCACATCTTCCGGCTGCCGTTCGAGCACGTCCGTTTCATCAAGATCTCCGACCGCCGGGTCCTGGCCATCGTGGTCACGCCGTTCCACATGGTCCTCACCGAGACCCTCGAGTCGCCGCTCGCCCTGGCCCAGGCCGAGCTCGACCGGGCCTCCCAGTTCATCAACCAGAGCTTCCCCGGCCGGACGATCCTGGCCGTTCGGGACGCGCTCCTCCGCGACCTGCCCAAGCACCGGCTGAAGGACGAGGACTCGCTGGCCAAGCTCCTCGACCTCGTCAAGGGCTCCATCGACCGCGGGGCGGGGGAGCACCGGATCTTCCTTCAGGGCACGTCGCGCCTTCTCGGCAAGGCCGAGCTCTTCGACAGGGCGAGGTTGAGGTCCCTGTTCGAGAAGTTCGAGGAGAAGGCCGCGCTGGTGCGGCTGCTCTCGGATTTCGTCAGCCTCGACCGGGTCAAGGTCCTGATCGGCGCGGAAGCCAACTTCCCGAACGCCGAGGATTGCGCCCTCGTCCTTTCGCACTACGGCTACAGCAACCAGGTCTTGGGGACGCTCGGCATCATCGGCCCCAAGCGCATCGCCTACGAGCGGATCATCCCCCTCGTCGACCGCATGGCCAAGCGCGTCAGCATGGCCATCACCGTGTACGGCAGAGAGGTCAGCCTATGACGGACGAAAAAGACAAGCCCGGCGACGAGATCGAGTTCATCCCGGAACCGCCGCCCCCCGGCGAAGAGGCGCCCGCCGCCGGGAAGAAGGAGCCCGAGGCCAAGGCGCCGGGCGCCGAGGGCTCCAAGGCCTTCAAAGAGAAGCTCCGGAAAAAGGACGCCGAGATCAAGGCCCTGCGCAAGGACCTCGACGAGCTCAAGGACACCTACCTCCGCAAGCTCGCCGATATGGAGAACCTGCGCAAGCGGTTCGACCGGGAGCGGGGCGAATACCAGCAGTACGCCCTGAGCGGGCTCCTGCTCGAGCTCCTGGGCATCGTCGACAATTTCGAGCGGGCCCTCCAGAGCTCCGCGGAAGGCGACGGGAAGACCCTCCGGGACGGCGTCGAACTCATCCTCAGGATGTTCCAGAACCTCCTGACCAAGAACGGCGTGCGGCCGATCGTCCTCGAGGGCCGGGCCTTCGACCCGAACTTCCACCACGCCATGACCGTCGAGGAGTCCGAGGAGGTCGCGGAGCCCGAGGTGGTCGAGGAACTGCAGAAAGGGTACATGCACCACGACCGGCTGCTGCGGCCGACGCTGGTCAGGGTCCGCGTTCCGAAGAAAGGACAGCAGTGACATGGGGCACGTCATCGGCATCGACCTCGGCACGACCTTCTCCTGCATCGCCGGCCTGGAAGGCGGCAAGGCGGTCGTCATCCCCAACCTCGAAGGCCTGCCCACGACGCCGTCGGTCGTCTCGTTCACGGCGGCCGGCGAGCGCCTCGTCGGGACCCTGGCCATGCGCCAGGCCGTCACCAACCCGGCCAACACGTTCTACGCGGTCAAGCGCCTGATCGGGCAGAAATACCAGTCGCCGCAGATCCAGGAGGCGCAGGGCCGGCTGCCCTACGCGCTGCGGGAGGCCCCCAACGGCGACGTGGCCATCGTCCTGGGCGACAAGACCCTCAGCCCGCCGGAGGTCTCGTCGATGGTGCTGGCCTACCTGAGATCCTGCGCCGAAAGCTTCTACGGCGAGCCCGTGACCGAGGCGGTCATCACCGTGCCGGCCCACTTCAACGACGCCCAGCGCCAAGCGACCAAGGACGCCGCCACGATCGCCGGCCTGGCGGTCCAGCGGGTCATCAACGAGCCGACGGCCGCCGGGCTGGCCTACGGCCTCGACATGAAGAAGAACGGCCTGGCCGCGGTCTACGACCTCGGCGGCGGGACGTTCGACATCACCATCCTCGAGCTCAGCGACGGCGTCTTCAACGTCCTGGCCACCAACGGCGACTCCTACCTCGGCGGCGAGGACTTTGACAACCGCATCGTCGAGTGGCTGGCCGCGAGCTTCAAGGCGGAGTGCGGCACCGACATCACGGAGGACAAGCTCGCCCTCCAGCGGATCAAGGAGGCGGCCGAGAAGGCCAAGCGGGAGCTGTCCTTCACGGCCAGCACCGAGATCAACCTGCCGTTCATCACCTCCGACAAGTCCAGCTCGAAGCACATCCGCAAGACGCTCAGCCGGCCGGCCTTCGAGGCCATGACGGCCGACCTGGTCGAGCGGACGGTGCCCCGCATCGAGCAGGCCCTGGCCGACGCCAAGCTCACGGCCGACCGGATCGATTCCGTCATCCTCGTCGGCGGCCAGACCCGAATGCCCCTGGTCAAAGAGCGGGTGACAAGGTTCTTCGGCCGGGCGCCCGAGGAGAAGGTCGATCCCGACCAGATCGTGGCCATGGGCGCGGCCATCCAGTCGGGCGTCCTCGATGGCCAGGTCCGCGACCTCGTCCTCCTCCTCGACGTCACCCCGTTCGCCCTGGGTATCGAGACGGAGAACGACGGCTACGAGATGGTCATCGAGAGGAACACGACCGTCCCGACGCGCAAGGTCAAAGCCTTCACGACCGTGGAGCACAATCAGCGCCGGGTCCGCATCCACGTCCTCCAGGGCGAGGGCTTTCTGGCCTCGATGAACAAGTCCCTGGCCGTCTTCGAGCTCGTTGGGATCGAGCCGGCCCCGGCCGGCGTCCCCCAGATCGACGTGACCTTCGAGATCACCGCCGACGGCTTGGTCCAGGTCTCGGCCAAGGACAAGGAGACGGGTCTCGAGCAGCGGATCGAGGTCCGGCCGTCCACGGGCCTCAGCAAGGCGGAGGTCGAGGAGATGCGGCGGCGCGAAGCGGCGGCGAAGCGGGAGCTGAGCAAGCTGGGCGCCAATGGCTAATAAGAGGGACTACTACCAGGTCCTCGGCGTCGCCCGGGACGCCTCGGCCGACGAGATCAAGAGGGCCTACCGCCAGCTCGCCCTCCGGCACCATCCCGACCGCAACCCCGGGAGCAAGGACGACGAGGATAAGTTCAAGGAAGCGGCCGAGGCCTACACTGTCCTGGCCGACGCGGAGAAGAGGTCGGTCTACGACCGCTTCGGGCATGACGGCCTGCGGGGCGAGGGCTTCCAGGGCTTCTCCGGGTTCGATCCCTCGGTCTTCGAGGACTTTGAGGACATCCTCGGCAATTTCTTCGGGTTCAGCTTCGGCGACCTGTTCGGCGGGCGGTCCCGGAGCCGGGCGGGGGCCCGGCGCAGCCGGGGCCGGGACCTGGCGGTGGAGGTCGAGCTCGGCCTCGAGGAGGCCGCGGCCGGCGCCGAGAAGGAGATCAAGCTCACCCGGGCGGAGGCCTGCCCGGTGTGCCGGGGCTCCAAGCGCAAGCCGGGGACGTCGGCGGAGACCTGCCCGTCCTGCGGCGGCGCGGGCCAGGTCCGCTTCCAGCAGGGGTTCTTCACCATGGCCCGGACCTGCCCGCGGTGCCGGGGGGCCGGCGAGTTCAACGCCACGCCGTGCGAGTCCTGCGGCGGCCGGGGGCACGTCCGCGAGAAGCGGGCGCTCAAGGTCCGCGTCCCGGCCGGCGTCGCCGACGGCTCGCGTCTCCGCCTCGTCGGCGAGGGCGAGGCCGGCGACGAAGGCATGCCGGCCGGCGACCTTTATGTCGTGACCCGGGTCCGCCGCCATCCCTTCTTCGAGCGGGAAGCGAACGACCTCGCCTGCGAGATCACCATCACGTTCGCCCAGGCCGCGCTCGGCGCGCGGATCGAGATCCCGACCCTCACCGGGAGCGAGGTCCTCAAGATCGCCGCCGGGACGCAGCCGGGCGAGATCGTCCGGCTCAAGGGCCACGGCGTCCCGGACGTCTCCGGCCGGCGCAAAGGGGACCTGTTCGTCAAGGTCCTGGTCAAGACGCCGGAAAATCTCTCCAAGGAGCAGAAAACCCTCATCGCCAAGCTCGCCGAGGTCCGCGGCGAGGACGTCGAGTCGGTCGACAAGAGCATCATCCACCGGATGAAGGACATCCTCCAATAGGCAGGCCGCGGCCCGCGTGACAGCGAACCAGTTCTTCGTCCCCATGATCGCCCCCGGCGCCGGGCGGCGGGCCCACGCCCGCGAGGAAACCGTCGGCGAGAACGCGACGGAGCTGGCCCTCCTCGAGCTTCAGAGGCCCGGGGACATGCGCACCCGCGTCGCCCTGGCCCCGGCGCTCGTCGAGGCAAAGAAGCTCGAGACGATCCTTGAGAAGGCCGCCGAGCTCGGCTGTGCGGCCTTCCTTCCCGTCGTCAGCGCCCGCTCGGTCCGGGCGCCGAAAGAACGGGCCGACCGCAAGCTCGAGCGCTGGAACCGCATCGTCCGGGAGGCGGCCGAACAGTGCAAGGGCCCCCTGGTCACGGCCGTCGAGCCGCCGCGGGCCCTGAAGTCGTTCCTCCGCCGGCCGCCCGCAGGGCTGCGCTTGTTCTTGAGCGAGCACGGGGGCCGGCCGCTCGGCGAGATCGTCGCCGGGGCCCCGGCGGCCGGCCGGCCGGCGGCGGTCGTCTTGCTCGTCGGGCCGAAGGGCGGCTGGACGGGGGCGGAGGAAAAGGACATCCGGGCGGCGGGATTCACGGCCGTGACACTCGGCCGGCGCATCCTCCGGGCCGAAACGGCGGCTGTGGCCGCGGCGGCGATGATCATGCATTTCTGGAACGAGATCTAGGATGTTCCTCCAAGGCCAGAAGGTCGGCAAGTACGAGGTCATCCGCTCGCTCGGCAGCGGCGGCTTCGGCTCGGTCTACCTGGCCAAGGACACCTGGCTCGACATCAAAGTGGCCATCAAGGTCCCCCACAAGCAGTCGGCCGAGCTCTACAAGCTGCTCAAGGAGCCCCGCCTCCAGGCCGCCCTCAGTCACCCGAACATCGTCCGCATGCTGGCCGCCGAGAAGGAGAAGAACGTCTTCTTCATGGTCATGGAGTACGTCAAGGGCCCGACCCTGGAAAAGATCCTGGAGAAGGAGCGCGTCCTCGGGACCGACCAGGCCATCGACTACATCAAACAGGTCTGTTACGGCGTCGACCACGCCCACAAGGCCAAGATCATCCACCGCGACCTCCGGCCCTCGAACATCATCGTCTCCGAGGATGGCACGGCCAAGATCACCGACTTCGGGACCTCGGCCTGGCTCAACGCCGTGCCCTACGCCTCGACGCGGATCGGTTCGCCGCCCTACATGGCCCCGGAGCAGTTCTTGGGCAAGGCGAGCTACGCGTCCGACCTCTACTCCCTCGGCTGCATCTTCTACGAAATGATCATCGGCCGGCCGCCGATCTTCGACCCCGACCCGTTCAAGATCCTGGAGAAGGCCCAGCAAGGCCGGATCACGCCGCCGCGGATCAAGAACAACCGCGTCCCCCGCGAGATCGACGCCCTCATCATGAAGGCCCTGGCCCCCAAGGTCGAGGACCGCTTCCAGAGCGCCTCGGAGATCATCCGCGAGCTCTCGCTGTTCAAGAACAAAAAGGCGCCCGACACGGCCGAGATCGACGACATCATGATCCGGATCCGGGCCCGGGAGCAGAAGACGGCCGCCCTGTGCTGGAACTGCCGCCGGCCCCTGCCGCCCAAGGCCACGAGCTGCCCGCACTGCGGCGAAACGATCTGAATTCCCCCCGAGAGGCGATTGACTTCACCGCGGGGGTGAGATACGATGGGGCCTCGAGAATCCCATCGGAAGGCAGGCGAGAAGGAGCGGATCATGAGCCCATTCTCGGAAACGAGCCTCGTCTGGAAGAACGGGCAGCTCATCCCCTGGAAGGACGCGACGGTCCACCTGGCCTCCCATGTCATCCACTACGGCAGCTCCCTCTTCGAGGGTCTGCGGGCCTACGACACGCCCCGGGGGACGGCCATCTTCAGGCTGAAAGACCACACCAAGCGCCTGTACAACTCGTGCAAGATCTACCGCATGGAGGTCCCCTTCACCCAGGACCAGTTCAACCAGGGCGTCATCGACTGCGTCCGGGCCAACAAGCTCAAGGCCTGCTACATCCGGCCCATCGTCTACCGGGGCTACAACACGCTCGGCGTCAATCCCTTCCCGAACCCGGTCGACTGCGCCGTCATGGTCTGGGAGTGGGGCAAGTACCTCGGCCCCGAAGCCCTGGAAGCCGGCATCGACGTCTGCGTCTCGTCCTGGTGGCGCATGGCCCCGAACACCTTCCCGGCCCTGGCCAAGGCCGGCGCCAACTACATGAACTCCCAGCTCATCAAGATGGAAGCCCTGCTCGACGGCTACGAGGAGGGCATCGCCCTCAACATCCGCGGCCACATCAGCGAGGGGAGCGGCGAGAACCTTTTCCTGGTGAAGGACGGCGTCGTCCTGACCCCGCCGCTGTCGTCCTCGGTCCTGCCGGGCATCACCCGCGACTCGGTCATGACCCTCTTCCGTGAGATGGGCGTCCGCGTCGTCGAGGAGACCATCCCCCGGGAGATGCTCTATGTCGCCGACGAGGTCTTCTTCACCGGCTCGGCGGCCGAGGTCACGCCCATCCGCTCGGTCGACAAGATCACCGTCGGCAACGGCAAGCGGGGGCCCCTGACGGAGAAGGTCCAATCGGCCTTCTTCGAGGTCATCGACGGCAAGAGGCCCGACAGCCACGGCTGGCTGACGTTCGTGTGACACCCGACGCGAGGAGGAACGCATGGTCATCGATGAATTCCTGAAGATCGCGATCGAGCGGGACGCCTCCGACCTGCACTTCAAGGCCGGCAACAACCCCATGATCCGCGTCCACGGGACGCTCACCCCGCTCACCGGCTACCCGCGCCTCACCGCCGCCGACTGCGAGGACCTGTCCAACCAGATGATGACCGACTTCCAGCGGAAACGGCTCGAGGAGGACCTCGATATCGACCTGGCCTACAGCCTGGCCAGCTTCGGCCGGTTCCGCGGCAGCATCTACCACCAGCGCGGCTCGCTGGCCATCGCCCTGCGCATCATCCCGCTCGAGGTCAAGACCATCCGCCAACTGCTGCTGCCCGAGGTCCTGGAGAAGATCGCCTTCTACCAGCGCGGCCTCGTCCTCGTGACCGGGACGACCGGCAGCGGCAAGACGACCAGCCTGGCGGCCATGATCGACTACATCAACACGTTCCGCCGCGAGAACATCATCACCATCGAGGACCCGATCGAGTACCTCCACAAGGACAAGAAGAGCACGATCTCGCAGCGCGAGGTCGGCCTGGACGTCACCAGCTTCGCCCGCGGCCTGCGTGGCTGCCTGCGCGAGGACCCCGACATCATTCTCGTCGGCGAGATGCGCGACCTCGACACGATCGACACGGCCCTGCTCGCCGCCGAGACGGGCCACCTCGTCCTGAGCACGCTCCACACGCTCGACGCCCCCGAGAGCATCAACCGCATCATCTCCGTCTTCGCGCCCCACCACCAGCGCCAGGTCCGGCTCCAGCTGGCCTCGATCCTCAAGGCCATCATCTCCATGCGCCTCATCCCGCGCATGGACGGCCAGGGCCGCGTCCCGGCCGTCGAGTGCATGATCGCCACCCCCTACATCCAGGAATGCATCGCCGAGAAGGACAAAACGGGGCTCATCCGGGACGCCATCACGGCCGGCGTCTCCCAGTACGGCATGCAGACCTTCGACCAGTCGATCTACCAGCTCTACCGCGACGGCTACATCTCCTTCGAGCAGGGCATGAAGTACTCCTCCAACCCCGACAACTTCAAGCTCCGCATCATGGGCATCCAGTCGACCCTGGACATGGCCGTCGAGGAGATGGAGAAGGGGATGAGCAAGGTCGAGCGCGCCGAGGGAGGGCCGGAAGAAGAGCCGAAATGACGGCCCAGCGCGTCCGCGAGACTTTCCTCAACTATTTCGCCGAGCGGGGCCACCGGATCGTCCGGAGCTCCTCCCTGCTGCCCAAGGACGACCCGACGATCCTGTTCACCAACGCCGGGATGAACCAGTTCAAGAACGTCTTCCTGGGCCTGGAGAAGCGCGGCTACGCCCGGGCGGCGACGGTCCAGAAGTGCATGCGCGTCAGCGGCAAGCACAACGACCTGGAGACCGTCGGCCGGACGGCCAAGCACCACACCTTCTTCGAGATGCTCGGCAACTTCTCGTTCGGGGACTATTTCAAGCGCGAAGCCGTCGCCTTCGCCTGGGAGCTCGTGACCAAGGTCTTCGGCCTGCCGGCCGACCGCCTCTACGCCACGGTCTACCTCGACGACGACGAGGCCTTCCGGATCTGGGCCGAGGAGATCGGCGTCCCGAAGGACCGCATCTTCCGCTACGGCAAGAAGGACAACTTCTGGGCCATGGGCGACGCCGGGCCGTGCGGCCCGTGCTCCGAGATCCACTACGACATCGGCGCGGACGTCGAGCCCGGCGATCCCTTCAAGCTCATCGAGAAGGGCAGCGACCGCTTCGTCGAGCTCTGGAACCTCGTCTTCATGGAGTTCGACCAGGGCCCCGACGGCGTGCTGCGGCCTCTGCCCCGGCCATCGATCGACACCGGCATGGGCCTCGAGCGCATGACCGCGGTCGTCCAGGGCCGGCGGAGCAACTATGACACGGACCTGTTCATGCCCCTGATCGAGAGCGCCTGCGAGCTGGCCGGGCGGGAGTACCCGTCCGGCGACGAGGGTGACGTCTCGGTCCGGATCATCGCCGACCACGTCCGCGCGGCGACTTTCCTCATCGGCGACGGCGTCTCCCCGGCCAACGACGGCCGGGGCTATGTCCTGCGCCGGCTCATCCGGCGGGCCGTCCGCCAGGGGAACCTCATCGGCATCGACAAGCCCTTCCTCTACGGGCTCGTCGGCCGGGTCGCGGACATCATGAAGGACGCCTATCCCGAGCTCCTGGCCTCGGCCGGGTACATCGCCAAGGTCTGCGAGGCCGAAGAAGAGCGTTTCGCCCTCACCCTGGCCTCCGGCCTGCGCTATTTCGACCAAGTCGTCCGGGAGACCCGCGAGCGCGGCGCCGCGGTCCTCGCCGGGGACCAGGTCTTCAAGCTCTACGACACGTTCGGCTTCCCGCTCGACCTGTCACAGGAGCTGGCCCGGGAGAGCGCCTTATCCGTCGACGAGGCCGGCTTCGCCCGTGAGCTCGAAGCACAGAAGGAACGGGCCCGGCTGTCGTGGAAGGGCGAGGCCAAGCGCAAGGAGAAGCAGGTCTACGAGGAGTTCCGCGGCCTCAAGGTCCGCTCGTGCGTCCATGACCTGGCCGAGATGGCAGATGTCCGCGTCGTCGGCGTCCTCAAGGACGGGCGCCGGGCCGAGGCCCTCGCGGCCGGGGAATCCGGCGAGGTCATCCTCGAGGAGACGCCCTTCTACGCCGAGGCCGGCGGCCAGGTCGGCGACACCGGCTCGCTCAAGGGCGCCCGCTTCTCGGCGCTCGTCGAGAACGTTTTCTTCGCGACGCCGGAGCTCATCGTCCACGTGGTCAAGGTCCTGGCGGGAGAGGTCCGGCCGGGTGACCGGGTCGACGCCGTGCCCGACCTGGCCCGGCGGCAGGCCGTCTCGGCCAACCACACCGCGACGCACCTTCTGCACGCCGCCCTGCGCCAGGTCCTGGGCGACCACGTCAAGCAGGCCGGCTCGCTCGTCTCGCCGTCGCGCTTGCGGTTCGACTTCACGCACTACGCGGCCCTGACGCGCGAGGAGCTGCGGCGGGTCGAAGAGATCGTCAACGCCCAGGTCCGGGGCGCGACGCCGCTCGCGACCAGGGTGACCAGCCTCGACGAAGGCCTGCGCGAAGGGGCCATGGCCATCTTCGAGGAGAAGTACGGCGAGACCGTCCGGGTCGTCGGCATCGGCGACTTCAGCAAGGAGCTCTGCGGCGGCGTCCATGTCCGCTCGACCGGCGAGATCGGCGTCTTCAAGATCATCTCCGAATCGAGCGTCGCCGCCGGCATGCGCCGGATCGAGGCCGTGACCGGTGAGGGGGCGCTCCGCTACGTCGACGAGCTCGAAGGCCTCGTCGCGGGCCTGGAAAAGGCCCTGGGGATGCCGCGCCGGGAACTGCCCGCCAAGATCGAGAAGCTCCAGGCCCGCGTAGATGAGCTCGAGAGGGACCTGAAGGACGCGCGCAAGAAGCTTCTGGCCGGTTCGGTCGAGGCGAAGTCATCTGTTTCCGGGACGGCTACGGTCATCAAGGGCCTCAAGGTCCAGGTCCAGCGGATGGACGGTCTGACTATGGCCGAGCTCAGGGACACGGCCGACGCGGTCAAGCAGAAGCTCGGGAGCGGGGTCATCGTCCTCGGGGCCGTCACGGGCGACAAGGCCTTCATCGTCGCCTCGGTCACGAAGGACCTCGCCGGCCGGATCGCGGCCGGGGCGCTCATCAAGGAGCTCGCGCCCGTCATCGGCGGTGGGGGAGGGGGGCGCCCCGACTTTGCCCAGTCGGGCGGGCCCGGCGTCGGGGAGCTCTCGAAGGCCCTCGACCTCGTCCCCGGCCTGGTCGAACGCCTGGCGGCCTGACCCCTCGATTCACCCCCGCCGGGGATTGCATCGCCGGCCCGTTTCTGCGAACATGAGGCGTACGGCGATGAACGTCATCAAGAGAGCCCTCGTCACGGCCGCTGTCCTCGGGCTGGCGGCCCACCTCGCCGCGGCCTCGGCGTCCGACCTGCGCAAGCTCTACAGCCCGATCATCAAGAAAGCCTCCGAGAGGCACCGCGTCGACCAGGAGCTCATCCACGTCGTCATCCGGGCCGAGTCCAACTACGACCCGTTCGCCATCTCCTCGGCCGGGGCCATGGGCCTGATGCAGCTCATGCCGGAGACGGCGCGGCAGTACGGCGTCAACAACGTCTTCGACCCGGCCCAGAACATCGAGGGCGGTGTGCGCTACCTCAAGGACCTGGTCCGCCTCTACAAGGGCCAGACCCGGCTCGTCCTGGCGGCCTACAACGCCGGCCAGGAAGCGGTGCGCAGGTACAACGGCATCCCGCCCTATCCGGAGACGCGCAGCTACATCGCCTCCATCATGAAGACCTATAAGAAGCCCACCGTCTCGACCAAGAACCCGACCTTCATGGTCCGCGATGCGAACGGCAAGCCCATCCTCGTCAACGACCCCAAAGACGCCTTCAAGAAGTAATCCCCTCACGTAATGAGGGATTCCCTTTCTCCGGCTTTGCTCGGGATTTACCTCTCGCTCCCCGGACCCCCTGGGAACCAGTCCCGACGGTTCCCCCACTGCGTGGGCCCCCCTCCGCTACGGGGATCTTCGAGGCAAATCTCCTCGCCGCCTTGAAAGGGAATCCCGGATAAGAAAGGAGCGTTAGCTCGTCCAGAGATCGTTCAGCGGACGGGTTGGAGGAAGCCCTTGATGAGCATGTCGCGGGGGACGATCTCGAAGGTCGCCGGCAGCCGTCCGAGCTGATCGCCGTCGAGCTCGAGCAGGACGTCCTGGGGCTCCTCGCTCCAGGCCTCGACTTGCCGGCCGCGGACGACGGTGACCTTGGGATGGGTGACGTGGCTGCCGTTCATGAGCTTCCAGCCGTGGCGGCAGAACTCGAGGAAGCGGAAGCCCCTGACGAGGACGCTGTCGAAGAGCCCGTCGTCCAGCCGGGCGTCGGGCGCGACCTTCATGCCCTTGCCGAAGATGCGGCCGTTGGCCACGGCGCCGATGAGGTACTCGCCGTCCGGCAGGGCCTGGCCGTCGACGCGGATGCGGACGCGCTTGTTCCTGTAGCGGGCCATGGTCGCGACCAGGCATCGGACATAGGAGGAGGCCTTCCGTTCGAGGCGCCTTTTGGTGACCTCCCGGACGACCTCGCCGCCGAGCCCGAAATCGGCGACGTTGAGGAAGAAGCGCTCCTCTTCGGCGCCTTCGTTCGAGCGGTAGCGGACCCGGCCGACGTCCATGCGTACGGGCGGGGCCTCGGAAATGACCTGCAGGGCCCCCTTGAGCCCGGCCGGGATGCTCAGGCTCCGCATCAGGTCGCACCCCGTCCCGGACGGGACCAGGCCCAGCGTGGCGTCGGGATTGATGATCCGGCTGTCCTCGTAAAAGCCGTTGGCGATCTCGTTCATCGTCCCGTCGCCGCCGACGCCGATGACGAGCTCCGTCCCTTCCTTGATGGCCTCGCGGGCCAGGTCGGTGGCGTGCAGGGGCTTCTCGGTGAACTCGAACTTGAACTCGCGGACGAATTGCCTCAGGCCCTCGCGGATCTCGCCCCAGCGCTTGCGCGTCCGGCCCCGGTTCGATTCCGGGTTGACGATGACCTGGGTCTTAAGA
>Ga0136653_10000299_pt1 | contig 25728 bp, 30 predicted proteins | sample LakKivw275mmetaG_FD_94866 | JGI IMG/M metagenome (GOLD analysis project Ga0136653, IMG submission 94866) | Anoxic lake water microbial communities from Lake Kivu, Rwanda to study Microbial Dark Matter (Phase II) - Lake Kivu water 275m metaG... | ecosystem: Environmental > Aquatic > Freshwater >...
CTAGTACACTGTTCTCTCATCAAAGCCTCTGTACGTCTTCATTGCTTCTGGAGTACTTCTCTATGGTGTCCACTGGTACTGGAGTTCTGGACTCCAGTCTCACTGGAGTTTGGGTGTCCATTCCCACTGGACGTGTCTGTCTCTCCTTGTGGGCAGGCGCGCGACGCGGCAGAACTTGTCGGCCCTGGGGATTCGTCTGATTGCCACCGAAAGTGGCCACTGGCATCATGGGACGGCTTGCGCCTCGCCCGTCTGGTTCTTCTGATCACGATTTCCGCACTGTTGGGTGGAGGGTCTGAGCCGTATGGCAGCAACTCATATCGCAACTCTCGCTCGTCGGTTCTCCCACGTTTCGCAATCAGCCCAATCTCGGCAAGTCCTTTGGTTGCCTTCATCACCGTGCTTGGGTTCAGATGCGTTGTTTGAGCCAGCTTCTCTACGCCGACGAACGCCTCCATCGTATCGCCCCAACGGAAGTGGAGAAGCGCGAAGAAGACGAGCGTCTCGGCGGGCGTTGCGTACTTCAGGAGATGCCTCTTGTAGATGGCCTTCGGCACCATGAAGAATGGCCGGAATGCCTCTGAAGCAGGGATCGAGGAAAGGCACCGTGTACGGCTCATGAACCTTCCGCGGACGAGGCAAGCCACATCCCTAGCAAGGCGTTGCGCGGCTGTCGCCTTTTGGGTTTATTCTGGGATGGGGCAGCGCTCATGTCCAATCTCCAATCGACGCCCGGAGCCGTGGCCCCGGCGGAATATCTGACTCTTGACACCCTGAAGGGCAACCATGAACGCCTGCGCCGGTATCTGCGACTCCGGCGCGCGGTCCCAGTACTGCCGGGACAAGACACCGGCGGAAGGATCACTGAACAGGAACCGCGTCGGAAAGCCCGAACGGTCAAGCTCGAACATCAGACCCTTGAGCTGCAGGAAGGCAACCAGCCCCGAGGTCCGTGGCTACCAGCGGTTGCCGCGCGCCGTCTCTGGCCGGGCAAGGCGGCACCTGCCGAGGGTGGACGTTCTCTTGGTTTGGTGTCACGTAGCCATTGTAGTGGCTCCGCGACTTCGTGTCGTTAGGGTTCTGCTAGGCGGGCCAGGTAAATCTGGGGGTCACTTCGGGGTGTCGGGCGAGTCACTCATGCTCGGCAACCGCCCATCCTTGATTTCCTGTAACTTGTTGATAACCCTTTCCTTGTCTTCACCGTCCAGCGTCAAGAGGATGGCTGCAAAGTCCAGGCCAAACCGGTCACCAGCAAGCTCTGGGAATTCACGAGCAAGGTCCTTCCTGAACTCCCGGCGGCGCTCCTCCTGAGCCTTCTGGCATCCTTCAGAGCAGTAGACCCGGCGGTCCCATTTGTGGCCGTCCAAACCGTCTGGCCGGGCAAATAGTGTCAAGCAGTTGCAGCAACAGAAGGTCTGGTCGCGGACAAGGACAGGACGCAGCGCGGGCAAGAGCATGTGCAACAGGAAGAGCTGCTCGCCGGGAGTCTGTCGTCTCTCATACCGCGCATTCGCCGGTGTGCACGCAAGTCCGTATGAACGAAGAGCCGCGTGTATGGCGGACGAGTCGCCGTCATGGTACTTGCTCATCTCGGTCGCGCAGGCATGAGAGGCGCGAACACGATCTCTATACGTGGCCTCGGCCAGCCCGCCAACCTGCGAAATGACGGCCGCCAGCGTATCGATGTCTCTTGGCCCAAACTCGATGACGAACGCACGCCACGGGAAAGCCAGCTCCTCCATTGAGCGGGCATCTTGATTCCTCAGGTCATCACCCATCTCGTATGAGTAGGAGCCTTCCGCAGCCTTGAAGTGCCCCTGAATCAGCGCGAACAGCTTGTCATCAACAATCCCGGTCGGGTCGTTCGGCGCATGAGCCAACAACGGAGGTGCACCCGGGGGCGCGAGCTCGGGATGGTCCTCAAACATCTGACGTGCCTTCTGGACTTGGGCATCTTCCCAATGCTCCATCAGGTCAAGGTCTGCGTTTGTGAGCCGCGAGGGCCACTTCCCGAATAGCCGCTTTGCCACTGGGGCGTTAACGTGCTCGTATGAGTACGTGAACTGCACCCAGTCGATATCACCATCCGACAAGATCGTCCATCCCTTCCGATGCTGCGATAGACGCCTGGTGACTGCGTCCTGGTCTCTGAGGAAACCGTCGAACGAGTCGCGTCGGGTCTCCACGCGCAACGTGACCGCGTTGACCGCCGTCTTACCGGCCGCTGACGCGGAACGCGCGAATGACCCGACCAGATAAGGGGGGCCGGCTTCCGACTTGCAGTGAGCGGCGTGAACGGTCGGCGCACTTGGCAGCGGCGGGGACTTGTCATCCGGCACCAAACAGCTAATCGTCAGCAAATACCGGCACCCGGTCCGCTCTGTCCGGCCAAGCACCATATAGGTGAGTCCGAACATGTTCTCCGGTTGTACTGCGACCGGCTCGTCACTGAACAGCTTCTCTGGCATCAGGAACCAGCCCGGCGGCTCTCCGCCGAAGAACGCCAAGCGCCATTTGCCCCACCTGGGCATTTTGAGGCCACGGAGCCGGGCGCTCAGCGGGTCCACCCAATCAGGCTGGTTAACCAAATCCCGGGTCTACTCCCACCGAACGCCGACGCTGGCTGAGACACTCGGCATGTTGTCCCATGTATCAGGCGGGTAACCGTGGGAGTAAGTGAGCAGCGTGTCGCCGGAGATACGGAAGCTCGACACCTCGCCCGCGTCCAGGTTCACCTTGTCGGCAAGAACCTCTTCTTGGCGGCCCGATGAGAAATGTGCGGACACGCGGACCTCGAATGCCATTCGTTCGCTCTTGTTAGTCACCCTGCCATAGCATTGCTCCCGCCACGTGTAAGTGTAGTTTCCATTCATGTCCCCGCCACAGTGCAGGAAGCTCGCGGAGGCCGTCTTGTCGAGAACCTCCACCTTCGCCTTCGAGCACACGCTCGCGGCCAGGGCGAGAATGCCGACAACCAGAACCAGTGCCTTCATACGTGTCATCGAGGCTCCTTTCGACCTACATTATGGCAAGACGCGCCGTCAGTGCAAGGCAACTCGGCTGCGCAGCACGGCACCGAGTAGCGTGCGTGTGCAGAGGCAGTCGCGCCCGCTCCCACTTTCTCGCTGGCCTTTCTCGATTCACGTCGCCGATTCTGCGAGACTTAGCGCAGGCAGACGGGCAAGGAACGCGGACTACTTTCGGGCCAGTCCTGAACCCATGCCCCGCGCCTTGCAGCAACACCGCAGGCAGACACCACGCACGACAAGCGACTAGACCTTACTCCATGCTCTTCACACTCCTCATGTCAGCCGAACCGACCAAGGGTTTCCGGGCGGGTCCTAGGAAACGGACGGCGGGACCCAATGCGCGTGTGAGCCGTTGCAGTGACACGGCAAGCCCCGGACTGCGCGACGCCCCCCCTCGGGGCCGACGCCAAACGTGCCGGGGGACTCTCCGGCCCGCGTCGAATTAGCGCTTCGTGATTCGGCCAGCGCAAGTTTGACTTCTCCTGGTTGTGTGCCTAACATGAACCCGATGATCCTGTCTGAGAGGAGAACCGTCGAAAGGAGTGATGAGATGAAGATGGTGATTGGGTTCCTGCTGGCGCTCCTCGCTTTCGTCATTGCGTCATGCACCAGCAAACTGCCGGCTGAGCTGTACGCACTGAACAACAGCCACAAGACTGTTAACGTGCAAGTCTGGGAAGATTCCTGCTCGTGGATTTCCAGGACGGACTACTTTCTGGACCCGTCTCCCTATGACAAACCGACGTATCTTGGTATGTATCCATACGACTTCGGCGCACGGATAAGCGCGAGTTACGGCCCTGGCCAGCCCAAATCTGTTGAGTTTTCGGATTCGGTGGTCGTTGTGCGCACGTTGCGCGGGAAAACGCAGATTAACTTCTACACCGACTCCAACGATACCAACAAGGTCTATGGTGAGGTAGTCGAGGGAAAAGAATGATGCTGGTCAGTCTGCGGCGCAGGCTGGGAGTGAAGGTGGCGACTGCTCTGGGCCTGCTGGCGTTGACTGCGGTCGGCTACTTTGTTGGAGTGAAGACTCGTACCAAAGCGGCCAGCGCTTCAGGCTACACTGCGGGCAGAGCGTCCGTTACACCCGCCGTCCGTGAGCGGTACATCGCCTCGCAGAAGCACGCTGGCGAGCAGGAGGAAAGGGAGCGGGCTGGACTGCTGCCTGCTCTGTTCGCCGAGGGTGATGGCGGCTATTCCGCTACATACTTCATGTCAACTACCCAAGAGACGCAAGACCTTTCTGGTCGTGATACCGTCTTGACCGAGAAACTGCCGCACTTCATAGTCGGTTCCCGAATACTCGACGGTCAAGGGTTCTGAACTGACTCCAAAGGCACTTTGTACTCCAGTGAGAGATGACCCATGATGACACCTTCACAGCCTCACACTAACCCCCTTTCACTAGGCGCTGCGGTTACACTTGCGTGGAAACGCGGACTGCGCTGGGTGGCACTCGCCTTGGCTGCGATAGCGGCACCTCTGGTCGGCTACGTGGCCAGTGGAGCACGAGACTATGCCAAGGTCCGCGAGGCAGCCTTTGAAGCGGGATACCTTGATGAGTTCGTGGCCGCGACCCGGAGGATTGACTCCTTGGACGAACCCCGGGAGGCCGGACGGCGAGACGCGCGAGCGTACCTCCAAATAGTCAGACTGGTGGCGCTGCATCACCCTAGTGGACACTGCATCCTCAGAGTGAAGGCCAGTACCGTCTACCCTGGTTCCGTAGACCTAATCGACTGCGTGGAAACGAAGCCCAGGGAGGAATTCACTCTGCAGCCGGATGCCGCGTGGTCCAGACGCAAAGCCGCCTCGTCTGGCGTCCTATTGAGTCCGGTGCCCGTCGCAATGCCTCAAAGGCCTGAGCCGCCTCAGAAACCTGAGCAGCCGCAGAAGCCCGAGCGCCCGCAAGCCGTGGAATCTGGGTGCAACGGCTCACTGGGACGGGTTCCGGTCACCACCGAACCGGCAGGTCAGGCGGTCGATCTTCGCGTTGCCCTCGAAGGGTGTGTCATAGTCGCGGAAGATGGCCAGATGCTGGGACTCATCACCTCGAATGCCAACGCCAAGAATTCATTTCTGAACGAGTTTGGGCCGTATGGGAGCAAGTTCAGCTCCACTTCGATATGGAACCAGTTCGGTAAGTACGGTGGCCAGTATTCGTCTAAGTCGCCGTTCAATTCCTACTCCACGACGCCGCCTCGCATTATCGCTCCCAATGGCGAGCAGGTCGGCTACCTCACAGTCAACGAGTTCCTGAGTCCGACTATCAGCCCCTATGCACTAGCGGCGCTGATGGAATGAGCTAGAGACTCAGTGAGTGGACTTGGTCCCGGTCCCCTGTGCCGCATTTGTGCCGCCTCAAACGGGTCGAACGTCTGAAGCGGCACTCTTGACTGCGTTCGGTAACTCCAGTATCTTGTGAGCGTTACGTCCGTTGCGCCTGTAGCTCAGATGGATAGAGCATCGGATTTCTAATCCGATGGTCGGGGGTTCGAATCCCTCCAGGCGCGTCCAGATAACGCCTTCAGGATACTGCAGTTACCGACCAGAACTGCGAAGTGCCGCCTCGACGTTCAACCCGTCTGAGGCGGCACAATTGCGGCACAGCGGTGCTGCGCGGCTGTGACTCTGCCCGCCAATGACACGCCAGAACGGCAATCGTCCGCCGATTCCGTGTCCATTCTCACCGTTTTCGACCTCGTTTCTGCCCCTTTCGACATCGGTTCCAGGAGTCTTCTGGCGCAGCGGCGGGGTCTCGTGTTGACAGCCGACTAGACCAAGACTACAATCCAGCAGAGAGATATCTACGCGACGCAGTGTTGTTCCGGCGTTGGTGTTGATTGCAGCCTTGATTGTGCTGGCAGTTTCGCTAGGCCCGCTTCTCAATCTGGCGGCGTACCTTTGGGCGATTTTCGTGGCTATCGCGCTGTTGGCAACCGTCGTTGCAGCCGTCTTGGTCGGCCTGCAGTGGATTCGGGACAGACTGAGGGGTCGCTCCGCTCCGACTCATCTCCCGTGAGATAGGCCGGGGGGAGGGTGGTCCCCGAAGGGCGGAGGGGTCTGATTGCGGAAAGCCCGTCGCGAGAGTCTCTGCAAAAAAAACGGAGGGCGGGGCTAGATTCTCCATCGGTGCTTACAGCATCCAACAACGCCGTGAGTCCTTGGCTGAGCCAGAGTAGAACTGCGAGCGGTCAGGCCTCGCGTCGGCGCATTCATCGGACTCTACCCGGCCACTCGTAGCTTCTCATTCCTCTGAAGCCCGCCGCTTCAGGAGCAGCCACCTAAGCAGCAGCCACAACGTCAACAGCAGCAAGAACGCGTACCCTAGCCAAAACGACCTGAATGCGAACCAAGCGACCATTCCGGGGAAGTAGACAAGCCCTGCTAGCACACCCACAACCCAAACGATTCTCTCGCGCTTCTTTCCCGGCCCCATGCTAACCTATCGGACACGGTCCGATGCGAGCTGGCGCTACCGCAGCGCGTCTTACAGGAGCGGATGTTATTTCTGGTGAGCCGCATAGCTGTGTCAGAAACTCCACAGAGGCGGGGCTAGTATATCGTTGAGGCAGGCACGGCAAAGAACCCGACACGCTGAACACCAGAAGCGCCAACCCGGCCATGAACGCCGCTATCACCAGGAGCCAACGCTGGGCTTTAGTCACGAGAATCCCGGCGGTCCCTACGCCTGAGAACAGACCGGCAGGGAGGGTAGTCCCCGAAAGGCGGTGGTGGGGGCCAAACGCCTTGGCCCAGCCCGGAATGTCCCCACAAAAAAGCCGTGGACACGCCGGTCCTACCTACCACCAGCAGCCCCCGATGTAATCTAGGTAGGACATGGTCGCCAACGCACCGAGGACGATACCAATCAGACACACGGTAACTACCAGAATTATCGGTATCCAACGCTGCATCTTGGTCACTGTCTACCCCAAGGTAGGGAAACGGCGGCCGTTCTTACGATGCTCCAATTTGCGCGCGCCTCCGTCTGAACGGGAGGATGATTCCTCCGCTGTCTTCTGCGCATCCGCTTGCCTTCGCTTGTTCGCACTGCGGGAGTACAACATGCCCTGGACCAGCGCTGCAACCACCGCCAGGAGAAACGCACCGAAGACCACCCATTGCAGGACGTGCCCAACAGACGTCGCGAAAAGCCTGTCCAGAAGCCAGCCTACTGTCCGGTCTCCCACCCAGCCGATTGTGTGTGACCACACCCAGTCGAACCCCTTTGCGAGGCCGAACCAGATGAATGAGCCCAAGCCGATCACAACTGCAAACACGAAAGAACCAACTGCGAGTCGGCCGACAAACTTGGTCGCCCTCCAGACCGCGTTGGCCAGTTGACTACCTACCCTCATGCGATACCGACCTTACCCTATCGCTCAGGAATAGGAAACGCAACGCGGAACGAGACAGTGCTTCTAGCGCCTCTGCCGTTGTCTTGCCTCGATCTCCCGAGCCCTCTTGGCCATCCGCTTCTGCACGGCCTCGACCCTAGGCTGCATCTCGTCCAGCCTCTGCTGTGCGCGCCTACGCATTTCGGCCATGCGCGGCTGCATTTCCTTCCCCCGCTCAAGCATCCGCGTCTGCATGGCCTCGAAATGTGGCCGCACTTGGTCGCGTCGCTGGCGGGCGCGTTCCATCGCTTCCCTCGCTCGTCCCTCCCGCTCAAGTGTGATGCTCGACTTCGGCTGTGACTGGCAGGCCACGGCCGCTATCAGCGCCGCCGCTGCGACCAACGTCCACCCTCGTGAAGTGCGCAAGCTCCTATGCACTTGGTCGGTCCCGCGGGGCAGACTCCTTGGGTTCGCCCTTCCGCTTGCGCCTGATGCCGAGTAACCAAGTCACTACTCCGCCTACCAGCAGAATGCCGACAGTATCCATAGACGTCCTTCCCGGGTCAGTATAGCTCTCAGTAGGCGCTCCATAGTAGCCGGTGGAAAGGTATTCTCGGTGCCCTCCAGCAAACATGAACACAGCTACCACCAGCAAAGTCACGCCGATGCAGATTCTCTGTGCTAGGGTCATGGTCTGTTTTGCCCCTTGCTGAGTTCCGCCTGACTCTCTAGGCGGTTCCTTCGTCGCTGCCGGGACCGAACGCGCCTTCTCGGTGGTCAATTCGTCTCGTGGTGACTTCACCGCGCTCTCAGTTCCCGGAGACGGCACGGCTGCCGCTGGCTTTGCCACCGCTGCCTGCTGCCGTGCCGCTTGCTCCTCTGTTTTCTGCCTGCGCTGAGCGTAGTCCAACGCCATGCTATTCACGCGCTCGGCGGATTCACCCAGTGCCTTCATGGCGTACCTCAACGCGTTGGCAGGGTAGTTGGTGTCACCATCAGGCTGGCCGTAACGACCGCTGGCTTGAATGGCTTTGGCGAACTGGACGACTAGCTGCGGCGTGTCTCCGAGACTCATCTTTCAGTACTCGCAAGGTTCACGCGGTTTCCTTGCTCCCCGGCAACTCCACGAGAGTAGCCACGAACCTGAATCTCCAAGCGCCTAACCGCCGCAGTCATAGCGTCATTCTAGAACGCAACTCGGAAAAGTCAACCGGCCAGGCGAAAAGGAAGAGCTTGGCCTACCGATGCAGACACTGAGGCCCCGGCACCGCCCCCGAACCCCTCAGGCCCTCCACGCGTCTAATGAGTAGATGGTTTTGACACACTTCGTAGGTCAGAAGCTAAAGTCAGACATAGCCTCGGGCAATCAGCGTCGAAAGTCCAGTTTCCCGAATGCCCGAGTTAGCCAGAGTCCGACCTAGCGCACATGTTGTGCAAGTGAAGTCTACCCTAGACGAATGGTCTGGTTTGAAGTCACAGGGCGACCGCGAGGCGCAACGCGGTCAGACTGCGTTCAGGAGCTACATAATGAGTAACTGCTGAGCACAACAGAATCCGCCGCCACGCAGCTTGGTAGCTCCGCCGCGTTGGCGGCTTACTCCGCTCCCGCTTGCGCCATCTTGCGGGAGCGAGCTTTTCAGGAACCCGCCAAGGCTAGGGCATGGTGCAGGTAGCCGACGGGCGCGACCATCAGGAGTGGGTGCTGGAGTTCATAGAGCAATACTGCTGGCAAGGACTAGAGGGTCAGCTTCTGCCGATTGTCCCCAATGGGAAGGTCCCGGTGCTGGGAGTCAGGTACGACAGGTCAAGGCCATGCGCGACGGCTGACTTCGGGCGAACCGAGATAACCGGGGAGTACCTGCGAGAATACTGCCTCAAGCACCCTTTGTGCAATCTCGGTCTGCGGACCGGGCAGCAATCGGACATTGTTGCGGTTGACTTCGACCGTCCAGTCGGTGACGAGACAAAAGCGGAGCGCTTTGCAGAAGTGCTGGAGCACGCCAGACACGGTAACGCTCTGCCAGGGGTCGGGCCATCAGATACAGCCTGTTACGAGACTGCTCGCGGGGTTCATCTCCTCTTCAGGCGGCCCTGTGCTATGAAGAGCATCAACGGCATGGAACTGGCGGAGCTTGGGCTGTGTGTGGATATCAAAGGCGAGGGCGGCATGGTTGTCATCCCACCTTCGGAGATCGACGGATGGACGCGGAAGTTCCTACGCGGGTTTCACTGTCTGAAGACACTCCCGCGCGACTCTGAGGTCGTCAGAAGGACGCTCATGGACGAGACTCTTGGTCGCGCTCCCGTTGGCCACAGGGCGATGCGGCGCTTGCCCAAGTTCTATGTCGATGGCTACCTGTGTGCCAAGGCCCTCACCGAGCGCGAGATTCCGAGAGGCCAGAGGGATACCACCCTCTTGGTTCACTATAGCGTCTTGCGTCGTGCAGGCAACACTCCAGAGCACTCCCAGAAGGTTGTGCGCGCCCTCAATGCTAGCTTGGGCAGTCCCATGTCGGAGGCCGACCTGAAAAAGTGCTTCGGTGAGTATAAATACGGCTGCACCAGTATCAGGCAGATGCTGCCGGACCTGCAGACCGTCTGCACTGACTGCAGGCAAAACCAGCGAACCGGAAGGGAGCTTGCTACCATGGTTAACCCAGTGGACATCGAGATGATTTCCAGAGCAAAGGTGCCAAAGATAGGCCTAGCGGCCTATCTGCTTGACAGGATGGGGCAATCGCTGACCCGCAGACAGATGGCCAGGTGCCTTGGTGTATCCGAGCGGGCCATGTATCAAGGACTAAGGAGGCTCCGCGTCGAGACAGGCATAGAGGTCTCGGCAAAGCGCCACGAGACCCGGCTTCAGGATGATGTCGAGGCCGCAGCATGAACTGCTGCTTCAGGGGCGGGTTCGGCAACTCAAGCACTTAAGGCCTGTGAACCGGATTATTTACTGTCCTAGGCTGCCGGGGGCCGAGCATGGGAGTCTAGAGCAAGAGTCAACGTCAGACCTTGACAGTAGTCTGGTTTTAGTATAATATTATGACGTCTAGGCAAAAAGGAGTTACCATGCGAATCTATCAGCGCGGTAACTCGCAGTATCTTGACCTAGGCGCTATAAACGGGAAGCGGACACGGCTGAGCACCGAGCGGCTGCTGAGACTGATACAGGTCCACGGGCTGCTCGACGCAAGGGTGCAGAGGCCAGTCCGCATGGAAAGAGCGGTGCAGGAGTACTTGCAGCGATGCTCATACGGGTGCGAGAACCGATACGGGAAGCCGAAGTCAGTGTCGCAGGCCAAGCGCGACGCCAAAGTCCTGAGCCAGTTCGCGGCCAGCTTTGCGGAGCGCAGCGTCCACGACATCACAGGGTCTGACGTGCGCAGCTACTTGGCGGCCAGAGGTCTGGAGCGTTGCCCCCTCAAAGGGACAACCATCAGGGTCTCGACCGTGAACCGCGAGATAGCCGTACTCAAGAGCTTCTTCGGGTTCTGCGTCCGCGAGCGACACTGCAACGAGAATCCCGCAGCCGACCTGAAGCAGAGAGCCGAGCATAACCTGAGAACGTCTTGGGTCGCTACGGAATCCGAGCTTGCGCGCTGGCGTGAGCAGTTGGACGGGACCGTGCGCGACATCTTCGACACTCTGGTTGGCACGACCATGCGCGCTAACGAGGTGCTGAGTCTGAAGCCGTGCGACTATGACCCCGTGCATCAGACGCTGCTGATTGCTCACCCCAAAGAGCAGCGGCCTGCCGAGGTGCCCGCCAACAGCCATGTCCGGTCCATCGTAGAAACCCGGCTGGACAAAGGCGATTGGCTGTTCAAAACGGAGCGGGGACAGAGATACACAGTCTGCGGCATTCGCAGCATCCTCTACCGAGCGCGTGACCGTGCCCAACTACGCAAGTTCACCTTGCACGACTTGCGGCGTACCGGCGCAACGGCAATGCTCAACGCTGGCGTGGACATCAGGCGAGTACAGGCCGTGCTCAGGCACAGAAGTCTGGACACGACCATGCGCTATCTTGGTGTTCGGCCTGAGGGGTTGAGCAGCGCGGTTGAGACGATATCAGGTCTCGGCACGACACAAACGCGGCACAGGTTAGAACCCGCTATCGTAAGTGCTGAAGCTACCGTAAGTTAGCGGCGTTTCATCGGATTTCTAATCCGATGGCCGGGGGTTCGAATCCCTCCAGGCGCGTTTCCCCGTGCGAATGGCTTCAGGCGTCAGTAAGTCTGAGGCTAGGGCTATCGACTGCGCAGGTACTCAGTCACTTGTTGGAGTGCTCGGGCGCGGTGGCTGATCTTGCTCTTCACCCCGAAGCCAAGTTCGGCGAACGTCTGGTCGTAGCCGTCCGGGACGAATATGGGGTCATAGCCGAACCCGGACGAACCGCGGGCGCTGTGGGCGATACGGCCCTCGCAGCGCCCCTCGAAGCAACGCTCTGTGCCGGCCGAGTCAACGATGCACATAACGCAACGGAACCGGGCCGTCCGTCGTTCATCCCGGACCGCAACAAGCTGGCCGAGCACCTTTCGGATTCGCTCTGCGTCGGTCGCTCCCTCGCCGGCGTAGCGGGCCGACTTCACGCCCGGCTCTCCCCCAAGCGCGTCTATCTCAAGTCCCGAATCCTCGGCGATGGTCCAAAGCCCGGTGAAACGGACCGCGCTGCGAGCCTTCTTGAGAGCGTTCTCCTCGAACGTAGCTCCGTCCTCCTCCACTTCCGGCGCCCCCGCGATATCGGATAGCATCACCACCTGCCAGCCCGTGCCCTCAAGCGCCTGCTGCATCTCGATGACCTTGTTCCGGTTGCGAGTTGCCAAAAGAAGCTTCATAACGCAGAGAAGACGAAGTCAGAAGGCAGTACGCAGCGGCACAAAGGCACGAAGCGGGCGGCGAGAAGGCTGGTCACAGAAAGCGCTTGCCTTGCGGCATGGCGGCGATATCGGCAAGGAGTTGCTTGATATCTTTGAGGTTCTTTTTGTTCGCAACCAGGACGGCGTCGCCGGCCCGGACGATAACAAGGTCCTTGACGCCGAGGGCAGCCACGATGCCCGAGTCCGAATCAACGATGCAGTCGGCCGACCCTCTTGCCACGAGCAGACCGTTAGCGACGTTCCCGGAATCATCCGGCTTGATGTGGCGGGCAAGCGCAAGCCAGGAGCCGACGTCGTCCCAGTCAAACGTGCCGCGCACGCAGGCGGCGTTATCCGCCTTCTCCATGACCGCGTAGTCGATCGAGATCGACGGCGCGTCAAGGTAGAGCTGTTCGAGGGCTGCTTTCTCGCGACCGGTGCCGATGGCCCTGCCGAACGTCTCGAGCTGGTCATGGAACTCCGGCATGAACTCATGGAACGCGGCGAGTATCGCATCCACGCGCCAGATGAACATGCCGCTGTTCCAGACAAAGTTGCCCGCGGCGAGGTAGGCGCGCGCCCGGGCCGGGCTCGGCTTCTCTTTGAACGCCTGCACCCGGCGCGCGGTCATCCGTGCTCTACCCGCAATCCGGTCACCGAGCTGGACGTAGCCGTACCCGGCATCAGGCCGCTCCGGCCGTATCCCGAACGTGACGAGCAACCCCTTGTCGGCAAGTTCCGCACCCAACCGCACCGCCCGGAGGAACGCGGCCCGGTCTTCGATGAGGTGGTCGGCAGGCAGAACCAGCATGCCTGCGTCCGGGTCCTCGTGCTTCAGATACTCGGCAGCAAGCCCGATGGCCGGGGCCGTGTTGCGACCCACGGGCTCGAACACGAGCCGCGCCGCAGGGCCGAGCTGCCTCCTGAGCACCGTCTCGAAGTCCGCCGGCGCAACAAACAACTGCCGCCCGGCGGGACAGAGCGGGCGAACCCGCTCGCTCGTCTCCTGGGTGAGGGAATCGCGGCCGAACAAAGTTATGAACTGCTTGGGCAGAGAGCGCCGGCTCTTGGGCCAGAAACGTTCTCCCCTGCCGCCGCACAGAATGACCGCGTACAGATTCATCATTCCTCCTCTTGCGAGACCGAGCGCAGGACGGCAATCACCACCAGGCCCCCGACCCGCGTCCGGATGGAGACGGGAATCCGCAGGGCATCGTCGGTCAGATACACCGTTCCAAGCGGACCGCCGGCGTTGGGCACCACCGCGACGCAATCAAAGGTTCCGGCCGGCGTGGTCACGCGTTTCGTGGCGCGGGCGACCGCAACCAGTTGGTAGTTGCGCCGGTCAACGTGCAGCGCCGTCTTCACGGTATCGCCGGGCACGAGCGGCAACGTCCGGAAGTAGTACCAGGTCGAGAGCAGGTCGCGCGCACCGGAATCGATGGGAAAGCTGGCGAATCTCCTGCCGTCGGCGTAGTCCGCTGTCAGCCGCTCGGGATCGTAGATCGCGTTCCATTCGGCCCGGTAGCGGGGCTCACGGGTGCGTTTGTACGACCGGAGCGTCACCATGTCGGAGACCCGGCACCATGTTTCCAGGCGGTAGTCGGCCCAGAAGAACCAGGAGAACGACCGCGTCAGCTCCAGGTCCGCACGGAAGTGCCAGCACTCATCGGTTCCGACCGTCTCCGGCTGAAGCGTCCGCAGCGTCAGCGTACCGATTGAGACCGGGCCATAGCGAAGCCCGTAGTCGAGGCGTTCACCCGGCACCGCGGCGATGGCGAGCGCGACTAGAATTGGCAGCATTGCGCAATCATAGAAGCAGCCACGCCATAGTCAAACGTGACGCGAACGCGGTGTGGTCGCGCCACGGTACGGAGCACTGCTATCTCACCTCCCGCCGGTCCATGACCGGGCACCGCCGTGCCGAACCCGTGTCTTTTTGCGCCCGTTTCGGTTGACTGTCTTGGGCCTGCTGGTAGAATCCGTCGATGGCTATCACCCCAATGGACATCCGGAAGAAGACCTTCTCGACCCAGCGCCACGGACTTACAAAGACCGAAGTCGAGGAGTTCATCGGTGAGCTCGCCACGGAAATAGAGAACCTCCGCAAGGAACGGGCGCAGCTCACCGAGAAAGCGGAAGAGCTGGCCAAACACCTGAAGGCCTATGAGGACACCGAGCAACTGCTGAAGGACACGCTGGTCACGGCGCAGAAGGCAACCAGCCAACTGCACGAAGAAGCCAGGAAAGAGGCGCAACTGCTCATCGACAAGGCGAAGCTCGAGGCCGAACGCATCAAACAGGATGCTACCCAGGAAACCCGGGGCGTCGCCGAGGAACTGCGCACCCTCGAAGCCAGGCGCACGGCCCTGAGCGACGAGGTCGCCGGGATAGCCAGGACCTACCTGGCGATGGCCGAACGGATGAGCCAGAGGAAGCCGCATGCTGAAGCAGCAGATAGCTCAAAGCGTCCAGTCGATAAGAACTAAGACCGACTTCCGGCCCGAACTCGGTATCATCCTCGGAACGGGCCTCGGCCAACTGGCTCACGACGTGGAGGTCGAGTCCCTGATTCCGTACGAAGAGATACCTCATTTCCCGATACCGACGGTTGAGGGCCACCGCGGCCGCCTCATTTTCGGCCGGCTGGGCGGCCGGCCCGTCGTCGTTATGCAGGGACGGTTCCACTACTATGAAGGCTACGAACCGCAGCAGATTACCCTGCCGGTGCGGATAATGAAAGAGCTGGGGGTCGGCACGCTCATCGTCTCGAACGCCTCGGGCAGTGTCAATCCGCAGATCCGCGCGGGCGAGGTGGCGGTCATCACCGACCACGTCAACCTGACCGGGCTTAACCCGCTGCGCGGACCGAATGACGAGTCACTGGGCCCGCGCTTCCCGCACATGGCGGCGTGCTACGACCCCGAACTGGTAAACATGGCAATGGCTGCCGCGCTCAAACTCGGCATCCGACTCTACCCCGCGGTCTATGCCTGGGTCACCGGCCCGAACCTCGAAACCGCGGCCGAGTACCGCTACATCCGCACCGTCGGCGCCGACCTCGTCGGCATGTCGACCGTACCCGAGGTAATCGTGGCCCGGCACGCCGGGTTGCGCGTGCTCGGGTTTTCGGTGATCACCGACATGGGCCTTCCCGACGCCATGAAGCCGGTCAGCCTAGCCGAAGTGCTGGCAATGGCCGCCAAGGCCGAGCCGAACCTGACCGCCGTTGTGAACCAGGTGGTGAGGTCGCTATGACTCAACTGCGCCGGTTCGCTTTCGCCTTGCTCGTGCTGGCTCTTGCCGGATGCCCGAAGCGGGCCGAGGTCCGACCAGCTCCGTCGGATGCCCAGCAGGCTCTGGACCAGGCAATCGGCGCGCTGGATACGAGGCACTATCGTCAGGCCGAGGACCAGTTCACCTACATAATCTTCAACTTCCCCGGCTCGCGCTATGCCTCGGATGCACAGTACTACCTCGCCGAAACCTATTTCGAAAGCAAAGACTACCTTCAGGCCCAGGATGAGTTCGACTTCTACCTGAAGAGTTTTCCCAACGGCCGGTTCCAGGAAGAAGCCACTTACAAACTCGCGGTCTCCTACCTGCGCTCGGCCCCCAGCCACGCCCGCGACCAGGCAAGGACGCTTGCCGCCCAGGAAACCATCAACCAATTTCTGCAGGAGTATCCCGAATCGCCGCTTCGTCCAAACGCCGAGAAGCTGCTCGGCGACATCGCCGAGCGGCTGGCGCTCCGCGAGTTCGATGCGGCACGAATCTACTACACTTCAGGTGAGTACAAGTCAGCGCTGGTCTACTACGACTACGTGAACCAGACCTACCCGGCCGAGCGCTGGCCCGGCATGGAGAGGTACCGGTTCGCGGTCAGCCTGCTCGAGACCGCGGACACCACCCAGGCACGCGAAGTGCTCAGCGCGCTCGTGACCGGACCGTACGAATCGGAAGTCAAAAAGCTCGCGCGCACGGCTCTCGGGCGCACCAGCCACTAGCGTGCTGGCCCGGATCGGCGTGTTCGGAGGTTCGTTCAATCCCTTTCACTTCGGGCACCTGCTGGTTGCGGATGATGTCCGACGTCAACTGCGACTGGACCGGATGCTGTTCATACCCGCCTTCCGGCCGCCGCACAAGCGCGGTCCCCTAGCGCCCTATCGCCATCGGCTGGCGATGACGCGGCTGGCCCTGGCCGGGCAGCCCGGATTCGAGCTGTGCCCGGTCGAGGAAGGCCGGTCCGGACCGTCCTACACGGTCGACACTCTGCGCGAACTGCAGTCGCTCTTTCGCGACGCCGCGTTCTACCTGCTGGTCGGCTCCGACCAGTACCGGGACGTTGCCGCCTGGGACCGACCTGAGCAGCTCACCCGGCTCGCCCGGGTCGTTGTAATGAGCCGGCCCGAAGTGGCACGGCCGCCGCTGTTCGGAGGCCACGACCCGAGGCGGGTGCTCTATCGCACCGTCATCCCGGTCGGAATCTCGGCCGCGGCCATCCGGGCAAGGCTTGCCAAAGGCCGTTCTGTCCGGTATATGTTACCTGTGCGAGTCGCCGACCACGTGCGACGGCACCGTCTGTACCGATGCCCGATGAGAAGAAAAAACCCGTAAGGGCAGTTGCCCAAAGGAGATCTGATGTTCGGAATCGCTCTTGGCCAGACCCCGGCTCCGGCTTCGACCCCGACCGCGGGCGGCGGCATGAACTCGATACTCGGGTTCCTGCCGATAATCCTGATATTCGCCGTGCTCTACTTCCTGATGATTCTGCCCCAGCAGCGGCGTCAGAAGAAGCACACCCAGATGCTCGAGCAGATTAAGCGCGGCGACCGAGTAGTGCTGGGCGCCGGGATCCACGGCATCGTGTCCAACGTCAGGGAACAGACCTTCCTGGTCAAGGTGGCCGAGAACACCGAGCTCGAGGTCGACAAGAGCGCGGTCAGCTACAAGTTTGGCACCGAAAAGTAAAATAACGGCACCAGCCGGCACCAACCGCCGCGTCGTCCTCTACGGCAACCCGGCGCTCCGAACCAGGTCGCGCCTCATCGACCGGCTGACCCCGGAACTGGTTCAGTTCTTTCAGGACCTCAAAGTCAGCATGCTCACGCAGGACGGGCTCGGCCTCGCGGCGAACCAGCTCGCGGAAACGGTCGCGGTTTTCGCCATCAACCCGAGCGGCGCCGACGTCGACCGTGAACCATACTGCATCATCAACCCCAGGGTCGTAGCCACCGAGGGCAAAGTCGAGGCCGAAGAAGGCTGCCTCTCCCTGCCCGGCCTCTTCGACTTCCTGCCGCGCCCTGAGTTTGTGCGGGTCGCCGGGCTGGATGAAAGCCTCCAGCCGATAACCGTCGAAGGAACCAGGCTCCTCGCCCGCGCCCTGCTGCACGAACTTGAACACCTGAGCGGGGTGCTTTTCATCGACCACCTCAGCGATTCCCGGCGCCGGCTGATCAACACCAAGCTCAAGGAACTGGAAACCAAAGAGAAGGAACAGTGCAGATAGCCTTCTTCGGGACGTCCGAGTTCGCTGTTCCGGCCCTGCGCGCTCTGATCGCGACGTCGCACAAAGTCGGGCCTGTGGTCGCGGCAACTGCCCGGCCCAGCGGTCGGGGCCGGAAGCTCGTCCCGGGCCCGGTCGAAGCGGAGGCGCGCCGGCTTAACGTCCCGGTTCTTACCCCGCGGAACCCGAACGACCGGGGGTTCATCGCCGAACTCAAATCCCGGAACCTCGATGCGGCGATGCTGGCGGCATACGGCCATATCCTCAAACCTGACCTCTTGAGTTTACCTCGACTCGGCTTCCTGAATATCCACCCATCGCTGCTGCCCCGGTACCGCGGTGCGGCGCCGATCCAGCGTGCCATCCTGGCGGGCGACCGGGAAACCGGGGTCACCATCATCGCCTTGTCCGAACGCGTGGACGCCGGCGACATCATTGCCCGGGAAGCGGCAGCCATCGGCGAGGACGAGACCGCCGGTGAACTATCGCAGCGGCTCGCGGAAGTCGGCGCACGGCTGGCCGTCGACGCCCTGGCGCTGCTCGAAGCCGGCCAAGTGAACCGTACTCCCCAGGACTCGGCCCAGGTAGTCCGGGCGCCGAAAATCAGCAAGGCCGAGCGCGACATCGACTGGGCGCAGCCGGCCCAGCAGATCCACAACCGGATTCGGGCGCTCTCGCCCGAACCGGGCGCAGTCACAACCTTCCGAAAGAAGCGCCTGGTCCTGCTCCGCTCGCGGGTGAGCCCGGTTCCCGAACGGGGCGAACCGGGTGAGGTGCTCGTCCGCCAACCGGGTCTGGTCCTCGCCGCCGGCTCAGGCGTCATTGAGATTGTCGAAATCAAACCCGAGGGCAAGCGGGTACAGACCGGTCAGGATTTTCGCAACGGCAGCCGGCCTCAGGGAGGTGAAAGATTCGGAACGTAAAGCGCCGCGGCCAGCGTCGGAGCCACAAACTGCGGGCGCTGGTCATCATCCTGCTTCTGCTCACCCTGGTAGTTATCCTGCTCAACTGGGTAGTCATGCCGCTTTTCGTCGGAAGCGGCCATGAGGTCGCAGTGCCCAATCTCGTCGGCCTCGACCGGTTTGCCGCCGAGGAATCGCTGCTTCAGGCCGGGCTCGTTTTGGGCGAGGTACGGAGCGTCTCCAACGCGACTGTCCCCCCGGAACGCGTCGTCTCCCAGCACCCCGAACCCGGGCAGTCGGTAAAGACCGGCCGCCGAATCGACCTCGACGTCAGCCGGGGCGGGGCCAGGCTCAACGTCCCCCACGTCGAAGGGCTCACGCTCAGTCGGGCCACTGCCCTGCTGACGGAATCCGGCCTTTCGGTCGCCGGGGTGGAATCACTGCGCGCGCCGAATCTGCCCCCGGGCCAGGTTATCTCAACCCATCCGCCCGCCGGCATTCAGGTAGACGAAGGCGAGCGCGTCTTCATCCAGATTGCGGCCCGGGCCGGCAACTTCCCGATGCCCAGCCTCGTCGGCCTGAACATCGAAGCGGCAAAGGGAATCGTCGCCTCACAGGGCCTCGTCCTCGGCGAGGTCAAACAGGCGCCGAGCGACGAACCTCCGGGCAGCGTGCTGGTTCAGTACCCCGAGGAAGGCATGACGGTCCGCGACCTCGACACGGTCAGCCTGATTGTCTCCACCAGAGCCGGACGAAGGTGATGGAAACCAAGGACAAACACGGATGGGCACGGATGGCTGAGAGCCGAAGGGATCAAGGGATCAAGGCATCGCGGGGTCGAGTCTTCGGACTTGGCGTCCTTGGCGTCTATTCCTTCCGCTTCGCGCTTCCGTCATTCGGGCTTTTTCCCCACTTCATTCGTCATTCTGACTTCGTCATTCGAACTTGCCCTCCATGAAGGTCTCCGCGTCCATCCTCGACTGCGACTTCCTTCACCTTGCCGATGAGTTGTCGGCGGTCGTGAAAGCCGGCGCGGACGCGATTCACCTCGACGTAATGGACGGCCACTTCGTACCGAACCTCAGCTTCGGCGTCCCGCTGGCAAGGGCCGTGCGCGGCGCGGTGAGCGTACCGGTCCATTCCCACCTGATGGTAAACGAACCCGAATGGCTGATTGAGAAGTTCCTCGCCTATTCCAACCTCGTCATCTTCCACGTCGAGGCCGCGGAAATGCCGGAGCAATGCATCGCAACCATCCACGGTGCGGGTAAGGCCGCCGGCATATCGCTCAATCCCAACACCCCGGTCGAATCCCTCCGGACCCTGGTCCCGGACGTCGATAACGTGCTCGTCATGAGCGTCTACCCGGGATTCGGCGGCCAGGAGTTCTCGCCCGAGGCGCCCGGCCGCATCCGCGAACTTGCCCGGCTCATCAGCGACTCAGGCTCCAGGGCAACGATATCGGTCGACGGCGGCATCAACCCGAAGAATTGCTCGCTCGTGGCCGAGGCCGGCGCCCACACCGTTATTGCCGGCAGTGCCATCTTCCGCTCCGGCGACTACGCCGCCACCATCAAGGCCCTGAAGGGAATCGGATAATGCAGAAATCAGCTACCAGAAACCAGAACTCAGAATGTCCGGCAGTTCTGCATTCTGGTATGTGCATTCTGAATTCTGACCTGTTCGAATCGGGGCAGCTTGTTTGACGCCCTGACCGACCGCTTCACCCAGCTCCGCCGGAAGCTTCTGGGCTACGGCCGGCTCTCCGACCGCGAAGTCTCCCAAGCCCTGCGCGAAGTCCGCACCGTCCTGCTCGAAGCCGACGTCAACTACAAGGTCGTCGGCCACTTCATCCGCTCGGTCGAGGCCCGGCTCAAAGAAAAGAACGTCGCCGCCAGCCTCAAACCCGGCGAACTCATCAACGCCACCCTCTACCAGGAACTCACCACACTCCTCGGCGGCACAAGCGCGAAGCTCGACCTGAGCGCAAACCCGGCGGTCATCAGCCTGGTCGGCCTGCAGGGAACGGGCAAGACCACCTTTGCCGGCAAACTTGCCCACAAACTCCGGAACCGCAAACCCCTGCTCGTCGCCTGCGACCCCAAGCGGCCGGCCGCCTCCGAACAACTCCGCTCGGTCGCAGAACGCGCCAAATGCGACTTCTACCCGGTATCGGACGACGTCGTGGCAACCTGCCTCGCCGCCCTCAAACAGGCGCGCGACCGCGGTAACGGCCTCGTCGTCCTCGACACTGCCGGCCGGCTCCACATCGATGACGGCCTGATGAACGAACTGGCCGCCATTCAGGACAAAGCCAAACCCAACGCCAGCCTGCTCGTCCTCGACGGCATGGTCGGACAGGACGCTGTTGCCCAGGCCGAGCAGTTCAACACCCGGCTCAAACTCACCGGCTGCTGCTTCACCAAGCTCGACGGCGACGCCCGGGGCGGCGCGGTGATGTCGGTGCGCCAGGTCACCGGCCTTCCCGTCTTCTTCGTCGGCACCGGCGAGCACCTCGAAGACCTCGAAGAATTCCACCCCGACCGGATTGCCTCGCGCATCCTCGGCATGGGCGACATGAAAAGCCTGGCCGACAAAGTCCAGGCCGCAACCGAAGGCCAGGACCAGCGCGCGGTCGCGGAAAAGTTCCTCAAAGGCAAGTTCGACCTCGACGACTTCCTCGGCCAGATCAAAGGCATCAAAAAGATGGGGAACATCTCCAAGCTCCTCGCCATGATCCCCGGGGCGGGCAACATGGAGGTCGACGACGGCGAGTTCGTCCAGGTTGAGGCCATGATCCAGTCCATGACGCCGGCCGAACGCCGCAACCCGGACATCATCGACGGCTCGCGCCGCCGCCGCATCGCGGCCGGCAGCGGCACCACGGTCACGGACGTCAACCGGCTGATAAAGGAATTCGCCCAGGCCCGGACCCTCGCCAAACAGATGTCCGGCGCCCGCGGCCCCCGCCTCCGGCTCCGCTAGCGGAAGACTGGTTTCCAGTTTCTAGTTTGTAGTTTGTAGTTTGTGGTTTCTAGTTGTCGGTTTCTGGATTCTGGATTCTGGATTCTGAACTCTGGACTCAGGACTCTGGACTCTGAACTATCCGGCTCCTCCCCCTGACCTGAGCTTTTGCCTTTTGCCTTCTGACCTGCGTCCTGGACTCTGAATTCTGGTCTCTGAACTCCGAACTATCCGGTCCCGCCCCATCTGCGTCCATCGGCGTTCATCTGCGGTTTTAGTTCCGGCTTCGAGTCAGAATCGCTGAGTTCCGGATCCTCCGTACCCGGTCCTCCTTGTGCCTTTGTGTCTTTGTGGTTAGTTCCGGACCCTCAGGATCCTATCCTCTTGTCTTGGTGTCTTGGTGGTTAATCCCGAATCCTGGATGCGCTTCGTGCATCAAGTCGGCACGAGCATCTTCACAAAGCCGTATACCTTCTGCTCCTTGAACGACGCGACCAGCTCGCCGTCCTTGTAGAAATTCACGTGCCCCTCCTCCTCCTCGACCCGGTCGGCTTCAATCGTAACCTGGGGCCGCTTCTCGCACTCGATAAAGACGTCGTAAGGCACAGCAACTCCTTTCAGGGCTAGACCCGGCGCGGAGCCGGACCGGCGCTCCCGCCGTCAGTGACTTAAGGCATTATGCCGGACATCCGCCGCCTGTCAATCTCTGCCTGCTGCCCGGTCGGACCCGAACCACACCACGCCCCGACTACCCGGAGTCACCACCGTCCTCAGTCCTCTGCCCGCGCTCAGCCTACCACTCGCCGGTCGAGGCATCGTCGGACATGTCCTCCGAGCCGTACGTGAGCGCCACACCAATCCCCAGGACCGGCTGCAGCTTCTGAGAGCCGGACAAGCCGAAGGTGACAGACAGCTCCGGCATCACCCGGAACCGGTCACCGAAAGACCCGCCGACAAAGACCTGAGGAAACCAGTCGGTGTAGGCGCGCACCGGCTCGCCGTGGGTCGTACTCAGCTCGTCGGTGTACGCGACCAACATTCGAGCGGCTCCGAAGATGCGCTCACTCCCGACCAAGAACTCCGGGTAGACCCCAAAGACGTTGGCCTCATTGCTTATGTCGGGCAGGCCCACAGCGCGGCTGTACGACCCGCCGACATCAAACGCAGCCGCGAGCGGGCCCCGCAAGAACTGCCACTTCACGTCAACTACCGCTGACAGAAACGGCAGCGCCACCTTGCCGCCGACATCGACGCCGTTGGCGAGCCCGTAGCGGAACAGGAAGTCGGCCTCCGGCAGCGGATAGCCGATGTCAGCGACCTGCAGCCCGAGACCGCCGCCGACTGCAGTGCCGCCCGGCGGCAGCGCCTGCGGCGACTGGAAGCTCGTCAGGCTCACGCAGCCTGCGCAGACCAGAACAGCGGCGACCAGAATCAAGTACTTCATACACACCCCGGTGCACGATTATCGTCCGCCCGCAGCCCTTGTCAATCCTGCGCGTCAGCCTGCGCGTCAGCCAGGAGCCCGAACGGCGCGGGCGGGAATCGGCAGTGGATTCCCGCCCGCAGTTCGCTTCGTCCTGGGCCGTCAGCCGTAAGCTGAAAGCCGCAGCCCGTCACGGCCCGACTGGCGCTCCGACGTTGAACACGTCGGTGCGGATGGCCTGAAGCACAGCTTCGGTCAGGCCTCTCTGCTTCCATTTGGCCACTTGCACCGCGGCTTCCAGCGCCATCGACTCGCCGGAGATGTCCTTGCGCGACAGCGCCCACATCTCCCGGCCGAAGCACAGGTAGAACGGATACTGGATGGTCGGCACTCCGGCTCCATCGCAGACCTGCTTCACCTGCAGCTCCATCGCCGCCAGCAGCGGCTGCACCGAGCTCACGTGTTCGAGCATCTTCGGCCGCTTCTTGTCGAGTATCGTCTTGATGGTCGTGGTGTCGTACGCGGCATCCCAGTTCTCGATCCTTCTTGCGGGGTCGGTCATGAGCAATCACCTTCCTTTCCGCCCGGTTGGGCTGAGTTGTTCGCTTTCTCATCACTCATCTCATAGTAATAACCCGAAAAACCGTCTTTTGGACAAATGGATGTGAAAGGAACGTCGCTCAGGTGCTCGGCAATCTCCGCCAGCCCCTGCCGCCGGCGATAGCCGATTACCCGACGAGTGGTGCCCTGCTCCGCGGCAATCTGGTCGTCGGTTTTGTCCTCGTAGAAGCGACCGCGGACGGCGGCGCCCTCAAGCCCGGTCAGGCGGTACGCCTCCTCGCGGACGCGGTTCACGATGAAGTCGCGTTCGGGTCCGAGAAAGTCGGTCAGCGACTCCCCCATGACGGTGTCGAGCGATACGTCCGGGTGGTTGATGGCGAGGTCGCGGACCTGCTTGAGTACGCTGGTGCGCGCCACGGTGTACGCCCAGGTACTGAAGGCGGAGCGTTCCGGCTTGTATTTGTCCAGGACCTCGATGAGATGCGAGGCGGCGGTATCGACGAAGATCTCCTCCCACTGGTTGAGATGGTTCCAGCGCCGGACCCACGGGAGAAACTCCTCGCGGCAGCGGAGCCAGAGTTCGGCCTGGGCGGCCAGGTCCCCGGCCTGCCCCCTCGCGATGAGCGTATCGACGCTCGGTTGTTCGGCTGCCCGTTCCCGGGCCAATGCGGATACGGCCATGACATCCTCCTTACCATTACCGGATGATGCCGGCTACCCACACCTCAAGGCCCGGCCGAGTTGTCGTTTACAGCTAACCCAGTGCGTCAGTATGAATGACGATTTGCGTGTTGTCAACCCCCTTTCTGCCCGCGGACTCAATCCGGGCCGGGTTCGGCCGGGGCCGGCGGCGTGAGGCAGAACAGGTTTTGCGCGATCTCAAGCAGCACCGGCCGCGACAAGCCTCGCAGCGTCCACTTGTCGGCCAGGACTACGAGCATCTTCTGCTTGCTCGCGGTCGAGTACTCCTGCCGCGACAGCTTGTCCAGCTCCCGCGAAAAAGAGTGGTAGGCAGTAAACATCATCGGGACGATGCCGGCGCTGCACAGTATCTGCCGCACGGCATCCACCAGCCAGGTCTGTTTTGAGGCAACCATGCCATAGCGCCTTACCCGCGACTGGATTTCGCTCTCGGAAAGTCGCCCGGCCGCGCCCAGCCGGAGTGTCACCTCGTAGTTCTCAGTCTGTCGAATCGGATTGTTGCTCATCATTGTCCTCCTTTAGTACGAACCTTTCGGGGCGCGCGGCTCCGGGTACATACGACCCAGCAGCCGCTCCCCGATCAGCCACATCAAATGCCCGGAAAGCCCCCGCACAAACCACTTCTGAACAACCAGCTTGGTGCTGCGCGGGTAGTCAGGAAACGGGGGCCGGTGGAGCGTTGCGAAGAGCTCACGCGCGAACGGCATATAGCACTCGCGTTGCTGCGTCGGCACGACCGCGCTAACCACCTCGCGCAGATATTCGCCCGAACGCCGGTGCCCCGGCTGCTTCGACGCTTTCCTACTCATTGCCGACTCCCGCCTTGAGCTCAGCCTCACCCTCGACCTCCTCCGTCGTCATCGCCCCTATCCGCTCATAGCTCTCGCACAAAAGCGCCTGCAGAAGCGCTGGGTCCAACTGATAGGCAAGCCACTTGCGCAGGCAGATTTCAAGCTCCAGCGCCAGGTCCCAGCCGACCTTTGTCCGCAGCAGTTTCGACAGCTCCCGCAGATACCAGCGAAAGGCATTGTGCTGGACGAGTGGCAAATGACTGTCCTCCAGCACGATCTTGCCTATCTCCCACACGGCCGCCTCGGCCAGGTCGGAAGGCATCTCGTAGACCGACAAGGTCTTACGGCTGTGCCGGACCCGGTCAAGCAACTCTTTCGTCTTCTCATCCAGTTCGATCTGGCTCATGCCGTTCTCCTTTGAGGTAATCCATTAGCTGTCCTCATCTAGTAATAACCCGGTTTCGGCCCTTTTGTACAACAAAACGTTAAGAGGAAGGCGAATCCGCCGTCCAGGGGTCGCTGGGTCTACCCCTGCCCCCAGGCCTGACCGGTCTCATGGGAGGGGTCATCCCCCAGCTTATGGGAGGGGTCATCCCCCAGCTTATGGGAGGGGTCATCCCCCAGCTTATGGGAGAGGTCATCCCC
>Ga0136653_10000302_pt1 | contig 25643 bp, 18 predicted proteins | sample LakKivw275mmetaG_FD_94866 | JGI IMG/M metagenome (GOLD analysis project Ga0136653, IMG submission 94866) | Anoxic lake water microbial communities from Lake Kivu, Rwanda to study Microbial Dark Matter (Phase II) - Lake Kivu water 275m metaG... | ecosystem: Environmental > Aquatic > Freshwater >...
CGGATGTTGCCGTCGGCATCCCGCTTGTCGCACGGAATCACAACCTCGGGAATGTCACTGGGCAGTTTACCCTCGGCGAATACCCGCTCAAACTCGGCCGCAGCGGCGTCGGCGGCCTTCGCTCCGTGATAGAATGATACAACTTGCTTCGCCAGGGCGCTCTTGGCGTCCTTGGGGTGCAGTCTGTCGGCGGCGATGTCGGCCACCAACTCCGCCTCCTCATCCCTGCTCTTGTCCAGCAGCAGCCGGTAGTACTGGCCCATGGCGTCATCAGGGATGGACATCAGCTTGCCGTACATCTCCTGCGCGGGCTCGGTGATGCCGATATAGTTCCCCAGCGACTTGCTCATTTTCTCACGGCCGTCGGTACCTACCAGCAGGTCCCAGGTCATGACCACCTGCGGGGGCAGGTCGTAGCCTCGCATGATGTCGCGGGCCATGAGGAAATTGAACGACTGGTCGGTGCCGCCGATCTCCACGTCGGCCTTGATGGCCACCGAGTCGTATGCCTGGATGAGCGGGTAGAGCAGTTCGACCATCGAGATGGGCGATTCGGCGGCAAGGCGCTTGGCGAAATCATCGCGCTCGAGCATGCGGGCAACCGTGTAGTGCGAGGCAAGCTCAAACAGGCCGGCCGACCCAAGCGAGCCGAGCCACTCACTGTTATAGACTATTTCGCACTTGCTTACGTCGAGGATGCGATCGAGTTGCTGGGCGTAGGTTCGCCCGTTCTCCTCAATCTGCTCGGGGCTCAGCATCGGCCTGGTCTTGGAGCGGCCCGAAGGGTCGCCAATGCGAGCGGTGAAGTCGCCGATGATGAAGATGATGTGATGGCCGAGTTCCTGGAACCGACGCAGCTTGCGGATTGGCACGCTATGACCCAGATGCAGGTCGGGTGCGCTGGGGTCGGCACCGTACTTGATGCGCAGCGGACGGCCGGATTTCAGCTTCTCGAGAAGCTCGTCTCCGGTCTCCACAAGCATGGCATCGCCTGTAAGCAATGCAAACTGTTCTTCAGGCGCCATCAGGTTGCTCCCTGTACGATTCGTATTCCGATCTGAGGATCGCGTAGTCCACGCAGTCCTCAAGGCGTCCCCATTTGCAGAAATGTTGCCTCCGGCAGCCCTCGTAGGTCATACCGATCTTCTGCATCACGCGTCCGGAGGCGGGATTGCTTCCAAAGTGGCACGCGCAAATACGGTTGAGGCCCAACTCCTCGAACCCATATTGTACCACAGCCTCTGCCGCTTCGGTAGCATAGCCCTGTCCCCAGTAGGGCTTGCCGATCCAGTACCCGAGCTCGGCCCGCGAGGCCTCCGCGTGTATGTGCAGACCAATCGCGCCGATGAGACAACCTTCGGCTCTCATAGTGACGGCAAGTTCGACAGCCTCTCCATTGCGGAACCGCTCGGCCTGACCGGATATCCATTGCTCGGCCATCCCATCCTCATAGGGATGGGCGATGTTGCCGGTAGTGGACGCAATGGCCCGGTCACCGGCCAGACACTGGACGTCGGGAGCGTCCGCCAGTGTGAACGGCCGGAGGATGAGACGTTCGGTCTGCAACGTCGGCTGCTCGTGCATGCTCTCTGTTATCTCGTCGTGTCGTATCATTCGGGCTTCACGCTTGATTATCGTGAGCCACAAGTTGACATGAGGCATCAAGCCCCAAGGCACCGTTGCTCGACAGGCTAATGACAAGAAGGCCCGGGGCGGCAGACGCACGGCCCACAGGCCTTCGGTGAGTTGACCCCCCACGGCAAAGTCACGGGAAGTCACGCGAACTGGATGCTGTCTTGATTGCTACTGCGCAGGCACCACCGGACTGACTGATACGCCGCTGGCCCCTGTTGCCACGCCCTGCAGGGCCGATATGCGCAGCAGTAGTGTAATCGTCTCTCCGCAGTTCGGGCAGCGCAAGGTGACAACAATATCCTGCGACGGCAGGACATGAGCCTCGGTGACCTCCATGCTAGTCGTTGTGGTCGGCGTGGTTGTTGTAGTGGTCGGTGTGGGTGTCACGGTTGTCGTGGCAGTTGTCTCCGTGACCGGTGTGATGGGCGTCGGCGTCGGAGTCACCTGTCCCAGCTCTATCCTTACCACCAGGTTGTCGGGCGAGAAGTCCCTTGCCAGCGGGAAGGCGTGCACGCGTTTGATGTCGCCGGCTTCCGTCTCGACCGCCACGGAGCTTGCGTGCATGAACCAGTCAGGCGTGCCGCTGACGACGGTGCCGTCGCGCTTGGTGGCTTTCAGCTCCGACACCTGCCAGGGGTTGCGTCCGGCTACCGGGACTTGCTCCCACTTCGCCTCAATAGCCGAAATCTCAGAGGCTGGCACGCGCACCACGGCGCCGTCTGCCAGCTTGATCGCCAGGCCACCGTTGCCTGCCAGGTCGGAGCCGACGCCGGTGCCGGTGCCGTCGCGGAAGCCGAGTTCGGCGCTCTTGATGTTGCCGGAAAGCACCTGACCGCCCTTCAGGTATACGTTGCCCTGCAGCCGGGGTGCATCCTGGGCGTATGCCAGGCAGCCAACGGCCGTAATGGCGAGCACGAGGATCAGATAGCGTGTCTGCGATTGCATGTCAGATCACCTCTGGTTTGCTCGAGCGCGGCGCTCTGTGTTCGCAGGGCCGCGTCGAGTCTCTTGGAGACAGCCGGACTCGGACACGACACGGCGACAGGCCGTCCTCACCGCCGCGCCTCCAGCGTTTCAGCGAACGCCTCCAGGCGCAGCTTGTCCCTCGCGGTGAGAGCACCGGGTCTGTCACCCTCAAGTGTCAATACCGGACAATCCAACTCCCGGCGCATCATGTGATCGTGGATCTGCCGGAAGCAGAACGACTGCACGTAATGGACTATTCCCTCAAGTCTTCTATTGGCCGCCTCGGTGGCAATGTCCTCCAGGCGCGCGAAGATATCATAAGGATACGTGTAGCACTGGTACTGAGTCAATAGGTCGCAGCCCAGCGAAGGGACCATCGTGAACTGGCGTTGGATCTCGTTGAATGCCACGTGAAGGCCCAGTTGCTCCAGAAACTGGTAGAGGTCAGAGTAGATCGGCGGAACTCCGACCAGGCCGATGCGTGCCCTGTAGCTCGGAGCTCTGCGGCCGGCGGCCTCCTGCAGAAAGCCATCCACGTCGGCCTCGAAGCGCTCAACGTCGCCGGTGAAGTCGCTGCAGCTTACCTGGTAGAGATGGTTCTCATAGCCGGTGACGGTCCCGTCTTGCCAGGTCATGTCGTCCAGACGGGCGATCTTGGCTCTCAGGGGCCGTAGGCGCTCCTGGACGGCTGTCGCAGCTTCCCAGTCGGTATCAAAGGCCCTCATCAGGCGCTGCATCTCGCGCTTGAGCTGTCTGCGGCTGCGGTCCCAGGGATAGGCAAACGCGATGAACTGCACATCGGCGTCGCTCAGGGTTTCCATCATGGCGTGCATCTGACTGCAATCGCCCTGCGTGACAACGATGACGGTGCTGATGTCATACTGCAGGATCGTCGAATAGATGCCCTTGACCCACGAGCACGCGTTGCGCGGATAGCCGGCCGCTTCGGCATCGCGGACAAGCCGGCCGGCCTCGGGGCTGGCAACAAAGACATTGTTCAGGTCCACCGGCGTATGACCGGCAGCCAGAACCACCTCCACCGGAATCGTGCTGGTCAATCCTACACGCACGCTATCTAACTCCCAGGAGACGATGGCATTGCGGGATCACTCGCACGGTCTCGAACCAGCGCTCGGCCTCGCGGGCCAGAGACCACAGCAACTCAAACGGCGGCGCCTTGGCCGTTTGCACAGGCGTACACGGCTGCAGCACCGCAGGCACCGAGCAGACGACATCATGCAGTCCGGAACCCACCGCGTTTAGTTCATCACTGGTTACGGCGTCGGTCACCACAATCTTGGCGAAGCTCTCATACGCCGCAGCCACCGCCCAGAAATCATACATCCGCTCGCACGGAACGGGTGTCATGACCGTGCTGGGGAGCTTGATGTCGGCGGCGATGACATCCACATGCTCAAGGGCGGTCTCAAGCTGTTCGGGCAGGTGCCCTGCCGTCTCAAGATAGATGCGACAGCCCAGTCCTTGGAGCCGCGCGGCGAAACAGGCGGCGAATTCCGCGTGCAGCAGCGGCTCTCCGCCGGTAAGCGACACCCACTCGATCCCATTGCGAGGCGATCCGGCCTCTGCGACGGCGGCGAGCAACTGCTCAACGGAAAGCGGATTGGGCAGTTCGCGCACATTACCGGAGCTGGCGTACACCTTGCAGCACTCAGGCGACTGCTTCGCATACTCTGTATCGCAGTAGATGCAGTCAAGATCGCAGCCGGCGAAACGCACGAAGACTTGGGGGGTGCCGACCATGAGCCCCTCGCCCTGGAACGAGGCGAATACTTCGACGACAGGGGCCAGGTCACCGCTCACGGCACACCACGCACCTTAGTTGCCGCAAAGCGGGCGGAGCACATTTCCGCGACGTATGCCTCAACGATGTCCTCGGCTAGACGGAAGTGCTCAATACCGAAGTCCTGCAAGCCACACGCGGCCACAGGTGCGCCCGAGGCGTCAATGTTAATGCCGGTGTGGATAAGCGCTGAGACCGGTGACACGGTGGCGATGGAGACGGTCAGCTTCCTCTCACCGCAGAAGATGTCGTCGCCATCGCGGGCCAGTTCGGGGATGTCACCGGCTTTCTGCAGTAAGTCCTTTATGATTGCGGTCAGTAGCCGCTGGCGGAGCACCGCACAGGAAAGAGAATCGCCGAAGTGCTCGATGATGAAATGGAGCATGAGGGCGGCGCTGATAGTGGCACCCGCACGCCGGTCTTCACTGTCAACCAGGGCCTCTGTGGGGACGTTGCAGGGCCCCGCAAACCCGACTATGGCGTCACCATTGATGGCGAATGTCTCGTAGATCCACAGGGAGCGCAGTTGCTCCCCCGTGTACTGAATCTGGCGATCCGCGATTAGAAGGCTTTGCACGTATCAGGCCTTCTTTCTGGACCCTTTGAAGCGGAGGTACTCCAAGGCCACGAGGCCACCGGGAATCTGGCAGAGGGACGCGATCCTGTCAAAGATCTTGTCAAGTTCGCGCTCGTGAAGCTCATCGGCCTCCGGATCGGCGGCGCGCATCTCGTCCTCGGTCTTTGCGATCAGCGGGATGGCCTTGATGATGAAGCGGGCATGTGATAGGGGTTGCTCGCGGCCGCCGATATCGTAATAGAGCTGGCGGATCTGCTGGCCCAACTCCTGCCAGCCAGCGACTGTGCTCTTGTGGCCCACACTGAAGCGGGTGGCGCCTGTCGTGTCATCCGCGGCCGCGGCACGTCGCTGTTTGGCACGCTCCCACGACTCCAGCTTCTCACCCTCGATGATTTCGATGTTCAGACGCCTGCCGGCTACCGCCTCGACTGTCCGTCGCACGACGCCCGCATTGCCGGGGCTGGTCAGGTAGCCGGAATGTTTCATGTTCGCCGGCGAGAAGCCGATGACGAGTGTCTCCTCCTCTATGACGATGGCTGTCGCGGCAGCCATGGCCTCCCACAGGCTCAGATTGATGTCGCCTTCCTTGACTTTGGCGACAACTTTGTTCCAGAAATCCTTGAGGTCGGTTTGCTGCTCGCCCATGACGCGACCCCCTCCCCTAACAGAACAGCCAAGTCCTGCGGCCTGACTGCGCAGTTGACAGGTTATGATGGCTTTAGTAGGATTACTCGGAGCAATTATAGCACACGTTCAGTTTGGCTGTAAACGCGGTCACAGACCGTGATGCGCAGCTACGCTGACGACTGTAGATATGAGATAAGTTCATCGCATATGACCGACCAAACTGCAGTCAGAATAATGCGCAACCCTACAAAGATAGTGTGTACATTGGGGCCAGCGACGGCTGACGCCGGCATGCTGAAGGCGCTGCTGGCCGCTGGCATGGATGTAGGGCGTTTCAACTTCTCGCACGGCAACCATGAAGACCATGCCCACATGCTCCGCATGCTGCGCGATGTGTGCCAGCAGGCCGACCAGCACGTCGCCGCTATCGCCGACCTGCAGGGACCCAAGATCCGTACGGGGCTGCTGCAGGACGGGAAGCCCGTGTGCATCCGGCAGGGGCAGGACCTGCAGATATGCTTTGGTGAGGATGATGCCGGTTGCGCTGAGCGGGTATTCACCAACTATACGGCGCTGGCCGATGACGTCAAGCCCGGCGACCGGATCCTGCTGGACGACGGGCTGCTGGAGTTGCGGGTGCAATCCGTGGCAGATGGTGTTGTGAATACCGCAGTAGTGGTCGGCGGCGAGTTGGGGGAGCACAAGGGGATGAACTTGCCTGACAGCGTCGTCAGTGTGCCATCACTGACGCCCAAGGACAGGCAGGACCTGGAGTTTGCCCTAGAGCAGGGCTTTGACTATGTCGCGCTTTCATTCGTACGCAAGGCCGATGACGTGGTGCACTTGCGGGAGGCGTGCGAGAGTCAGGGCCGGAAGGTACCACTCATCGCCAAGCTGGAGAAGCCGGAGGCTCTCGACCAGCTTGCGGAGATTATCGCCGCCTCGGACGTGATAATGGTGGCGCGCGGCGACCTGGGAGTGGAACTGCCGCCCGAGCAGGTGCCGGTGTGGCAGAAGCGCATCATTCGGCTCTGCTCGCAGATGCGAGTGCCGGTGATCACGGCCACCCAGATGCTTGACTCGATGCGCGAGAACCCGCGCCCGACGCGTGCCGAGGCGTCGGATGTGGCCAACGCTATCTTCGACGGTACCGACGCGGTGATGCTGTCCGGCGAGACCTCGATAGGCAAGTATCCCGTCGAGACAGTGGAGATGATGCGTCGCATCTGCGTGTCGGCCGAGCAGGAGCAGTTCAGCACGCGACCCCACCAGGGCACCAAGGTGGAGGCGGCCGATGAAGCGATAGGGATCGCCGATGCGGTCAGCCGTGCGGCGGCCCGTACGGCCGAGGAGGTACATGCAACGGCCATCCTGGCCTTCACCGAGTCGGGTTCGACAGCGCGCATGGCCTCCAAGTCGCGGCCGATAGTCCCCATCATCGCGGTGACGCCGCTGAAGACCGCGGCGAGACTCTGCAGCCTCTATTGGGGTGTCACCCCCGTGTACACGGAGCAGGCGTCGGCCACCGACGACGTAATCCCACGCTGTGTGGCCGAGGTACAGCGCATGGGGCTAGTGGCCAGAGGCGATACTGTGGTGATAACTGCGGGCACACCAATGGGCCGCCCCGGGACAACGAACATGATGCGGATACATCGCGCAGGCATTGACACGTAGGGACAGATACAGTGGCACTTCGTTCGCAGCCTTCATCGAGACAGGGCACAAAGCATGATTCGAGCAACACACAAATGGATTGCAGCAGCGACAGTAGTGCTTCATAGCACCCTCGCATGGGCAGACGCAACGGCTCTGGAAGTGGACCTGCTGGCCGGCGGCATCGCGGCGCCTTCGGGGGCCGCGATTATCCGTGATGACCGTCTCCTCATCGCCGACAGCTTTGCCGAGTCGGGCCTGGGCTACACCCGTGAAGTGGACGACGATACGGTGACGCTGAGGGCTTACGGGCACGTGTGGGTGTTCCGTGACGGGCAGCGTGTGTGCTCCTGTGACGGCCAGACCATGGACATGAGTACGGAGGCGGTGGTCATAGGTGAGGAATTCTACTGCCCGGCGCGGCCCCTGCTGGAGCCGTTGGGCGGGCGGGTGTACGAGGTAGAGGACGGGCGTTTCGGGCTGGAGTTGCCGCGCGCGCATGTGCTGAACATCCGCCAGGGATCACACGGCGACAAGGTGCGCGTGGTCATAGACCTCAGCCGGCCGGTGCCCTTCCAACGGGGGGTCATGTCGTCTGCAATAGCCCTGCGGATACCGCTTTTGCCCGATCCGGAGGGCCGCCACGACCTCATCAGACAACTCGACTTCAGCGAACAGCTCGTGCCGACCATCACGGAGAGCCACGAGAACGACTGGGCGCAGATTACCATCAGTCATATCAGTCCCGAAGCGCCGGCCCTGTTTACGCTCGCCGATCCGGCCCGGATTGTCATTGACCTGATGCGCCCCGAGCCGATTGTGGAACCGCAGGCTGTCACAGTGCCGGAGCAGCCGCCGGCGGGGCAAACCGATGGCATTTCCTGGCGTCTGGCCACCTTTGCGACCGGGCACGGCCCCGTGCGGGCCTGGGTCGTGACGGTTGATCCGACTGACCGGGACGTAATTGTGCGCCCGGCCCTTGCAGCCTCCACCATTCATCACCGCCGGACTGTCAAGAGCATCGCACAACGCGAGGTCGCATACGCGGCCGTCAACGGCGGTTTCTTCGCACCTCGCGGGCAGCCGCTGGGAATGCTTGTCATCGAGGGGGAGTGGATTACGACCCCCCTGTATCAGCGCGCAGTTCTGGGGTTCAGCAAGGCAGGCAAGCCGGAGATACGCAACGTCGGATTCGATGGCTGGGTGGAGTTCGTCAGCCTGGGACGGCTGCCGCTGGAGGGGCTCAACCGCGGGCACGTGGCAGACGACGGGGTCGTGGTCTATACGCCACGATGGGGCGATAGTTTAGCCGGCAGCACCAGCAAGACACGCGTGGTCGTAAGCGGCGGCGTAGTGCAGTCGGTTCTCACCGGTGGCGAAGCGGCGCCGATACCGGAGGATGGGTTTGTGGTGTCGGGCCTCGGTCGGCGCGCACAGTCGCTGAAACAGGTGAAGGTGGGACAGCCGGCGAGTCTCGATCTGAGTCTCAAGCCGGCGTGGCCTGGTGTTTGGCATGCCATCGGCGGCGGGCCGCGCCTACTCAGCGCCGGGCAGTTTGCCACCTCGTACTACGACGAGCGCTTCCAATCAGACGTGACGGCCAGCATCAGGCCGCGCACCGCTGCGGGCATTGACAAGGATGGCAAGCTACTGCTGCTGGTCGTTGAGGGTGCCAACAGGGGCATGTCACTGGCGGAAGTCGCCGGCGTCATGAGCAAGCTTGGGGCGGTGGATGCCATGAATCTGGATGGCGGCGGCTCCAGCACTCTGGTCATTGCCGGGAAGTACAGGAACCATCCCAGCGATGGTGCAGCGCGTTCGGTGTCAAATGCCATCGTCATCCAGGATCGTCAGGCGTGCACAGCCGCCGGCGGCAAATAGCGCCACGAAGCGTACGTCTGGTGGAACCGGCGAGCGCAGTTTCGACGTTGCTTTCAGTGGAGCCAAGCTCTGCGTGCAGTCGCGTGGTGATAGCCATGAAGCGCATATTTGGTCTGCCGTTAGTCCTACTGATACTGGCCCTGGTCGGCTGCGGACACCGCAGCATGATACGCTACAACCGTGCCAGCAACTTCTACACCCTGAATCAGTTGCATAGCGATTACACGTGGATTACGGATGTGGCGGAGGGCTGGCGGACCGCCATTGACATGGATGCCCAGGAGCCGCCTTCCTATGACGATCTGGCGGCATATCCGCTGGGCAATGGCGAGATATTTGGCATCAACGGTCTGGTGGTGCCGCTCGGCGCATTGAGCAACCTGATCGGCCCCGGATACCAGAAGGGCGCCGGCTTCTACGGGGCTTGCCTGCCGGCTGTGAGCGTCGGCGATAAGATCGAGCACCTGCCGGCGCAGATGGTAGAATGGGTGCGCCAGGCGGGTGTTGTGCATACCGTACAGCGTGGCGAGAAAGTGGCACTGCACGTTTACGACTGGGTAGCGCCCACAGGTGGCACGTGGTACCGGCTGGTCATCGCCGAGAACCTCGCCCAGAGCGGCCTCACCAACGTTTCGCTCATCATGGCGATGAATAGCCCCGCGGACGCCACCCGTCAAGGGCGGCTGGTGAGTTCCCGCGCCGCCTCCTGTCTCACTCTGGGGGTCGTCGGTAGAGCCACGGCCAAGTCCAAAGGCTTCACGCCAGACGTGCCGGAGGGCGCCGAAGGCGCACAGAGCCTGGCAAGCGTGGAGGGCCTCGCGCACCTGACTTGCCCCATCGGAGCCATCGAGAAGGGGCAAAGCGGGGGCAAGCTCTTCTACCTGACATTCACGGGGAAAGAAACTGAGGCGCAAGCGGAACAGGCAGCCCAGCAGATTGAGGCTAAGGGGCTGGAAAGCCTGGTCGAGGCGTATGAGCAGAACAGTGCCTGGCACAAGCAGGGGCTCGTGGTGGAGACACCGAACACCCGCCTTAATGACCTCATTGAGATACAAAAACACATCATAAAGGTGCAGCAGGCGGCTACCGGCGGCTTCTCGCCGATGGACAAGTACACGTACACCTGGATACGAGACAGCGTTGGGCCCGTGCGCTTCTTCCTGCAGGCGGGCTACTATGATGAAGTCAAGAAGTACCTGGAGTACCAGTACATGGGGAACGCCAGGGCCGGAGAGATACGGCTCAACCTGGGCCTTGATCTTGGCGAGCCGACTGAAATCGAGGAGCCGGACTGGTCGCAATACCCGGTTGAGAGGGCCGAAGTGCCCAGCTACATCGTGCTGCAGCATTACTGGTACTATCAGCAGACCGGCGATGCCGAGCTGATTGACGAGCACTGGAACTACCTGCGACGCTGCATCTTCGGCCAGCAGATCAGCGAGCGCGGGACATTGCCGTTCCACGGTGATGAGACATATAGATTCCCGGGCTACTCGGCGTTCCAGCAGGGCATGGATGTGCATGACTACGTGCAGTTGGACTGCCAGTCGGCCGACTCGGCTTTCGAGTTCGTAGCCGCTGCCGAGAGCATGGCCCGGATGGCTCGCGACCTGGAGCGCGACGACGAGGTGGCGGAGTTTGAGGCGATCGCCGGACGCATCCGCACGGCGACGGAGAAGTACTACTGGATGCCGGATCGGGGCTACTACGCGCCCGCGATGTCCGATTTCACCGACGAGCGCCACGAATACCCCTTCGCCAGCATCAACATGCGACCCCTGTGGATCGGGTACGCGGAGCCGGACGCTCAGCAGCGCTCGAATGTGGTCAACTCCCTCAAGTACCTTTGGAAGGAGGGCGGTGGAGTTCGGGCGACGCCGGATTTCGGGTACTACACGACGATGGTGGCGGGCTACGTGCTGTACAACCTGGTGGAGATTGACCATCCCCTTGCGCCGCTGTGGACATTGCAGCAGGTGCATGCAGTCGCCGAGAAATCGGGCGGCTATGCCGAGATGAACACGCCGCAGGATCGGCCCGCTGAAGATATTTGGGGCAAGCATCGCTGCCGGCCGTGGGAGGGCGGAATCAACGCCCATGCCGTGGTTCACGCTCTCATCAGGCCGCAGGTTAACGCGCCCGCAAACCGAATCAGCCTCTCACCCTGGATAGAAGACGAATGGCGGGTCATGGCGGTGCGCAACATACCTGTCGGCGGCAGCCGGCTCGACCTTGACGTGTATGGGTCCGTAGGCCAGCGCGTCTATGAATTGAAGGTGCAGCAGGGCGAGAAGCCGCCAGCAGTAGACCTGAACATGCGTGTGCCGGGAAGGCGCATCACCGCCGTTGATGGGCCGTTCAGGGAATACGGCGGGCGGATTGAGAGCCGTAGGTATGCTGACGGTCACACGACTGTCCGCATTGCGGACATCCAGATGCCTCTGGGCGAAGCAGTGCCGATAGAGATCGCCTATGAGCAGCAGGAGCCCCCGGGCACCGGCCTTGGCACTGAGAGATTCTACTACGGGGCGGCACAGGTCAAAGACACGCCGGATACTCTCTTGCTGACGTGGAATCCGCTTACCCACGCGCACTACAAGGAGCAACTTGGCGGCGGGCTGATGGCTGTGGACACCAAGATTCCGTGGCCGCCGGAGTACCTGCGCGGACTGCTGCTACCGCATGTCGGGCGTAGAGGATTTGACACGGCGCTATTGGACGTGGAGACGTATTCCGGGGCCTTCAGGCGGCCCGCCTTCTGGACATCAGGCAAGGGAGCTCAAGTGCTCGAGGAATTCAAGGCACTCGGCGGGAAGGTCGAGAAGGCGGAGAAGACAACCGAACTGCCGCCCAGCTACCGGAATCTGCCCAGAGAGCAGTAAGAACCGGGGGAGAGTCTGCGTGCGGCGGCCTGACTACCTCACGTATATGACGCGTGTGCCGACTATCTGGTCGTGCCAGCCACGGTGCTCCTCATTGATCGCCACCGACAGGAAGAACAAACTGCACGTGCAGTTCTGCAATACCAGCTTGGTGACGATCCTCCCCAACGCGAGGCCATAGCCTATCGGGCTGCCATCCGCACGGACCACCCGCATCCCCAGTGCCATCTTCCCCAGCGTCGCCCCATAGGCCCCGTTCATTAGCGTAAAGTATGCGATCTCCAGCAGAATCATGGGGAATTGCGCGATCTGCATGACGGTGCCGAATTGCTTCGACTCCAAGTCCATGTCAATGCCCATCACCAGTAGAGTCGCCATGACGAGAAGCCCAAACGGAGCCGCCAGAACCATGCCGTCAATGAGTGACGCGGCAACGCGGGGCCAGAACGTGACGTTGTCGAACTGCAGGGCCGAGGGTCCGGGCTCCTCCGCTTCTCGATATACTGCTGCATCCGGCGGCAGTAACGGCGGCGGTGGGGGACGATATGCCGGCGCCTTGCTCTCATGGGCGGACGAGATCGGCAACGTAGGTCCGGTCGGCTCGAAGACCTGCATTGCAGACGTCACAGGCGCTTCCGACGGCTGCGCGATGTCGGGCTCCGTTCCCGATGGCACAGGAGGGGCGGCCAATGTCCGCAGGTCGGCCCCACAGTGCGAGCAAACCATCGCTTCGGGGACAACCGGCCTCCCACAGCGCGGACACGGCCGCGGGCCCTGCGAGTTGTCCTGCTCCATCGGCTCTCACCCGCTCACGGCGGCAAATGCCATCCCTAGCCGAGCAACTCCAGGCACTTGGTAGCTATGTGCTCCGCCGTCAGCCCGAACGACTTGACAAGCTCCCAAGGCTGTCCGGAATCGCCGAACTTGTCCTGCACTCCGACCATTGCCAGCTTAACCGGCTTGCCGATGGCAGCGCGGGCGATTGCGCCGGCGACGAGGTTGCCGAAGCCGCCGACCTGATGCTCCTCGGCGGTCACGATCGCTTTGGTCTCGAGCGCGGCTTTGGCGATGCTTGCCTCGTCCAGCGGTTTGACGGTGTGCACGTCCAGCACACGGGCCTCGATGCCCCGCTCCTGCTTGATGATATAGGCGGCACGCATGGCCTCGGGCACCATCGGCCCGCAGGCGATGATAGCGATGTCCTCGTCCTCGGACGCGTATTCAGTAGCCAGCTTGTGTTCGAAGGCATCCACGAAGCGGTCGGCCTCCTGGCGGAGGCGGATTACGTTGGCGGTTCCGAATTCGTACGGGGTTTCGGGCGTGGTGACCACCGGCGTCGCCTCGCGAGCATAGCGAACCACCGCTGGATGGGGTACTCGTGCCATCGCCAAAGTCGCCTTCTCGGTCTGCACCGAATCGGCCGGGACGCTCATGATGAAGTTGGGCAGAATGGTGATGAGCGAGATTTCTTCGAGCGACTGGTGGGTTGCACCGTCCGGACCCACCGAAACGCCGCCGTGCGCATCCGCCATCTTCACCTGGTAGTCGTTGTAGGCGACGGTAGTGCGGAGTTGGTCCCAGTTCCGCCCGGTGGAGAAGACGCCGTATGAGCCGCCAAAGGGGATGCGGCCCTCCTTCGCCAGACCGGCTGCCACCAGCGCCATGTTGGCTTCCGCGATGCCACAACTGAAAAACCGCCGCATCCGTTCGGGGTCGGCGGTCTTGCCGTCCGGCTTGTAGAAGTAGTCCATGCGGATGGAGGATGTGATGTCGGCGCCCAGCGCGCAGACATCATCATCTGCGCCCAGCGCGCATATGGCACCGCCGAAGCCGTTGCGCGTGGCATCCATGTCAACCTGCATACTGTCGGCCGCATTCCACCAATAGTCGCGCGAGAACTTGGGCACCATCGCGTCAACGCGCTTGTGCACCTCGGCCTGGTACCGCTCGGCGACCTCCAGGATCTGGTCCACGCGTTCGCGTGGGAAGACGTCTTGAAGGCCGAGGTCCTCGATCAGCTTGTCCAGCGATTCGTCCCCGCTGCGGCCGTTCTTGGGGGGAACACCGTGATAGCCGACCACATCCTCGGCATACGAGGCGCCTTTCCCCTTGATAGTCATCGCAACGATGACGGCAGGCCTGCCCTTGACCGCGTCGGCCTTCTTCAGGGCATCGAGTATCGCGGTCATGTCGTGGCCGTCACATTCAAACACTTCCCAGCCGAAGGCTCGGTACTTCTCGCGCAGGTCTTGCTTGTTCAGTACGTCCTCCGTGCGGCCGTCTATCTGCAGGCCGTTCAGGTCAACGATGGCAACGATATTGTCGAGTTCATGGTGTGCCGCGAAGGCCGCCGACTCCCACACGGAGCCCTCGTCATGCTCGCCGTCGCCGAGGATGACATAGCACGTATAGTCGGCGCCCGTTAGCTTTGCGTGAAGGGCTGAGCCACAGGCGACCCCCATGCCCTGGCCCAGAGAACCCGAAGACAGTTCCAGGCCGGGCAGCTTGAAGCGGTTCGGATGACCCTCGAAACCGGAGCCGAGCTTGCGGAGCAGAACGGTCTGCTCGATCCCTTTGACATCGCTGAGGTCCTCCAGCACCTCGCCGTGGAACGTGACAACTCGGTCGTCGAAATAGCCGGCCATGCCCAGGGCTACATATAGGGCGGGGGCCTTATGGCCTACCGACCAGAAGATCCTGTCGCGCCCCGTCCATTCTGGATTCTCCGGGTCATGCGAGGCATGTTTGAGATACAGAGCGGCCGCAACATCCATGATGGACAGCGTGCCCCCCAGATGGCCTGACCCCGCCGCAACCAGCGACATGGTATTCCACACACGCATCTCGTCGGCGATGTGCGCAAGTTCCTGCACCGTGTAGTCCCGGCGAACGTCTCCAGTCGTAGAGTCAACAATCGGCATGAAAATCCCTCCGTCTGTTCGTTGTGCCGTGGGTTTCCGAGGTTGTGGGCGAGATTGCTGCTACCTGCCCGCGTGGCCGCCGGTCCTCGGACAACACTGTCGTCATATCTCAACCACGGATTTGAAGGACTGGTAACCCAATATGTTACCACGGCGAGGAACGATTTCCAAATCTTTTTTGATGGTCATGCGTAAGGACTTTGAGGTATTATAGTAGCGGTTTCAGCGTCGGGAAGGATGCAACGGAAGCTTGGTCACTGCAGGAATTGACATAGGATCGCTGACAGCCAAGGCGGTCATACTGGACTTTGAGGCCGCCGGACTCCTCGGCCAGTCTCTCATGGCGACGGGCCGTTCCCCGGAGCAGGCGGGAGCCCTGGTGCTGTCCAATGCTCTGGATGACGCGGGGCTGCAGGCGGACGCGGTACGGGCGTCCGTTGCCACGGGGTACGGACGGGGAGTCATGCAGGGCGTGGAGCGGCGGATTACCGAAATATCATGCCACGCACGCGGCGCTCGTCATGTCGTGCCTGGTGCGCGCACCGTCATTGATCTCGGAGGGCAGGACGCGAAGGTCATTTCTCTGGACGAGATGGGCCGGCCACTGGACTTCGAGATGAATGACCGCTGCGCCGCGGGCACCGGCCGGTTTCTCGAGGTCATGGCAGGCGCTCTCGATGTGTCTGTGGGGCAATTCGGCGAGCTGGCGAACAGCGCCGAGACCGCGGCATCTCTGAGCAGTACGTGTACCGTCTTTGCCGAATCCGAGGTGATCGGGCTGCTGACGGAAGGCCATTCGGTGGCGGAGATCGCAGCGGGCCTCTGTAATGCCATCGCTCAGCGGACGCTGCACATGGCCAACCGGCTGCGCGTGGAGCCACCCGTGGTGCTGTGCGGAGGCGTCGCACTCAATGCCGGAGTGCGCAGGGCGATTGATGGCGCACTTGGGATGGAGGTCATCGTGCCGGAAGGCCCGCAACTGGTCGGGGCTTTGGGGGCCGCACTTCTGGCAGGGGAGATGGCTTGCCGGTGAGCAGGGCGCGGCAGATGCAGACTGTGGCCGTTGTGATGGCGTTGGCCGGTCTGCCAGTATCCGGATTGGCCGCCGTAAGCCAGCGCGCTGTTGCGCTGGTGCGCAGTGCCGAGACTCATCTGGCGGCCAACAGGGCCGCGGAAGCCGTCGAACAGCTACAGCAAGCTGCTAGTATCGAGCCGGAATGGTACGTGCCACCGTCTCGACTGGCCATTGCGTACCAGATGTGTGATATGGAATCAGCGGCTCTGCAGCAGTATGTGAGAGTGCAGCAGATCTCGTTCGCTCACGACCCAAACGGCAGTGAGTTCACTCCTGAGGTGCAGCAACTGCTGGCGGAAGCAGAAGGGTACATGACACTGCTGATAAACAGAACGCGGCGCGGCGAGCAACTCAGGCCGCTGTACCCTCACCACAAGATGGCGATTGTCGGGCGCCAGCACGCCCGCGAGATGCGAGACAATGGGTACTTCTCGCACATCTCACCGACGCCCTCGCGCCGCACGGTTGTGGACCGCTTCCGGCTGGTCTTCTCTTTCCGCCCGCGGGTGGTGGCGGAGAACCTCTCGCGTCGCTGGCGCAGGGGCTACGGATACACGCTCAGCCTGGCGAAGGTGGATGAGAGCTACGAGGATCTTCTGGCAAGCCCCGGGCATCGCAGCAACATCGTCCTGCCTGAATTGACCAACATCGGCATCGGGATCGTCGTCAACGAAGAGGGGGACTACTGGCTGGCGCAGATATTCGCCGACCTGAGAGGTCACCCTGAGTACTGAGACTGACTGCGGCGAGCGTGAGTCAACTGTCTGGAGGCATCCATATGCAGGACAGGATCAGAGACAGCTTGGAGTACGGCAGCCAATTGCTGGGCAAGTGTGCGGAGAAGCTGCCGGAGAAGATAGCGGCGGCAGCGCGCATCATCATCGCCTCGCTGCGCAGCGGCGGGACGGTCGCATTCTGTGGCAACGGCGGCAGTGCCTCGCAGGCGCAGCACTTCGCAGGCGAGCTGGTGGGCAGGTTCCTGCAGGAACGGCCGCCGTACAAGGCGGTCGCTCTCACAGCCGACACCTCGATCCTGACGGCGGTCGCCAACGATTACGGCTATGAGGAGGTCTTCGCGCGCCAGGTTGAGGGCCTGCTCGGGCAGAACGACGTGCTGGTGGCGCTTTCGACGAGCGGGAATGCTGCCAACTGCCTGCACGCAGTGGAGAAGGCCAGACAGCTCAAGGTCAAGACGATCGGCCTGTCAGGCGGAGATGGAGGTAAGCTCAGAGACGCAGCCGACCACTCCATAGTCGTTCCGAGCTGGGACACCCCGCAGATTCAGGAGGCGCACCTGGCAATCGGGCATGCGATATGCCAGGCGGTCGAGCAGGCGTTGGCGCAGGGAGACGACTGAGGCGATGAGTCTGTACGAAATTGCGGCCGTGAACGCGGCCCTGGCCGGCCGCGACATGCCCTGGTCGGTCAGATACGTCGAACAGACGACCTCCACTAATGACGATATTTTGCGCATAGCGCGTGCCGGCGGCCCGGAGGGCGCCGTGCTGACGGCGGGACACCAGACCGAAGGTCGCGGCCGGCAGGGGCGCCAGTGGATGGATAGGCCAGGTCACGACCTGATCTTCTCCATCTTGCTCAGGCCGCAGTTTCCCGCAGGCGAATACCCGCTGCTCTCGCTGCTGGTGGCGACGGCGACCGTCGAGGCACTCAACGAGCTGACAAGAGGATGCTTCGGTGCCAAGTGGCCGAATGACATCGTCTTCGGGGGCCGCAAGGTCGGCGGGATCCTCCTGGTTGCCGATAGCGCCGCCAGATACGCGGTCATCGGCATCGGCATCAACTTCTACGGCGGAGCGGAGAGCCTGCCCGACGCCCTGAAGCAAACAACCACCACCGTATCCGAGGCGGCGCAGCAGGACATCAGTCGCAGTGAGTGCCTTGCCGCCACGCTGAGCAACATCTGGCGCGCTTACAGGGCTGTGCATGATGGACAATGGCAGCGGGTGCTGGAAACCTATCGGCGCATAGATGTGTTGGTGGGCAATCAGGTTGAGCTTGTGCGAGCAGATGAGACTATCGTCGGGCTGGCCGAGGCCATTGACGGGCAAGGACGGCTGGTCATAGCTGGACCGCATGGGCGATTTGCCGCTGACGGCGGCGATGTGCATCTGGTAAAATAGTGGACGGGCAGTTTGTTCTGTCTGCTGTATTGGGCTCGATGTCACGGAATGATGATGGCATTTGGCATGAGTAACCAGGGCGAGAAGTGTGGGTTGAGCGAGTGGCCGCTGAGAATGGCGGCCTGTTTGGTGGCTGCGGTGCTTGTGCCGGCGGTCTGCCCGGCCCTTGGGGCATCCTCCCTGACGGAAGGGGGGCGTCTTATCGCCGCCGGGAAGTACAGGGGCGCAGAGGAAGCGTTCCGCAAGGCGGCTGCCGGCGATGCCCTGAGCGCCGTGGCAAGAGCGGGGCAGGGAGCCGCACTGCTGTTCGAAGGGAATGCAGAGGCTGGCGAAGCGGCCTTCGGCGAAGCGCTCGCGCTGGACCCCAACTGTGTTTCAGCGCTTCTAGGGCAGGGAGCGGCACGGTATTGCCGGGGGCAAGTCCAGGATGCAATGGCCTCCTACCGACAGGCGTTGGCCTACAACACGCCCTACCGCGCCCACATACGGGCGTGTGTTGCGCAACTGGCATGCATGTGCGGATTCTACCGGGCGGCGGAATTGGAGAGCCAGAGCGCACTGAACGCTGCCGGTGACTGCGAGCTCGCCTGCCAGGTCCTGGCTGCCAGTTGTATCGCCCAACAACGCGCGCCGGCGGCGATCAAGGCTCTCACGCGCCCGCTTGGCGAAACTGCAACGGCCTATCCGGGACTGGCGGCCCGCTCGCCAATCTTTGCGCCGGCCACGGCATACTATGTGGACGCCCACCTCGACGAGAACCTGCGGCTGGCGTTGCTCTCGGACCTCGGAGTGTCACCCACCGTGCAAGCGGCCGAGTACGTGGAGTCGAAGCCCCAGGAGGTGGTCGTGGAGGACAAGCGCGGGCTTCATATCGAGTGGCCCAAGGCCGGCGCGAGGGTCAGCGGGGCGATCGAGATAGTCGTCCGGGCACCAGAGGAGATGGCCATAGAGTACATCGCCCTCCTACTTGACAGCCGCTTTGTCGGAGTGAGCAGCAGCAAGCCCTATCGGATGTATGTTGACACACGGACTTGTGCGGACGGCCTCAGGGAACTGCGCTGCGAGGCGTACGGCCGAGGCGGGGACATCGTCGGTCACAGTTCGCTACTGGTCACCGTGGTTAACGGTAGCAGGACGCTGATGGCCGAGGAGGTGGCGGCCCGCGCCGAGGTGGACCTTTTCCTGCAGCAATGCCTGCTGCTGCGCGCTGATCCGCTGCTGCGTTCGCAGTTGTGCGGCCGGGCACTTCAAATGGCGGGGCGCACCGAGGAGGCGGTGGGTGCATACGAGTATGGGTTCTCCTACAACCCCCAATCGCCGGGGCTGCGTGCTGACCTGCTGCTGGCATACCATGGCATGGGCATTGTCAACAGCCGCCCGCACGAGATCCACCGCATCAGCGGTGCCGGCAAGTGCGTTGCCCTGACTTTCGACGACGGGCCGCATCCGGTGCTCACGCCGGTGATCCTGGACCTGCTGGACCGCTACAACGCCAAGGCGACGTTCATGGTGGTCGGGAAGCAGGCGGAAACCTACCCGGAACTTGTGCGGATGATCGCAGAGCGGGGGCACGAACTGGGTAATCATTCCTACAGTCACCGCAATCTGACCAAACTCAGCCAGCTTGAGGTCGAGAGAGAACTGGTGATGACGCGGCAGATCGTGCGGCGCGCCTCGGGCCGATTCCTCACGCTTTTTCGTCCGCCCGGCGGGCATTACGATGCGAATGTCCGCAAGGCCGCGCAACTGACGGGCTTCACGACGCTCTTCTGGAATGAGAACATCGGCACTTACAGGGGCTGCACCGCCGAAGCCATTTGCAGTGCGATGATCGAGAAGATAGGGGCATCTAACATCATCCTGCTGCACAACGGTTATGACGAAACTCCCGAGCTACTGCCGCTGCTGCTGCCCGCCTTGCAGAGTCGTGGCTACCGCATGGACACGGTGTCGGCTCTGAGCGCGCATCAGTACTTCCCCTTCGGTGAAACTGCGACAATCGGTCCTCCGGGGTGGCAGTTGCATTGAGAACCGTGCACGTCACAGTTCCGCTGTTCGCAGTAGTGGGTCTTGTTGTGTGCTTGACCTCGCCTGCCTGGACGCAGCAACCAGCCGCGGCGGGGAGCCAGCCGCTGTCCATTAACCATGTGGCGCAGTTGGACTACAACGCGCAGGATTTTGTTGACGCCGGCGTGGTGGACTTCTCTTATCTGCACGACAGGCATGCCGGCGAGCGGGGCTTTCTGTTCACTGGCACCGATGGACACTTCTACTTCGAGGACGGTACGCGCGGACGGTTCTGGGGCATCAACGTAGCGAAGACCTCCGTCTTCCAGCCCAAGGAGCGGATAGATAAGGCGGTAGCCGCGATATGCCGCGCCGGCTTCAATCTGGTCCGCATTCACCATATTGACGGAGTGGAGGGCCTGCTGCCAACTGAGCGTGCCAACAGCCCGGAGAGCATGGCCCCGGAGATGCTCGGCTGCGTTGACTACTGGATATACCGTCTCAAGGAAGCGGGCATCTACGTCTACCTGGACCTGCTGGACTTCCGTACGTTTACGGAGGGTGAAGGCGTTGCCAACGCCGAGGCCCTGGGCCGTGCGGCCAAGCCCTATGCGGTGTTTGACAACAAGCTCATCGAGTTGCAGCAGCAATACGCCCGCCGTCTGCTCATTGAGCACACCAATCCCTATACGGGACTGACGTACGCGCAGGACCCTGCTGTTGTGATGATCGAGATATGCGATGAGAACGGGCTCTACCTCTCGCGCAAGCGCTGGGGGGAGCTGGTGGAGCCATACGCCGGCCAACTCCGCCAGCAGTTCAATGCATGGCTGGCTGAGCGGTACGGAGACACCAGGACGCTGGCCGAGGCGTGGACGGACATTGAGGGGAAGCGCGGCCTGCTGCCCGGAGAGAGCCTCGAAGAGGGAACGGTGTGGCTGTTCCCCGAGGCGCGGCTGCCCGCGCAGTTCCCCGACGCGGCCTCGGGCGAGAGCCACCATTTGCAGCGTGGTCGAGCGGCGGACCGCAGGCTCTTCATTGACAGCGTTCATGCCGAGTATCTGCGTCGGATGAGCACCTACCTGCAGCGCCGTGGCGTGCGGGTGCCGATCACAGCGGTGCTGGACTTCAACCACGTCGCCGATATGCGCACGGTCGCCGAGCAGTTGGACTTCATCGGCACGAACTTCTACTACGATCATCCATCATGGCGCGCCGGCAACGAATGGCATCTCCCGGCCTTCTTCGAGGACCTCAATCCGATTGCCGACAGGCGAACGGAGACGTTCATCCCCAGGGCGTTGGTCAGCCGGATATGGGGCAAGCCATGTGTCGTGCGGGAATGGAACGTGTGCTGGCCCAACAAGCACCGTGCCGCCGGGATGATGGAGGCAGCCGCCTACAGCGCCTTCCAGGACCTCGATGCCGCCATACTCTTCACCTACGACCTGCTGGACAACAAGCAGCACGTTGAATTCTTTGATGTCCGCAAGGACCCGGTGCGGTGGGGACTGATGGGGGTCTGCGCGCGAATGTTCCTGAGTAGAGACGTCCGTCCCGCCCGCTACCGGACCGCCATGGGTTTCTCGAAAGTGGACAGCTATTATCCGACGTGGCAACCGATGCCGACCGAGAGCTACAAGCTGGGGTGGGTGTCAGGCTTCTCCACACTGTTCTTCGATGAGCAGGCACCCAAAGACGGGCCTGACTTGCTGGTAGCTTCGGGCCGGTCGGCAAGTGGAGCATACAATCGCGACAATACCATAATATGTCAGAACTGGGAAGCTGAGGACCTACTGGACCACCAGCGCGACCGTGGCATCGAGCAGAAGAGCGGGTATCAGGTAGCGACGGTCCCCGGGGGCAATGCGTCCTACACATTCGGCGGCACCATGTTCTCTGCGGGCGAGAAGGAGCGCGTACAGACAGCTCCGGCGTTCCTCGTCGCCGATGTCAACGCGCAGGATCTGCGGCCAATCGGCGTTGACGGGGCCGGAGAAGGATGCGTCGGATTCCGTGATGTGAAGCGCAATGTATATGCGTTCAGGCGGCTCACGGGTCACCAGAAGCTGCGGGTGGCACTGGACGCACTTGGGCAGATCTACGGCATGCCGATATCGCATGAGTATGTGGATAATGAGGTGTACAAGTCAGACACCGGGCAGATTACGCGCGACATCGGCGCCGGCTTGCTGCTTGTGGATACTCCTTGTCTTCACGCCGTGGCGGGTAGCCTCAATAACCCAGCAAAGGCAAAGACGTCGCAGTTGCGTATAAGCAGTGCCTCGGAGACCGGCGCTGTAGTGTGGGCAAGCTTTGATGCCAAGCCCCCGGCGCAGTCGAAGCGTTGGCTGCTGAAGACGGCCACCGTAGCGGCCAATACGGGCCAGAAGACGCGCCTCCACTACTCGAACGCTGAGAAGACGGTGTATGTACTGGAAGCGCTCGGGCGGCCGCCCATCACCACGGCGGCGGAGAAGACCACCCAGCCCACCGTCATCGCGCTCAACGGTCGTGAAGTAATCCGGATATGGCTGAAGAATGGCACGTGGGAACTGAACTGCGAGGAGGGGCGGTATTACTTGGTTTGCGACACGCCTGGGGTGCAGGTGGAACTGCCGGAGTTGGGAGCCGGAGTGAGTGTCACCGTGATCAATGACGGCGCACCGGGCGCGGCGACCTTGCAGAAGCAGCCGTTTGAGTATGGTGAGGCGTTCAGCCTGATACTGGTGGGGCGGGGTTGATGCCATTGCAGGAGGCCGACCGACGAAGGATGAAATGGAGGCTGGGACTGCAGAGCCCGGACGTTCAGGGAGGATGCCATGGATCAGTCGCGATTTGACAATGTGTCGCCGCTGGACTTCCGCTACTACGGCCCGGATGAGACGCTGAGGGCCCTGCTCGATCCCTACGTGACCGAGCGCGGCCGTGTAACCAGCGAAGCCATGGTGGAGGCGGCGGCGGTAAGGGTTCTCGCCCGACGCGGTATATGCAGCGAGACGGTGGCAGAAGAGGTCAGAGCCGCAGCCGACAACGTTGACCCGGAGCAGGTCGCGTGCGAGGAAGAGCGCATCCACCACAACATCCGCGCCCTGGTGAACGTACTGCGCAGCAAAGTCAGCGACGATGCCAAGCCGTACGTGCATTTGTGCCTCACCAGCTTCGATGTCATAGACACGGCGGTGGCCTGGCGGCTGCAACAGGCCGCATACAGGGCGATGCTACCTCGGCTTGGCGAGCTGCAGCGCGTGCTGATTGGTCTCGCACGCCGGGAGGCCGACCAGATCCAAATGGGGCGCACCCACGGCCAGCACGCGGTGCCTATCACCTTCGGTTTTGCGGTCGTCGGGTTCGTCAGCCGGCTGGCAGGTCGCATGGAGGCGATCAAGGCGGCTGCTGACAATCTGTGCGGGAAAGTCAGCGGCGCGGTCGGTGCCTACAACGCCGGCAAGCTGTTCTTCGATGACCCTGACACATTCGAGGCTGAGGTGCTGGCCGAGTTGGGCTTGAAGGCCTCGCCGAGCTCCACGCAGATCGTCGAGCCGGAGTACGTGACGGACTACTACCATGCCCTGATATCCACCTTCGGCGTGCTGGCGGACCTGGCCGACGACATGCGGCACCTCCAGAGAACGGAGATCGCGGAGGTCGGCGAGGAATTCGAGGCCGAGCAGGTCGGTTCCTCGACGATGCCGCACAAGCGCAATCCCTGGAACTTCGAGAACGTGAAGAGCATGTGGAAGACGTTCATGCCGCGCATGGTCACCGTATATGCGGACCAGCTTTCGGAGCACCAGCGGGACCTGACCAATTCGGCTTCCTCGCGCTTCAACCCGGAGATCATCGTGGGCCTGCTCAACAGCGTGGAGCGTCTGGTGAAGATAGTGTCCAAACTAGTCACGGACGAGCAGCGCATGGAGCAGAACTTCGACATGACCTCCGGAATGGTGGCCGCCGAGCCCGCTTACATCCTGCTGGCGGCCTACGGTCACCCCGACGCCCATGAGGCGATGCGCAAGCTCACGCTGGAGGCACAGGCCAGCGGCCGACCGCTGTGGGACTTGATCTGCGAGGCCGAGGAGGTCATTCCCTACCTGGGCAGGTTCACCGAGGAGCAGAAGGCGATGCTACAAGACCCGAGGGCATATGCCGGCATCGCAGCGGAGAAGACGAGTAAGCTGTGCGATGAATGCGAGAAGCGGCTCGACGCCCTTATGGCCGAGATCGTGTGAAGCATTGCATTGCTGGGATGAGGAGGACACCGAGTGTCACTGGTGGGACTTGATATCGGCACCACAGGCGCTAAGGCGGTAGCCTTCAACCCCGAAGGAGAGATACTCGCTCAGGCCTATCGTGAGTACCCCGAGTACTTCCCCAAGCCCGGATGGATGGAGGTCAACCCCTCGGAAGTCTGGGACGCCATCGTGGCGGTGCTCAATGAAGTTGCCCTCGCCATGAGAGATGACCCGCCGCAGACCCTCTGCATGTCGGCAATGGGGGAGACCTTCACTCCCATCAGCAGCAGCGGCGAGTTCCTGTATGGCTCAATCCTGTCTTCCGACACCCGCGCCATTGCGCAGGCCGATTCCTGGGAGCAGCGGCTTGGTGCCCAGAGAGCGTTTGAGATAACCGGCATGCCGCTGCACCCGAGTTTCACCTTGAGTAAGCTGATGTGGCTGCGCGAGAACGAGCCGAACGTGCACGCACAGGCGACCAAGTACCTCTTGTGGCCCGACGTGGTGATGTTGAAGCTGGGGTTGGAGCCGCGCCTGGATTACAGTCTGGCCGGTCGTACCATGGCATTTGATGTCACAAGGAAGCAGTGGTCAGCCGAGATGCTGGAGGCTGCCGGCTTGACGCCGGACTTGCTGGCCGAGCCGATTGCTCCTGGCGAGGTAGTCGGCACGCTGGGCGCCAAGGGAACTGAGATAACCGGGCTGCCAGCGGAGTGTCTGCTGGTTGCAGGCGGGCACGATCAGCCGATGAACGCTCTGGGCGGCGGCGTCATCCGCCAGGGCCAGGCCGTGGACGGAATGGGCACCGTGGAGTGCGTTACCACGGCGTTTGATGAGCCCGTACTGACTGAAGCGATGCGAACCTCGAACTACTGCTGCTACCCGCACGTGGTCGCCGGCATGTATGTGACTCTGGCCCTGAACTACACATGCGGTGACCTGCTGCGCTGGTACCGCGACAATTTCGCGCTGTTTGAGGCGACCCAAGCGACGAAAGAGAACCTGAATGTCTATGAACTGATCACGTCCGACCTGCCGGACGAGCCGACCGGCGTGCTGGTGCTGCCGTATCTGGCCGGTTCGGGTACGCCGTACTTCGACCCGCTCGCCAGTGGCGCGATACTGGGCCTGACGCTGGCCGCCGACCGCAAGACCGTAGTGAAGGCGCTGCTGGAAGGAACCTGCTATGACCTGGAGCTTGATCTGACCAGGCTGGCCGAGCGTGGCATCCATATAGAG
>Ga0136653_10000304_pt1 | contig 25572 bp, 27 predicted proteins | sample LakKivw275mmetaG_FD_94866 | JGI IMG/M metagenome (GOLD analysis project Ga0136653, IMG submission 94866) | Anoxic lake water microbial communities from Lake Kivu, Rwanda to study Microbial Dark Matter (Phase II) - Lake Kivu water 275m metaG... | ecosystem: Environmental > Aquatic > Freshwater >...
AATCCAGCGAGATTTCTCGTCTCCACTCCCCTTTCTTAAAAATAGTCATTTTCCGAAGACTTCAGAAAATAAAAAAATATTTTGGGAGAGGTGTTATACGCCTTCCTTCACATAGACCTTAAGATCCTAATTCTCTCCTCCAAAGAAGATTCAAAGAGAAATCCCGAGTAGGGGGAATTGAAAGCACCAAGCATCCAAATGGATGGAGTTCTGGCTGAGATCACCGCTTCACCGACAATTATAATGGCTGCGACAGCCTCCTTCGTGCTCATAACGATGGGCCTATCGGCAACAATAACGGCCAGCAAAATTGCAAAGTAATTCCCCTAAACTCCATCTTTTTTATATATTTTATCGTCATAATCTTCAATACACTATACACTCTCGGAGATTACCTCATGAAAGTGGGAGTCCACGTATCCATTTCTGGCTCGATAGATCTCGCAGTGGACAGGGCGTTGGAGCGCAAGTGCGACACCTTCCAAATATTCACGCGGAATCCGAGAGGGTGGAAGTTCAAAGACCTATCTGAGGGTGATGTGAAGAATTTCACCCGGAAGCTAGCTGACTCTGAGATAATGCCCGCGGTCGCGCACATGCCCTACCTTCCAAACCTAGCTTCGTCCAAAGAAGACGTCTATGAGAAGTCCGTCGAGACACTCACCGCTGAGGTTCATCGGTGCGGGTTGCTTAAGATACCTTACTTGGTCACACATCTCGGAAGTCACTTGGGGGCCGGTATGGACGTTGGATTTAGACGCATCGTTAATGCTTGCAACAAAGCCCTTTCAGAGGTTAAGAATAATGCCATCATACTCTTGGAGAACACGGCAGGAACAAAGAACAGCATGGGAGGCACATTCGAGGATATTCAATACATCATCGATAGGGTTGAGCAGAAGAGTCGAATCGCGGTCTGCTTCGACACCTGCCACGCCTTCGCTGCAGGATATGAACTCAGAAATGAGGATGCACTGAACGAGACGCTTGAACATTTTGACGAAGTCCTCGGCTTAGGACTTCTCAACGTCGTCCACCTAAACGATTCGAAGGGTGATCTTGGAAGCCGCATAGACAGACACGAACACATAGGACTGGGCTTCATCGGCGAAGAGGGCTTCAAGACGATCCTAAGGAACGAGACGATCAGGCGGCTTCCCCTCATACTGGAAACGCCGATCGACAAACGAAGAGACGATTATGGAAACCTAAAAAAGGTTAGAGAACTCGCCAAAGACTTCTGATATTCAAAAAATTGTCGACTCGATCGTTGAAACTATCCGCGAGAAGCCGACTGCCAGGCAATGCTCGGGCAATGTTTTTAACTCAGTTTATACCAAGATTCAGACCCAACAACAATGACTCAATCAGCTAAGGAAGATGCCAGAATGGTAAACTATCTGAAGATGGCCAAATTCGGCTTCAGCATGGCGAGTAAAAGCATTGGAAGGAGAAAGTTTCTGGCAACCCTGACCATACTTGGAATACTAATCGGTACTGCTACCATCGTTTCCTTGATGTCTGTTGGCGAGGGCATGCAGTACGGAATCGAATCCTCTCTCAAAAAGATGCTTGGTGCTGCAATCATGTTAAGGAGTAGTGATCAAGGCGTCACAGTCCCTGAGTACGTTCGCGACTACGTGTTACGAATTCCAGGTGTAAAGGACTGTGTGCCAGTAATAATGATGTTGGGCGAAGTTGGCGATAGGCAGTCAATGATAATAGGCGTGAACCTAGACCAAGCTGGAGACCTATTGCAGATAACCCTTTCCGAGGGACGAATCCCACACCCCGGAGAGAAGTGCCCAACGGTCATTAGCGGCACAACAGCCAACCGCTTAGGATTACATCTAAATGACACCATAACCTTGAGTGGAACAACAGGAGGAGTCGGAGAATCATTCACTGTTGTGGGTATCTCTCGATCAGTCAGCGTCATTTTGGCGGATGCAGGTTGTTTCATACCTCTCCGGGATGCGCAACGCCTGTTTAACAAGGCAGGTTTCGTATCAACATTACTAGTCATCCTAGATGACCCCAGTAAAGCGAGCTACGTTGAATACGTTCTAAGAAACTTGTTTCCAGAGTCAGTTATCATGACTCAAGAGACCGTCTTGGAAAGTATAAGTGATATTATGAACCTCGTGAACGGGGTTCTCTTAGCCTTAGGCTCTATAAGCTTGGTTGTAGGCGCCATCGGGGTCATGAACACAGTCACGATGACTGTTTATGAGAGAACAAGGGAAATCGGAATGATCAAGGCTATCGGAGGTAGACGGATGCATGTCCTACTGATCTTTATCTCTGAAGCCACTATCATCGGCATGATCGGCGGTTGCTTAGGGATTATATTCGGCATTCTCTTTGTGTATCTAATCCAGTACCTAATTTCAACGCTCGGACTACAGATTGCCATTCCAATAATCATCTCACCACAAATCATGCTAATTGGCTTTGTAACAAGCTTAGCAATGGCGATTATGGCAGGTTCTTATCCATCATGGAAGGCAGCAAACATCCGCCCCGTGGAGGCTTTGAAATATGAGTAGAGCGGTAGAACTTCGTGACGTTGTGAAGACTTACGATCTAGGCGGAGGATTCAAGGTCGAAGCCCTACGGGGAGTCAGCCTGAAGATTGAGAAAGGCGAACTGCTTTCGATCATGGGTCCCTCAGGGTGTGGAAAATCCACCCTCTTGAACATGATTGGTGGCCTTGACAATCCAACGAGCGGACACGTTATCGTCGATGGAATCGACATAACAAATATGGACGAGGAAAATCTGGCCTCCTTCAGGCTAGAGAGGGTAGGCTTTGTGTTTCAATCCTTCAACCTGGTTCCCACGTTAACCTCTTTGGAGAACGTTGAACTTCCAATGATTCTCGCAGAGAAACTTTCATCTAAAGACACAACTGAGAGAGCGACTGACCTACTCAAATTCGTGGGTCTCGGTAAGAGACTGCATCATAGACCCAGCCAGCTAAGCGGAGGGGAAAAGCAGCGTGTAGCCATCGCACGCGCCCTCGCGAACGAGCCCTCCATAATCATAGGTGATGAGCCCACGGGAAACCTTAGTAGTGAAGCCAGTTCGAAAATAATGCGCTTCATCCAACATTTAAACAGAACTTTGAACCAGACTTTCATATTGGTCACACACAATCCAAGCATAGCTCATGCGTCTCAACGTATGGTGTACATGTCGGACGGACAGATAATTCAAAAACCCGCTCCATCAAGTGAAAAACCATCCAAAGAAGTATTGTTAAAGGAACGGCGTGAGCTGATATTGGCGGAGCTTGAATGGCTCAGAAAATCTACAAGAAGTCTCGAAGAGTTGCGAACTAGAACGAGGCCAGACTTGTATAATCAATTCATGATGGAGTACGCCTTAAGATGGGCGCTGTTGAAGCAATCGGTCAGAGAGTTGGGGTTGAAGGTTTAATGGTCATAAAACATAAACACATCTTGACGGTTTTCTTCGTAATCTCTACCTTAGTTCTTCCTATGTTCGCTCCAAGATCAATAGCCTCCAACTTTGGTTCAACCGATCAAGCCGCATTGACATACAATAAGACCGAGGTGGTAGAGACAAAATATTCTCCGTTTGGAGAATTGCTTTCAGAAGCAGTAAAGGTAAGCTTCGAGGTCTACAACAACAATTCATTGCCAGCTCAAGTTTACATTAGAGATCGGGTTGAATGCGTGAATCCAGACACATTGACGATGCTCTACAATACCCCAAACCCAACAAGAATTGAGTCGTTTGGGAATACAACATTGATCCTGTGGGGCGATGTGACGATACAGCCGCAGAGCTATCTCAAGTACCAGTATATGGCAGAAACCTGGAGGATTATACCAATAGCTGTCAACGAAACCATTTGCATCAATGGGAACCCTAAAAATCCGAAGCTTGTAGGAGAAATCTATGCTTTAGATGCAAATGTTTCAGACACTTTAACCCTTCAAGTCAATATTAGAAATATTGGACAACCACTCTACACAGGCAGAAAACTGGCAGCCCCAATAACCTTGTGTACAGTAGCAGCATCACTATCTGATTACTACTTCTCAGACATAAAGACCAGTCCAAAGGCCAATTCAACATCAACCATCGCCGACAGATCGATGATCACGTGGATCATGTTCTTAAACGATTCTATTACGCTCAAGCTTTCAGCTAAAGTTGACGCTGTTGACTCGTGGGGAACAGCGCCTATTGACCCCATCACCATTCAATTGACACCAGTTCCAGAAGAGATGGTGACAGAGGTCAAAACGGCAAAGAATCTTGAGGACTCTGTTAAAAAGCTGGAGGGCTTCTTGGGTGTGCTCGACGGATTAAGTGCACTGCTTGGACAATTGACGCCCACCGCATCTACCTATAATTCGACTCTAAACATGATTGGATTGACTTTGAAGGAATTGAGCAATACCTTAACTGATACTATACCTGACATCGGTGATCCTGTAGCTAAAGGAATAGTTGTAAGAGTCAGGGATCAGTTTTCGGAGCTAGGCGACAAGTTTCTTTCCGCTTCTACAGGTGGAGTCGGGCAACTTCCAGAGTTGTCGGAGGAAATGAACTCAATGACTAACGAGTTAAAGACCGAGATAGAAGACTTGAAAGATCGCAAAGCAGATTTAGAAAGTCTCTCGATTATTATAAGCAATCAGAAAACGCCATACAATGTCGAGGTGTATAGTGTAGGATCGCAACCCAATTATAAGATTGAGTTGGTCGTTGAGGAATACATGCTGGAGAACTCTTCTGCACGCGCGGAATGGGCGCTTAAGTATGTTAATATAACTAACAAGGGTAGCAGTTCCCAAGCCATTGATGGCTTAACCTTGCAGGCAACGAGCGATCAAACTGTTTTGAAACCAAAATACGCTCTACTATTTATAGATGGAAACTGGCAGGAGTTTCATGGAAATTTACTGCAACTGGGCTTGACTTACGATGCCACAAACAACATTTTGTATTTATGGCCAAAAGCTGAAGTGAAAGCGTCAGAAAGCTCAAACATCCTTGTCGACTGGGCGAGAAGACCGATTATCCTGATCTTTGAGTGCAATGAGGCTCCTGAATTCAATTATACTGTTGACATAGAGCAGCGCTTTCCCAATGCTCAAACAGAGCCCGTTGATGGCAGAACGGTTTGTTTTGTCAATCAGCCTTACATCTTTGCCAAGAATTTTACCTTACCAGAATATGTACCGCCGCCGTCTCCCCCACCAGCAGAGAAGGGATGGCCACAAATTCTGTTTGAATATCTGCAGTCACCTATAATTCTAATGCTCTTTTCTGCCTTACTGATTACGCTTGGATTTCTTTATCTAAAAGGGCGTAAAGCAGTTCCAGCGAAAGTGACTGGGTCCGCTAAAAAGATTGATGTAAGAGAGCTTGTCCGTGAAATAGATCGCGTTAAGAAGATGATCGAAGATAAAGATTTTGACTGATAGCTTCACACGTGCTACGATCGGATAGCCTGCACTCATAAAAGCGCTTATTCCTCCTTCCATCCTGTAGACCTTTCTAAAAACGTCTTCTATGAGCATCTCACAGGTCCGCTCACTTCTGACCCCTGATCTACAGTATACGAGTATCCTCCCTTTCTTGTCCAACTCGTCCAGTCTCTTTTCTAGTTCTTCAAGCGATATGTTTGTAGCACCTTCAATATGCTCCTCCGCGTATTCCCCCTCGGTTTCAACGTCAAGTATGATAAGCAATGGGTCGGTGTCAATCATCTCTTGGCCCCAAAAAAAGAAAAACAGCCTCACACCTTGGATGCGTCAACTCCAAGTAGGCATAAAATCCCGCGAGTATCACCGCAGTAATCATTACTAAAAGCTTGACGCCATTCTTCATTGCCCAGTCGCTCCAGTTAGCCGAAAGAGATTAATGCTTTTTGCCTCAGCAATTTTTCTATAATATTTGGTCGACGAAAAATAATGTTGTGTAGGCACCAAAGCATTTAATGAAGTGTTGATACGAATATTTCTAACAATCGATCCTAAGGTGAAAAGAGTATGGCACAAAAAGAAGGTCTCGTGTATATCGACGGACAGTTTTTACCTAAAAGGGAGGCCAAAGTCTCGGTATACGACCACGGCTTCTTGTACGGTGATGGCGTCTTCGAAGGCATCAGAACCTACAACGGACGGGTCTTCAAGTTGGATGAGCACATCAAGCGACTATACGAGTCCGCCAAATCCATGGAGTTAAGTATCCCTGTAAGCAAAGAAGACATGATGAAAACGATTCTTGAGACGATCGGAAGAAGCGGGCTAAAGGACGCCTACATCAGAGTGGTTGTCACAAGAGGAGTTGGTGATCTTGGACTCGACCCCAGAAAATGTCCAAAACCCTCCATAATCATAATAGTTGACACCATCGTTGTGTGGAAGGAGAGAAGCCTTAAGGCGATAACAGCAACAACGAGAAGAAATGCGGCGTCGGCTTTGAATCCGATGGTCAAATCACTCAACTATCTGAACAACATTCTAGCCAAACTAGAGGCGAATAGGTCGAACGTGAACGAGGCAATCATGTTGAATCAGCAAGACCTTGTATGCGAGGGAACAGGTGACAACATGTTCATCGTAAAGGATGGGGTGATAGCTACTCCACCGCCCTCAGCAAACATGATAGTAGGCATTACGAGGAGCGCTGTGATGGAGTTGGCGACCAAAGATGGGTTAAAGGTGGAGGAGAGAGACATAACGATTCATGAAGTATACAACGCAGATGAAGCCTTCTTAACCGGAACTGCAGCTGAAGTTATGCCATTGGTTGAAGTGGATGGTAAAAGGATAGGGAATGGAGAGCCAGGTCCTATCACGATGACGTTGATAGAAAGGTTCAATGATATTAAGAGAAGCGGAACTCCGGTAGACTACGAGTAAGCGTCCTCCTTGGGCGTTGTGGACGTTCCAGAACTCTATTATTACCTTTAAAAGAGGAGATTCAAAACATTGGAAAAATTGGCGGTGAGGACAAGTGGGAAAGATTAATGCGGTGATCTTGGGAGCCGCTGGCAGAGACTTCCACAATTTTAACGTCTATTTCAGAGACAACCCGAAATACAGGATTGTCGCTTTTACAGCGGCTCAGATCCCGGGCATCGCCAATCGGAAGTTTCCAAAAGAACTCTCCGGACCGAATTATCCAGACGGCATCGAGATCTACCCTGAAGAGAAGCTTCCAGAACTGATTAGAAATTACAACATTGAACAGGTTGTGTTATCCTATAGCGATTTGTCGAACGAAGAGATTATGCATAAAGCTTCACTCATATTAGCCAACGGCGCCGATTTTTTCTTGCTGAGTCCAAAAACCACGATGTTAAGGTCTGTGAAGCCTGTTATTAGCATATGTGCGGTAAGAACTGGGGCTGGAAAAAGCACTGTAGCTAGAAAAGTCAGCAGTATACTGAGGAGAAAAGGTTGTAAGGTCGTCATCATTAGGCATCCTATGCCCTATGGAGATTTGAGAAGACAAATTGTTCAAAGGTTCGAGACTTACGACGACTTGGATAGATATGACTGCACAATAGAGGAGCGAGAGGAGTACGAACCCCATCTGGATAACAATTTCGTCATCTATGCTGGGGTTGACTACGAGAGGATACTTAGAGAGGCGGAGAAAGAAGCTAATATCATTCTCTGGGATGGTGGAAACAACGACCTACCCTTTATCAAACCGGACCTTCACATAGTTGTGGCCGATCCTCTTAGACCAGGGCACGAGATGAGTTACTATCACGGCGAGATGAACGTCAGAATGGCAAATATTATCATAATCAATAAGGTTGGAAGCGCTGATCCCAAGGCCGTTGAAACAGTGAATAAAAATCTTAAGGGACTCAATCCCAATGCGGTTATCGTGAAAGCCGACTCAAAAATACTTGTGGATGAACCTAAATTGATCGCAGGGAAGAGGATACTCGTCGTCGAGGATGGACCAACAGTGACTCACGGTCAAATGACTTTCGGCGCCGGAACAATTGCTGCGAAGGAGCATGGTGCGAAAGAGATAGTTGATCCACGACCCTTCGCTGTAGGATCATTAAAAGGTGTCTACAAAAGATATCCTCACTTGGAGAAGATACTGCCCTCGATGGGGTATGGAAAGAAGCAAATAAAGGAATTGGAAGACACCATCAACAGAATTGATTGTGACACCGTCATCTTTGGCAACTCGATAGATCTAGGCAGAGTGATGAAGATAGGCAAACCAACAGTGAGAGTTAGATACGCGCTAGAGGAGATCGATGGAGGTAGTCTAGAAAAGGAACTGGACGATTTCTTAAGAAAAATTTGAATGCGTGCACATAAGGTGAGGTGCATGGTCAATCTGAAGGGGAGAGATATACTATCGATTGCGGATCTTTCAAAGGACGAGATATATGCCATTCTCGAAGAAACGAAAAGGTTAAAGAAGCTTAGCTTCAAAGATGGAAGTTCCTTGCTTCAAGGCAGGGTCTTAGGGCTACTCTTTGAGAAGCCATCGACCAGAACTAGAACAAGCTTTGAAGTTGCCATGTTTCGACTCGGGGGCAACGCTATTTACTTGCGCTCTGATGAGCTTCAGCTAAGGCGAGGAGAACCAATCAAAGATACAGCCAGAGTTTTAAGCCAATACCTTAGTGGCTTAGTTATAAGAATCCATGAGCAAGAGACTTTGGATCAATTTGCTGAGCATTCGGAGATTCCAATAATAAATGGTTTAAGTGAACTGGAGCATCCGAGCCAGATACTCTGCGATCTTTACACGATCTTGGAGGTAAAAGGCAATCTCAAGGGATTAAAGCTTGCTTGGATCGGCGATGGGAATAATGTATGTAACTCTTGGCTTTTGGGCTGTGGCATAATCGGTATGGATATGGTGGTTGCTTGTCCCAGAGGGTATGAACCGAATACACGAATTTTGAAGATGGCTAGAGAATACGCTGCAATATCTACCTCAAAATTAAGTGTCGTTAATAATCCGAGAGAAGCTGTGAAGGATGCGGATGTCCTTTACACCGATGTCTGGGTTAGCATGGGGCAGGAGGAGGAAGTCAAGGAGAGGAGGAGGGCATTCGAAGGCTATCGAATTGATAATGCCCTAATCAAGGGGGCGAAGGATGATGCTATTGTTATGCATTGCTTACCAGCACACAGAGGTATGGAGATCACTGACGAGGCACTCGAAGGGAAGCAAAGCGTCATATGGAGGCAGTCGGAGAACAAGCTACATGGGGCAAAGGCAATATTGAGTTCCATAATCCCTTAGCGCCAACATCGCGCGCCTAGTTAGGAGAGAGCGAGGAGCGCAAAGACCTTTGAGTCCCCCACCAAGCTTTCTATCCTAGCATACTCATTTGCTTGGTGAGCAGTTTCATCTACCGTGCTCCAGACAACTGCGGGAATTCCAGCCTCCCTGAAGTAAGCTGCGCATGTCCCTCCTCCTATCCCTCCTGTCTTGGGCTTTATCCCCCTGCACCTCTTGATCGTCTCCCTCAGGAGGGACACAACTTCAGAGTCCACGGGCGTCGGCGCAGGAGCCTCGTTTTTAATTAGCGTCTCCACAGCTATCTCCGCGCCAGACTCCTCCTCAAACTCCTCAGCGACCCTTTGGGCATCGTTCAAAACATCGTCCAAACTATACTCGGGTAGCACACGGCAGTCAAAGTAGAGCATGTCTTCCCCGGGGATTATGTTGATGGCGTCAACATTTCCCTCCTTCTTAGTTGGCTCAAAAGTGCTCCCGGGAGGATCGAATAAATCATCTCTCTTGGAGTACTTTTCATGAAGAAGCTTGTCCAAAGCTAGTGCACACCTCATTCCTATACGGTGTGCGTTCAGACCCTTCTCTGGCGTGCTGGCGTGAACCTGCTTTCCGCGCGTTCTTACTCTAAACCACAACCTGCTTTTCTCAGCTACCTGTATGAAGCTGCCGTCCTCATTCCCACCGTCCGGCACGACTATCAGATCATCTTTCCCGAATAGACCCCTATCTATGAGGTATCGAATACCATACCTGCTCTCCTGCTCTTCGTCAGCCACAAAAGCCAAGGCAATTGTTCTCTTAGTTTTCATTCCAAGGTCCTTTAAGGCCTTAAGAGCGTAGATAGAGGCAACTAGGGCTTGACCATTGTCCTCACTTCCCCTCCCGTAGACTCTTCCGTCCTTGACCACGGGCTCGAATGGTCTCGTCACAGTCCAACTTGAAGCATCTCCGGGTGGGACAACATCCATGTGGGTTATGATCCAAAGCTTCCTCTCCAAATCTTCACCGTAACGATATGCAACGATGTTTGGCCTCACCTTGGAAGGAACCCTACCATCTTCAGCGTCATACCGCTCTATCCTATCAAATCCGATCTTCTCCAGAACCCGCATCAACAATTCAGCCTTCCTCAGTTCTCCCTCTCCACCGTTCTCGGGCGCTATGGCCGGAATTCTCACAAGCTCCCTAAGGGTCTGAACCATCTCCCCTTTCAGCTCTTCAACCTCTGAAAGCACATCATCCAACCTCACATCATTCAACCTCAACCAACAAAGCATAACGACCTAGCTTAACCAAAAATAACTTCAATTATTCTTCTCGATTTAAATCTGAGCTGAGACGATTTTAACTTGGAATGAAGAGCCATTGAAGTGTTTAGCAATCGATAATGTAAATGTTTGTCCCCCAACGTCTGCCGTCAATCATTTTTCCCACAATTTTCTACGGTGCATAATTGACCCTCGCAACTGCATAGTTTCATCATAGGTATCTTCCTCCTTATCCTAGTTTAACTTGGGTACGCATCGTTTGAGAGCCAATATATATAGTCAACCCTTCAATTAACATAATTCGCGATATAGGGATCACTTGCGAATATCTATTAAAGACAGAAATCGACTTTTTGTTGGAGGGGAAGATGTCAATAATTGTCATCCAATAGCGCGATTAGAGCCACTCTTCCTATCCTTATAGGCAGCATTATAGGCGCAATCATATGCTCTTGGTCAATTCCATCATATTTTAACAGACCGATCATTGACATTTACTTGAACACGCCTCAAAGCTATCCCGCTTCGTGCGTGCACGCAAACAATGGGGCAGGATTCTCAATCAATTGTTTAAGAGTGCATTGTAGCGATCTCTTCGCAGATAAAATGCGATATTATTCAACAGAATTCTCGTGCCACAAAACACTTAATGATCTATATGAATTGATTGAGAAATCTACAACGGATCCCTCGCCACCAGGCGAACGTGCGGCTTGGATAATTCTGATAGTCTGTATTTTAGGCGGGGTTATAGTGGTTGCGGCAATAGCGATGTTGGCAGCTCGTAAGTTCAGTCGACGTCAATAAAGGCATGCCATAGACCACGAGATTATGCAAATCACCCCGCATACAAAACTGTGTTGACTGCTTTCATCCAAGATTGAAAGATATAGTTAACTCCAACTAAAGAGGAACATAAACAACCCCTTTTACAGAACTAAATGAAGGAGCATGTAAATGATTTGCAAATTGTCGTCTCCTGATGTTGATTCCATATTGAGAGTTGTTAATGATGCTGCACAGGCTTACAAAGGCGTAATTCCAGACGACAGATGGAAAGAACCTTACATGTCAGCTGAGGAACTGAAAAAAGAGATTGAAGCTGGCGTTAGATTCTACGGTTGGGTAGAAGACGATATTCTACTTGGAGTAATGGGGATTCAATATGTCAAAGATACGACATTGATCAGGCATTCCTATGTACTCACAAAATACCAGAGAAGAGGAATTGGAGGAAAGCTGTTAGGGCATCTGATGAGTTTAGCTAAAACCCCTGAAATTTTAGTGGGGACTTGGCAGGACGCAACTTGGGCTGTCTCTTTCTACAAGAAGCACGATTTCAAATTAGTGTCGCGCAAAGAGAAGGACAGACTTCTCCGAGAATACTGGAACATTCCAGAAAGGCAAATAGAAACTTCAGTAGTACTAAAGTTCAAGAGATAAGTCTTTGTTGGGGATCATCTGGGTCCCTTAGTTGTTATTACTGTTTTCGTGATTCGCAAGAATAGGTTTGTATTGTAGTCTGACTTTTTCAATAACACATACTTTGGTCGAGTTCACCCTTGTCTTGCCGTCGGCCTGTGGTCTCCTAACTGTTGGGAACGAACCTGCCATTAAGCTCGTTGTAAGGATTGTGGAGGGATAGTTCTCCCTAACCTAATAATGACAATATAATAATCTTTATCTATCTGTCGCGTGGTATAAACCTCGGCAACGAGTAACCTTAACACGCCAGTAGAACTGGGGCTTGAGTAAAAAATTTGGGGTTAACATTCAATAAGCCTTTTATATTAAAAGCATGTGAATATCCAAAAGCTTAGGAGAAACTGAGTCTTGGAGCCGAGTAAGAAGCCACTGAACCTGCTGATAAGGAGCATAAATAACAACGTAATCGTAAAGTTGAAAAATGGCATCAAGTACAAGGGCAAGATGATTCAGGCAGACGGTTATATGAACTTGGTCTTGGAAGGGGCAGTCGAGTTTCACGGAGACGATCAGGTGGCAAACTACGGGGATGTCTTTATACGCGGTAACAACATACTATACGTCTGTATAGACGCCGGAAGAGCATGATCCGCCACAAGTTTCTGTAAGGGAGCGGTCACCGAAATCTATATCTATTCTCATTTAAGCATCTCATTGTTTGGAGGAAATCCCCCTTGAAGACTCCAATTTCCGTCGAAGAATCCAACATGAAACCCATTGAAGAACTGGACATCGAGATGGTTGAAAGGAAGGGGCGTGGTCACCCAGACTACGTCGCGGATGGTGTGGCTGAGTCCTTCTCCAATGCCTTGAGCAAATACTACAGAGAAAGGTTCGGGCGAATTCTGCACCATAATGTTGACAAAGGTTTAGTGGTCGGTGGGAGGTCCCATCCAGTTTTTGGTGGAGGACAAGTTGAAGAACCGATTTACATACTTGTCGCTGGTAGAGCAACCACAAGTGTTCAAGAGAAGGGAAACGTGACATCGATCCCCTTCGGGACAATATCGCTGGGGGCGGCGAGAGGCTTCCTGAGCAAGAACTTCCGTTTCCTAGATATCGACAGCGATGTCATAATTGAGTATAGGATCAAACCTGGATCGGTGGACTTGGTTAAAATCTTTCAGGGAGGCGAGGCGACTCCCCTCTCCAACGACACGTCTTTTGGTGTGTGTTTCGCACCTCTTAGTAAGACTGAAAAGCTTGTCTTAGAAACCGAACTTTACTTGAATTCTCCTAAGCTGAAGAAAGTTCTTCCTGAGGTTGGCGAGGATGTGAAAGTTATGGGACTGCGAAGGGGCAAGTGCATAGAGCTGACGATAGCCACGGCGATTATCAGCAGCCTGACACCCGACGCAGATCACTATCTAAGCGTGAAAGAAGAGATAGGAAACAGGGTCGCAGACCTAGCAACCAAGATTACTGAATACCCTGTTAAAGTCTTCGTCAACACTGGCGACAACCCAGAAAGGGGGGTCTTCTACATAACAGTTACAGGAACGTCAGCTGAGCATGGCGACGATGGTAACACGGGCAGAGGAAATCGTGTGCACGGATTGATTACGCCGTGTCGTCCGATGTCTCTCGAAGCCACCGCCGGTAAGAACCCTGTGACTCACGCCGGGAAGATCTACAACGTTCTGGCAAAATTAACGGCTGAAAAGATATACAATGAAGTCAAAGGCGTGAGGGAGGTTTATGTTAAGTACCTTAGCAGGATCGGTGCACCAATAGACGAGCCTGCTACGACGAGCGTCCAACTAAACCTTGAGAATGGTGCAGCACTGAGCCGGCTTAAGCCTGAGATCGAGGGCGTGGTTGACGAACAGTTATGCGAGATCGGTAAGATCACCGAGATGATAATCAACGAAAAGGTTATGCTATTTTAGGGTTGTAAGCCTTTCTTTCTTGTACTCCTCAACCATTTCACTCAGTCCCTCAATCGCCTTAGCTTTCTCAGAATCCTTCGCCCCCAAGATGGCTTTCTCAACATCGCTCGTCTTAGCATACGGGTATCTCTCAACCCATTTTATCTCAAGCACCTTCGATGGAATGACGGATATGCCGTGTTCCTTCAGTTTTTCTTCGGCTTGAAAAGCCATAGGAGTGCCACCAACGACAGCCCTCACCCCCCTCTTGGCCAACTCCTCAGAAGTCGAGGCTCCTCCACCGCTTGCGTTCAATAAGAAGACAATGTCCCCGATCTTTACGTTATAAAGCTTGAAAGCCCTGTCCAGTCCACTCCTCGTAAACGTTTCTATCGGTTTAAGGAAGGTGACCTCTCCCCTAGACTCCAGCTCGAGATACCTCTTCGACTCTACCAACTCCTCTTTATACCGTTGGGTATCTAGCCGAGCAGCATCAAGCCTTTTCTTAAGACCCTCAACTTCTCTCTTGATGATCTGATACCTCTTCTCCCTCGTAATTTTTAGGTCGGCATCGCCTTTCATCTTTTCCAAGCGGTCTTGAAGCCGACCTATCTCCGCCCTAAGTTCCTTGACCTGAGAATCAAGATTCAAGTTTAACTTATTGAAATGCTCGATTTGACTCTTCTGAAGCAACACCTTTTCCCTAAGACTCTTAACCTCCCTCTCAAGATTATCTTCTCTGGCTTTCCGCCCCTCCAATTCTATGATTTCAGGCTTTTTGGTGTCTGTTCTCGGCTTCGGGGTCAACTCTTCTATGGATCCCTGAATCGAGTGTCCTCTTATGACGAGCTCCTTTACATCATCAACGAGAACACGCACGCCTGCTTCTTTAACGCGCTTCTCAACCTGCTCAAACTTGTTCTTGTAGTGTTGGAACGCTTTAACCGCAGCGAAAAGGGCGTCGACCTCGTGGGGGTTCTTGAGATCTATGTTGAACTGTTGAGCGTGCGTCTGCGCTAAATCCCGCTTTTCCATCGCTTCGAGATCTGAGCTTGGGACGAACAATACGGCGTTCCATTTTTTTACAAGCTTTTCGACAAAGCTCGGCGCCGGTGAAACATCAGCAGCTATGATGATGGGTTTTCCAAGCTTTGCCAATATCCTGGTTAGGTCTCCACGCGTCAGCCCCCGCTGGCTCTCAACGTGGATCGGTGTGGAATCTAGAGTTAGGACGACCAAACCACAAGTTGTTCCGGGGTCGACCCCAACTATAAGCTTTTTGAGCGGATTGAATTTCAATGGTTGACCTCTCTCGCTCTCTTTTCTCGGCTTGAACTCAATGCGTTCTCTGAATACTGGCCTGACCTCCACTTTGGTATATGATCCTCTCATAGGCTTTATGACACTATGAAAATTCGTTCTTGGGGCATATACCGTAAACTCCGCTCTCTTTAGTCCAAAGTCAGACTTCACGATGGATAGATCGTAGTCGAGATTTATGCCTCTCAATCTATCCTCGATTTTTTTAGTGACGTTCAAGATCGACGAGTGAATTCGACGCCGGTACCTAGACTGACTTGAACCTCCAGGACCTAAACTGACGTTTCTTGAAACCAAGATCTTCGTTTCTTCAAAAAAGAATTGAGCCAAACAACCGGCGCCGAGGTCAGCGAGCCTAGCCGAAGTTTCAGCCTCTTCTAGGGCAGAAAATCTTGGTGGAGGCTTCAACTTGTATTTCGCAGCCATTTCCTGTAGTGTCAGCGGATTGTCGGGGATGCCCGTAACTTGGATTATGCTGGTTTCGATCGGTAGAATTGAAGCAAAGCCCTTTAAACCATCCCAGTCTTTTTCCAATTCGTAAACGTTATCGATTGCTAGCAAATCGGGCTTATACTCTTGAATCGAGTGAATCAGGTCTGGCCTAGAAATCTGCCGAAACCGCTTGACCACAAGTCCATTTTCCAAAATGACCAAAGCATACCTCGGATCTGATTTGGCTGAAGGCGACTCCTGAGGCAAAATATCCAACCCGAATATCACGCGTCCGGGCTCTTCTTTCAACGCGCCCAAGCCTCTCAAACATGCCCAAAGAGCTTTTACAATTTAACGCTTAAAGTCTTCTAACAAATGCAAATTAGAAACCAAATAACGATCATAATAGAAATAACGTAAACGCGATCGATAGGCTTCAGATTGATAAACTTCAGTTTAAAAATGTTCGAGTTTCTGAGGGTATCCTGAAATTTTTTCCTAACATTCTTCTTTAAGCATTCTTTATTATGGTTTCACTTATGCGTATTTGCCTACGTGCGCCAGCTAGCTCTTTTTGGATTGCTCAATAAGTGTTTCAGCCACCCATCTAGCTACTTTTCCCGCTACATCAGGGCATTTATCGATATGGCCCCCAGCTTTTTCAAATTCCTTGTGTTCTTTAGCATTCCAGAGGTTGAATGCTTTTCCAAAGATTTTCCTTTGGACATCCTTGCAAATGCAACTTCCAAATTCTGCCACAAACTTATCGTACAAATTTTTGGCTAATCTATATGACTTCAGAAAGCTGCCTTTATCAATATCTTCAAGCTCTCTACCATACATAAAGCTTAACGCCATGATGCCTCCTGTCAAGGCGCCGCAAGTACCATATCCAGACAAACCTGCGCCTCCAGCTAAGGCGTGTCCCGCCTTGATCACAGCGTCCATCCTTAGACAAAAAACTTTTTGAATTGCTAATAATACGGATTGCGGGCAACTTCCATATTTGCTTTCGTATTCAAAGGCGAGTTTGTAAGCCATATCTAATATTTTTTCTTTACTGTAACTTTCCATACTCCACTCATCTTATGATCCTTATTCTAACATATCGATCGATTTTTGGGCCTTCCATCGTTGTGCTCGATCCTGTCGTGCAATGCTTATAGTATGTACTCTTCTCCAGCTTTTACTACTAAGATTTCACCGTTCAGCTTCCTCATAAACTTGCTAAATAACTCTGGATGGGTTCCATGTATCGGGAAAATCTTCTTCGGATTCATAGTTTGGAGAACCTGTCTCAATTGAAGGGGCATAATGTGTCCTGAAACATGGGCGTAATATTGAGGTAGGCCGTAGTGTTCTAGCCAGTTGGTTAGCCTGTTAAAGTCGACCTCCATCTCCTCGTTGAACGGTTCAGAAGCGGATAATACATAGCAGCTTCCAGACTTTGGTTCTATGTCGATCAGACTTTCCAAATCATAGAACGAAGCGACCAGAACGACCTTACTCTGCATATCAGCAACACTTGAAGAATCAACTATATTGTTAGACTCCAAAACCTCCATTTCCCAGTCAGCATACTTCTTCTTGGCCTTCTGGAAGACTAATACATTTTTATCCGTTGATTTTGGCATCTGCAAATGAGGGTCCTCGCTCAGCTTCTTCATCAAATATGCCTGTTTAAGAGTTATCGCTAAGAATCGCCCGCTCTGCTTAGCCGCAGTAAAGAAGGACCTCAACCTGTCGATATCGGCTCTTGCAAAATCGGCGAGAACAAGCCCCTCGGTCTGCCTCACAAGTTGACCTATTTTCTCCAACACCTCCTGTTCAGAGGAAAACTCGGCGTTCGTCATGTTTGTGTGTTCGGTGATCACGGCCACTGGCTCGGCGTCTTTGGCTCTTTCAACAAACTCTTCACTCATCTCTGGCTTTGTGCCGTGCACTCTAAAATCTCCGGTATAAACGACCGCTCCTGATGATGTGTGAGCAATTAGCCCGTAGGAGCCTGGGATGCTGTGGTCGACATGAATCGGCTCAACCTCCACTGAACCGATCTTTACAACGTTTCCAGTTCTGAACGTTTTAAACTCAATGTCATCGATGTTGTACTCAAACCCCGTTCTCATCTCGTTGAATGCTTTCAGAATCATGGCTGTCGTTTCACCACAGTACACAGGGATGTCCCTCTTCAGAAATGAGATGTACGCGGAGTGATCCATGTGAGAGTGCGAGAGGACTACCCCGTCGATCTCAGGCTTTGAGTCGTCAAACTTGTATACGCCAGGCAAGTTTGGCAGTAGCCCGAACTCGAGAAGACTCTTCTCGTCCTTCGGTGAGAGAAACGGCTCTGAGTAGTATTGGCTTTTCAGCGAAAATGACATACCAAAGTCTAGGAAGATTTTGGCGTCCCTGTCTTTGAGGAGGATCTTGTTGCCACCGATCTCGTTGACTCCGCCGTAGAACATTAGCGTCGTCATGTTTCATCAATTGTATGTTTTAGATGTTTTTTAGCCTCTGTAATCTCCTTAACCCATTCTCCTTTATCCTTGAAGCCCTCACCAAAAATGATTGACTTGTATCGCTCTTCGCCTTTAGATTGATATTCGATTCTGAGATAGTAGGCTCCTGATATGTTCTTCCAGTATCTTTTACCCTCTACGGCGATAATGTTTCGTAGGGGTATAACCTCTCCTTTAAGGTTATCTAGATCTGAAGAATTGACTTCGCCAGCAACCCCTTTCTCAGCGCCCGTGAGAAGAAGCTGAGTCAACAAATCATGTGGGAGCCAGCGGCCGGTCTCGACCTCGTCTCGGACTTTAACAATGATTAAGCGCTTATCTGTGAGTATGAGGTTGCATAGGGTGGCCTTGTAACCCCACACTTCGTCCCCCCAACGCCATGCGGGCTCCTTGAAGTCCCAGACCTTCACAGCTGTATCGTATTTAAGAACACTTTCCTTCAGGCTTGAACTCAATGAGAAATCACCAAGCTCTATTATGTACGCTCAGGTGGCTGATCGTTGTAGCGTTCCAGTCGGGGTTCCTTTGACCCAGGTTTTTCCGTCGTGGTAGTACCACTCTTCCGATTGGGCTCCAACGGTCCAGTACCTGCCGCTATCGTCACTGAACTTGAACGTCTTTAGCTGGCTCTTATATTCCTCCTTCTCTAAAGTGCCGCTTTCGAATCTCGCTTTCAAATCCTTAAAAATTGCCATAGCTTGATTTGGGGTATACGTTTCCGCTGACGGAGTCGGGACCTGTTGAGCAGAGGGTGGCTGAACAGGTGTCGACTGGGCAGGAGTTGGTGCTGAAGGCACAGTTATCGTTACAGGTGTTCCGCAATCAGGGCAGACCTTGTAGTCTGGCGACAGCTCTTTGCCGCATTTTTGGCAAACCGTCGGGGCTGCATGTGGTGCTGCCGTTACCGGCGTTCCACAGTATGGGCAGACCTTGAAGCCGGGTGAGACGGGTTTTCCGCATCCAGAGCATCGCATACGCGGAGTCTTAAACCGTTCAAGAATTTCACCTGCTTTTCTGATAATGACAGAAGGCTTTGGGACCTTGACTCGCCAATACTCTTCTTCAGGCATCTCATCTTCTTTAGGACTTTCGGCGCTCATAGACTAATCCACAAGCCTCCGCATAATGATTCTGCTTTTGATTATTGCAATAAGTCATATATTATCCTTTAATGAACCGTTATATTTTCCTTGTGCGAGATTTGCAGGAGGTGATAATTAAGAGTTGAATTGGGAATTAATCGGTTAGCTGATAGGCGCCATCGGCGCTGTGATAGGTATAATTGTCGCTCTCTATGCAATGGGGGTCGGAGAATACTTAGGGGGTAAGAAAAGATCCGATATTCCTCCTGTGAGCAAAAAAGAGTTGATGGAGAAGTTGTTAGCGTTGAACGACTCGTTTAAACCGTATCAGATAACGAGGGGGGAGGACACAGACTTGGTGGCTGAGTGGAAGCTTGTTGACTCCTCTTGGTATGGGATATTCAATAAGAGCGGGCTTAAGGAGGCTTATCGTGCTTATCTTCTCTTGGACGAGGATAGACATGCTGTCAGGTGTAATGTATGGGATCAAGCAGTTAAGTCCGCTGGAGGCAGGTAAGGTGTACGAGTATAAGTTTGATGTGAACGAGATCAGAGGACCCATAATTCTGATAGTGGAAGAGAACGGATGGGAGTGGGTGCCAGTAGTAGCAAAAAGACATGCAATATATTCATGATTCATGGCGTGCGTAAAACATAGTCTAAGAATAGAGTTAAATAGTTAAATACTTAAAAAGTGATCTTATATTGAATCACTTATGAAATCCTTATTTAATAAAAAAAGGTTCTTCATCATATTTGTAAGCATTATCTTCTTTGTTACATTATTCTCCTTTTCTGCTTACATAAAAGATTGTGAAGCTCAGGATTGGGTTCTCGCAATTGGAGGTAAGCGATGGGATAGAGAGGGAGGGATGTGGTGGCGTCTTCGACTTAGCACGAACACGGCTTCTCCAGGTGAAGAAGTAACTTTATATTTGGATGTTCAGCTGAAACTGCATTGGAAAGGCGAAGGGGATCCTGGGCCATATTATGGAGATGATCCTGGTACAATTTATATAAACACTGGGGGTCTTCTCACTCAATCATTAACTCAATCTATTAGCTGGGGTGATATTTGTAACCTTCAATATGGCGAAACTTATACTGATATTGAAGGAGAGAAAACTTTTAGCATACCGTTTGTTGTCCCTCAAGGTGCAACTGAGAAAGAATATCAATTTCAAGCAGTAGGGGAAGAACTTAATCCTACTGCTCCGGTGTATTTGACTGTGACTGGTGGTGGGGTAACTCCCTCAGATGGTGATATTTCTGGTCCATTGGTTCTGATTGGTGGCGCTGTAACGGGTCTAGGCGTCATTGGGCTTATCGGAGCGGGCGCTGCGGGGTATGGTCCCCTCGCTTCAACCATGGCTAAGATACTTGGAAAGGTACCACCAAAACCTGAAACAAAGCTGGCTGAAACAGTTAGTAAGCTTGGAGAACCTGAAAGCCCATCCGATAAACCTCCTTCTTTACTTGACACTGGAGACACAGACAAGCTAGATGTATTCACTGACGAAAAAATTAAGGAGTTGTCGAAGGCTGAAGGCTCAGAACCTATTGAACCCTCTGACATTGGACAACCTGAAAGTTTGGTGACTCCGAAAACTACTTATGATTATGACGAAGTAGCTGATGCCATGGAAAACAGCGCAGAAAAAATCAAGAATACCGCAGAAAAAACTGTGGAAAAATTAAAAACTATACAAGAGAATCTCCCTAAAGCTAAAAAATTCATTTCTGAAGAAACCTATAAGAAGATTGAAAAATATCTTGAAAAAGCAAAGAAAGCAGCAAAGTTGGTAAAAGAGATCTCAGAGCAGTTTGGTAATTGGGTCAAACCTATAAAACGTGGGTTTGAAGCTGTTGATACCTATTATGTTGATGCTTATGAAGCGGCTCTTAATAGAGAATACGAATTAGGATATCGTGTCGACCTACCAACACTTCAGCGTCAAGAAACAGTTAAAAAAGTCGTTGAGCAGTTAGGTAATACATCAAAAGAAACAGTAAAAACTGGTACAGAATATATCAAAAAGATCAATCCAGAGTTGGGAAAAAGAATTGAGGAAGGTTCAAAAGAAGTTATTGATGAATCGGTAAAATTTGTATCTGATGGTATTTCAAGAGTACAGGATAGTGCAGCACCACGCACAAAAACTTGGGGAAGAACATATTCAGATAAATATATGGACGATTTGGGATTATAGCATTGAAAGATCTTATTAGAATGGCAAATGAACAGTTGAAGTTATCCGACTCTCTCATCCAACAATTTGAAGATGAAGAGAGTATTAATGATAAAAGGCAGATTCAGAAAAAAAGGCTCTCATATTTAGCTAAAGCTGCTATGCTTTTTCATAAAAATAAAAATTATGCAAAAGAGGCCGCATCCCAACTTTATTCATCTAGTTTGCTAATTCAACTAATGATAAATGATCCAAACGCTAAAAAAAGATACAATATGCAAATGACATTCTTAAACATCATAATGATGCTTTAAACGCTTATAAAAAAACGGATAATATGCACTTAACAACTCGTGGATTGGCAGAGATAGTAGCCCAATTAGATTTTGTAACATCTCATCTAGGAAAAAAGAAACATCCAAAACTTATAAAATCTCTTGATCAACATTTAAAGGCGCTAGCAGAAAGCTTCACAACTTCATATGATGTAGAAACAATAGGCTACGAATGTTTAAATAATTTAGTCAGACTTGGTGCAATATCAAAATATGGTGGCAATGTTAATCAAACTACATTACTTCAACTTAAAAAGGAGTTAGAATTGTACGCCGAAGAAGCCTTCTCGATTACTGGTAACAAAAAATTGCTTAAAGAAGTTGAACGTGTCTCCTCAGAAACAGAAGAACTGATAAACAAAATTGAATTTAAACAGAAACCTGAAGGGCTACCTGAATCGATAGAATGAAATAAGCCAGAAGAAATCGAATAAGAATTGGTGGCTGGAGATTCATATCATTCCTCAAAAGAAGGGATAATCTCGTCCCATAGCGGCCTAACAAGAACAACGAACATCGGTAACAAAGAGGAGGAATCATTACCTCATCGCGGCTTCGACCTTCCTTGTGTCCCTAACCCCTAGCAGGCTAAGATTCCCAACATTTACCCTTTTAAGATGCTTCTTGGCCGCTTTGTAGCAATCTACGACCTGCTCGTAAGGAGTCACCTGGAGGTCCGCCATCAAAAAGCTCGGGTGAAAAATCAGTAGGCTGTAAGGAATCTCAGGGTTGAGTTCGGCGATGAACTTCGCTATCTGCTCAACCTCTAAAGAATCGACATAGCCCGGAACCAGCAGCGTCGTCGCAGTTAAGACAGGGAGACTCGGCCTCTCACCATAGATTTCTTCAGCGATCATTCTGAAGTTCTCGTACGCCCTCTCGTTTTGGACGCCACTCAGCGCGAGGCTCATTATCGGGTTGAAACACTTCAAGTCGAACTTGACGTTCCCACCACTCTGCAAAGCCAACTCCACCGCTTCTCTGACAAGCTTCCTATGCCCACAACCATTCCACTCGAAGCATATCCTTAGAATCCTCTTGGGGTTTTCTTCCAAAGCCGTTTTAGAAGCCTTTATCGCAAACGGAAGCTGAGGCTCAGGAGATCCTCCAAAGTAGCAGATGCAGGACACCCTTTCGTTCCTTCTCACCTTTCCCACGAACTCCTCTACAGTAACAGCGTCCCCACGCCACAGTTCCTTGTGAGAGGCGTTTTGACAGAATAGGCAGTCAAAATTGCACCCGTAGAAGAAAACTGCAAGGTTATAGTACCCCACCTCTGGTCCAGGCTTACAGGCATACTTCGGATATCCTGCTCCTGTTCCAGCTGGACAGAACCATGCCGCGCAACAGTTTGTCACTTGAGGATCCAGATAAGTGTAGAGTAACCCTCTATCGGGGCTTGCCAAAGATTTTAGCCTTCCATCCACGTTCTCTCGTAGACCGCAGAACCCTGATTCTCCTACTCCGATCTCACATTCATTGGAACATAAATTGCATTTTATACCGCCTGGGCTTTTCGGCGGTCTTGCTGGCAGACCGAAGGACGATCTCGCCTCTGCATGTGCCTCAATTATGTAAGGTGTCGCCTCGTCAGGTCTCTCGCGGATGCAGTTACCACACACTCCAACAAACTTGGATATCAGGATCGACCGCTTACCGCAGACCCTACACTCCTTCTCACGCCCAACATTCGACCAAGGAAGGCTGAGGCTTGAAAGCAACGGGATCCACTCTTTAAAGACATCTTGTCGTGCGGAAACAGAAAAACTTCTATGTCTAAATATAGATTCTTCAAGAGAAACACTTATTGGATGGCGGAAAAAGAATAAACTCACGATTGCGTGCGCAATCAACGCAAGAATAACACAAAGAATATGATATGTAGTCTGATTGAAAATGAGGAAATTGGAAGAAGCAGTTCCAGAGATAGATCCAGATAGAGTCGCAAATGAAATAACTGAGTTCGTCAGGAAAACTGTCAAAGAGGCCAACGCCGATGGCGTCGTTGTCGGACTGAGCGGAGGACTGGACAGTAGCGTCGTAGCCGCACTCTGCGTCCGCGCGCTGGGTAGGGCCTCAGTTTTAGGCATCGTGATGCCAGCAGAATTCACCCCAAAAGAAGACACAGAGGACGCGAGAAAACTCGGTAAACAACTCGGAATGAAAACATCCCTCATTAACATTCAAGACACGGTGGAAAGCTTTTTCATAGCGTTGCAGTGCGACCGAAAGGACGTGAAGCAGAAGATCCCCATGGCAAACATCTACGCCAGAACCCGCATGATAATCTTATACTATTATGCTAACCTCAAAAACTACTTAGTGGCAGGTACAGGAGATCGAAGTGAAGCCTTGATCGGCTACTTCACAAAATACGGGGACGGAGCCGCGGACTTCCTTCCTATCATACACCTCTATAAAACCCAGGTCAGGGAACTGGCTGAACACCTAGGGATACCGGAGAGAATTGTCTGTAAGGTAAGCAGTCCACAGCTATATGCAGGCCACAAGGCAACAGACGAAATACCCCTCGACTACGACAGATTGGATCCTGTACTGGTCGGGCTGTTTGATCATGGTTTTCCGCCCATGAAGGTAAGCCAAAGGACAGGAGTGCCAATCGAAGTGGTTAGGGAGGTTATGCGAAGATTCAACGCATCCAAACACAAGCGAGAATATTCACCTATGATCTGCTGATTGTAGGATCACGAGCGTGTAGTTTGATCCAAATTCTATGCGAACACAAATCTTGAATTTGATCGATCGTCCTTGAATTCCAGCCTTCGCCATCGACACAATGAAGAGATTGAAGGGATCAGATTCAAGAATTAAGAAGCCTGACTGGAAACATCCGTTCCCAGTTTACGCGCCATAACCAGAGCGCTCTCACCGTCTGAGTAGTAGCCTAACATTTCTTAACAGTCCTGAGACCAAGCTTCTCGTAGAGATTTATAGCCGGAAGGTTACTGACTCTGACCTCCAAAAAACACTCCTTCGCACCATAGTCTGACATCGCATCTATTGCCTTCAGCGTCAATGCCTCTCCCACCCCCATTCTACGATACTCTGGCAAGACAGCCAGAGAAACTATGTGCCCCTTCTTTATTATGCCTATTCCTCCAGTTTCTGGAAACCCTACCTCTATCCTGCACATGACGTAGCCAGCAATCTTGTCCTCTACAGCGGCCACGAGGAACGCGTTGGGGAAGCTGTTGTGCAGGTCTAAAAAGAATTGAGGCGTGTAGTTCTCTGGGAGACATGTGAAGTTTATACGCATAACTTGATCAAGATCAGCACCTTGGAACGGTCTTAGCATGAACTGCTTAAGCAGTTTCGGAGCCCCCTCTCTCGCTCATGGACTACTCCACAACCAGCTGAAAGCTACTCTGCTTCTGATCATTGCTCGCGTTCATCAATAAGCGATTCTCAAATAAAAGGATTTAGACTCTGCGTCACAGAGACCTGACAAAAAATGCGAGGATCAGTCACAAAAAAATTTTAGGGGAATAGCCTTGCAATTTTGCTGGCCGTCATCGTTGCAGATAGGCCCAGTGTTATGAGCACGAATGAGGCAGTCGAGGTCATCATGATTATCGGTGAACCTGTGGTCTCGCCCAGAAGCATCAGCATCACACTCATCAGCCATGGGATAGCTAGGAGCTTGAATCGCCCAACCTTCAGCGTCTTCTTCTTAAGCCGCTTTGTGATCGCAAGCAGCATCGCCACTGGGATTGTGAAGTAAACGATGCCTATCAGGGAGCTTGCAACAAATCCTGCTATCATAACGCCGAATTCGGA
>Ga0136653_10000305_pt1 | contig 25568 bp, 22 predicted proteins | sample LakKivw275mmetaG_FD_94866 | JGI IMG/M metagenome (GOLD analysis project Ga0136653, IMG submission 94866) | Anoxic lake water microbial communities from Lake Kivu, Rwanda to study Microbial Dark Matter (Phase II) - Lake Kivu water 275m metaG... | ecosystem: Environmental > Aquatic > Freshwater >...
GCCTTATGAGAGTATACTTCAGTACCCATCAGGTTATATATACTGATTAGCTCGCTGCCTTCAAGCTTATGCATTAAAATAATGCGAGTGACCGGATTATACCCGAGATAACAGGATTCAATCGCTGATTCGGTGTCAAGAAGGCTACTGCTCCCGGTACCCATCGTACCGTTGGAATAAACATTTTGTGCTTTAATGATATTATAAGTACTATCCTTTTTTTCCACCCAGGAAACAATTGCCTGGCCATTGACAAACTGAGTAACCTGTGGGAATGATTTATTTCCTTCCCTTGAACTGATTAATAACGGTGAGGTGAATGTTTCTCCATCGGTCAGCGATGAACTGGTCATCCGTATGGTGACCGGTAGGATTGAGAATTCAGGAATGGGGTAGATATAGAATATATGCAGGGAATCGTTACAGATCCTGGCTAAGTATTGGCCATTCAAGGATGCATACCTTCCCGAAAGATCATCACAATTCAGCTTCCTTCCTGATTTGCCCCAGGCCAGGTTTCCATCCCTGTCAATCACCTGTCCATAAAGGGCAGGAGTATAAGGGTAGGCTTTGTCATATCGGGTAAACAGCACCAAAAGCTGATCGTTGTTAATCATACCAGCCGGTTGGGGAGACACAAACCACCGGGCAGTTGAATCCTCCATCACCTTAACGCCGCCGGGAGACCAGATTTCAAAACCATCCGAATTAAAATGCTGGACGGTTGAGGGTTCCCACATAAGGTAAAATCCTCCGTCATCATCCATTAACACACGTACCGTCCAGGTCCGGAACCACCCGGAATATATTTTTATATCCCTGGGCCATGACGGCTTTCCACTTTCGTCATATTTCCTCAGAAAGACATCATATTGACCATCGTCGTGTTGAGTTCCGATATAGGTTCCGTACAGCAAAAAGAATCCGCCATTATATGATCCAATGATCTTTGTGTAGTCAAGACTGTCAATTACAATGCCTTTTTCTCCCCAGACCAGATCGCCATCCGGATCTACTTTCCGGACGGTCTGTCCGAGTCCACGATCGGTAATATAAGAGTTTGAGATAATCAATTCATTATCAGGGCTTAATGAATAATGAATCTCGCCATCAATGTGGATCTTTATATCATTTTCTCCCCGGAATACATGTCCGGTCCGATCAACCTTCAGGAACAGTAACTGCCTTTCCAGGTCGTGCTCTGAGTTATAAGTATGTATACAAGGAATAATGATCAGGTTGTTATCTGAATCGGCAATAGAAGAATAAGTTCCTCCATACGGATTGTCTAAAACGCAACCATTGTCAGGCCAAACCGGAAAACCTTTTGGGTCGTAAAGCTGAATATGAATCAAGCAAGCTTTGTCTTTCCAGGTAAAATAGGTGTAACCATCCGTTAACCCTTCCATGGACATTCCCAATCCATCCCCGTTTTGATAAGTATGCCCAGGATAGATGGTTTTATTAATAGCTGGATCCCCTGACCACTGAGCCTGCCCAAATTGAAATGGAAAAATGAGGCAAAGCAGAAAAACAATTGTTTTCAAAGCCTTCGTATCTTATTTTTTGGGGGATAGCTACAAAGGTAAGTATATAATAACAGATCAGCAAACTATTCAGTTTCGAGTGCAAGGCTCCAATTAGCCGGGCTTTAGCGAGGCCTGTTGGTGAGCATAACGCACCTGATAGCGGAATGTGGCTATTTACTTTGTATAGTACCCGATCATGTCGACGATCGTCTTCGTGCACACCGGGCAAAATGGATCACCGAGCCAGTTCATCTTGCACTTGTTCATCGGGCTGAAGATGTTTTTAGCGCTGTACATCCCTCCTTCAAAAGCACCGACCACGCCTTCGTAAGTCGCCGTCCTGGGTGTCGGGATGGGTGTTCCGGCCTTGACCATCTTCTTCCATTTTTTGCCAAAATCCACCAGGGTTGTCACATTGGGCTGGATGGGTTCGACAGTCAGATCGATATAGTCGCTGTAAGCCACGTCGCTCGTATAATATTCATCCGTGAGCCAGGTGAAACAGTGTCCGAATTCATGAACGAAAACGCCGATGGATTGCCGGTTGAAGGCGGTAAAGCACCCGTAATAGTTGTAGACGCCGCCTCCGCCGTACTTTTCCGAATTGACCAGGATGATGATCACGTCATAGGGAGCATTCGCGGCGACATCCCGGACCGATTTGATATCGTAGGTCATGTTGTAGCGTTCGCTGTCGAAAGTGTAGAAGCCGGTGCTTAACAGCGTTTCCTTGTAAATCCCTTTGGCAGGGATATCGGTGCCCGATTCGGCTGAAGGGGCTTCAACCAGCCAGATGTTGAAATTGTTTTCATATGCCGTGAAAGGAGGAGTGTTAAGCAGCCCTTTTGAAAACTCCCGGACAGCTTCCTTGAATTTATCCATTTCGGTGTCCATAAAACCGTCAGGAATGAAGGCCACATCGATCTTGACAGCCGGGTCACCTGAATCATGGACCATGTAGGATTTGTAAACCGGACCCCTGTCCTTGCTGATGAAATAGGAGGCCGGATCTATAGGGTACTCAAACACCCGGTTAAGCTTGGTTTTCCGGTCACGGCTCAGAAGGACCAGGTTGACCGGCTTTTTTGGAAAGGGTATCAGAACGGTCTCATAAAAGCAACGCGAAGTTTCCTTGGCTTCACGGGTGGTCTGCCATTCGGAATAAAGGCCGGCGTAACCCCGTGTATAGATCAGTTTCCTGGAGGCCTGGTCATAAACCTCCACGCGATATTCTCCCCAGGGGAAGGGATCGATCAGCCTGGTACGGGGACCTGACCATTTGCCTTCCTGCTTCATGTTCACGAAATAAACCTGTTCGGTTGCTGCCGTGCCGCAGCGGTTGTAATCAAACCGGAGGGTATTGTCGGTGAAATAATCCTCATATCGGATCTGGGCCTGGAGACTCAGGGAAACCAGTAAAACAACCAGAATAAGCAACTTCTTCATAACCTTGATTTTTTATGATACTTTCGGTAAAGGTAAATTACATTGTATTTTTGAACAAGCTTAAGAGAATACTTTACAACAGTCATGGGTGAAAGTCTAAAAAAGCTCATCGGGGGAATATCCGACTGGCTCACCTCCATCGGCCTCACGGGCCCCCTGGGTCAGGTTCTTCATGTTGCCGTCCTGATGGCATTCCTGCTATTCGTTGGGTTTTTCCTCGACCGGCTCTCCAGGATCATCCTGAAAGCCGTTATCCATCGGTTGGTGAAGCGTACCAAGAATACCTATGATGACATATTGCTGGAGAAGGGGGTATTCCACCGGATGGCCCACCTGGTGCCCGCAGTCATAGTTTTTTATTTGATACCCTGTGTGTTCGAAGGTATCTATACTGACACCGGGGACGATACGGCCAGGCAGGTCCTTAACGGCTGGATCGAGTTTTTCAGGGATGCGGTTGCAGTCTATATGATCATTATCTGTGTGATGATCTTCTTTTCGGTTCTTAATGCTTTTAGCTCGATATACAAACGGATGGACTTTTCGGGCAACGTCCCTATTAAAGGCTATATCCAGTTTATTGAAGGGGTGCTGATCCTGATTGCCTCGGTCTGGATCCTGTCGATCCTGTTCGACTTCAGGCTGAAGGGTTTCTTTACCGGACTTGGAGCTTTTGTGGCCGTGGTCGTGCTCGTTTTCCGCGACACCCTGCTGGGACTGGTAGCCTCGATTCAGTTGTCGGTCAACAAAACCATCCGGATAGGCGACTGGGTTACCATCCCCTCGAGGGGTGCCGATGGGGTCATCACCGATATCACCGTCAATACGGTCAAGATCGAGAATTTTGACAAGACGGTCACCACGCTGCCCACCTATACCCTGGTATCCGAACACGTTCAAAACTGGAGGGGCATGGAAGAATCAAACGGCCGTAGGATCAAGCGGTTTGTCAATATTGATATGGGCACTGTTCATTTTTGTTCGGAGGAACAGCTTGACCGCCTCGAACAGATCATTCTCCTGACAGACTATATAAAGGAAAGCCGGAAGAAGATCACCATGAACCAGGCAAAAACCGGAGCCGATCCTGCCCGGCCGGGTTACGGGTCCAACCTTACCAACCTGGGGATCTTCAGGAAGTACCTGGAGTTGTACCTCGGGCACCATCCCATGATTCAGAAAGACATGACCTTTATGGTCAGGCAGTTACAACCTTCCGACCGGGGTATACCCATGGAGGTGTATGTTTTTTGTTCCGATAAGAACTGGGTGGCGTATGAGTCGATACAATCGGACCTTTTTGACCATATCCTGGCTATGATGCCCGAATTCGATCTGCGCATATTCCAGGGACCCAGCGGTCAGGATTTCAAACAACTGGCACAGAAATGACGGAAACGGAAAGGAAATACCTGGTCGATCCGGAACGTTGGAATAAAGTGGCAAATCCGGCCGATGCCAGCTTTATCCAGCAGGCGTACCTGTTGAGGAACGCTGACTGCACCATCCGGTTACGGATCACCGAAAACAAGGGGTACCTGACCATCAAGGGGGCTACCGAAGGATTGAGCAGGACGGAATTCGAATATCCCATTCCGATGAATGATGGCCTTGAGATCCTGAAAATGACGGAAATCCCGGTGATCATAAAGAGGCGGTACCGTATCAGACACAAGGGATATACCTGGGAGGTCGACGAGTTTCTCGGAGACAACGAAGGACTTCTTCTGGCGGAGGTGGAATTGAAGAATGAGACGGAGCAGCCCGAATGGCCCGAATGGATCCTGGAGGAGGTGACAGGGGATGAGAGGTATTATAATGCTAACCTGGCGGTGAGACCGATGGGCAAAGGAGGAAGGAAAAAGGAAAAAGGAAAAAGGAAAAAGTGTAATGGGGAGGGAGCTTAGAATTTTAACGCAGAAAGATATTGGGCCATAACAAGAAAAAACCGGAATGTGACGGTAATCGTAAAATTTCCTCAAGGAATTTCCCCTTTTTCCTTTTTCCTTTTTCCTTTTTCCTTATACTTCTGCTTTTCCCTTCCTGCCTGACTCTCCAAAAGACCTCCACTTCCAACAAGCCGCTGATCCTGTACAATCCGGGCAGGATGATCCTGCATCCCCAGTTTACGGTGTATCATACCGGGGATCGTGAAAGCATGTTGTTCTTTAAGGTATTGTCCAGCGAAGTGGTTTTTAACCAGGCCAATCCGTCGGTCAAGGATCAGGCGCGCCTGAAACTTTTTTATACCCTCTATTCCTCTTTTGAAAAAAAGGAAATTGCCGGCCGTGATACCCAGCTGTTTGTGGTTAACCGTGAATCGGTCGGCGAAGCCATTGTCGGATCCCTCAGGCTACCCGCGGAGAATGGGAAAAGCTATCTGCTGGATGCTACCCTGGAGGATGAGATCCGGCAAACAGAGGCACGGGAAATGATACTCGTGGATCGTTTTTCGGAGGAACCCCGACAAAACTGGTTGATCCTGAACCAACCCAATAACCAGGTGGCTTTTGAAAGTTTTTATTATCCTGATGAAAGTTTCAGGATCATTAAGGCCAATCCGCCATCCAACCAGATAACGGTATCTGTTTTCGAACCCAGGAACGTACTGCCTCTTCCGCCTTTTTCACTGGAGGAGAGACCCGGTTATGTCCCGGTCCCGGATTCCTCCTACACCTTGGCCTATTCCGAACAGCTCCAGTATAAACTGGGTGGGGAAGGTATTTATGTGTTCCACTTTGATCCTGCAAGGCTTAAGGGATTATGCCTGACACAATTCGGCGAGCGTTATCCGCAGATCAACAGGCCGGAGGACATGCTTCCACCGCTTCAATTTATTTCAACCCGCGAAGAGTATCAGAAATTGGTCGCTGATCCCGATCGCAAAAAAGCTGTGGATGATTTCTGGCTGGGACGTGGCAAGACCTTCGACAACACCCGCGACCTGATACGGATATACTATAACCGGGTAATCTTTGCCAACCTTTATTTTCCCTCTTCGCGGCAGGGGTGGAAGACCGACCGGGGCATGATCTATGTGATCATGGGGCCTCCATCGTATGTCAGCAGGACTGAAACCGCTGAAACCTGGCATTATGAGAGCACACAGGGTGCCCAGGAGGTCCGGTTTGAGTTTGACCTGAAAGAGGATTATTTATGGGGATATGATTTCAGCCTGAAACGAAAGGAAGATTACCGGGTATTATGGAATACCGCTGTGGATTCGTGGCGGAAAGGAAAGATTTTTAGTTTATGACAGATCAACAGGATTATATTTTCGGACTCAGGCCGGTGCAGGAAGCTGTCGAAGCCGGACGGAACATGGAGCGGATCTTTATCAGGAAAGGCTTGCAGGGTGATCAGTTCTACGCATTGCTTCATCTGATCCGTCAGTCCGGCATACCTTATCAGTTCGTGCCCGTTGAGAAACTTAACCGGATTACCCGGAAGAACCACCAGGGTATTATCGCGGTGACCGCAATTGTGGCATACCAGCCCTTTGAAGAAGTGGTCACCCGGACTTTCGAATCGGGGCACGACCCGCTTTTCATTGTCCTGGACTGCATCACCGACGTGAGAAATATGGGAGCCATCGCACGGTCAGCCGAGGCGGCCGGTGTCGATGCTATTCTCCTCCCGGAAAAAGGGAGCGCCCAGATCAACCCGGATGCCATGAAAACCTCTGCCGGTGCTCTCAGCATCATCCCCGTCTGCCGGACACCCGACCTGGCCCGCTCGGTCGAATACCTTAAAAACGCAGGACTTTGCATTACCGGGGCAACGGAAAAAACCGACCTTCTGTATTATAAGGCCGATTTCCGTCGTCCCATGGCCCTTGTCATGGGCGCGGAGGATACCGGCATCAGTCCGGCCCTGCTCGATCTCTGCGACCAGGTTGTCAAGATACCCATGCTTGGCAGGATCTCATCGTTGAATGTCTCCGCCGCCGCCGCAATACTGCTTTTCGAAGCGGTGCGACAGAGGAGAGGGGACTCGTGATTCGTGATTCGTGACTCGTGATTCGTGACTCGTGACTGGTGACTGGTGACTGGTGAGTCGAAAGACCACAGACTGAAGTCTGGGATTAGTCATATCAGGGCGGGATGAGAATCCCCAGACTGAAGTCTGGGGTTAGTCAAAGAGGATGGGGGGAAATCCCCAGACTGAAGTCTGGGGTTAGTCAACACTTTATCCTTTTTTCTTATTACGTCTTACTTTCCTTTTGCCTTGTGCCTTCTGCCTTTTGCCTTTCCTTTTGCCTTTTGCCTTTCCTTTTGCCTTTTGCCTTCTATTCGGGCTTTACCCACACTATCTTCCATTCCGTCCCGTGATGCTCAAAGGTTGTCCAATAGGTGAGCTTGGTTACAGGCATTGTGGTTCCGGTTTTATAAAAGGAATAATAGGTTGTCCCGCTCTCCTCGTCATTAATCTTTTCACAGGCAGTCCTGAATTCGGGAAAGTCCTGATAGTAGGGATCAGTAAAAACGTTCAGCCCGACTTCGATCAAATCCTGATTGTAAATCATCTGGCCGTCTTTTTCCATGACCCATAGTTCATATTCCTGCCCCTGCAGGATGGGTTCCATGATAGCAGCCAGAAAATCCTGTGTTTTGATCAAGGCATCCACCCCGCCCAATACCGTATTGTTATTCAGGATCGGATGAATGTCGGAAACGGCATAGAAACCTTCGACAGCCAGAAATGAAAGACTCAGGACAGGTTCCTTCGTTTCAAAAACCTTGATGATGTGGTCCTGCTGGCTGATATCAGCGCCTTGGTACGCGTAGTATATGGGCGGTTCGATGATTTTTAGAATGCCTTCCGGGGTAACCCAGGAATACTCGTCCACAATAGTTGGTGAATTGACCAGGTTCACAAGCACTGCCCGTATCAGGGTGGTGTCCATGTCCTCCGACGCCATTTGATCCGCTGCCATGTCCATTTCCGCATCCACGGCCTGAAATGCCGTGTTGAGGTTCGCCATTGCCGTGGTCAGCGCCTCAGGTAGTTCGAGTACTTTCTTGCACACGGACAATATAAGTGCAAAGCTGATAAGAAAGAGAAACACTTTGGTTTTCATTGGAAATCTGGAATGGTAACGAAAAAAGCATACTAAAATAAGGAATTCCGGCTATTCGTAACGCATGATGCGCAACATTTGGAATACTCAAGCAGCGCACTTAAACTCATACCCTGCAGGTCCTTGCATCCTTTTACCCTATTAGGCCTTCCATTTCCTCATGCGCCTTCCCCCATTCCTCGACTTCCCGGTCGAGATCTTTCTTCAGCTGTTCATATTCAGCGAACGGATCGGTGCCGGCATCGGCTGCCATGCTGACTGGATCAGCGAGGAAAGCCTCAATGACCCGGATCCGGTTTTCCAGTTCCTGGATCCTGTCTTCCGACCGGTTGATCCTCGCTTGCACTTTCCTCCTTTGCTTGTCAATCTCTTTCTTTTCTTCGTACCGTTGCTTGTTTTCGGAAACTCCGGGTACTGCTGCCGGTGACTGTGTTTTCAGTTCTTTTCTTTCAATTTCCCTGAGGTTTGTAATCTTTTTTTTACGCAGGAAAGCGAAAATGTCACCGGCATGTTCCTTGATCTTCTTATGCCTGAATTCATAGATCTTGCCGACCAAACCATCAAGAAAATCACGGTCATGGGAGACCAGTATCAACGAACCGTTATATTTCATGAGCGCTTCCTTGAGCACTTGTTTCGATCTGAGGTCGAGATGGTTGGTGGGTTCATCGAGAACCAGCAGGTTTTTCGGTTCCAGGAGCATGCATGCCAGGGCCAGGCGGGCTCGCTCCCCTCCCGAGAGGACCGAAACTTTCTTGTCAATATCCTCGCCGCTGAAAAGGAATGCGCCCAGGATGTCCCGCATTTTCGTACGGATTTCCCCAACTGCCACATAGTCAACGGTATCGAAAACCGTCTTGTCCGGATTCAGCCTGTCGGCCTGATCCTGCGCATAATAACCGATTTTGACTCCATGTCCGGTCTTGCACCTGCCCTCATGTTCCAGTTCGCCCATGATGATCCTGGCCAGGGTGGTTTTTCCTTCCCCGTTCCTGCCCACAAAGGCGACCTTTTCCCCCCGGTGGATGATCATTCCGATCCTGTCCAGCACGTGTACCGTCCCATAGAATTTGGTGACCTCCTCGGCTTCAACCACAATGGTGCCCGAATGCGGTGCAGGTGGAAACTTGATGTGGATGGAGGAGCCGTCAATCTCATCGATTTCAATCCGTTCGATTTTCGCCAGTTGCTTGATTCTCGATTGCACCTGGACCGATTTGGCAGGCTTGTAGCGAAACCGGTCGATGAACTTTTCGGTATCGGAAATCATTTTTTGCTGGTTATTGAATGCGGCTATCTGCTGTTCCCTCCTTTCAGCCCTAAGTTTCAGGAATTCGCTGTAGGGAACGCGGTAATCGGCCAACCTCCCAAGAGTGATCTCGACCGTCCGGTGGGTGACCCGGTCAAGGAAGGTCTTGTCATGCGAAATCAAAACCACGACTCCCTTGAATTCGTTAAGGTAGTCTTCGAACCACTGGATAGATTCGATGTCAAGGTGATTGGTCGGTTCATCCAAAAGGAGCACATCAGGTTGCCCGAGAAGGATTTTGGCCAGCTCGATCCGCATCCTCCATCCCCCTGAAAATTCTGAAGTGGCCCTGATGAAATCCGAACGTTCAAAACCGAGCCCAGTCAATGTCTGCTCAATCTCCGCGTCGCGGTTCCGGCCGCCGAGAAACTCGAACCGGTCATTTTTTTCCGACAGGTCTTGTATCAACCTATGATAGGATTCCGATTCATAATCGGTACGGGCAGTGATTTCCGCAGTCAGGTGGTGAACATCCTGTTCGAGACGGATCACTTCTTCAAAGGCCTTGCCGGTTTCATCGAAGAGTGTGGTTGAATCGGAGCAGGCCATGTATTGCGGGAGATACCCGATCCGGGTGTCAGGAGGTACGGAAACCACACCTGAAGTGGGTTTCATGTCACCGACGAAGAGTCTCAGGATGGTGGTTTTCCCGGCACCGTTCCTGCCGACCAGCCCTAACCGGTCTTTTGGGCTCACGATCAGTGTAATCTCCTTCAGAAGATCAAAGCTCCCGAAACTGACAGTCACCTGGTCAAGGGATATCATGGAGCGAATGGTTTAAGCTGATACTCGTAACTCCACATCAGGCCGTGCAGCGGCTCTTTGGTCGACTGGTTCCCACAGACCTGATAAACAGGTCCTTTAAAATTCTTAAGGATTATTTCCTTCACGCTTGTCAAACGTGATTCGTAACTCGTCAATTGAATCCCCGACGGGCCTCCCCAGGCGCATACCAGAAAATCGGACATAGACAGGATCTCCCTGAAAAACCGGTCATTATCTTTCCCGACGATCCCATCCAGATTCTCTTTTTTCAGTTTCGCATTGACCTCCCGGGCATCGGTCGCCCGGAAACCGAAGAGGTTCAGTATATTCAGGAATCGCGCATCAGGGAAGTGCTTCCAGATGTAAGTTTCCACCTTGCGGATGGTCGAGTCGGACCGGCGTTCGTCCGCGGCACTCGGATTTTTAAGGATAACGCTGACCACCTGCGAACGCTTCCGGGAGAGCAGGCTGTCGCGGAATTGCATGATCAGGGTAAACCTGTACTGACGGTCAGGCGAGAAGTCAGCCCTGATGCTGCCGGGATCAATCTCCTTGAAGTGGTCAACCTGCCTTCCGATTCGGGACATGCCGATTTTTAGTTTTCGCCAAATTTAGATAAACTTCGGGTATCTCTTAATTAAGCTGCATGCCTGATAACTCTTCAGGAATCATCGAAACCGATATTGTGATCGCCGGCGCCGGACCGGCGGGGTGTGCTGCAGCCCTGGCGCTAAACCGTTCGGGGAAACGAGTGCTGCTCCTGGACAAGGCCCTGTTTCCCAGGGAGAAAACCTGCGGGGATTCGGTTCCTTCGTCCTCGCTGCTTAATCTGGAGAGTGTCAGCCCGGGGATTTATGACCGATTCCTGCAGACGGTCAGACACAATTCATTCCGTTCATCCTCCCTCGTTTTTCCTGATGGATCCAGGTTTACTGTCGACTGGCCTCTTCCGGGTTACCTGGTTTACCGGCGTGACTTTGATGCTTTTTTGCTGGATCATGTCAGAAGATCAACCGGCACCCGGATCATCACCGGCTTGAGGGTATCAGATTATGAGTGCCATGGAAATTTTTTCCGGTTAACGACAGTAACACCGCCAGGCATACCGGGCGCCGGGATCCTATGTTCCTGCGTCATCGGAGCGGACGGTGCGCCTTCCCTGGCAGCCCGCCAACTCGCGGGGTATGAACCTGATCAAAAGACGTATGGACAGGCTGTCCGGTGCTATTTTACCAACGTTTCAGGCATGGATCCCGATGTTCCCCTGGTTTTCACCCATCCGGATTTCTTCCCCGGTTATTTCTGGCTTTTTCCCATGGCCGATGGTCAGGTCAATGCCGGATACGGAATGCCTGAGAAAAGGAGGAAGAAATCGGCAGTACCCTTGCACGGGATGTTTTACCGTTTTACCGAACAACACCCGGTGGTCAGGCAGATGCTTTCAGGAGCCAGGCGTGTGACGCCCCTGAGAGGCGGCATGATCCCGTTTGCCATGAAAAGGCAGCCATGGAGCGGTTCGGGTTTTTATCTGGCGGGTGATGCCGCCTCCCTGGTTGATCCTTTGTCGGGTGATGGCATTCAGTTCGCCGTGAAAAGCGGACTGCTCGCCGGAGCAATGGCTGCAAAGGATTCAGGCCTCGAAGGACCGGCCGGATCAGGTAACGGGTTGGAATACGATAGATCAATCAGACTCTATATCTGGAACCGGATGAGATCCAGGCGAAACATTATTCGTTTCCTTGAGTTTGCACCGGGCCTGCTAAGGCTTGTGCAACCGCTCGGGCGTTTCATGTGGTTCCAAAACCGGATCCGGAAATGGATATGATCAGTGAAAGCGGAAATACCCTTGGGCTTTATTACTTTTAGCGACAAACTGCCTGGCTGTGCCGAAAAAGAAGCCACTCCCCATCCTCGAGGGGCTCACCGTTGAATCAGTCGGAGCCGAAGGTAAAGCCATTGCCCGGTTTGAGAACCGGGTAGTGTTTGTGCCGATGGTCATTCCGGGCGATGTCGTTGACGTTCAAATAACCCGGAAGCGCCATTCTTATTGGGAGGGGAGCCTGATCAGGATCATCACGCCGTCTCCCGACCGGCAGGATCCGGTATGCCGGCATTTCGGGATTTGCGGAGGTTGCAAATGGCAGATGCTGCCTTATCCCTTACAACTGAAATACAAGGCCCTACAGGTACAGGACCAACTCACCCGTATCGGAAAACTGAAGCTGCCGGAAATCCGTCCGATCATCGGAGCCGACCGGCCGGAGTTCTATCGCAACAAGATGGAGTACACCTTCACCAACCGGAGATGGCTGACGCGTGAGGAAATGAACGGAGACAACCTGAAGGATGAACCGGCCCTGGGGCTTCACGTCAGGGGATTATTCGATAAGGTTACGGGGATCAGCAAGTGTTGGCTCCAGCCTGACCCGGCCAATGCTATACGGGATGAAGTTGAGAGGTTCACACTTGAGCATGGATTTACCTATTATGACCTCAGGAACAGGACAGGCCTGATGCGTAACCTGACCATCCGCTGTGCTTCCACCGGAGAATGGATGGTCATCGTGAGCTTTCATGAGGACGATCCCGGGAAACGTAAATTGCTGATGGACCACCTCGTGCAATCGTTCCCTCACCTGACTTCCCTCGTTTACGTGATCAATCCCAAGCATAACGATACGATCACTGACCTGGAGGTTTTCACCTGGTACGGCCGGGATCATATTTTTGAAGAGATGGAAGGCCTCCGGTTCAAGATCAGCGCGAAATCCTTCTTCCAGACCAATACCCACCAGGTTCACCGGCTTTACAATGTCGTTCGCGATTTTGCCGGCCTCAATGGCGGGGAGATAGTCTATGACCTCTATTCGGGCACGGGCACCATCGCACAGTTCCTGGCAGGTAAAGCCTTGAAGGTTATTGGGATCGAATCTCTTCCCGAGGCCATTGCGGACGCCCGGATAAACGCAGGTTTGAATGGGATAACCAATGCTGAGTTCCTTGTCGGGGATATCAAAGACTCACTGAATAAAGAACTGTTCGACCGTTACGGCAGTCCCGGTATCATCGTCCTGGATCCGCCCAGGGCAGGGGTTCATGCCGGTATTATTGACGCGATCCGGAATGCAAGGCCCGGCCGTATCGTCTATGTCAGCTGCAACCCGGCAACGCAGGCCCGCGACCTCGCCCTGCTGTCAGACCTCTACGAAATCACCGAGGTCCAGCCGGTGGATATGTTCCCGCATACGCACCACGTTGAGAATGTGGTAAAATTGACCCTTTCCGGATAACGATCTACGATTTTCACAATATCACTCTTACACTTTATCACCTTTCAACATTTCCACAATGACTTCATTATCTGCTGTCTTCCGCAAGCTCCCATCCACATATTGGTGGGCCAACGTGATGGAATTGTTCGAACGGCTGGCATGGTACGGGATGTTTATACCGCTGGCCCTCTACCTGACTGGATCCACTGAAACCGGTGCGCTTGGTTTTACCCAGGTTCAGAAAGGCACCCTGATGGGAACCGTGGTTATGATCCTTTATTTCCTGCCCCTGGTAACCGGAGCTTTTGCGGATAAGTTCGGTTTCAAAAAAACATTGATAGTTGCCTATGTTGTGCTGGCTTCAGGTTATTTCGTCATGGGGCAGGTGAGCTCATACGCATCGGTGTTTGCCGTATTCCTTTGGGTGGCACTCGGCGCAGGCCTGTTCAAGCCCGTGGTCCAGGCAACCGTTGGCAAAACCACAGATGAAACCACCTCCTCCATCGGTTTCGGGATCTTTTACATGATCGTGAATATCGGCGCATTCATAGGACCCGTCATTGCTTCCGTTCTCAGGGGATTTTCCTGGAAATACGTTTTTATGATGTCGTCGGTTGCGATACTGGTCAACCTGGTCATCGTCATCCTCTTTTACAAGGAACCGCACCGGGAAAAGAATACCGATCCGATCGGGAAAGCCCTTTGGTCCATTCTTAAAAATATTGGTAAGGCGTTGAGCGACATCAAGTTACTAATATTCCTGATATTGGTCATCGGTTTCTGGACGATGTACAACCAGTTGTTTTACACCCTTCCGGTTTTTATTGACCAGTGGGTCCATACCGACAGCATGTACGAATCGATCAGCCGGTTCTGGCCCTGGCTCGGACAAGCCCTGGACACCCAGCATGAAGCGAGGATAGCCTCGGAAATGCTGATCAATATTGATGCCCTCTTCATTGTCTTGTTCCAGATTGTCATCTCCACCCTGGTTATGAAGTGGAAACCCCTGAGCGCGATGATCAGCGGAATGCTCATCTGCTCAATCGGGATCTCATTGACCCTGATGACCCAGAACGGGTTCTTCCTGATTCTCTCGATCTTCATTTTTGCCACCGGGGAAATGTCTTCCTCACCGAAGATATCTGAATATGTGGCGCGCATTGCCCCAAAAGACAAGGTGGCATTGTACATGGGTTGTTCATTCATCCCCTATGCAGGAGGCAACTTTTTCGCCGGGCAAATATCAGGCGGAGTGTATCAGCAACTCTCAGACAAGGTAGAGCTGCTCAAGGAGGAAGTACTTTCAAGAGGACTCGATATCCCGGCCATCAGCGACCAGTTTACCCAGACCGATTATTTCACCAGGGCAGGAGAGATGATGGGCATGACCAACCGGCAATTGACCGACTACCTCTGGGCCACCTATCATCCCGACAGGATCTGGTATGTCGTATTCGGCATAGGGCTTCTCACTGTGCTGCTTATGTTCTTGTACGACAGGCTTATAATAAGGCAGAAGGCAGAAGGCAGAAGGCAAAAGGAAAGTAAGAAGTAGTAAGAGACAAGAATTAAGTTTTTGATTAACTCCAGATTTCAGTCTGGGAACTTTCGTATCACCACTCCCTGATCACCAGTCACGATTCACGATTCACGAGTCACGAATCACGATTCACGATTCACGAGTCACGAATCACGATTCACGAGTCACGAGTCACGAGTCACGAGTCACGATTCACGATTCACTTCTTCCGTCAATGTTATATGGATGCTTCTCTCCAATTGTAAACGGTCATGCGCAAAGCGTCAAACGTAAAAGTATTATTTGATATATTCAACCCGACTTTGAGTATGATAAAAATCAGGGAAGAAAAGGAAACAAGATCCGGTATCTATACCCGGTTTAAGCCCTTAAGGGGACGTCCTTTCTTTTTTCTTGCCCTGCTGGCTTTAATCCTTATCTCCGTATTTATTTTTAACAAGCCTGGAAAAAGATTTTCGGATGATGCTGCCACCGGAATAACCAGTCCTGGTTCAGGCCCCGTTTTTACCCGTGAAGGTGAGCTTTCCTTTCTGAAGCCGGACGGTTCCCTCATCGTAACGATAGATATCGAAATCGCGGACGATGACCTGCAGCGCCAGCAAGGACTGATGTACCGCAGGCAGATGGACATGCTGACCGGGATGCTTTTTATTTTTGAAGATCAGGATTACCGGTATTTCTGGATGAAAAACACCCTGTTGCCTTTGGACATCATTTACCTCAACGCTGACAGGACAATTGTCAGGATCCATGAAAACACTCCCCCGAAAAGTGAGCAGTCATTTCCGTCGGAATACCCATCAAAATATGTGGTTGAGGTGGTTGCGGGCTTTACTGCTCTTTACAACATCAGACCGGGCGACAGGATAACCTTTGAACGTTGATGCCGGAACAGGCTTTCAGCCGTTTGAAAGGGTGAAAGTTTTTTCGCTAATTTTATTCGGGAAATTAAGAACGACGGTCAAGTAAACGGATTTAACCAGCCAGAAGTGGAACCAACCATTGACATTGCCGCTTACAATAAAAAGATTTTTGCTTACGAGTGGGATTCCCTGGTTTTCCTGATTGCCGAGGACGTGGATGTGAATTTTCTCCTGCTGAGGGACGTCATGAAAAAAACCGGGGTGCAATTGCTGCATGTGATCAACGGCCAGGAAGCGGTCGACATTATCGGCTCGGATCAGCAGGTTGACATCTTTCTGACCGATATCCAGATGCCGGTCATGGATGGTTTTACGGCTACCCGCCAGGCGCATCTGTTACGGCCTGATCTGCCGATTATCGCTTATACGGCCTATACCTACGAGGGGGTGACGGAGAAAATACTGATCGCCGGCGCGAAAGAGTGCCTGATCAAGCCTTTCGACAACCGGACCCTGTTGAATAGCATTCGAAAATACCTCTTCCGATCGTGACCAAGCAGGTCTATATCCTGGTCGTTCTCATCCTGAGCCTGACCTCCTGCGTCTATGATAATGAGCAGGAACTTTTTCCGCATATCATCATCCCCGATTCATCCATTCAGGGACCGGTTGCCTGGTTTAACCTTGATTCGGGATTGATGGATCGACTGGGCCAGGTGGATCCCCTGCGTTTCTGGGGATCCATGGAACTGGGAAGGGATCATCACATGACTGACAGCGCCGCCTTGATCATGGATGGTGTTGAGGATTATCTTTCGGGTTACCTGGGACGGCATGATTCGCTCGCTGTTTCATTGTGGTTCCTTCCGCTGCCCAATTACAGGAAAGCTTTCCTGTTTGACTATGGCATCGGGCAGTTTGCCGCAGGGCTCGACGCAGTCACGTCGGCGACCATGCCACGTTTCAACCTGTTCCTGCAGCATGATACGGCCACTTATGTCTGGGCGGAACAGATCGATTATTTTTTCTGGCATCATCTCTATATTGAAATCGGTGACACTTTATTGCCTCCGAGGATCTATGTGGACGGCTACCCGCCTGAACCGGCTGATACCACCTGGAGGATGCACCCCCTCACCGATCTGTTTTATTTAGGGCGACCCTTCAATGCTGATATAATGGATACATTACTTTATCGCGGTTACCTGGATGAGATCAGGATCTTCAGCAATTTCCTGACTGACGAGGAGATAGTCAGCCTCTATTGGGACGGCAAACCGCATCATTAAGAATTCCTTACGCATGCGAACCTCGACTGCCATAACTTTCATTTTTTTCATGCTGATCTCCTTCGTGCGCCTGCCGGCCCAGGATGACCTGCTCGAAATGCTGGACCAGGAAGTCAAGCCTGCAAGGATTCCCGTTGATGCCACTTTTAAATCAACCCGGGTCATCAACTGCCATTCCGTCGAGAGGATGCAGGGAGGTAATCTGGAATTTCATGTCAGCCACCGGTTCGGGCTTCTCAACAGCGGCTTCAATGAGTTTTTCGGCCTCGATGAATCGAGCTCGCACTTCAGCCTGGAATACGGGATCACCGATTGGCTCGAAGTCGGCCTGGGCCGTGCAACCGTGGACAAGTATTACAACGGTTTCGTCAAGCTGAGTCCCATCCGCCAGTCGAAGGGCAAATGGAGCATGCCGCTCACGGTTAGCCTGCTGGCTGAGGAGATGACTACCACCAAAGAATATCCTGACCCTTCCTGGTCGGTGGATGCCATTCACCGCCGCTCATTTTGCTTTCAGGTTCTGGTTGCCCGGAAATTCGCACCCTGGCTTAGCCTCCAGCTCAGCCCCACCTGGATTCACAGGAATTTGGTGGCCACTCCGCAGGATCCCAACCGTCTGTTTGCGCTGGGTGTTGGCGGGAGATTGAAGTTCACCCCCCGTACAGCCCTTACCTGTGAGTATTTCTGGCTGAAGGACCGGTTGCTGCTGTCAGGTGCTCCCCGCTACAATCCCCTGAGCATCGGTCTCGATATCGAAACAGGCAGCCATGTTTTTCAGATATTCCTCACAAACGCCTATACGATCCTGGAGCACAGCTTTATTGCCGAAACCACCGGCTCATGGAAAAAAGGTGAACTTCACGTCGGATTCAATATCTCCCGGGTTTTTACCCTGATCAGGAAAAAGAAATGAAAACCGCCCTGACAACCTTGATCCTGCTGATTTCATCAGTTGTGGCACTCAACCAGGACAGCCTGTGGTTCACCCGGTCGGGGCATATTTATTTCATTTCCCATACACCCATCATCGATATTGATGCCCATCATTACCAGGTGGGATCTTTTTTCAATATTAAAACCGGCGAGATGGCTTTCACCTTACTGATGAAGTCATTCCAGTTCACCTTGCCGCTGGCTGAGGAACATTTCAATGAAAACTATGTGGAATCGGAAAAATACCCGAAAGCCAGCTTCAAGGGAAAAATCAAGGGATATGATCAGGCCAGGCTGCTATCGGGCGACGAATACCCGGTCGAAGTGGAGGGTGACCTGACGATTCACGGTGTGACTGCCAGGGTCAGCGAGAAAGGCGTCATCCGAAAGACCGGGACGGAGATCCGGGCCGTCTCGTCTTTCACTATACTCATCGGCACTTACAGGATCAAAATCCCGGAGATCGTTGCAGACCGGGTAGCGACAGTCATTCCGGTTGAGGTGGAGATGATCTATAAACCCTATCAAAAAAAGGACAGCCCATGAGAAGATCATACCTTCACGGTATTCTGGTTTACCTGGCTGCAGGAATGCTCTTCATAGCCCTCCTGATCCGGATTTTTTTTCCTCCTTTTATCCAGATGAAAAAAATTGAACCGCTGGCCGACCTGACCTCCGCGCAGCTGTTCGACCTCATTGATGCCGCACCCGCCGGATCCATGAATTATCTCGATGGCCAGATCATCCAGATTAAGGGTACGATTCAATCCCTCGAAAGTAGCCTCCTGATCATCGGGACCGGCGAACAGCAGATCCGGTGCAAGTTCCGCAGGACCATTTACGATCGCAAACCCAGCCTGGTGACCGGGGAGACAGTCGTTGTCAAAGGAGTGTGCCGGAAGATCATCGGAAAAGAAGTTCATGTAAATCAATGCGTTGTTGTTGCCGAAAGGGAGAATCACTCCGCAGGAGGGGCTTCTTTACCTGATCAATAAAATGGAAATTAGCGCCGACCTCCTTAGCTGGTACGATAAAAATCGCCGTTCCCTTCCCTGGCGGGGGAGTCGGGATCCATACGTGATCTGGCTTTCTGAGATTATTTTTCAGCAAACCAGGATCGGGCAGGGGACAGCCTATTTTCTCCGGTTCATGGAGCGTTTCCCCGAGGTCGCTTCATTGGCCTCCGCAACGGAAGATGAGGTGCTCAGGGTCTGGCAGGGTTTGGGTTATTATTCAAGGGCCAGGAACCTGATGCAGACCGCAAAAGAAATCATGGTTGACCATGACGGGAAATTTCCGGCGGATTTTAGCCGGATAACCGCTTTCAAGGGGATCGGTGATTATACGGCCTCCTGCATAACTTCCATCTGTTTCCATCAGCCCCATGCGGCAGTCGACGGCAATGTTTTCAGGGTATTGAGCCGGCTTTTTGCTGATCCTACTCCGATCAATACGGGAGCCGGGAAAAAGCGGTTCAAGGAGCTGGCGCAATCCCTGATAACTCCTGAACGGCCTGGCGATTTCAATGAAGCCATGATGGACCTGGGAGCGATGGTCTGCCTGCCGCGCAATCCCGATTGCCCGGCATGCCCCCTGAAAGCCCTGTGCAAGGCGCGGATTGCGGATCAGGTTGGTGGTTTCCCGGTGAAAACCGCCTCCCGCCCAAGATCCTTAAGGTCGATGAACTACCTGCTGGCCCAATCGGAGGATAGGATCCTGGTCAGGAAGAGAACAGAACCCGGCATATGGAAAGGGTTGTATGAACTGCCTCCTGCTCTTTCATCCATGCCTGGAGCGGAACCGGTGTCAAGAGTAGTGCATCCGCTGAGTCATGCCGATCTGGATATCCGGTTTTACAAGACTGATGAGCCGGATGCTTGTATCGCAGGAGAAGCGGATCTAATCTGGATAGAAATAAAAAAAATCAGCCAGTACCCTTTTCCCAAGCCACTGGCTGATTTTCTCACTGGTTTTTTTTTCGGGGCATAACACTAAGGCTTGAGCCATCGGTCGAGCCAGGAAAAGAATTCCCGCTGCCAGAGGATCCCGTTGTGGGGGGTCAGGACCCAGTGGTTTTCTTCCGGGAAGATCAGCAGGCGGGCGGGTATGTCCCGCAGTCGTGCTGCATCAAATGCCTGCAAGCTTTGAGTGTACGGAATGCGGTAGTCTCTTTCACCATGGATGACCATGATCGGTGTATCCCATTTGCCGACAAACCGGTGGGGAGAATTGGCATAGGTATTTTGAGCCACCAGATTGGTGCTGTCCCAGTAGGGACCGCCAAGGTCCCAGTTCCCAAACCAAACCTCTTCCGTTTCAAGGTAATCGGCTTCGAGGTTAAACATCCCGTCGTGAGCAATGAAAGCCTTGAACCGGCCGTTGTGATGGCCGGCGAGGTAAAAGACACTGAAAGCCCCATAGGAAGCGCCGACCGCACCCATGCGCGTCTCATCCACGAAGGGCTCAGTGGCCACCGTATCAATGGCCGACAGGTAATCAAGCATGTTTTGCCCGAAATAATCACCGGAAATCTGCTCGAGCCATTCCTGTCCGAATCCCGGCAGACCCCGCCGGTTGGGAGCGACAATGATATAGTCGTTGGCAGCCATCATCTGGAAATTCCAGCGATAGGACCAAAACTGGCTGACTGTGCTCTGTGGACCACCCTGGCAATAAAGCAGGGCAGGATATTGCCGGGTAGGATCAAAGTGAGGGGGGTAAATGACCCAGACTTTCATCTGTTTCTGGTCCGTTGTAACAACCCAGCGCGATTCCACCCGGCCCATGGTCAGCTGGTCAAGCAGGGGCTTGTTCACGAAAGATATCTCTTCGGCACTGCCAGTGACGGGATCCACCTTAAAGATCTCGTCCGGTTTCGACATGGACTTCCTGACCGCAATCAGCCGGTTGCCGGTCGGCAGGACCAGTGAATAATCGTGTATGCCTTCGGTGATCTTCCGGATGGAATCCATCTGAAGGTCATAGCGATAGATTTCATCAGTGGCCTGGTAATCGGAAATGAAAAAAATGGTGCCGTTATCGTCGCTCCAGGCCAGGGACTGGACCTGCTGGTCAAATCCGGCTGAGGCATCCCAACGGTTGCCGGATTGGAGATCCAGGATCATTAACCGGTTTTTGTCGGATTCATACCCGTCACGCTCCATGCTTTCCCAGGCCAGGTAACGTCCGTTCGGAGAAAACGCGGGATTCACGTCATAGCCCATCATTCCTTCGGTAAGGTTGGTGGTCAAACCGGTGGCAAGGTCATACTGGTAAAGATCTGAATTGGTTGAGAGCGCATACGCTTTTCCCTGTTTTTTCCGGCAGGTGTAAACGAGCTTGGTGCCGTCGGGCGACCAGGCGATCTGTTCCATTCCACCATAAGGTTTCAGGGGGGATTCCCAGGGTTCTCCTGCCATGATGTCCTTGGGATTGATCAGTTTATTCTTAGATAGTTCCCCTATGAACACGTGGGTGAAAGTTTCGGTCCATTCATCCCAGTGACGGTACATCAGGTCGTCATACCCACGGGCATTGGCATCGGTCAGGTCGGGGTATTTGTCCCTGATATCGGGCATCACCTTGACTTCCATGGTGAATGCAATATGCTTCAGGTCAGGGCTGTAGTTAAATCCCGTAATATCCCCGCTGATGTCGGAAACCTGGTGCTTTCCGTTACCGTTCATGGTGATTTCCCAGATCTGGCTGGAGCCCGATTCACGGCTCAGGTAACCGATCCGGGTTCCATCGGGCCGGATGGCCTCACCATTTTCATTGAATGAGGTATTGGTCACTTCCTTCATTTCACCCCCTGACGCGGGCAATGCATAAAGGTCCCTGTACCCTTTGTTTTCGGCGATGTTGTAACGCGTGATGCCAAACAGGATCCTGCTTTTGTCGGGGTAGAGCTGGACATTGCTTATCCGGCCAAACGACCACAAGACTTCCGGCGTCATACGGTCGGAAGCCAACCGCGGAACCGCCGGCCGGTAGCCGGAATGATCTGCCTTTTTGCATCCGGTTGATGCAACTGCAAGAATCACAGCGAGATAGAGAAGATTATGTTTCATGTTCTATGGATTGCTGTTGATTGGTGTTCCCCGGACTATTGATTACCAGTCCCCGGACTATTGATTAATAGCCCCCGGACTATTGATTAATAGCCCCCGGACTATTGATTACCAGCCCCCGGACTGAAGTCCGGGGTTAGTCATAATACTTCATCCTTGATTCTTTCTGCTTCTTACTGCCTTTTGCCTTGTGCCTTTTGCCTTGTGCCTTGTTCTCTGACCCCAGACTGAAGTCTGGGGTTAGTCATACTACATCGTACCCTTGTGCCCTAACGTATCTTTAGCGGCTTTCCCGCATCAATCCGGTTCAGCCCTTTGATTGCCAGCGGGAAATTAGGCTGGAGCTCTATGGCTTTCTTGTAATCTTCACGGGCACGGGACAGTTTTCCGTCCAGTTCGTAACTGAATCCCCGGTTGTACCATGCCTCGGCATAATCCGGCTTGTGCCTGATCGCCTGATCGTACCATTCCACGGCTTTGGGATAGTTGCCCATGTAAACCATTTCGATATAACCCCGGTTGAAATAAGGATACGGTTGGGTGCTGTCTATCCGGCTGGAGATCAATTCATATTCCTGGTTGGCTTCGTTATACAAGCCATGATTCTGATAGAACAATCCCAGCTCGTAATGGGCTTCATAACTATCGGGTTCCAGATCGATGGCGGATTTCAGGTACTGGACGGCCAGATCACTGTGCCGTGCAGCAAAGATCTTGGCGGCCTGCACATAGGCTGCATAATAAGAGGGCTCTTTTTCAATGGTCACCTGGAAATTCCTTGCCGCACCGGTTGAGTCCCCGTTCTCCAGGGCAATGAGACCTTGCAGGAAATAGATCTGGGCCAGGTCATCATTGATGGGCAGGATATCATTCAGGACCAGTTTGCTCTGGCTGTATTCCTTCATGTACAAATGGATCTCGGCCAGTTTCAGCATGACATCCGTGTTGTTTGGGAATCTCTGAAGGCACGCATTGAGGGCTTTTTTTGCGCTATTGGGCTGGCCGCCGAAGATAAAGTATTCTGCTTGCTGGATAAAGTATTGCGGCTTCAGCGAGTCGAGGCTTAAAGCAATGGTTATATCGTTGAGGGCCAGCGTGTAATTTTTTCTGGAGGCCTGAATCGTGGCACGCCTGGCAAAAAGCTCCGGGCTTTTCGGATTTTGCCGTATGAGCCCGTCCAGAACGCTAAGGTTCGTTGAGTCAATCGCGATAGAATCCCGGACAGGCTGACCCTTCATGTCCTTTTTCTTTCCTTCGCAACCGGGCAGGATCACGATGAGTATCAGGGACGAGAACAAGAAAGCCGTCTGCAAGACGGCTCTTGCATTATTGTTTGGCATTGTGCAGGGCTTCTTTGATTTTCAGGGTCAGCTCCTCGGCAAGTTCAGGATTGTCCTCCAGGAGAGCTTTCACGGAATCCCTTCCCTGTCCCAGCTTGGTTTCGCCGTAGGAAAACCAGGAGCCCGATTTTTTGATGATGTTCAGGTCGGCTCCCAGGTCTATGATCTCCCCGATACGTGAGATGCCTCCGCCGTAAAGCAGGTCGAATTCAGCCTTCTTGAAGGGCGGGGCCACTTTGTTTTTCACGATCTTCACACGGGTCCGGTTCCCTGTCATTTCCTCTCCTTCCTTCAGTTGGCCGACCTTCCGCACATCGATCCTGACTGAAGCATAGAACTTCAGGGCATTGCCTCCGGTGGTCGTTTCGGGATTGCCGAACATGATCCCTATTTTTTCCCTGAGCTGGTTGATGAAGACCACGCAAGTCCGGGTTTTGCTGATATTGCTTGTCAGCTTGCGCAGGGCCTGGGACATCAGGCGGGCTTGCAGACCCATTTTCGAGTCCCCCATCTCGCCTTCAATCTCAGCCTTGGGCGTCAGGGCGGCAACGGAATCGATCACTATGATGTCAATGGCTCCTGACCGGATCAGGTGATCGGTTATCTCAAGGGCTTGTTCGCCATTATCAGGCTGGGAGACCAGAAGATTCTCCACGTCAACCCCCAGCTTCTCGGCATAAAACCGGTCAAAGGCATGCTCGGCGTCAATGAAGGCGGCTATCCCGCCTTCACGCTGGGATTCCGCGATAGCATGGAGCGCCAGGGTTGTCTTGCCGCTGGATTCCGGCCCATAGATCTCGATCACGCGGCCTTTGGGATATCCGCCGACCCCGAGAGCCACGTCGAGCCCGATCGAACCCGAAGGAATGAAGGGTATGTCCTCGATCGCATCGTCGCCCATCCGCATGATGGTGCCCTTGCCATAACTTTTCTCGATTTTTTCCAGAGTCAGTTGCAAGGCTTTCTGTTTTTCTTTCTGAACCGGATTATCTTTTTCCATGTTTGATGTTTTACTCATGATATGGATGCGGGCCTGATGTAAAAATGGAGAAACGCACTCATTTTTCCATCAGCCTGAACGCCTTTTGTCAGTTTGCCTACTTTCTGTTCAAATTTGGTTAAACAACAAATATATCAACTATGAGCGGATTGGATTTCTCCGGCAAATGGAACTTTATTAACATAAGGGGACTATTGTGTGAATAAAATTTTCTAATTTGGCGTTCCCAAATAACAAAAGCGATGGGACGCAGTGTTTCAAGACAGGAACCCGGACTGACCCGCTTGCCAAACCTTGAGGGCGGGGAGGAGCGATACCTGATCCTGCACAATGACGACGTCAATACGTTTGATCATGTGATCAAATCACTGATCGATGTTTGTGAGCATGATCCCCTTCAGGCTGAACAGTGTGCATTTATCACCCATTATCATGGAAAATGTGATATCCGGAAGGGATTGTACGAATCACTGAAACCCTTGCGCGATGGCTTGGTCCATCGCGGATTGCAGGTCACCATTGACTGATTTTGAAGCATTCCGTCATGATACTCCAAAGGGGAGGTCTGGCAGGCCCGGGCGAGTGACCTGGCAGGTTTGCTTTGTGCGGAAAAGTTCGTACTTTTGCCGCACTTATTGGGAGAGATGGGTGAGCGGCTGAAACCAGCAGTTTGCTAAACTGCCGTATGCGATTAGTGTACCGGGGGTTCGAATCCCCCTCTCTCCGCGAGGCGGGTGTGGGTATGAGTGTGAGTGTGGGTGTGAAATAATCATGGGATGGGAACATCCCTTTTTTATCTTAGACAGATGTTTGATTTCGAGAAGCTGGATCTGTATCAGGAGCTGAAGAAGCTTAACTACCTGGTGTACAAAAAGATCAGGGACCTGAATTGTATTGATCAGTACATCATCGACCAGTGGAAACGGGCCAGCCTGAGCAGTGTATTGAATCTGGCGGAGGGAACCGGCCGGATGACCCCTGCCGACAAAAAGCACTTTTACACCATTGCCCGCGGAAGCATCTTTGAATGTGCTGCCCTCCTGGATCTGATCTGTAACCTGGGCGGCATCACCCAGGCCGAATACGAGGAAGCCTATCTGCGGATCAACCGCTACTTGCAGCAATTCAA
>Ga0136653_10000307_pt1 | contig 25534 bp, 26 predicted proteins | sample LakKivw275mmetaG_FD_94866 | JGI IMG/M metagenome (GOLD analysis project Ga0136653, IMG submission 94866) | Anoxic lake water microbial communities from Lake Kivu, Rwanda to study Microbial Dark Matter (Phase II) - Lake Kivu water 275m metaG... | ecosystem: Environmental > Aquatic > Freshwater >...
CATTTTTCCTCCTTTTTTAAATGAACTGTATATATTATATCATATTTTTATTCTAATGTCAATAAAAAATTGATACTAAAAATTAGCCAAATTAGAGGATAAAAAACCTACCTCCAGCTGGGGTAGATTTTTTATATCTTAATTCTATTTTACTAGCCCTCGTCCTATTTCTTTCCCCTTCTCTCCTTGCATACCCGGACAAATTCCACGAACAGGGGGTGGGGATTGAGCGGCCGGGAAATGTATTCCGGATGGAACTGGGTGCCGATGAAGAAAGGGTGGTCGGTGATTTCTATCGCTTCCACGATCTTGCCGTCCGGTGAAGTCCCGGCCACGGTCAGACCTAATTTTTCAAACTTGGTCCGGTAATCGTTATTGAACTCATAGCGATGGCGGTGGCGCTCGGAAACGGTTTTGGGCGCGCCGAGTCTCTCATAGGCGCGGGCCAGATGCGTGTTCGGCTTTATCTTGCAGGGCCAGCCGCCCAAACGAATGGTGCCACCGTAGCCTTTTTCTTTAATCAGCTTCTCCTGGCCGGGCATGATGTGGATGACCGGATGCTTAGTCTGGGAATTGACCTCCGAGGAATTGGCGTTCTTGAACCTGGCGACGTCGCGGGCGAACTCAATCACGGCCATTTGCATGCCGTAGCAAAGGCCGAAATACGGGACCTTATTCTCGCGGCAGTATTTGATGGTCTTGATCTTCCCTTCGGCCCCGCGACCGCCCCAGCCTTGGGGGACGATCAGGCCGTCCAAACCCTTCAGCATTTCCTGGCCTTTCTTATCCACTTCTTCAGCATTCAGCCAGTGGATTTTTGCCCGGCATTTATTAGAAGCGGCGGCGTGTTTGATCGCCTCGATGACGGAGATATATGAGTCGCCCAAAGAAAAGTCGCCGGTGGCGAAATACTTGCCGACAATACCGATGTTGACCACGGGCTCTTTGGCTTTGGAGGCGGTCACCATTTTCTTCCAGGCACGATTATCGCCTTTTATAGTTAAAGGTAAATCGAATTTTTCCAGAAGGCGACGGCTTAAATGGCCTTTTTCAAAATTCAAAGGAATATCGTAAATAGAATCCACGTCCGGCGCGGAAATGACATTTTCAATGGGCACGTTACAGTTAACCGAGAGTTTTTCTTTGCGGCACATATCTATCGGCTTTTCGCTTCTGGCGACCATAAAGTCAGGCTGAATACCGGCGCCTTGCAAACTACGGACGGCGTGCTGGGTCGGTTTGGTTTTCATTTCTCCGATCTTGTTAGGAATGGGCAAATAGGAAACGATGACAAACAAGACGTCCTTGGGATGATAGAGTTTCATGACTCTGGCCGCTTCCAAGAAAAGCAGGTTTTCGTATTCGCCGACCGTGCCCCCGATTTCAATAATCATGATTTCCGCTTTGGTTTTCTTGACCGCCTTTTCTATTCGGTCCCTGATCTCCTGTGGTATGTGCGGCACGACTTGGACGCATTTGCCCTTGTAGCCTAAATTGCGCTCGCGTTCAATGACCGTCTGATAAACGCGGCCGGTGGTCAGATAATTTTCGCGGTAGATGTTCTTGCCCAAGAAACGTTCGTAATTGCCGATGTCCTGGTCGGTTTCGTCGCCATCTTCAGTGACGAAGACTTCCCCGTGCTCAATCGGGTTCATAGTGCCGGCGTCCACGTTGATGTAAGGGTCCATTTTAATGGCGCTGACATTATAGCCGCGAGCCTGGAGAATTTGGCCAATGGAGGCGGTAGTCACACCTTTACCGACGCCACTCATCACGCCGCCGACGACGAATATGTATTTGGTGGGAAATTTTTTCTTCCTTAGAGGCGGCGCGGCGGCCGGAGTTCTTTTCGCCTCTTTTTTAAGGGCTTTCTGGCTGACGCGTTTGGATTTGGCGGGCATAAATATTGACTTAAAAAATTTAATATGGTAATATATTAAAAGCTCTTTAATATTAGCCTTAATTAACAAAATTATTAACCAAAAAGGGAGGAACAAATGGAATTTCAGTACATTATTGTTAAAAACAGTACACCAAAGCGTTACTGTTTGCTAGCTATAAGTGGAAACTTAGCAGAAACAATTATTCGCGAAGATGGCTTGACCAATTTAAAGAATGAGTGCCTAAGCCACGATCGCGGCGGACAATTCTTGGCGGCGGCGCTAACGATAAAGCCGGAGGACCTGGCGCAACTGAAAATAGTGCTTAGCACCGGTGAAACGGTACCGGCGCCTTTTGCCCCGCTAACGCGAAAAGAAATTTATTGCCTGCGCTACTTAAAACACCAGGTCAAAAAAGAACTGGAACTCCGCCGGCAAGCGGCCGCCTAAGCAATCAGGAAAGGCGCAAGCGAGGGTATTTCCCCAATACCCTCTTTTTTATCTCTATATTCTCTATTCTCTCCACTTTTTATTTCTTCCCGGTCGTCAGGATCTTGACAGCCTCGTCCAGTTGCGGATCCAGATTCTTGTTTACGTCGTCGGCCGTCAAATTTACGGCCACATCCGGCTTAATGCCCTTATCGTTAATGTAATCACCGGCCGGGGTTAACCAGCTAGCCACGGTAACTTTCAAGGCCGAGCCGTCGCTGAAGTCGTCCAAACTCTGCACCGTGCCCTTGCCGAAAGTCGTCTCGCCCACCAAAGTCGCTTTCTTGTAATCCCTTAAGGCGCCGGCCAAAATCTCCGCCGCGGAAGCACTGCCGCCGTTTATCAGGACCACGGTCGGGAAATCTTCCAGGCGCGCCCGGCCGTTGGCGGGATATTCGTTTCTGCGATTACCGGATAATTGTTCGGCCACCACCGGCCCGGCCGGAATCCATTCGCTGGCCATGGCCACGGCCGTGTCCAAATAACCGCCCGGGTTATTGCGCAAATCTAAAATGATGCTTTTGGCGTTTTTAGTCAAAGCCAAATTAACGGCCTGATTGAATAAATCTTCGGTATCGTTATTGAAACCGCTTATTCTAATGACTAAAATCCCGTCGGCGCGCATTTCCGTGGTCAGGCTTTTAACCACAATGACGTCTCTGGTGATCGTGTAATCTTTAGGTTTTTCCTGACCACGAACAATGCTTAAAGTCACGCTCGTGCCTTTATCGCCACGGATTAATTTCACGGCTTCATCCACACTCATACCGGCGGTGGATTGACCGTCAATGGCGTAAATTTGGTCGCCGGCCATCAGTCCGGCTTTTTGCGCCGGCGTGCCGTCCAAAGGCGCAATAATGGTGATGATGTCATTTCTAATGCCGACTTCGGCGCCAATACCCTCAAAAGTGCCGTTCAAATCGCTGACGAATTGCTCGGCTTCACTAGGATCCATAAAAACCGTGTAGGGATCGCCGGTCGCTTCGGCCATACCCTTTAAGGAGCCATAAAACAGGGCGCTATCCGTCACTTGGCTCTTATTTAGATAATCAGTCTGCAAAGCGTCCCAAACCTGCCAATAAAGACTAGGATCCAGTTGGGCGCTGTCAGCCGCGTTCACCTGATTGGCGGCCGAATAGGCGATTTCTTTAGGATTGAAAGCGCCGGCCGCCTGACCCTTGCGGCCGGTAAAGAAACCGATTGTGAAAGTACCGGCCAAAACGAGGGCGATTAAGACAATAACACTGATTTTCTTAAATTTATTTATCCGCATATATTTTATATTCATTTAAATTATTTAAACATTCTCTTAGCTTCAAGCTCTGATTAAACGCGGCCGACTACCAGTGTAATCCCAGAGTCTTGAGGGCCGCCGGCGCGGCGCCGGGCCGGCATCAACGACTAAGTTCGGCTGTCCTAAGGCGACGGAAAAATATTTTTCCCAATTTTTTAAAGTGAGAAGCGGCTTATGACCGCTTAAATTCAAACTGGTGGAAATAAGCGGTTGTCCGACTGCCTTTATTATTTTAATTAAAAATTCACTTTTAGGCAAACGCAGGGCTAAGCCGCGAGCCGGCGGAAAAATCGCCTTGGGCAAAAGGCCGCGGGCAGGTAAAATAACCGTGGTCGGCCGCTTCTCCTCCCCCCAGATTTTTTTTAAAACCGCTTTTTTCTCTCCGCTAAGCATGGCGTATTTTGCCAATTGCTTAAAATCGCTTACTAAAACGATCGGCGCTTTGCTCGCTTGACGTTTTTTTAAAGAATAAATTCTTTTTACCGCCCTTAAGTCATCGGCCCGGCAACTCAAGCCGTAAATCGTGTCCGTCGGCAAGATTAGCACCCGGCCCTTTTTTAAAGCGCCGGCGATTAAACGAGTAAGGGCCGGCGGCACGCGTTTTAAATTTACTGACAAACGGCGCATGGCTTTAAATTAAAGATTTCAAAGCTAACAAGGCCTGGGACAAAAATGGCGTCGTCACTTCGGCGATTAAAACTAAGAATGGCGCCAGCTTGGAATTGACAACTTGATCGCCGAAAAAGTTGCCGAGCATGGAGTACTTAGCAATCACCAAGAGAATGATACCCAAAAAAATGGCCCCGCTGATAAAACCGAAAATGGCGCCAAAAAGGTTGTCTAAATATTTACTGCCGGGAATAACGGCGATGAATTTAAAAACTTTTTTCAAAAAACGGAAAAGCAGATCCACCAGCCAGGCGACGACAAAGAAAAGGACCAAAAAACAAACAACTTTGGCTACATTCTCATGACCGCCGGATAAACCTTGGGCGCGAGCGTATAAAAGCAAGTAATAATGGCTGGCGACGTAAGCCCCTAAAAATAGGCCGACGATTTGACCGACGGTGCGAATAAGTCCTTTAAACAGGCCGCTTAGAACAAAACCGCCTAAAATAATAATCAGGGAAATATCAAAAATAGACATATGATTATATAAATTATTGACTATTTTAGGGGACAATCATCAGAGCCGAGGAAAAAGAGGCTCACCTTTCTTAAAGCGCGGCGCGGAAAATTGCTCTTGTAATTTGGCAGCCGCTTCGGGCAAAAAAGGCTCTAAAAGATAAGCTAAATTCAAAAGTGTTTGCGCCAAGGGCAACAAAACCGCTTTTAGTTCTTTGGCCGCCGTCATTTTCCAGGGCGTTTTTCGGCTCAGCTCTTCATCACTGGCCCGTATTTTTTCCCACAAGACTTGTAAAGCTTCATTAAAGCGATAAGCGGCCATTTTGGCGTCAAAATCCTTAACGATGGCGAGAATATTTTTGTCTTTTAAATTAACTTTAAGTCCCCCGGGCAAATTATTCTTTTCCAGTAAATTGGCCAGGCGAGCGGCCAAATTGCCCAAGCCGTTGGCCAAATCGGCGTTATAGCGGGCCAAAAATTTTTCTTGGCTGTAATCGCCGTCCTCAAAAGGCGGTATTTCGGCCAATAAATAATAGCGCAGGGCATCGGCGCCGTATTTATCAGCCAGAACCAAGGGGTTGATAATATTGCCCAGGCTTTTGGAAATTTTCTGGCCATTGGTGGTTAAGAAGCCGAAAACCAAAACTTGGCGTTCCGGTTTTAGACCGGCTGACATCAGCATGGCCGGCCACATGGCCGCCTGCGGCCGCAAGTTATCCTTGCCGCAAACTTGAAGTCCGGGCCAATAGCTTTTAAAATCGCCTCCTGTCTCGGGCCAGCCGAGGGTGGAGATATAGTTCACCAAAGCGTCAAACCAAACATACATTACCTGCTCGTCGTCGTCGGGCACACTGACGCCGTGCGGCATTTTATTTTTTAAACGGGAAATGCTGAAATCGGCCAAACCGGCGGCCACAAAAACCTTTATCTCTTTCAAGCGGCTTTCCGGCACGACGAAATCCGGCCGTTTTTCGTAAAGCCGCAATAATTTTTCCTGATAGCGGGAAAAGCGGAAAAAATAATTCTCCTCATTAATTATCTCTAGGGCCAAACTAGGATGCAAGGGACAACGGCCATTAACTAGTTCCGACTCTTTTTTTTCCATTTCGCAACCGACGCAATATTTGATTTGGTAATTCTTTTTATAAATGTCGCCGTTCTTTTGACAACGGCGCCAAAATTCTTGGGCGGCGGCGGCGTGGGCCGGATCGGTGGTGCGAATAAATTTGTTATAGGAAAGCTTTAATTTTTCCTTTAGGGGCCGATATTTGGCCGAATACTGATCACAAAAGCTTTTCAGGTCCAAGCCCACTTCTTGGGCGCGTAAATAGATCTTAAGACCATGTTCATCCGTGCCCGTATTGAAAAAAACCTCTTCCCTGCGCTGGCGGGCTAAGCGCGCCAAAACGTCGGCCCGCACGATTTCGGCCGCGAAACCAAGATGCGGTTCGGAATTGATATAGGGCAAGGTGGTGGTGATGTAAAAATGTTTTTTGCTGGCCATAATTTTTTCAAATTTTCGACTTTTGCCGGCTGAATTTTCTTTTCTTAACTCCGGCCGGCTTTAGCAAAACTACGAACTCTCCCTTAAGCGCGCCCACTTCACTTTTGAGTGTTTTTAAGAGCTTAATTGGAGAACCGCTATAAAAACTTTCGTGCTTTTTGCTTAGTTCGCGCGCTAAAGCGACTTCTGGCGGCGCGCTCGCGCTTAACTTATCCAATTCGGCCAATAATTTCAAGACGCGGTGTTTGGATTCATATAAAACCGTGGGGTAAGAACTATTTAGAATTTCCTTTAGCCGGGTTTGTCGTCCCTTTTTATGGGGCAAGAAAGCGCCGAAGAAAAAACGGTCAAAGCCGGGACCGGCCAAAGATAAAGCGGCTGTTAAGGCGCAAGGTCCGGGCAGACTAACGATTTCCACGCTGGCGCCCAATTTCTCCCGCACCATTTTCACCAAGTTTGCGCCCGGATCGGAAATGCCCGGCGTGCCGGCGTCGCTTATCAAAGCTAAATGCTTGCCAGCTTTAAGCCAAGACAAAATTTGTTCAACTTTAAGATCGCCGGAATGCTGGTGATAGCTGAGAGTCGGCGTTTTAATCCCGTAATGAGTCAACAATTTCCGGCTGACACGCGTATCCTCGCATAAAATAAAATCGGCCTCTTCTAAGGTTTTTAGAGCCCGAAAGGTCAAATCGGCCAAATTGCCTATGGGCGTGGCCACTAAACTTAAAACGGCTTTAGCCATAAAACTCACACAAATCAGCTCTCAATTCTCTCCCGGCGTTCGCGGACGTATTTAGTCCAGTCTTCGGCCACTTCAATAACGATCTTAAAGGGCGCTTCAATAATAAAATCAAAGACGAAAATGAAAACATTGATTTTGGAAACGTTGTTGGATAGCCAACGGCCGACAAAAATAATCGGCATGTAGAAAAGATCAATCAAGAAAGTCAAAAGATTCTCATGGCGTTCTAGGACCATTAATTCCTTGACGCCCTTGGTGACAATGACGCTGAAAAAGCTGACCAAGGCGAGGAAGAAGAGAAAAATAATGATGCTCACCCAATTGAAATGGATAAAGGTCAAAACGCGGATGATGAAATAAATGGAAACGCAGAAAGCGGCCGCGTAAATAAGCTGGAAAATGGCGGTTTTGATGAAATTACGGCGCGGCGGGCGACGCAAAATTAGCGGTTGTTTGCGGGCCGAACCGACGAAGGTGATTTCCTTGATGCCGGCGATGATCTTATTGGTATTGTCTTCTTGGGGCGTCGGCGTCAAGGCGACGATGAAAAATAAAAGAAGGGCGGGAAAGGAAACGTTAATGGCCAGAGATAAATAATTTAAATTTTGGTTGAACCATTGGATGGCCGGAATTTCTATTAAGACGGCGAAAATAGACTTGGTTAGAAAGATATAGATGATACTTCTCACCGCCGCCCGCCAGAGCCGGACCTTGGCCTTGCGGTAACGCGCCCGGCAAACGCTTTTGACCACCGCTGCGAAAGCACGTTCACCACTTTGTAAATCGTTATAGACTTTGACCGGATCGGTTTCCACCGTGTCGGCTAAAATCATGAAATAAAGGGAATAGAGACGAGTGATTTTATCTAATTGTTTCTTTAGGGGATGATCTAATTGCCGATCTATTTCTCCTTTTAATTCTTCCAAATGACTACTTAACTCTTTTATTTTCCCCCGCTCAGCTTCTTTTAATCCCAAATGGCGGCTAAATTCCAGCCACTCGCCGTTATAGTATTTGAAGAGCACGAAACTTAACATATCCGGATCAAATTTCAAAAAAGTCCGGGCGATGCTCAAATAAATCTGGATGTCCAGGTCGCGCTCACGGGGTAAGTCTTCGGGTAATTTAATGTTCGCCGTCAAAACGGCAAACATGTTGTTGACAATAACTTGCTTAACGCGGTTGGGCGCTAAATTCTCTTCAATTTCGCAAGCGGCCAATTTAAAGAGCCAGCGGATAAGCTGATTTTTTCCTTTAATTAAATCCCGCACCCGATTAATGTCGGCTTTTAAATTCAGGTCGGCGTTAATCTTGGCGGCCAATTGATTTTTTAGATAAAGATATTTCTCTAAGATGGCGGCGATCTCACCGATTTTAGTTTCCGGCAATTTATTGTTGGGCAGATAACTGCCACGAATCAGTTCCTGCAAAAGCTGGCGGGCACTATCAACACTATGCGTTTCCTTGATCACGCCTTCAATCACCACTTGCCGCCGTAAAATGCGGGCCATGGCGTTTTTACGCAACAAGTGCTCCTCTTCGTAATCAACGGCGTTACGCACTTTTTCATAGACAAAAGCCAAAGCCGAAACCAAAGAAGAAACCTTGATTTTCAGCCCCTCTTCCTCGCCTGTTTCTTTTTTATTTTTTTCGCTGTAAATCACCTGGAAAAGTTTTTTCGCGTTTTCGTTAAGCTCTAAGGGCGTCTCGCTCTCGTTTTTCCTGATTAAATTTGGGCTAACCATATAAAAAATTGAACTAAAGTTTAGCTTAATATTATTTTAACCTCTTTAAGCCTAAAAAGCAAACGACCGTTCTCTTGACAGCGCTGCGGTTATTTTGTATCATTTATTTAGATAATAAAGTGGCCGCGAGGGCTATTTTTTAGATAGTTAGTTCGCGCCTCTTTCCTCCTTATGAATAAATTGACCAAGTATATCAAGGAGTCGGTGGCGGAAATGAAAAAAGTCACTTGGCCGACGAAAAAAGAAACCTATAATTACACGCTGTTAGTTATTGGCATTAGCTTGGCCGTGGCCCTGTTTTTAGGCGTTTTGGACTATATCTTCACTCAAGGTTTCCAATTTCTGGTCATTAAGTAAAATAATAAAAATCAATTTTCCGCCGCTTTACTGCCGGCTTAAAATTAATTTTCCGCTTCTATGGCCAAACAACTTTTAAATCAAGGCCGTCGCTGGTACGTCATCCATACCTACTCCGGTTATGAAGAAAACGTCGCCCAAAACCTGAAGCAGAGGGTGGAATCTTTGGATATGGAAGACAAAATTTTTAACATTTTAATTCCGACCGAGAAAAAGATAAAAATTAAAAACGGCAAACGCAAAGTCGTGGAGGAAAAAATTTTTCCCGGCTATATTCTCGTGGAAATGGAGGTCACGGACGAATCTTGGTACATTGTCCGAAACACGCCCAACGTCACCGGCTTCATCGGCACCGGTACGATTCCCACGCCGATAAGCGAAGCCGAAGTCAAGGCTTTGCAAAAACGCATGGGCGTGGAAGAACCGAAATTTCAAATTGACGTCATCGTCGGCTCGCCAGTCAGGATAAACGAAGGTCCCTTCAAAAACATGGAGGGTAAGGTTACGGCCATTGACGAGGCTAAGGGTAAAGTCAAAGTTTCGGTGTCCATGTTCGGCCGGGAAACGCCGGTGGAGTTGGACTTTTTGCAAATCAAAAAAATCTAAAGGAAAGCGGCGCTTCTCCGCTTGTTTATTAATATGGCCAAAAAAATAAAAACTAAAATAAAATTGCAAATCGTCGGCGGCCAAGCGACGCCGGCGCCGCCTGTCGGTCCGGCCTTGGGCCAACACGGCTTAAACATTGCCGATTTCTGCAAGCAATTCAACGACCGCACAAAAACGAAAATCGGCGACGTCGTGCCCGCGGAAATCACGGTCTATGAAGACCGCAGCTTTGATTTTATCCTGAAAACGCCGCCGGCCGTGGAACTAATAAAAAAAGCGGCGAAAATCGCCAAAGGTTCGGGCAAGCCTTTAAGCGAAAAAATCGGTAGCATCACTGACGCCCAACTGGAAGAAATCGCCCAGATAAAAATGCCCGATTTGAACGCCCATGATTTAGAGGCGGCAAAAAAAATCATTGCCGGCACGGCCCGGCAAATGGGTATCGAGATAAAATAATTTAATTAATTGTGGGAGCGACCGCCGGCCGCGTTAAGACCACGAAAAAATATGTCCAACGACAAAAACGAAGAGAAAAAAACGGAAACGGAAAAAGAAAAACTTCCGAAAAGCACGGCAAAAAAGGCCCCGCTTAAAGCGGAGGGAAAAAGGAGCAAGGCCAAAGCCGATTACGGCGCCATCTACGACCGCCAGCGCTCCTATCCGATCGCCGAGGCCCTGGCCATCGTCAAAAAACTGACCAAGACCAAATTCGACGCCTCGGTGGAAGTCCATTTCCGCCTGGGCATTGACACGAAAAAAGGCGACCAGCAGGTCAGGGGCGCCGTCAGCCTGCCTTTCGGCACGGGCAAGGCCGTCAAGGTGGCGGCTTTCGTCAGCCCGAAAAACGAAGCGGCGGCCAAAGCGGCCGGCGCGGATTTCGTCGGTGGCGACGACCTAATCAATCAAATAAAGAAAACGGGGAAGACGGATTTCCAGGTGGCCGTGGCCGAACCGGCCCTGATGAAGAACCTGGCCGTCATCGCCAAGATCCTGGGCACGCGCGGCCTGATGCCCTCGCCCAAGAACGAGACCGTCTCCCCCAACCCGGCCAAGACCGTGGCCGAGCTCAAGAAAGGCAAGATCAGCTTCAAGAACGACGATACCGGCAACGTCCACACGGTCATCGGCAAAGTCAGCTTCGCTCCGGAAAATCTCCTGGAGAATTACCAGGCCCTTTTCCAGACCCTCGTCAAAAGCAAGCCGGCTTCCGCCAAGGGCGTCTTCATCAAGAACATCAGCCTTTCCTCGTCCATGAGCCCGGGAGTGAGAGTCAGCCTCTAAATACTACCATTTCCATATCTCAAAACCGGCCCAGTAAGCCGGTTTTTGATTGACAAAAGGCAAAATACCGACTAAGATACTATATTCTTTCAGAACCTTAACAAACCAAGTATAAACCACAAAAGCAAGGAGGGATTATGCACCCCAGATATCAAGATTCTACCATCACCGAACTTTTCGGCGATGAACATAAACTGAACCTTTGACAGACGGTCGAACGAGTCGTCTTGCAAGCCAAGTCAAACCTCGGCCTGATTCCCAAGGAAACCTATATCCAAATGAGGGATATACTCACGGAAAACAAGATTGACCTGGAATGGTGGAAAAATCGCGACCAGGAGATCGGCCATGATTTGAACGCCTTTTTGGATGAACGCTTGCGAATACTGCCGCCCCAATTCCACCAGTACTATCACAAGAAGATGACTTCCTACGACACCGAAGAGTCGCCTTTCGCCATCACCTTGCAGGAAAGCCTGGAAAAAGTGGGAAAACTGAGCCAGGAACTCATGGATACTTTGAAGGCTTTGAGCCAGCGCTATCGCTATACCATAATGATCGGCCGGACCCATGGCCAGGCCGCCGAATTGCAAACTTTCGGCAAACGCGTCCTGACTTGGTTCAAGGACTGCCGGATAGCCTACGACGCCCTGATAGCTTCCATGGATATCCTGGAATTTTCCAAGTTGTCCGGCGCCATTGGCAACTACGGCAGTTTGTCCCCGGAAGTGGAGGCTGAAGCCTTGCGGATCTTGGGATTAAAGCCGTATTACGGCGCGACCCAAATCATGCCTCGCGTCCTCTACGCGCCCATTGCCCAGAGTCTCTGCAACCTGGCGCTGGTAATCCACAAGATCGCCCTCGACATCAGGTTGAATTCCAGAAGCGGCCTGCCCCTGCTCCAGGAACCTTTCGGCAAGAAGCAGAAAGGCTCCTCGGCCATGCCCCAGAAGAAAAACCCGATTTTACTGGAACAGGCGGAGGGCCTGGCTCGGATGGCCAAGGGCTATATGAACATGATTACCGACGACATCGTCACTTGGGAAGAACGGGCAATCGAGCAATCCGGCGTGGAACGCGTCGCTTGGCCCGATATCTTCCATGTCGTCATCCGGGCCTTGACCGTCATGAAAAAAGTCTTAAGCGGCCTGACGGTCTATCCGGACAATATGCTGCAGGAAGTCATTGAAGCCCGCGGCACTTATGCCGCCAGCGAAGTCACGGAATTCCTAAAAGCGAACTTGAGCGATTCCGGCTTAAGCTACGAGGACGTTTACCGTCTGGTCCAATTGGCCTGCTTCAATGTTTTTGAATCTTCGCCGTTAAAGCTGTCCATTCGCGGTTGTCCCGCAGAATCCTTACTGGAAGCGGCTAACCAATTGAAAGCGCTGTCGCAACAGCGGGACGGAAGGTCGCGCTATAAGAAGGAGCCGATGATCAGTCTTGAGGACTTTATCCCTAAGGGGGAACTAAGGGTTTCGGAGGAATTGGATATTAGTCCAGAAAATGTGACCCTGTATAACGGCTGCCTGAAGGATCTTTTCCCGGCGGCCGGCGATCCCGAAAGTGAAAGAGAGCGGCGGGAAATCCTGGCGGCGTGGCACCAAATTTTCACGCCCGAATTCCTGCTTAGGCATGAGGCCGTCCTTTACTGGCACATCTTGGCCGAGTAAAAAATTTCCTTGCGAACGCGAATTTTAAAGGCGTCGGCTAAACCCCGGCGCTTTTTAAAATAGCCGGCTCCGGCCCTGCCCTTGACTTTTTCCTGGGAATAATCTATAGTTATATTCGGTAAGCAATTTTTAAGGAAAGAGCGGACCAAAGCCGCTCTTTCTTTACTAAAAAGGTCGTCTTACAATTTATAAACAGTTAGAACAAATCAGATGAAAAAATTATTTGTTGGCGGTCTGTCTTTCAACACGACCGAGGAAGGCCTGGCGGAAGCTTTCGCCAAGGCCGGCCAGGTCGTCTCCGCCGTGATTATCACCGACCGCCTGACGCATCGCTCCAAAGGTTTCGGTTTCGTGGAAATGACCAATGACGAAGAAGCGGAAAAGGCCATCACCATGTACAACGGCCAGGAACTGGACGGACGCCGTATTGTCGTCAACGAAGCCCGTCCTTTGGAAAAGAGATTTTAAAATCTTTCCTTCCAGGATAAGCGAAATCAAAAAAAACGCCCCGTTAGGGGCGTTTTTGTTGTATCTCTATTTTTTCCTTCCGGTTTTAAGCTTAGCTTTCCTTTTGGCCATGGCTTTTTTCTTTTTCCCGCGGCCGGCGACCTTCTTTTCCCCTTCCCTGGCCTCATAATCCGCGATTGCCCGCCTTAAACCTTGGATGGCCATAATGGAGCAATGAATTTTCTGCTGGGGCAGACCGCCCAGTTCGGCCACGATTTTCTGCCAGGGATATTTCTTCGCCGCGGCCAGACTCAAGCCTTTAATTTTCTCCGTCAGCACCGAAGCGGTGGCGATATTGGAGGCGCAGCCGAAGGACAAGAACTTCACGTCCTTAATGCGTCTTTTTTCTACTTTGAGAAAAAAATCCAGCTGATCACCGCAAATGGGGTTGCCGATTTGGGCATAGCCATCGGGACGAGTAAGACGACCGATGTTTTTCGGATACCGGAAATTATGCAAAGTTTTCTTGCTATAATTAAGCGCCATATGGTTAAATAATGATTAAATTTAATTGGCGGCGTCTAAGCGCCTTTTATTCTTTATTTTATGGGCGTGAAACTGCGTAAACGCGCGATGCTTTTCTTCAAACAATCGACGGTGTAAGCAATTTCCGCGCGCGTATTAAATCGTCCCAAAGAAAAACGGATATTACTGTTTAAATTATTTTTATCCAGACCAATCGCCTTTAAAACATAAGAGGCTTTCAGGTCACTGGCCGAACAGGCCGAGCCGGTGGAAACGTAAACCCCTTGGCTGGATAAATCCAATAAAATTGCTTCCCCTTCCACAGAATGAAACATTAGGTTCAAGTTAGCGGCTACGCGGACGCTAAGCGAGCCGTTAACTTTAACGCGCGGGATTTCTTTCTTGACGCGCCTCCATAAATGATCACGTAAAGCCCGCACTTTTTGCAAATAAGCCTTTCTTTCTTTATAAGCCAAATCCAGGGCGTAAGCCAGACCAATGATGCCAGGCAGGTTATAGGTGCCGGCGCGACGGCCGTCTTCCTGACCGCCGCCGACCAAAAGCGGTTTTAATTTTATATTCCGGTCAAGATAAGCCAGGCCAACGCCCTTCGGCCCGTAAAATTTATGCGCTGACAAACTTAAAGCGTCTAAACCCATTTTCTTCACGTCCAGCTTCAAATAGGGCACGGCCTGGACGGCGTCAGTATGGAAATGGGCGCCGTATTGATGAGCGATTTTGGCTAAAGCGGCGATGTCTTGAATGGTACCAATTTCATTATTGACGGCCATAACGGAAACCAAAATCGTTTTTTTATCAATCAGACGCTTTAAAGCGGCCGGCTTTATCAGGCCGAACTTGTCGGGCGCTATGAATTTTACGTTAAAGCCCTCTTGAGCCAATTCTCGGGCCGATTCCAAAATACAAGGGTGTTCAATGGCGGAAACGATGATTTTAGAACCGCGCTCGCGATTGGCGCGAGCTATGCCCTTGATAATTAAATTATTGGCCTCGGTGGCGCCGGAAGTGAAAATGACATTATCCGCGGCGCCGTTTATATTCTTAGCCACGATCTTTTTCGCTTTCTTTAACGCTGAAAAGGCCTCCTGACCCAAGGCGTGAATGGAGGATGCGTTAGCGTAATGTTCGCTAAAATATGGCTTAATTCTCGCCATCACCCGCGGATCCAGGCGAGTAGTGGCAGCATTGTCCAAATACACCTTCATAGCTATATAAATCCACCTTTAAGAAAAAACGGATTTAATTTTATTTTATTAAGTCTTAATTATACTCTTAAGCTTACTCCTTGTCCAGATCTTAAGGTAATAATTCTATGCCGGTAATCGTGACGTCGCTTAGAGGATGGTCGTTGGCGTTGGTCGGGGTGGCCTCAATTTTTTTAACCACGTCCAGACCGTCAATGACTTCCCCGAAATTAGTATGTTTACCGTCCAGCCAGGGGGTGGAAGTGGCCGTGACGATGAAAAATTGCGAACCGTTGGTGTTTGCTCCGGCATTGGCCATGGCCAAACTGCCTAAAACCAATTTATGGCTATTAATTTCGTCTTGAAAAGCATAACCCGGTCCGCCTAAACCATCGTTAGCCCAGTCGTCGTCTTTACTGTTGGGATCGCCGCCTTGGATCATGAAGTCGCGGATAACGCGGTGAAATTTAGTCCCGTCGTAAAAATCGGCTTGAGCCAAATTCAAAAAATTATTGACCGTTAGGGGTGCGTCGGCATTATAAAACTTAACCTTGATGTCGCCTAAATTGGTTTTAATCAGGGCTTGGGAATATTGCGACAAAAGATCAAGCTGTTTATCGGGCGCGGGCATAAGGTTTTGGTTTTTAACCGCGGGCGTTTGCGCAGCCGTGGTGGCGCTAGCAGTCGTCTCCGAAAGGGACGCTGAAGCGGCCGTCTGGCTGTTCTCGGAATTAAAATTATTGCTTAAGGGCGCCGGTGTGATCTTAAAAGCGCAGGCGCTGACGCCCAAAGCCACTACTACGAGCGCCAAAACAAAAAAGATTTTTTTCATAAGTAAAATCTTAGCGAGAGCGCCGGATTGCCGGCCTTGGCCGCCCCCCGGCGCTTTATATATTATTTTATTAAACTTTATATCTTTTTTTGATTTCCTTATCCTCGGCCTCCCTTTTTTCAGCAATGACTTCCTTGGCTTTTCGGCGCAAATCTGCCAAAGCCAATTCGTTTAATTTGCGGGCGCGCTTCATTAAATAGTTTTTCACGTTCAAATCCGGATTGATTATAACTTCGCTTAATAATACGTCTAAAAGAGCGCCGATCTTTGGCCCGGCCGGAATTTTTAAACCGTTCATTAAGTCATGCCCGTTTATTTTCAGCATTTTGACCGAAACGGGATCGTTTTGCACCTTGGCCATCATATACTCAAGATGCCGCAGTTTATAGGGTAAAGCCTTAGGCGTACCCGAGCCCAGACGGTCGGCGATTCTTAAATTAATTAAATCTTTGAGGTTTTCCCGACCAACTTTGCTAATCAACCGGCGCACCGAAGCGGCCGTCACTTCCCCGACGTTATAATAGAACATGTGATTTTTCACCAAATTAACCACGCGCCAGCGGTCTTCGTTGGCGAATTTCAGGCGCGTCATAATACGATCCACCATTTTCGCCCCGACATATTCATGGTTATAGAAAGTGGCAATGCCCTTAATGATTTTATAGGTCTTGGGCTTGGCAATATCATGTAAAAGAGCGGCCAAGCGCACCGGCCAAGCTGAACTGGGGCAATGTTTTAAGGATAAAAGATTGTGATTAAAAACCGAATAAATGTGGTGACGCGACTGATCAACGCCGACGCCCCGCTCCAATTCCGGCAAGATATACTGTAAAAGCTTGGTTTCTTTCAAAAGCATTATGCCTTCAGCCGGCCGCGGCGAAGCGAGAATTTTTATTAATTCATCGCGAATTCTCTCTTTAGCCACAAATTTTAAACCGCCGGCCATTTTCACCATCGCCCGCTGGGTTTTCGGCTCCAAGGTGAAACCCAATTGCACGCTTAAGCGCACGGCGCGCATAAGGCGCAAAGCGTCTTCTTTAAAACGGTCGGCCGGTTCGCCGACAGCGCGAATAATTTTCGCCTTAATGTCCTTTTGCCCGCCGAAAAGATCAATAATTTCCTGGCCTTTGTTAAGACTTAAAGCCAGGGCGTTAATGGTAAAATCGCGGCGCTCCAAATCCTTTTCCAAATTGTCTTCAAAGCGGATCTGGTCGGGGTGACGGCGGTCGGAATAGCCTTGCTCGCTACGGTAAGTGGTGATTTCCACCGCTTCCTTCTCGCTGCCCTGCAACTCTTTCGGACCGGCAATGGCGGCTACCGGCAAAAGCACGGTGCCGAAAACGTTCTCGTATTTGGCCCGAGGGAAAAGTCTTAAAATTTCCGCCGGTCGGGCCTTGGTAGTCACGTCCCAATCCTGCGGTTGTTGTCCCCTTAGTAAATCGCGCACACAACCGCCGACCACGTAAGCCTCGTAATCGGCGGCCGTTAAGGTGGCGATAATTTCGCGGATATAATCAGGGATCATTTGACTGTAATCAGTAGCCATAAACGTTAAAATAGCGCTAATTAGCTCTAACGCCGCTCACGAAAAAAACTGAAAACCGGCCGTGGTACTTTACTAACCATAGTTACCCCGGGCGCGCTCCGGCCTTTGTATTTGGTTAATAAAAGTTTTTTCGCCAGGCCCTTCTTTTTCACCCAATTATAATAGCTCATCATGGCCTCGTTTTCATGGGCGCGGCGCACGGTTTTTTTGGCGTCAATGGCGTAAAGTCCGGCCGCTCTTTGCCGGCGTATGGCCGCGGTCGTCGGCGGTTGGCCGCCCCCGCCCAAACAGCCGCCCGGACAAGCCATGACTTCCAAATAATGGTAGTCTTTAAAACGTAAACGAATTTTTTTTAATTGACCCAAACCGTTAACCACCCCTAGTTTTAAACGCCGGCCAGCCAATTTAACCGTTGCTTCCTTTAGGCCGCTTAAACCGCGCACGGCTTTAAATTCCAAAGGCAAGGAAATGGCCGTTTGCTTCTTCTTTTTGCCTTGGCCACCTTTTCCTTCCTTCGCCAGTAAATAAGCGGCTGTGCGCAGGGCCGATTCCATAACCCCGCCGGAAGCGCCGTAAATGGCGGCCGCGCCTGAACCGGCGTTAAACAATTTTTCGCCGGCCGTGTCCGGCAAACTTTTAAAATCTATTTTTCGTTTTTTCAATAAATAGGCGAGTTCACGCGTGGTTAAAACGTAATCCACCAAGGGCCGCCCCTTATATTTCAATTCCGGCCGGCCGGCTTCATATTTCTTGGCCGTACAGGGGACAATGGAAACGACGGCTAAACGCCGGCTGTTCAGACCTTGTTTTTTTGCCCAATAACTTTTTATGGCGCCGGCCAAATGCATATGCGGCGAACGGGCCGTCGTCAAATGCGGCAATAATTCCGGGTGGTAAAATTCAGCATAAGCGACCCAACTGGGACAACAGGAAGTTGTCAAAGGGAAAACCGCCTTTTTATCTTTTAAGCGCCGGACCAACTCTTCCGCTTCTGTTAGCGTCGTAATGTCGGCGCCAAAATTAATGTCAAAAACGTGCTGGAAACCTAATTTTTTTAAGGCCGTATAGCATTTGCCGGTCGCGTCTTCGCCCGGCGGCAGGCCAAACTCTTCGCCTAAGGAAACGCGCACCGCCGGCGCCAACTGAGCCAGGGCCACCAGTTTTTTCTCTTTTAATAATTTTTCCACCGCCGGCCACTGAGCCTGTTCTTGGGCGGCAGCCACCGGGCAATGCAAGACACATTGGCCGCAATAGACGCAAGCGGCGCCGACTTCACGCCGGGGTTTAACTTCTTGGTCGCTGCCCGTACCAACTAAACGCAAATAATCAATAGCCTGCAAATCGCGGCAAACCGCGAGGCAATTCTGGCAATCAATGCATTGACTGCCGTCTATTTCCACGGCGTTGGCGAAGCGATAAGTCTTGCGCCGGCTCTTGCGGTCAGAAAAACGATTAATTTTAATCTTATACTCCTTGGCCAAGCGCAAAAGTTCGCAATCGTAAATTAAAGAGCAGCTGGTGCATTTTTCCGCGTGCTCGGCGAAAAGTAATTCCAAGTTTAAACGGCGCGCCTTTTGGACGCGGGGGCTGTTGGTTAAAATAACCATGGCCTCCCGTGCTAAGGTTGAGCACGCCGTTAGCAAGTGTTTTTCCCCTTTTACTTCCACGACGCAAACCCGGCAAGTGGCTTTATTAACTAAATCCGGGTGATCGCATAAAGTCGGAATTTTAAAACCATGATCTTTTAAAACCGCTAAAATCGTTTGCCCGGGTTTGACGCTTAGGGTTCGACCGTTAACGCTTAAATTCATGCTGGTTTTATCTTAGCTAAATCTTTATAGATACGATACATGAACAAAAGAATAATCGGACCGAGTAAAAAGTTAATTACCTGGATAAGGCCGTTCCAAATCTGGTAAAAAACCCCGTTATAGCTGGCAAAAGACAAAGGAATGGCAATGACAACCATGACCGCCCAAAAAATCAGGCCAACGACGATAAGGCGACCAAAAACCGGCCACCAATAATCGTTCACCAATTTTATACTCCGGCGAATGGCTTTTAAGCCGTATTTACCCTCAAAAAAGAAAACGTAAACCGCCAGACTGTAGAAAATGGCGTAAATTATGCCGGGAATAATTAAGAGCAGGCTCCATAAGGCCACAAAAACCGCCGTCATTAAAACCAAACCGAGATAGGGCCAGAAGAGCGGCGCTGTTTCCTTGTAGGTGGTGGCTTCGTTGCCTTCAAAATTTTTCTTGACCACCAAAAACAAAGCCATATAGGCGCGGATGAAAAAATAGAGGGCGAAAGCGAAACCGACGATACTTATCAAAACCAGCCATAAATGCCAAATAAAACCCGGATTAGGACCAAGCAGGCCGCCCAGGCCGTAGAAAAACAAAACCACTAAAAGCGGAATGAGAGTGAAAAAGAAGCCGATCAGATAGACCATGATGAATTTTTTTAAATTTTTCCACCAGATTTTGATCGCCTCTTCCAAGATGTCAAAAACTGGTGTGATTTTTTGTTTTTGAGCTTCGCTCATAAATTTAAGCTTAGTTTTTCAAAATATTTTTAAAATAGCTTTTAACGGGCAGGGCTAAACTGGCGCCTAAAGGACAAAAAGACGAGTCAAATAAATTGTCCACGAGAGCGTCAAACAAAGACTGGTCAAAAGTCGGAGCCTTAATTAATTCCCATAAGCGATAAGTGCCCTCGCGGCAACTAGTACAATAGCCACAACTTTGTTCATGATAAAAATTTAGCCAATATTTAACCAATTTTTCTTTTTTAGTTTTTTCGGCCTTGTAAACAATGACTGCGCCGGTGCTCGTTATTGGCCGCTCTAGTTGCTGGGCATTTAAAAATTCGCCGCACGCTTCCCCGCCCACCTGTACAAAAAATTTATACGGCGGATAATTGCCGGTCCGACGCAAAATTTCATTAATCGTTAAATCGGCCGGCAGAGCGTAAACGCCACGATGGCGAAGAGCGCCGCCTAAGGTATAGAAACGTTCGCCCTGATATTTTCCCCGCGCCGCCAAGCTGACATCATAAAAAGTTTCCACATTACTAATTAAAGTCGGCCGGCCAAAAAGTCCGTGCTCGGTCGGATAAGGCGGTTTTAAACGCGGCCTGACGCCTTCGCCTTGTAAAAAATTCAACAAGGCCGTCTCTTCCCCGCTTAAATAACTTAAACTTTTCGGCTTAAATTTAAATATAACTTTCGGCGCCAAAACCTTAAATCTTTTGCTGACTAAAGCTTGTTTTAAATCGGCGCCGTAGTTCTGGTAGCAGTCGCGGGAAAGAAAAAAATATACTTCTTTTATTTTCTCTGGACCAAAAAATTGTTCGGCCCGATAAACGCCGTCTATAACCGCGCTTGGATAATGCCTAAGTATGAAAGCGTCCTTTTTCACGCCTGGTTCGCCCTCGCCGGCGTTGACAATAATGTAACCAATTTTCTTGCCTTTTAAAGCCCCCTTAACCGCCGCCCATTTACTGGCGGTTGGATAGGCGGCTCCGCCGCGGCCAACTAGGCCGGCGGCGGCGATTTTTTTCAAAATGTCAGTCGCTTTTGGCATGCCAAAAATTAAAACTCGCCTTTAGCGCGCCGTCCAACCACCGTCAACCGTCAAAATCGCGCCAGTAACGTAACGGGCGGCGTCGCTAGCCAAATACAAAGCTGCTTGGGCGATATCTTTAGCTTCCCCGACCCGGCCCAGAGGCGTATTCTCCAAAACCATTTTCTTAAAATTAGCCTCATTTAAATAATCCTTAGTCATGTTGGTGGCGATAATTCCGGGGCAGATGGCGTTAATCCTGATTCTATGGGGGGCGAGGTCCAAAGCCGCCGCTTTTGTCAGTTGTATAACCGCGCCCTTGGCCGTGCCATAGGCTAAGGAACCGACAAAACCGACCAAACCGGCGATGGAGCTAATATTAACGATCGCACCTTCTATCTTTTTCTCTTTCATGGCCCGGGCGGCTAACTGCGCCCCGTAAAAAACACCATTTAAATCAACGGCCAAGGTCTTCTCCCAAATCTCCGCGGTCGTTTCCAAAAGGCCGCCAGAGGAAGCGATGCCGGCGTTATTAACCATAATGTCCAGACGGCCGAATTTATCTAAAGCCGTCTTTATTAGATTTTCCACTTCCGCCTTTTTACTAACGTCGGCTTTAACGAAAACGGCCTTATCCGCCGCCAAAGCTATGCCGGGTTTAAGGTCGGCGTAAACGACTTTAGCGCCTTCGGCCACGAATAAATCGGCGATCGCCTGACCAATGCCGCTAGAAGCGCCGGTAACAATGGCTATCTTATCTTTTAATTGCATAAAATTTAAGTTAGTTTTCTTACTCTATCGGCTAATTCCGCCAAACGGTTGGCGTAGCCCCATTCATTGTCATACCAGGAAATGACTTTGAGAAAATCGCCGCCGATGAGCCGCGTATTGTTCAAGTCAATAATGGCGCTCTTGGCGTTGCCGATAATGTCGGTGGAAACCAATTCTTCCTTGGAGGCTTCCAAAATATTTTTTAAGGGGCCGCGAGCCGCTTTAAGGAAGGCGTGATTAACAGCGGCCACGCTCGTCTTTTTCTTTAAGACATAAACCGTGTCGCATAAGGAACCGATTGGCGTCGGCACGCGCACGGCCAAGCCGTCAAACTTACCTTTTAAAGCCGGGATAGTCAAAGTCGTGGCCAAAGCGGCGCCGGTGGTGGTGGGAATAATGTTTATCGCCGCCGCGCGCGCGCGCCGGAAATCTTTATGCGGTCCGTCCACCAAATTTTGGTCGGCGGTATAGGAATGAACCGTGCTCATGAGGGCTTTTTTAATGCCGAAATTGTCCTTAACGACTTTCGTCACCGGCGCCAAACAATTGGTCGTGCAGGAAGCGCAGGACAAAAGCCGATCGCTCTTTCTTAATTGCTTATCATTGACGCCCAAAACGATGGTTTTTACCCCTCCATCTTTGGCCGGCGCCGATAAAATGACTTTTTTCGCGCCCGCTTTTAAATGCGCCTTCAGCTCAATTTTAGTCCGAAAACGACCCGTACATTCCAAAACTAAGTCCACTTTTAAGGGCTGCCAAGGCAAGGCCAAGGGGTCTTTAATGGCTAAGACTGGCAAACGACGGCCGTTTATAATCAAAGCGTCTTTAGCGGCCGTGATTTTCTGGCGCGAAGCGCCGTAGCAGGAATCATGTTTTAATAAATAGGCTAAAGTGGCCGGATCCGTTAAATCGTTAATAGCCACGACTCTTATTTGCGGAAACTTAAGCCACATAGCCTTAAAGACGGCCCGGCCGATACGGCCAAAACCGTTAATGGCTAAATTAATTTTTTTCATAAAAAGTTTAAGAAATCTTAATTATTACCCTGACATTATATCATAATTTAAAGAAATATAAAAAAACCGCCCCCTAAGGAGCGGCCCGGCTTTTATTTTCTCTTTCTTTCTCTTTTTCTGTCTCGCCCCGGTTTGCTTTGGCCTTTTTCCTTCTTTTTCTCAATTTTTTTCTCGGCTTCTTTCTTCGGCCGCCGCTTAGGATCCACTTCTATAACTACGTCTTCCTCGCCCTCTTTTTCCCCCGCGATCTTAACGTCCAAAGTTTGCTTTAAAATATGGTGGCCAACAACGACGCCGCTGACGCCGTTAATATTCACGCGCGTACCCGGAGGCGCCAATTGGCCAGCCAATTCCTTGTAGCCTTCATACTCAAAGGAAAGACAACACATCAAACGACCGCACATGCCGGAGATGCGCTCGTTGCCGCGGTGGACAACCTGCTGGGCCTCGGCCATTTCCGAAGTGATGGAAGAGAATTCGCCTAAAAATTCCTGGCAACAGAGCCGGCGGCCGCAGGGCCCGCAATCGCCGGACAACTTGGCTTCGTCTCTGGTGCCAATCTGCGTCAAACGGATATTGGCGTTGAAATGGGCGACTAAATCTTTGACCAACTCGCGGAAATCAACCCGGCTGGCGGCGATAAAAGCGAAATTTAAACGGTTGCCGGCGAAAGAAAAATGCACGTCCACCAGCTTCATAGGTAAAGCATGCTTGGCGATTAATTGCCGGCAAACGGCCAGAGCCTTAGCCTTCCTTTGCCGGTCGGGTAATTTGGCGACATCTTCGTAATCGGCTTTTTTCAAAATCGGTTTCAATTCCCGCGTTTCCAAGCCGCTCATATCTGTAGTCAGGCTCTTCACGCACCCCAATTCCCGGCCCAATTCTGTTTCCACCAAAACATAATCACCGGCTTTTATGTCTAAATCGCCCACGGAAAAGCTGTAGGCTTTATCCCAAGGAGCGAATTGTACCTTAGCAATAAACATGAAATTATAGCTTAGCCAACGATCCAAAAGCCAGCCGCGCCAACCGGCGTGAAAAATTACAAAGCGAAACGGACGAAAACGGAAACTTTAACGCCAGCCAAAACATCTTTGACTTTCTTTTTTTCATCCTTAATGTATTCCTGCTCCTCCAGACAAACGTCGGCGTAAAATTTACCCATTTTGCCCATAATGATTTTCTCGGCGATTTCCACCGGCTTGCCCTCTTTAACCAACTGCTCTTTATAGATTTCTTTTTCTTTGGCTAGTTCGCCCGGGTCAACTTCACTGGGCGTGATGTATTTCGGGTTGGCGGCCGCAACCTGCATGGTGATTTCTTGGGCCAATGCCTCCTTGCCGGCCTGATCTAAAGCTACCAAAACCCCGATTTTTCCGCCCAAATGCGAATAGGCGGCCACGGTGGCACCCTTAATTATGGCCAAGCGTTTAATCGCCATTTTTTCGCCGGTCGTGCCGCTTAAGGCGTCTAAACTGTCGCTGACGGTCGCGTCGGCCATTTTTAAGGTTAAAAGCTCTTCCACGTTGGCCGGCTGGGCTTGTTTTATTAACTCCAAAACCGCGGCGGCGAAAGCCTGAAATTTTTCGTTTCTGGCCACAAAATCAGTTTCGGAATTGACTTCCACCATATAGCCTTCGGTTTTATTGGCGTTTAGGGCCACTTTAATCACGCCATCGCGGACTTCCCGACCGCTTCTTTTGGCGGCTTTGGCAATGCCGCTTTTCCGCAAAATCTCCACGGCTTTCTCTAGGTCGTTATTGGCTTCTTTTAAGGCTTTTTGACAATCAACCATGCCGGCGCCGGTCAATTCCCGCAATTGTTTGATGAGTTCCATAAACTTATCTTAAATTTAATTATTACCATTTAAGGGCAAACAATTTATTCTTTTCTGTTCTTCGCCTCTAACATCGCCGCCTCGAGGCAATCCAAGATGAGGCGAATGGTTTTGGTGGAATCGTCGTTGGCCGGAATGGGATAATTAACCTCCTCCGGATTGACGTTGGTGTCGCAAACTGCGACAATCGGGATATGTTTTTGTTTGGCCTCTTTTAAAGCCGTTTCTTCTTCCCTAATGTCCCAAATGAACAGGGCATCGGGCAATTTATTCAAAGCCGTTAGGCCGCCAACGCTCAATTCCAGTTTCTTAATCTCCCGCTCAAAATTAAGGCGTTCTTTCTTCGTGTATTTTTCCAGCTTGCCCGCTTCCCGTCTTTCCAAAAGATCCAGATATTTCTTAACTGATTTTTTAACCACGGCAAAATTAGTCAAATAGCCGCCCAGCCATTTGCCGACGATATAGGGTTGGCCAATGGCCAAAGCCATTTTCTTAAGCGATTCCGCGACTTGGTTTTTCGTACCGACGAAAAGAATGTTTTTATTTTCCGCCGCCAGCTTGGTCATAAACTCCAAAGCTTCCCGCAATTTCTCTTGGGATTTTTTCAAGTTGATGATGTAAACGCCATTCTTGGCGGTGAAGATATAGGGCGCCATTTTCGGGTGCCAACGGTTGGTCCGATGGCCGAAGTGCATGCCCGCTTTAAGCATCTCTTCCAGACTGGGAAGGTTTACCATATTTTTCTTTTTAAGCTTGGAGAAAAATCTCGGCAGCGCGTCTGTTCCCTTCGCCTCGTGAAACGAGGAAGAAAAAGGCGGTCCGATTTTAATCGCCGGCCGCGGGAACATGATGGTTTATTAAACTTTTATTAAAAATAGAGGCAGCTAAACGAGGCTGAACCTCATATATAAAAGATAGGGCAAAAACGGGCTTCTGTCAACAACGGCACTCCCGGAGCGGGCTGGAATTTTAAAAAAAAGGAAGATTTTTCCAAAAACTTGAAAGAAATCTTCCTCTTGTGTTTCCGGCCGCGTCCTAGAAGGCCAAGCGGCAATTCAAATGCAGTCCCAGGCCGGAATTGAAACCGTCGCCC
>Ga0136653_10000309_pt1 | contig 25497 bp, 22 predicted proteins | sample LakKivw275mmetaG_FD_94866 | JGI IMG/M metagenome (GOLD analysis project Ga0136653, IMG submission 94866) | Anoxic lake water microbial communities from Lake Kivu, Rwanda to study Microbial Dark Matter (Phase II) - Lake Kivu water 275m metaG... | ecosystem: Environmental > Aquatic > Freshwater >...
CCTGAGATCGGGCCTCCTCGGCGGCCCTGGCGGCCTTCTCGGCCTCTTCCTCCTCGCAGAACCTGGCCAGGATGACGCGCGGATCTTCGGGTTCGACCTCGAGGGCCCGGCGCTCCAGCCCAAGGAGAGCTAGGTCCTTGCGGATGCCGTTGTCGAGACTCAGCCAGACGCTCATGATCGGCTCAGCGTCGAGGATTCGCTCCTCGACCTTGTCCTGGCGGATGATGCCGTGTTCACCGAGGTAGCACTCGACCAACCTTATCGTGGCCAGCTTGCTCATGAGCCTGTCGATCAGCACCCGCTTGCCCGCCGGCAAGTGCTCCTCACCCTCAGGGCAGACGTCGCGAATGATGTCCCGCTGGACGACCTTGAGATAGCGCAGGACCTCCGGGTATCGGCGAAGGATCTCGTCCTTCCGGGCGACCGAGTACCCGCCATGCTTGGCCAAGGGCCCCAAAGGGAGCCGTTCGGCCTTCTTCAGGTACTTTGTCATGTCATTCACGCTCCTCTCTCGCCTCAGGGGGCGAGGACTTTTTGACCCCGGAAAGCGTCCAAAATCTCCACGCCGGGGCCGTTTATATGGGGAGAATCATGCACAATGGATGCCAGTGACGGGGGCCACTAGCCGGCTAGCCTGGGCAGGTCCGGGGGTCCGTCTGAGTTGCCCGCTTTCCGCACCTGATCCGGCTCTAAGCCGTCCTAAGTTGCCGCAAGTGACCAGCCCCACGACGGGGTCATCCCAAGTGTGGACCCCGTCCGACCTGGAGCATGGAGGGTCTGCCACGAGGCCTTTGCTATGCCGGTTTGGCGGGGGTAGGGCGTTTCGTATGCGCTAACATAGGTGAACATAGGGAATGGCTTCTCCCCCTGACTTCGCCTATGTTTACCTATGTTGACATATATTGAATGTCGTGGAATCACGGCTTCCCCCCTTCTCGCGGCCAATACCAGAACGTCCGGCCTTGGAACGTCCCCTCCTTGTCGTGCTGGATGCCGAGCTTGCCCTTGGCCTTGTACAGCGCCCAGCTGGGGATGCCTTGCTTCTCGGCTTCCTCGATCAGCTCGTTGACGTATCGTTCCGGCTGTCCTCGCAGCTTGGCCGTCAGGAACTCTCGGGCTTGGGCGGTGTAGTTGTCGTCGATGGGCGGGCTGATGAGCTTCTCGGGGTCTTCGTCCACGAGCTCGCCGAAGCTGATCCGCACGGTTTCGATCGGGCTCTTGGGGTCGGCGGGGTTGGCGATGTTGTGCGGGTGGATGGAGAACGAGATGCTCTGGTGCGCCCCGGTGATGTTGGATTTCTGGGGCACCAGGAGGCGCATGTTGCGCGGGTCGCCTTCCCGGTGGATGACCGACCAGCTCATCTTTACCGAGGCCATGAACTGGACGCTGCCAGAGGTTCGATTCTTGGCCGAGGCGCCGATCGTCTTGGAGAAGTGCATTACGGTAAGGGCGGCGATGCCTCGCTTGTAGGCCAGGTTCGAGATCTGGTCCATCGCCTGTCGGACCTGGTTCTGCTGGTTGGCGTTGAGCCGTTCCGGCAGGAAGGAGGCCATCGGGTCGATGACGACGCAGGCGAGGTCTTCGAAATCGGCGGCCCGCCTCTCGAGCTTCGGCAAGTCGCGGGTTATGTCGAGGACCGAGAAGTGTCCCTTCTTCAAGAACACGCCCTCGATGATGGTGACCTTGGAGAGATCGGCGCCGGCGGCGATGAGACGCGGCACGAGGATCATCTCCGGAACGCCCTCGGACGTGACGTAGAAGACTTGGCCGCGGATGGCCGGGAGAGACTTGTCGTATAAGGGGAATGGTTTGCCCTGGGTGATCCTGGCCGTTATCGCCACGGCCACGAGGCTCTTGCCCTCGCCGCTCTCGCCGGTGAGCGCGGTCGACATATGCGTCGGGATGACGCCGTGCCAGAGCCAGGGGATGGGCCGGACGCAGACGCCGCTGGCATCGCGCTCGACCAGCCCGCCTTCGTCCTCGGGTTCGACGACCTCGGCGACGATCTCGACCGGCGAGACGGCAGCGATGGCCGGCGCGGGAGCGGTAGCCGGGACCTCGACGATCCCCTCCCGCTCCATCGCCGTGCGGATGGCCTCGGCCTTGTCCATGCCCTTGATGGTGATGTAGTAGTCGATGATCGTGCCGCTGAAGCCGGCCCGGCCCTGGTTGTGCCAGTCGAACCAGTACCAGAACTGGTTGGGCCCCCACGGTTTGACCTCGAACGACGGCGAGGTCTCGGCGTGGACCGGGCAGAGGCAGCTCCGTTGGTCGTTGAAGACGAGGCCCTCCCACTTGGTCAGGTGCTCGCGGAGGTCGCGGTGCTTGAGCTCGGCGTAGCGCGGGTCGGGTGTCGAGTCGTAGACGGGGAGCCCCGAGTCGACGGGCTCGACCTCGCCGGCCGCGATGTCGACCACGGTCTCCGCGGCGGGCTTCTCCGGCACCTTCGGCATGGCGGCGAGGAGCTCGGCGCGGAGGTCCTCCGGCATGACGCTCACTGGTCATCTCCCGGCGGAACGATCCACTCATACGCACCAACGGCGGTCAGACTCGGCGGGGCGACAACGTAGCCGCCATCACTCCGACAGTCGACGTCCGGGAGGATGCCGGCACATGTTTTGAAGCTGGGGTCGTAGGGGAACCAGTAGTGTCGGCCGCCCCGCGGGGTTTTGGCGATCGGGCAGAGGAACGCGTCGGGCAGCCGCTCTTCCATCTTGCGGACAGCCTGCGGCGAGTCGAAGTCGAGGACGGTGATGTTGGAGATCTTGCCGGTGACGATGCCGATATTGGCGCCGGGCCAGGTCGACCACCACTCCAGGCACTCGGCCTCGGTTGCGCGGCGGTCCTGATAAGGCTTCCATGTCACCAGCGGCCTCTTGTCGTCGCCGACCGGGATGACGCTGCATCCCCTGCCGATATATTCGAGCACGGCCTTGAACCGGTCGGTGTTCCTGATCCGGGCCGCTTCTTGTTCGGTCATGGTTGTCTCCTGTGCGATAAATAAAGAGGGCCGCCTGGCTGCGAACCAGACGGCCCTCCTGCGATCAGAACGGGGTCGGCAGGTCGACCTTGTCCTGCTTCTCCTTGAGCCGCCGGTACACTCCGACGTCCTCGAACGCGCGGAGCAGCTCGGTCAGCGAGGAGATCAATTCGCTCGCCTCGCCGGCGAACTCCTTGTCGGTCGTGTAGCCCTTGGCCCAGCTGTGGAAGTGGTGACCGAACCGTTCGATGCGGTCTTCGATCCAGTGATAGATGTCGACCATCTGAAAAGAATTGTCCATCGCATGGTTCCTAGAACGGGGTCTCGATGTCGTCCTCGGGCGACGGCGGCTGGGCGGCCGGGTAGACGCCGAGAACCTCGTTGACGATCTTGTTCTTGTCGTTCTTCGACGTCCGCTGCCCGATGTTCAGGATGACCTGCTTGCCGACGTAGGCGCCGGGCGGGGGCTGGACGTTGCCGTTGGGCAGACGCCGGCCGCCGATCGCGATCAGGAAGTCGGCGAACTTTTGGCTCTTGGGTGTAAAGGCCCAGAGGAACCGCTTGTAGTCGCCGAGGGTGGGGTCCTTCAGCGAGAAGGGGAGCTCAAGGTAGGTCTTCAGTTTGTCGAAGCTCGAGGGTTTCTCCGAGATCTCGCCGATGACTTCAGCCGTGTAGGTCCCGCCGGGGACCAGGCTGGTCTCAAAGCTTGGAAGCTCGTTCATGGTTCATCTCCTTGACTTGATTTTTAGAACTCGCAAGAGGTTCTTATTCTCGGGTCTCATGGACCCATACGCCGGTCTCTCCGGCCAGCGATATCGTTTCGGTCTTAGGCGCCGGGAGGAACGCTCGGAACGTCTCGAAGCTGCCCCGCCCGTATGCCGCCTCGAAGGCGTCGACGGAGCTGTCGTTGACGATGATCCGGCGCCGCAGGCACTCCATGATGAAAGGGGCGTCGTTATCGCCGGAGGGAAGACCCTTGCGGCGGAGTTCTCCATGAAGAAGCTCGTGGGTGAGCAGGTTCCGCAGGTCATCATCATCGGCGGTGAGGAAGAACTCCCGGCCGCCGGGCGTGTCGGTGTCGAGCATGATCGAGCGATAGTCGCGCTCCTTGTCGAGCTTGCACTGATACCAGTGGGCCAGGGCGCTTTCGCGGACGGCGTGGAGGACCGACAGGTTGACGTAGACTGACCCGAGGTCGGGGAACTGGTCGCGCACGAGCTGGTCGGTGAGCGCCTGGACGTGGGGCCAGAAGCCCCGGAAGTTCTTGCGCGGCGTGGCTCTCACGCGGTCCTCCTCGTCAGGAAGTCATCGAGTTGGCGCTTGTCGACCCGCAACGTCACGACGTGACGCCCCACGCCCTTCGGCTCCCGGCGCGAGATCCGCACGGCCGGGATGATGCCCTTGGCGATCCAGGCCCGGACCGTCGACGGCTTGCAGTCGAGGTAGACGGCGGCGGAGCGGACGCTGAGAAACCTGGGCTCCACGTCAGTCACCCTTACGCTCGAGGAAGATGCCGAGCTGGACCTGGGCGAGTGCCTTGGCGATGCGGTCGAGGAGCTCCTGGGACACCTCGCCGGGGCCAAGGTCATCAGTCTCCATGCGGCTGATGAGCGCACGCGAGACCCCGGCCATGTCGGCCAGCTCCTGCTGGGTCAGGCCGGTGACCTGGCGGATGAGACGGATTTTGTTTGATGCAGACATAGAGTCCTCCGTTAACGTTTTGCTAGGGGTGGGCAAACAAAAAAAGAGGGGCCGGGAATGGCCCCTCATCCTAATAGTGTCTAAAACCGGCTAGGTGGCACCGAAAAAAGGCGGGGATCTTAAAAAAAATCCGACAGCTTGTAGCCAAGGCGCTCCGCATTGGCGACCAGGGCCTTCCGGGCGCCCTCGAGGACCTTCTTGGCCTGGTTCCGGGTCGGCTTCAGCCGGCGGCCCGGTTCGCTGACAGGTTCGAACTCATGCAGCCAGGACCGCCCCCCGATCGACCACGCACTGAGCAGGGCGCGCTCCTTGGGCTTGAGGGATGAGAAGATGCCCTCGATGGCCTCCTTGCGGTCATAGCGGGCCTCGGGGTCGGAGACGGAGTACCTGCGGGCCCCGGCAGGGCGCCGGTCATAGGTAGGGGTGATGAACACGCTTTCGTCGCGGACCCGCTCGTAGCTGCGGTTCTGGAAGTAGTCGTCATCCTTGGGATCGTCGTAGGACCCGGAGAACATCTGGAACCGTGCGGCCAGGTTCCGCCCCCTGTTCTTGCAATCCCCGTTCGCGTCCACCCCGTCAGAGTCCGACACCTTGGGCGCGTCCAGGTCGTAGCGGCGCCCAGCTTCTCTCTCTTTTACTTCGAACTCGATCCTCTTCGCGCAGACGTTCTTGGTCACTCTCTTGAAGAACGCCATCTCCGAGCGGATGCCATGCTTTCCCCGAAACGCACTCTGCCTGGTCGCAGTGACGAAGGCTGAGAAGACCTCGTTGGCCGCGTCCTCACGGTCGGCGAGGGAGAAGCCGGTAAGCAGCTTACGGACCCAGTACCTCACCCACGGCATGTAGGTCTCATGGACCTCGGCCAAGTCGTAGTCACCCCGCATGTGCGTGGCCCTCGCCGCACACTCCTGGCCCCGACGTTCGCAAAAGACCTTGACGATGGCCCGGCTGACGCACGGCTCTACGGGGACGGAGTTGGAGTAGTCGATCTTGAAGATCGACCAGTAGTCGGCCGTGGCCCGCTCGATGACCTTCTTGCGGTCCGCAGCCGGCCAGGCGCGGATCTTATCCAGGGCGGTCGCCCTCACCGCCTGCGATGCGAAAGCCTTGAGGAAGGAGTCGGGAAGGAAGCCGCGAAGGAGGTCGGGGCGCTCCGGGGGCAGCCCGACCGTGGTCTCGGTGACGACCATGAACGGGGGGCGGAGGGTTTCTTTAGAGGCCGTGACAGCGTTCATTCGATATTATCCTACACGCCTGAGCGAATAGTGCAAGCAGAGCAATAAGTAGCCGGCGGGCCTGTTTTTGCCGTGGAGATTTTGGCCACTTTTTTTTGTAAATAAGGTTAAAAAGTTTACAAAAACAGCCTTACCCTCGAAGCGTGACCATTTCGGCAGCAAAAACGCACGAGGCCGCATCTTGCTGATAAGCAAAGCCTTCAGGGCGACATTGCGCGGCTCGCTGCCCTTCGGGGGCCGTTTTCGATTTGGCAGTAGGTGTGCAGCTCAATTCCTCGGACTTCTTTGTCGAGAATCAACGGTCGGGATTAGAAGAAGATCGATAGGCCGACGAAGAGTTCGTTTATCCTCCACTTATCCGGGCCAAGGTCGCCCATATAAGGGGCGTCGTGTGTTAACCACTTGAGGCGCCATTCGGCTCTCAATGCGGCCGATTTTCCCATCACGTACCTTACGCCAAGGATGCCACCGAAGGCAGAAACTTTAGCGCCTTCTGAGCCACCTATACCAGTGATAGGGTTCTCTCTGCCAAAACCTGCGAAAGGGCCAATAAAAGGGACCAGGTTCAATGGCGCTTTGAAATTATAGGTTAGATTGCCCTGTAAAAAATAGTTCAGGCGTCCCCCGTCCGCCGAATTCAATTGTACCTCGGGTTCGATTTCGAGTCCTCTCCAAATGAACCAACCGAAACGCACCGGTATCGTTAGGACGCTTATCGTATTGTCACGATCTGTTCGCTGGGCGCTGCTAAATGAGATGGCGGTGCTGAACTCGAACTTCTTTCCATCAACGGGCCTTTCTGCCGCTACTAACGTCATTCCCGTTAGGACGATGAACACAACAAGAACATGAATCCTTTTCATAACTCGCCTCCATATCCTATCTCTGATCCAATTCTGGCTCTACCGCATACCTTGATAATTCGGTCCTGTCAACCGATTTTTCAAGGTGATGGAAAAGCGCGCCTGGCCCGATTCGAACGGGCGACCTGCGGATCCGGAGTCCAGAAGTTGGGCCGCCTAATGTGCTGATTTTAAATCGGCTCTGGGGACAGAAACTTCAGCGCCTTCGGGATTCTTTCGACTTCGCTCCAGAATCTTGCCCGCTTTCTCGACCGCCAGGCGCATGCTTTCGCCCGTTTCGTGAAGGTATTTCGCGGTCATCTGGATGCTGCTATGGCCCGCGATCTTTGAGACGGTCAGGATATCCGCCCCACCTCGAAGCATCCAGGTCAGCGCCGTGTGGCGTAGGTCATGGAAGTGGAAGCCTGTGATGCCAGGGTCTTTGTCGTCGTCCGGGTTCTTCTTAGCCCGCCGGCAAGCGGTCCCAAAGGCAGTCTTAACGTCCTTAATCGGCCCGCCGGTATCGGGATTCTGGAATACGTATTCGCCACGCCGAGGAACGCCGCCAAGGGCAGCAGCGACCGGGCCGGACATAGGGATCTTTCTGGGCTTGCCGCTCTTTGAGCTGGGGATTGAGATTGAGCCTCGCACAAGGTCCAGATCGGTCCACTTGAGACCCAGTATCTCCCCTCGCCGCATCCCTGTTCCGAGAGCCGTTATGAGAATGGGACGGAGCTCGGGGCCAGCCGCGTTGAGCAGCCGTCGGGCTTCGTCTGAGGTCAAAATCCGCTCTCTGCTTGGGGGCTCGCGGAATTTCTTCACCTTGCGGGCAGGGTCGGTATCTGTCTTTCCCCACTCTACGGCTTTGACGAAGATCGTTTTGAGGCAAGCGAGCTCGCGGTTACAGGTTGATTGCGCGATTCCTTCCGCGCGGCGGGAGAGGCGATATTTTTCAATGAGCTCAGGCGTGATCTCCGAGAGGTATCTGCCACTAAAGAACTTCTTGAGGTGGCCGATGGAGACCTCGTCTCGCAGCCAGGAGCGCTTGTTCTGCTTCGAATAGATCTCAAGAAACTCGGCCGCGTGCGTTTCGAAAAGGATTTCGGGGCGTGGTTTCTGAAGGCCGTATTTGTCGCGCAGGATGTCGGCCTTCATCGCTGAATAGATTGCCTCGGCTTCGTGTTTGTAAGGGCCGATTACTCGGGTTATTCGCTTGCCCTTGTGCGAGACCTGCCCGGCACCTATAATTCGGATCAGTATGTTTGGGTCCCCAAGCGCGACCAGCTTAAAAAGATCGCCGCTGAAAAAGGGATAAACGAAGAGTCCTTTAAGGCCCTTAAAGAGAAGCAAGGTGCTTCTTTTTCTGAAGAAGAAGCACGACTCGTGTACATGATGGCAATGCGATTCTATTATCGCTGGGATAACGGGGGATGGGCGCAGATCAAAACGAGGTAGGTCTGCGATATGCACATTATCCGAAGGCAGATGAGGCGCCTGGGCCCGGGCTATGCCCTGGGCCCGAGTTTAAACCGACGCCGACAGCTCGAATGCCCTTAGTTCTTCGGCCAACACTCGACATAACCGAGAGGGGCCCCGACACACCCCCAAATCCTGCACCATTCAGTCCAGTAATTCTCAGTATCGCAACCCCCATTAATGCAGAGCAGCGTGGGGAACTCTTCCCTACAAGTGGTCTTTACCGGGTTATTGCCCTGCATAATCCCCGATGTTGCCAGCATGAAGAGTACCGACAACATTGCCAGGATACCCAGAAACCGCGTGCCCTTTTTGGCATTCATCAATAACCTCCTCAAAAATAATTATCGCCGACCTTGTGCCGACGACGAAGGTATTGCGTATTTGGCGATTTCAACGTCCCCTGATTCTCGATTCCAGATAGACAAGAAAAATATGGGGAGTCCATTCTCAAGCATAACTGCAAGCGATCCCGTGTTAAATTCCGAATTATGAGTGAATTCATAAATAGCTTTTACATTCAAGCTTGTCCCGTCTATCTCCCAGATCTCACTGCCCTTTTTATGCAATTGAAAAACAAGTGCATAAATGTATCCATCTGCCCATTGTGCATCTCCGAAAATCCGGCTATTAGCTCCAATCGTTTTCAAATCTGGAAGTCCTGGAGAAAGAAGGACCTTCTTGTTATTGATTATTCTTTGCTCTTCGAGGAACTCTCTCTTTTTTAAGAGTCGCCCGTCCTCAGCATAAACAAAGATATCTCCAAGTATCTGAGAGACGAAATAGACCCTATTCTGCCCGTACACGAGATTGCTCAGGTGATAAACAGTATCGTAGGTTCTAAAAGTTATTGGTCCCTCGCCATTATAAGGATCTATGTGATATCGGTCACCAAACGAGCCTACTTCCTTTCCTGAATAATCATAGGCCGTAATTAGTGCTTGGCTCTGACCCTCGACGATAAATACGTGCTTATCGGAGGCCGCAATCGAATATACGTCTTTGAATAGCCGCATACGACCTTTAAAAACCAAGTCTTTGCTAAATATTGAAAGGCCATTCATGTCACAGACAAAAAGACTATCCGCAGAAAATTCGAGCTTCCAGGGGGACTGAAGATCCCCTGGTCCTTGACCACGCCGATCATTAGAATAGATAAGGTTTCCTTTATCTGTAAGCACATAAATAGAATGGGCTCGGTTATCCGCCGTAAACAACAATGATCGTCCATCGGATTCCAGCCATGGAGTCGCCTTGAAGCCAATGCCAGTCGCGACGGGCTGGAAGCTCTCGTCTTGTCTTAGAAGGACTTTACGAATTGGCTGCGCAGTCAGATAGGATGCGATTGAAAAAAGCAAGAAGAATGATATCAATTTTGCACGCATTCTAGAACCTCTTCAAATCGAAAAGATCGCCTTTCTCGTTAATGATTAGAAGAAAATTCGAATTTTCATTCTTCTTTTCGCATACCCTGCAGATGTCCTTGATGGCTTTGTCTTTCCTGGCCACCTTATGATTTGGGTTGATTTGAAAGGCGGTGCGAAAGTTTTCAATATCAGCATCAGAAAAATCAGCATCTACATAAAATATAACATCGAGCTGGTCATCCTTATTATATCGCTCATAGTCATAGCATGGCCGGCAACAAAGATGTACGCTCTTGATTAAATATATGAGGGAAATCTGATCAGACGATGATGGTCTGCTGTCCTTCAGATAACGAGAGATTGTAGCTCGGCACCCTCCCGATAGATTCCTGTAACTAAAAAAGGCTGAAAGGAATATGATGACCGATAGAGCTAAAATTAATCCCCATCTCCTCATATTATCATTATGTGTTGAAGATGAGGCAATGTCCAGGAAACTATTTATTTAAAAGTGAGAACATTTGGCGGTTTTTCCTGTCTTTATTGTATGAGGAGTCATTTATTACCTTCTCACGCTATCGCTCGAGCCAAGCCGGCATCCCATACCCCCCACGGCCTTATGGGCGCATAAACCCGAGGCGCGCCTGACCTGGGATCCTCAATGCCAACAGACGTTCGTTTGAAACTCAGCCGCTTGCTTGATAGGGAAGAGCTCTCGACTTTCTTGCGGGATTTAAAGAGAAAAGAGCAGAAAACGAAGGAAGACGATAGAAGGCAATTTCCGAGGCGCGCCCTCGCAAGTCGCTGATTCTCTCGGGCCAACAGGGGGGAAAACGTGGCGTGCCTGAGAGGATTCGAACCTCCGACCTTTGGATCCGAAGTCCGCGGCTTCAGGCGATCCGGACCGGATCTTCGGACAGGACTTCGTCCAAGACGGAAACGAAGAGGTCTGCGTCGGACTCCGAGAAGCAGAGGGGCGGGCGGACCTTGATGACGTTGTGGAGAGGGCCGTCCGTGCCGGTGAGGACGCCACGCTCGCGCAGGCGGTCGACCACATAGGAGGCTTCGGCCGCGGCCGGCTCGAGCGTTCGCCGGTCGCGCACGAGCTCGAGGCCGAGGAAGAGCCCCGAGCCGCGAACGTCGCCGATCGTCGGATGGCGTTCGGCCAGCCTTTTTAGGCCTGCCATGAAGTGATTTCCCACGCGCAGAGCGCGTTCCTGCAGCCGCTCGTCCCTCATGACGTCGAGCACGGCCAGCCCGGCCGCGCACGCGACCGGGTTGCCGCCGAAGGTGCTGAAGAACTCCATGCCGTTGGCGAAGGACGCGGCGACCGCCTCGGTCGTCACGACGGCGGCCAGCGGGAAGCCGTTGCCGATGGGCTTGCCGAGGACGACGATGTCCGGGACGACGCCCTGCGTCTCGAACCCCCAGAAATGCGTGCCCAGGCGGCCGAAACCGACCTGGACCTCGTCGGCGACGCAAAGGCCGCCGGCCGCCCTGACGCGGCGGTAGGCTTCATCGAGGTAGCCCGGCGGCAAGACGATCTGCCCGGCGACGCTGGGCAGCGTCTCGGCGATGAAGGCGGCCAGGCCGCCTCGGGCTTGGGCCTCTTCGGCGAGAGGCCCGACGGCCGCGGCATACTTCTTCCCCGCCTCCGGGTCGTCGCGGCGGTGAGGCCCGCGGTAGTCGTCGGGGAGCGGCGCGACGTGGACCCAGGGCTTGCGGCCCTTTCCGCCCGGCCCGTCGAACTTGTAGGGGCTGATATCGACGAGCCCGGTCGTGTGGCCGTGGTAGGCCGACTCCAGGACGATGACGTCCTCGCGGCCGGTGTGCGTCCGGGCCAGGCGCAGGGCCAATTCGTTCGCTTCGCTGGCCGAGTTGAGGACGTAACACACGCGAAGGGGCGCGGACATCAAGGACGTCAGACGTTCGGCATAACGGACCAGGTTATCGTGGAGGTAACGCGTATTGGTGTTGAGCAGGGCCATTTGATCCTGGACGGCCCGGACGACCCGCGGATGGCTGTGGCCGACGAGGGGAACGTTATTGTAGGCGTCGAGATAGGCCCGGCCGGTCTCGTCATAGAGATACTGCCTCCAGCCGCGCACGATCTTGAGGGGCTCGCGGTAGGACAGGCTGAGGTTGCGGCCGAGGAGCCGGTGGCGGGCGGCCAGGGTCTCTGCCTTGGCCGGCTCCGGCCGGAGGAAGCGGTCCGCGGGGATGCCCAGGATGAGATTGGGGTCGGGCGATAGACCGGTCCAGAGCGACCGCCGGCCGGCCGCGGCGACGCCGGGGAAGTCCTCGTCGAGCCCGAGGAGGTCGAGGACGATCTGAACATGGACATGCGGCCACCAGTCGCCGTTCTCAGGCGGAGCGCCGACGGCGGCGAAGGCTTGGCCCGCCCGGACGGCCTGGCCTGGCGCGAGACCGGTAAGGGACGCCCGGTCGAGATGTCCGTAGAGCGTGAAGAACTCCTCGCCCGAAGGGATCGTGTGGCGGAGGATGACCAGCGGGCCGTAGTCCTTGGGCGCCGCGTTGTCGGCGACGGTGTTAACCGTGCCGTCGAGCGGGGCGCGCACGGGGCTTCCCGGCGGGACGCTCAGGTCGACGCCGAGATGGACAGTCCGCCGCTCGGCCGTCGGGCTCCCTCCGCGCGCGAAAGCCCCGGTGGTGTAGATCGCCCGGGCTTCGTCGTAGCGGCCGACGCCGACGACGGCCCCGGTCTCCTTCATCGCCCTTTCGATTGTCTCCGAGAGGCGCGGTGTGTCGAGCTCGGCCGGGTCGGCGCCCAGCATCCGGCTGCCGACCGAGAGGTCCAGGACGACGACGGGGTCCTTGCGGAGGTCGTGCGGCAGGACCTGGGCGAACGCGGACGCGGAGCGCTTGAGCCATCCGACAACGGCGGGGCCATACGGCGTCGGAGAAAGGCCGCAGGCGTCGCGATAGGCGTAATGGGCGAGGCGGGGCGGGACGCGGTCGAGAGCTTCGAGGGCGGCCCAGGCCGGCGCCTCGCTGACCGTGAGATACGGATCGCCGGGCTCGGCGGCCGCCCGGCAGGCGGAGTTGACGACGCTCACGGCCAGGCGGGTCCGGACCAGGATATCGAGGACGGCGATCTCCGCCTCGGTCAAGGGATGAACACGATCGTAGGCGGCGACGAGCGGGCGGACGGCCGCGACGGGATCGGCCGCGCCGAACGAGGCGTAGGCGCAGGCGACGGCGATCTCGGCGACCGTTACGGTCTCGATCATGTCCCCGAAGTCGAGGAGGCCTGAGAGACGCGGCCGCTGCCCTGGTTCGACCCGCACCAGGACGTTGTGCTCGTTGGCGTCGGCGTAAACGACGCTCCGGCCGAGGCGGGGGAGGACCGGGACGACCTCGGCGTCATAGCGGGCTAGGATCCCTTCGACGAGCCCGCGGCGCTTGGGGGCGCGGAGACGATCGAGGTGCCCGCGGATCCAACCGGCACGCGTGAGGTCCCACTTGAGCTCGCGGCGGGCGGCCGGATGGGAGAAACCGGCCAGGGCCAGGTCCAGGCGGGCCAGGGTCTCTCCGATCTCTTCGAGGAGGCCGGGCGTCACCGGCCGGATCGCCGCGATCGGACGGCCCGGAAGGTAGGAAAGCATCCAGACGATCCTGTCCTCTCCGGCGATCGAGGTCTTCGACCAGAGGCGTCCGACCGTGTTGGGGACGACCCGCGGGACCGGGAGCGCCGGATCACGTTCGGCGATCCGGCCGAGAGCGGCGCACTGCATATCGACGAACCGGGCCTCCCGCATCGGATGCATGACCTTGAGGACGCGCCCGGCACCGTCGGCCGTCTCGAGGTGGAAGTTATCGTCGTATTCGCTCGGCAGAGGACAGGCCTTGGCCGCGAGGCCATAGAGGTCGCGGGCCAGGCGTGCCGCGTCTTCGGCCGACGCGCGGGTCGCGGGGTGGGCGCCGATATCCATCGCTGTCCTTATAGATAAACCGGAGCGGGGCGTCAAGCCGGCGGACGGCCCGGCTCCACGACCAGCACGCCGTGGATCTCGAGCCGCGGGAGCGTCACCTTCAAGAGGCCGTCGGACCAGGTCCAGTCGAGCCTGCCGCCATCGGGCACCCAGACGACGGACTTGGGGCGACGGGGGACGTTGATCCTCAGCGAGATCCTCTCGAGCGGGGGGATGAAGTCGGTGAAGCCGTAGCGGTCGGGGAGGGGCGTCCCGGTCGTGTTGAGGAGATGGACGGAGAGCCGGCCGTCGCGGGTTGTCCGGAGGGAGACGTCGAGGCCCGGCGGGCCTCCGACCTTGACCGCGGGCTCGGGGAAGAGCTCGGCCGCGAGGCCGCCGATGAACTTCCGGAGCCAAGGGTGATGCGAACGGAAGAAGATCGAGGCGACCGGGCCGAAGACGGCGGCGACCTTGCCCTTGCCGAAGTCGTTGACGGTCGCCGCGATCTCGCCGCCTTTGCGGGTGTCTCGCGTCGGATAGATGAAGCCGGCCGGCCGGGCCGACGTCAGGGCGACCTTCTGCCAGACCCCGTCGGCGTTGGTGACGCCCATGGCGGAGGCCAGCTCGGCCGTCCGCCGGCTTGGTCCCCCCTCGAGCGTGACCCCGAGGAGGGGCTCGAAGAGCCGGGCGCATTTCTCGCCGAGGAGGAGCAAGCTCCCGCCGCCGGCGACGTGATCGGCGAGGGCCTGGCGGAACTCGTCGGTCAGCTTGTGCGAGTCGGGGACGACGACGAGAGGGAACTCCTTGAGTCGCGGTATGAGCTGGTGCTCGGCCAGGATATCGACCGAATAGTGGAGATTGAGGAGCGCGTGGAGGGCGTCGATCCAGTGGGCGAGGTAGCGCTCGAAGGCGCGGCGGTGGAACATCTTCCACTCGAGCCAGCGCGGGTCGGTCCGGTCCTTGGGCGCGTCCTTATCGCCCGTCTCGGCCGTCCAGGCTGCCAGGGCCCGGGACGAGTAGTCGAGCTGAGCGCCCCAGCACTCGCCGTCGGCCCAGACGCCGTCGAGGCCGTATTTCGCCGTGACCTCCTTGAGCTGGGGGATGAGCAGCTCGTCGACATAGGGGCCGAAGACGCTTGTCGCGTTGGGATCCCGTTTGCCGTTCGCGTCCATCCGGGCCCAGTCCGGGTGTTCCGCGACAGCCTTCGAATCCCAGACCCCCGAGTAGTGGATGTAGAGGCTGACGCCGAGGTCGCGGGTGGCCTTGCGCCAGACGGCCAGGCTGTCGTTGACGATCCCGGGCGAGGCCCAGCCGACCGCGGTCGGATAGCCGGTCCAGCCGGCGTGGCCCTTGCCGTCGTATTGGACGAAGTCCGGCCGGACCCGTTCGAGGAGGGCGCGGATGTTCTCTTCGGAGATATCGGCCCCGAGCGAGGTGTCGGTCGCCTGGGGATGAAGGTCGAAATGGAGCCCGAAGAAGGCATCTTTGCGGGGGACGGCCGCGGCGCGAGGGAAGGCCGGGGTCGCGATGTCGCGCGACGAGGGAGGAGCGGGCTCGGGCTTGCGGCAGGAGACGAGGATCGCCGCGAGGACCGCCGCGGCGAGAAACGCCCACTTTTTCGCGATCGTCATCGGGAACCTCCCTGGTCGAAGCATCGCGGCGCCCTTCCGAGTGAAGGACCCCGGAAAGGATAGCACGAACGACTGGTCAGGGGTATGCCCCTCCGGGACACGTCCAGGCTCTTAGCCCGCGGGGGGGGGCTAGCGGGCCTTGATGGCCTTCTCGATCCGCTCCAGGGCCTCGAGCAGGACCGACCGCGGACAGCCGAAGTTGAGGCGGACGAAGCCCTCGAGCTCCGGGCCGAACATGGCCCCGTCGCTGAAATAGACGCGGCACTGGCGCAGGAAGAATTCGTTGAGTTTGGCCGCCTCGAGGCCGAGGCCCCGGGCGTCGAGGAGGGCCAGGTAGGTCCCCTCGGGGCGGATGAAGCGGACGCCCGGCAGCCGCTCGGCGACGAACCGCTCGATGAGGTCGTTATTCCCTTCGAGGTAGGTCAGAAGCTCGTCGAGCCAGGATTCGCCGTGGCGGTAGGCCGCCTCGAAGCCGACGATGCCGAAGACCTGGCCGAGGTCGAAGCCGCACCGCTCGGCCTCGTCCTCGGATTTCTTGAGGAGGTCGGGGTTCGAGGCGACGACGGCGGCCGTGGCCAGCCCGGGGATGTTGAACGTCTTGCTCGGGGCGATGCAGGTGACGGTCCGGGCGGCGAAGGCCGGGTCGAGCGCGGCGAAGACGTGATGACGGAAGCCTTTGTAGACGAGGTCGTGGTGGATCTCGTCGGAGATGACGAGAAGGTCCCGCTCGACGGCGATCCGGCCTACCGCTTCGAGCTCCTCCCGGCTCCAAACGCGCCCGACCGGGTTGTGGGGGCTGCAGAGGATGAGCAGGCGCGCCTCGGCGGCCTTGCGCCCGAGGTCCTCGATGTCCATCTCGTAGCGGCGGCCGTCGAACCGGAGAGGATTGCGGACGAGGCGCCGGCCGTGGTTCTCGATGGCGTAATAAAAGGGATGGTAGACGGGCGTCTGGATGATGACGCCGTCGCCGGGCTTAGTCAGGGCCCGGACGAGGTAGTTCAGGGCGGCCACGACGCCCGGGGTCATGGCCATCCAGCCCTTTTCGACGATCCAGCCGTGGCGCCGCTTCAGCCAATCGATCGCCGCCGCGTAGAACGAAGGGGGAACGAGAGGATAGCCGAAGACGCCGTGCTCGGCCCGCCGCCTGAGGGCCTCGACGACGGCCGGAGGGGCCTCGAAGTCCATGTCGGCCACCCACATCGGGATGGCGTCCTCGACCTTGAGGACCTTGCGGGGATAGACCCACTTCATGGACTCGGTCCCGCAGCGGTCGATGACCCGATCAAACGGGGACACGAAACCTATTTCCCTATTTTCCATCTGGTCTTTCTTTTCTCCGGCGCCCAAACTCATTCCCTCCCATGCCTTTTCGCCTGCCCCGTTTCTATCAGGACGGCTGAAAATAGGGAAATAGGTATCATGTCCCCCATTAAATGAGGAACCGGCCGTCCTTGGCGATCGTCCGGCCCTTGGCCTTGATGGTCACCTTCTCGACCAGGGCGTCGAAGTGGAACTTGCTCTTGTTCTTGCCGATGCCGTAGGAGTCGCCGATGGCGAAGTGGACCGTGCCGAAGGCCTTCTCGGCCTCGAGCATGTTCGGGCAAATGCGGGCGCCCTTGTTCGTGCCGATGCCGAACTCGCCGATCATCCTCGCCGTCGGGTCGTCGCCGACCGTCTTGATGACCTCGGCGATGCCGGCGCCGGTGTGGCCGACGAGCTGGCCCTCCTTGAACGTCATCGTGCCGGGCCCGAGCTTGTCGTCGATGAGACCGATCACGATCTTGCCGGTGAAGGTCTCCTCGACCGGGCAGGTGAAGCATTCGCCCGCGGGCAGGTTGCCGTGGACGCCCTTCTTGGCGATGTTGCCGATGTCGGCGTCGAACCTGCGGCCCTTGACGCTGAAGACGATGCGGGTCCCGGCGGCGTTCTCGATGACGACGTCCTCGGCGTCCTTCATGGCCCGGATGACCTTCTTCGTGAACGCGGCCATCTCCGAGAAGTCGATGGCCACGAGCCGCTCCATCATGTCCTTGGTGATGCCCGGCATCATGCAGATGCGGCCGTGCTTGGCCCCCTCGGCGACCATGAAGCCGCGGAAGGGCTTCTCCGGGAAGCGGCCCTCGAGGAGATAGGTCGTGACGCCGGCCCCGCGGATGAGCTCCTTGAACTGGCGGGTCGGCTCGGTGATCGGCCGCAGCGTCTCGGTCATGAAATAGGTCGTCGTCTCGGCGCCGGCTCGTTTGGCGTAATAAGCCAGGGCCTCGGCGATCTCGAGCTTCGGAGTGTCGGTGACAAGCAGGTAGTTCTCGCCCTTCCGGATGCGGAGGGCCTGGTTGACGGCCCGTTCGGCCGCCTCGTAAAGCTTGGTCTGTTTCACGGCGAGCCTCCCTTTCCTTCGCGGTTATTTCTGCCGCCGCGCGTCCCAATAGACGAAGCCGCAGAGCAGGACGAACGCGACGAGGCTGATGATCTGCCCGTACGAGGAGAACCACGGCCAGGGCGACCCGTCGACCCAGCGCCCGCCGTCGAGCACCATGGGGATGCCCAGGCTGACGAGGTGGTCGACCTTGAGGAGCTTGAGAATGGCCAGGACGATGCCCATGAGCGCCCCGCCGGCGATGAAGCCGGAGGAGATGAGCGTGCCGCGGTTCGCCCGCCGCTCGGCCAGCTCCTTGTCCTTGGTCGATCTCTTGACCAGGTGCGAGATGAAGCCGCCGATGAGCAGCGGTGTCGTCAGCGGCAGCGGCAGGTACATGCCCAAAGCGAAGGCCAGCGGCGGCACCTTGGCCAGCTCGGCGACGATGGCCACGGCGGCGCCCATGCCGTACAGGAGCCAGGTCACGGGCTCGCGCGACATCATCGACTTGATGACCGTGGCCATGAGGTTGGCCTGGGGCGCGGCCAGCGCGCCGCTCTGGAACGAGAAGGCCTTGTCCAGGATGGCGATGGCCACGCCGACGGTCAGCGCGGAGACGAGAATGCCGGTGAACTTGAACCGCTCCTGATTGCGGGGCGTGGCCCCGAGCCAATAGCCGACCTTGAGGTCCGTGATGAACGAGCCCGAGACCGACAGGGCCGTGCAGACGACCGCTCCGATGAGCAGGGCCACGGCCATGCCTTGCTCGCCGGCCAGGCCCGCCCCGAGAAGCAGCACCGACGAGAGGATGATCGTGATCAGGGTCATGCCCGAGACCGGGTTCGTCCCGACGATGGCGATGGCGTAGGCGGCCACCGTCGTGAACAGGAACGAGAGCAGGACGCAGACGAGGACCCCGATGATGGCCAGCTTGAGGTCCGAGATCCAGAGGAAATAGAGGAACAGGCCGGCCGCGGTGGCCAAAAGGCCCAGGATGATGGTCTTCATGTTCAGGTCGCGGTCGGTCCGGGCCGGGGCCGCGGCGCTGGCCGCCTTGCCCTTGAAGATCTCGCGGAACCCGAGCGAGAACGACTTGACCATGACCGGCATGGATTTGATGATGCCGAGGACGCCGGCCATGAAGATGGCCCCGATGCCGATGTTGCGGACGTAGGTGCTGAAGATCTGGGTCTCGCTCATCTGAGCGATGGGCACCGCGCCCGGATAGACCGCCGCGGGGATATGCTGGCCGAGGAACCAGATGGCCGGGATGAAGGCAAAGTGCGAGAGGAGGCCGCCGGCGACGATGACGGCGTTGTAGCGCAGGCCGATGACGTAGCCGAGGCCGAGGAAGGCGGACAGGGCGTCCACCTTGAGGACCATCTTGGTCTTGACCGCCAGGTTGTCCATGAACGGCAGGAAGCGGAAGTTGATCATCTCGTCCCAGAGCCGGACGCCGATGGCCATGAACTCGTAGACGCCGCTGACCGCGACGCCGAGGATCAGGGCCCAGGCCTGCTTGCCGCCGGACTCGCCCGAGACCAGGATCTCGGTCGTGGCCGTGGCCTCGGGGAAGGGCAGCTTGCCGTGCTGCTCGACGCAGAAGTAACGGCGCAGCGGGGTCAGGAAGAGGACGCCGAGCGAGCCGCCGAGGAACGTCGACAGGAAGATCTTGACGATGTCCGTCGGCAGCCCGAGGATGTAGAGGGCCGGGATGGTGAAGATGGCCCCGGCCACCAGGGCCCCGGAGGCTGCCCCGATCGACTGGAGGATGACGTTCTCGAGGATCGTGCTCTTCCTCTTGTAGGTGTAGCCGACGCCGACGGCCAGGATGGCGACGGGGATGGCGGCCTCGGGCACCGTCCCGACCTTGAGGCCCAGGTAGGCGATCGAGAAGGTGAAGAAGAGCGACATGAACAGGCCCCAGACGACCGACCGGACGGTCACCTCGGGGACGTCGGCCGCGGCCGGCACGTAGGGCTTGTAGGCTTCGCCCGGCGCGAGCTCGCGGTAGGCTTCGGGGGGCAGGGACTTGCGGGACGTCTCCATCTCGTCCTCCTTTAAATCGGGGACACGATACCTATTTCCCTATTTTCCTTCGAGCGGATCGAGGCCCGGCGCCCCGGTCACGCGACCGGGCCGGGGAAAATAAGGGAATAGGTATCATGTCCCCCTTTTTTATTTCTGATAGCGCGACAGGACGTCGTTCGTGACGCGGAGGAAATTGTCGTAGTTGATCCTGAGCTTTTTGGCCTCGCGGGCCTGGGCCAGGTACGACTGGAGGAACTTGTTCTTCTTCTCCCCGAGCAGGGTCTCCCGTTCCGTCGTCCGGACCTTGTCGAACTCCTCCCGCGCGGCCATCGTCCGCTCCAGGACCCGGAAGATGGCGTAGCCCTCGTCGACGGCGACGGGGGCGCTCACCTGCTTGAGCGGCAGGGTGAAGATGAGGTCGTCGACGGCCGGCTTCTCCCCGACGAGGCTCAGGTACTGCTCGCGCTTGTGGGCGTCGACGGTCTTGTACTGGAGCTGGAGCTTCGAGGCCTCGGCGTTCCAGTCGTCCTTGAGCGTGGCTTCGTCCGCCTTGAGCCGGGCCTCGGCCTGGGCCTTCTTCCGGACCTCGAGCAGGTCCTTGGCTACTTCGGCCCGGACCTCCTCGAACTTGGCCGGCCGCTCCGGCTCGATCGCCTTGAGCTCGGCCAGGGCCTCTCCGGTCATGGTGTAGATCGGCGTCGAGATCTCCTTCTCCTTGAGGCCGAAGAGGGCCTCGCCGACCGCGCCGGAGGCGTCGAAGTCGCCGAGCGGGTCGCCCCGCTTGAGAGCCCCCGTCGAAGCCGGCTTGAGCCCGTCCTTCTGGGCGGCGAAATCGAGGCTCCGCTCCTTGCGGGCGACCTTCTCGAGCTGCTGGATCCGCTCGGCGACGAGGGCCCGGGCCTTCTGGTCCTCGAGGATGCCCTTGATCGTGGCGCTCACCTCGGCCAGCGGCCGGGCCACGGCCGCGACCTTGTCGGTGACCTTGAAGACGGCCGCGCCGGTCTCGGTCTCGACGACGTCCGAGACGCCGCCCTTGTCGAGCCGGCCGACGGCCTCGGTCTCGGGCGCGCTCAGGCTGCGCCAGTCGTAGAGGCCCCAGTCGCCGCCCGTCGCGGCCTTGTCGTCCTTCGAGAACTCGCGGGCCAGGGCGGCGAAATCGGCCCCGCCCGCCGCCCTCGTCTGGACCTCCCGGGCCCGGGCCAGGACCGCGTCCTTGTCGGCCGCGGTGAACGGCATCCAGAGGCGGCTCGCTTGGACCTTCTCGGGCTCCTGGAACTGGGACGGATTGTCCCTATAGTACTTGGCGATCTCGGCCTCCTTGACCGCGACCTCCTTCTTGAGATCGTCGGTCTTCAGGACGACGTAATCGCCGGTCCTCTTCTCGGGGATCTTGTAGGCGGACGGGTCCTTGTCGAAGTGCGCCCGGAGCTCGGCTTCGGCCGGCTCGCCCGCGACCTCGGCCTTGGCCGTCTCGGAGACGAGGTACTCGACCTTGGCCGTGTCGTTCTGCTTCTGGTAGTTCCGCCAGACCTCGTCGTCGGTGACGAAGATCCCGGCCGTCAGGACCCGGACGACCTTGCTCATGACCACGTCCTGCCGCAGGCTGCGCTCGAAGTCGGCCAGGGCGATGTGGTTGTACTCGAGGACCCGCCGGTAGTCCTCGAACCCGACGAACTGGCCGTTCTGCTGGAAGGCCGGGTAGGACTTGATCTTGTCCCGGACCTCGGCGTTGGTGGCCTTGAGGCCCATGTCCGCGGCGATCCGCTCGAGGAGCTTCTGGCTGATGAGCTGTTCCAGGGTCTGCTGGGGCAGCCCGAGCTGCTGGATCAGGTTGGCGTTGAGCTCGCCGCCGAACTGCTTCTCGATGTCCTGGAGCCGGGCGCGGACGGCCTGAAGGTAGTCGTCGGACGTGATTTTCTCGCCGGCCAGGCTGACCAGCGTGTCGGTCCGGTCGGCGCTGCCGATGCCGCCGCCGCCGGCGCCCCAGATGGCGAAGATGGCCACGATGAAGGTCGCGACGATGATCCACAGGATGGGCTTGAGCGACTTGACGTTCTTTCTCATGGTTTTGAGCATGGTGTTACCTCGAACGGCGCCGTGTGTTCCGGTCGAACAGGGGCCGCAGCTTTCGATAGGTGGTGTCCAGGTCCTCGATGAAGACCTTGGTCGCCCCGACGAGGGGCATGAAGTTCGCGTCGCCCGTCCAGCGGGGGACGACGTGGAGATGGTAGTGTCCGGTGACGCCCGCCCCGGCGCTGGCTCCGAGGTTCATCCCGGCGTTGAAGCCCTGGGGGGCGTAGGCCCGCCGCAGCAGGCGGAGCGAGGTCCGCAGGAGCTCGGCCAGCTCGATCCGCTCGCCCGGCCGGGCCTCGGCGTAGTCGGCGACGTGGCGCCGCGGGGCGATCATCAGGTGCCCGGGACTGTAGGGGAAGCGGTTGAGCACGACGATGTGGAAGCGGCCGCGGAAAAGGACCCCCGCCGCGCGGTCGTCCCGGGCCCGGACGGCCTCGCAGAGGAAGCAGGCCTTCGGGGCCCGGGCCCGCCGGACGTACTCGGCGCGCCAGGGGGCGGAGATGTAGCGCATTACTTGTTGATCAGCTCCTTGAGGAGCTTGCTCGGCTTGAAATAGAGGACCTTCTTCGGGGGCACCTTGACCGGCTCGCCGGTCCGGGGGTTCCGGCCGGCCCGCGAGGTGCGCTTGCGGAAGCGGAAGCTCCCGAAGCCGCGGATCTCGATCTCCTCGCCCCGGAGGATGGCCTCGCGGATGGTCTCGAAGAACAGGTTGACGCCTTCCTCGGCCTCCTGCTTCGGGATGTTCAGATCGACGGAGATCTTGTTGATCAGGTCGGCCTTAATCATGGGGTTCCTCCTTTTTGGTTCCCTTCTGGGGGGCGCGCAGGCCCTTGAGCTTGTCCTTCATGATGTCGCCCAGGGTCATCCGGTCGTTCTGTGATTCCATGAAGCGCTGGAAGTCCTGCTTTTCCATGTCGTAGACGGCCTGCTTGAAGCTCAGGGAGATCTTCTTGGCCTTGGGGTTCATCTTGATGATCTTGGCGTTGCGCTCGTCGCCGACGGCGAAGGCGTCCGAGGGCTTCTCGAGCTTTTTCTCGTCGAGCTCGGCTGTGAAGACCACGCCCTCGATGCCCGGGACGATCTCGACGAACGCGCCGAAGTCGGTCAGGCGGACGATCCTGGCCTTGACGATGTCGCCGATCTTCTGGCGGCTGAAGAAATCCTCCCAGATGTCCCCCTCGAGCTGCTTCACGCCCAGGGAGACTTTCTGCTTGTCGACGTCGATGTTGAGGACGATCGTCTCGACCTCCTGCCCGACCTGGAGCTTCTCGGAGGGGTGCTTGACCTTCTCCCAGCTGATATCGGAGACGTGGACGAGCCCCTCGATGCCCTTCTCGACCTCGACGAAGGCGCCGAAGTCGGTCAGGCTGGTCACCACCCCCTTGACCCGGGAGCCGATGCCATGCTTCTGGCGGAAGGTCTCGAGCGGGTGGGGCGAGGCCTGCTTCAGGCCGAGGGAGATGCGCTTGGTCTGCGGATTGACGTCGAGGACGGTGACCACGACCTCCTGGCCGGGGACGAGGACTTTTTTCGGGTGGACGAGCTTGCGCGACCAGGTCAGGTCGGAGATGTGGACGAGCCCCTCGACGCCCTTCTCGAGCTCGACGAAGGCGCCGAAGTCGGTCAGGCTGGAAACCTTGCCCGTGATCTTCTGGCCGGCCTGGTACTTCTCGGCGATGTTGGCCCAGGGATCGGGGGTCAGCTGCTTGAGGCCGAGCGAGATCCGCTCCTCCTTCTCGATGAAATCGAGGACGACGACCTCGACCTCCTGGCCCACGGCCAGATGATCGGAGGGGCGTGTCCCCTTGCCCCAGGAGATGTCGGAGACATGGAGCAGGCCCTCGATGCCGCCGATGTCGACGAAGGCCCCGAAGCTCGTCAGCGACTTGACCCGGCCGGTGATCCTCTGGCCCTTGGCCAGGCTGCCGAAGACCTTCTTTTTCTTCTTCTCCCGCTCGTCCTGGAGGAGGAGCTTGCGCGACAGGACCGCGTTCTCGGTCTTGCGGTCGAACTTGATGACCCGGAACTTGAAGGTCTGGCCGACGAGGGACGAAGGGTCCCTGACCGGCCGGATGTCGACGTGGGACTCGGGCAGGAAGGCCGCGAGGCCGACGTCGACGTTGAAGCCGCCCCGCGTCCGCTCGGTGACGGTACCCGTCACCGTCAGGCCGTGCTCGAAGGCCTTCTCCAGGGTGGTCAGGGCCCGGACGCCGTCGGCCCGCCGCTTGGACAGGACGAGGTAGCCGTCCTTGAGATCGGTCTTCTCGAGCATCGTCTCGACGTCGCTCCCGGGGTGTAAAGCCTCCAGGGCCTGGGGGTCGGTGAAATCCTCGTTGGGGATGATGCCTTCGGTCTTGAACCCGACGTCGACGAGGACGTGGGTCGGGGTCCGCTTGATGACCCGGCCCCTGAGGATCTTGCCCATCGAGATCTCTTTGGTGCTGTACTGGTAGCGGTCCAGCAGGTCGGCGTAGTCTTCCGACGACATGCGGCTGTCGTCGCGGTCCGGCGGCTGTTTGGTCGGCTCGGTCATGTCGAGGTGCTCCTTCGGGAATTCGGGGACGTCCGGCCGGGCCGGGCCCGGAAAAGACGTTTTATCCTATCCGAGAATGTTCGGGTTGTCAACTCTAAGTCAAGGCGGCGCCTACACTTATGGGCTAGGCGTCGACGGCTTTCTCCTCTTCGAGGATCTTGGCGATCTCCTCCTCGGAGGGCAGCTCGTCGAGGCTGTCGAGGCCCAGGTAGAGCAGGAACTCGTCCGAGGTCCGATAGACGAGCGGGTTGCCGGGGGCCTTCTTCCGGCCGACGATCTTGACCAGCTTCTTTTCGAGCAGGGTCTTTAGGGCCCCGGTCGAGTCGACGCCGCGGATGGCCGAGACCTCCGATTGGGTGACCGGCTGGCGGTAGGCGATGGCCGCCAGGGTCTCGAGCCCGGCCGAGGACAGCCGGTTCTTGCGCTCGATCTGGAGCAGCTTGCGGACCTCGCGGTCGTAAGCCGGCTTGGTGGCGAAGAGCCAGCCGCCCCCGACGCGGATGATGTGGACGCCGCGCCCGTCCGCCTCGTGCTCGGCGACGAGGGCGTCGACGGCGGCCTGGATGTCGGCGGCCGGCACGCCTTCGCAAACGGCCTGCAGGCGCTCCGGGGTCACCGGCTCCTGGGAGACGAAGATGAGGGCTTCGACGAGGGTCTTGAGGTCACTCATGGGCGGCCGTCCTGCGCGCGTCCTTGCGGAGCCAGATCCGGATCGTCCGGAAGAGCTCGTCCTGGCGGGCCACGGCCACCCGGGACTTGACCAGCTCGAGGACGCAGAAGAATGAGATGAGGGCCTCCTCGAGCGAGGCGTGGGCCTCGAAGTACTCGAGGAAGTCGATCATGTCGCGTTCGTGGAGGAGGCCGACGAGCTCCTTCATCTTGGCCTCGATCGAGACGTCCCGGCCGCGGATCGTCCGGGTCGTCTCGGCGGCCCGGCGCTTCATCATCAGGAAGAAGGACTCGGCCAGGTCGAAGAGCGACAGCTCCACCGGCTCGAGCTCGCTCTCGCCGTGGAGGGGCGGGATGAAGTCGCGCTTCCACTGCAGGATCTGGACGTCCTCCCGCTCGCGGAGGAGCGAGCAGGCGGCCTTGACCTTCTCGTACTCGACCAGCCGGTCGACCAGGACCCGGCGGGGGTCCTCGCCCTCGGCCAGGTCCGTCTCGCGGGGCAGCAGCATCTGCGACTTGATGTAGATGAGGAGGGCGGCGATGAACAGGAACTCGGCCTCGCGGTCGAGGTTGATCTCGGTCTTGCGCTCGAGGTAGCCGAGGTAGTCGCGGGTGATCGCGGCGATGGGGATGTCGTGGATGTCGATCTTCTTCTTGCGGATGAGGAAGAG